>Ga0164243_10013086_pt1 | contig 11704 bp, 12 predicted proteins | sample OricompcompostOP_FD_108781 | JGI IMG/M metagenome (GOLD analysis project Ga0164243, IMG submission 108781) | Organic Plus compost microbial communities from Emeryville, California, USA - Original compost - Organic plus compost (OP) | ecosystem: Engineered > Solid waste > Mixed feedstock >...
CCGTGAGCAAGCACCACTTTCAAATTGGGGAAGTCGGCCAACATTCGGTCTGTGCGGATGGGGTCCGAATAACTCAGATCGGGGCCAGCCGTGCCACCCACCATCAGAATAATGGGGATATTTCGGTCCTCGCAGTGCGCATAGATGGGATACAGGCGCCGATCGTCGGCGTACATGGGCACAGGATAAGCGCCCGGCTCAATATTGATCAGCCGGAATCCCGCTGCCATTGAATCGTCAATACTGCGGCAAGCTGAGATTCTATTAGTGGGATCAATGGAGGCGGCCCCAATAAACCGATCACCGTGCCCGTTCATCAATGCCAGCACATCGTCATTTGAAATACTGCCCAGCATGCCTGCCAGCCGGCCGACCACAAGCCCCCGGTTCACACCAGCGGCATCCATTTCGGCCAGCGTCATGTCCATGGACTGTTGCTGCGCGGCCGGTGAGGGTTCAAATCCAACCGTCCTGGTAAAACCATCGCGGCGCTCTCCCTGAGCATACATCAACGTCGATAAAAACTGACCAACGGGCGGACGCAAGCGAAAGTCTATGATTGTCATGCATTATTCTCCTACATCACTTCGTTTTTACGGTCGCTGGTTTCTCCGAACCGGTGCAGTGCCGGCTCCTTGAGCCCCGCGTAGAGTTCATCGATCCGGGCATTGACCTGTTCGCCATGCTGATGGAAAAGCGAGTTCCCATTAATGTCGCTTTCAACAATGAACGGGCCGAAGTCTTTCACTTCAAACAGCCACATGGCTTGCGCAATGCCCAGTTCGTCCAGCCAGAAGACATCGCGAACGCGCTTGATACCGCGGCCCAGCAAGGCACCAGTGCCGTAACCGACGGTGGTCAGGTACACGGCGCCATGGGGCACCATGATGTTGGCGTAATCATCATGCGGCATACCGCCCTTGCCTATCACAATCTTGGTATCCGTCATTTCAAGCCAATTGCTCATCCATTTGGAAAAACGGAAACTGGCCGTGGCGGTGACGGCGCCCACGTTGTAGTCTCCGTCGGGCGTTACTGCCGCTGCCGGCGAACAATGAAAATTGACATTGCTGAGATCTTTCAGATCGACGGGCAAGGCTTCGCCGTTACCCAATACCTTTTGATAGACGCCTTCCCTGGCGGTGTAGACCACGCCGCTCATATAAACCACTGACCCGATTTCCAGGCTGGCAATATCGTCGGGCGTAGCCGGCAGGTTGATTCTGAAGATTTTCAAGTCTTCGTCCTGACTGCTATCTTTATCCTGACTGCTTATCGGTTCCATTCGACTGTCTCCCTTCGTGTATAGGGTGTAAACCATTGCGGGTCGGTTCGATATTCAATGCGCCCGTCTGCGTGAATTCTGGCGGTGGCCCGTCGTGACGACAGGCAGAATGTATGGATACTGACCGGCATTCCGCCCGTATGGGTGTAGCCCACCTCAATATGGCAATCGACCACCATGGATGAACCCACAAACCCCATGGCGCCCATGCCGATTGAATTGCCGAGTTTTTTCAACTCCATTTCCAGCTCTGCGATTTTCGGATCGGGATTGCGATCGCCCACGGTTCGCAGGCATGCCGCCTGCTTTCCCAGTTGCATACAGGTGTCCTTGGAGCCGCCAATACCAATACCGACAATCGCCGGCTGGCATGCCAGACCACGTTTGCCAAATGCAATCAGGCCGTCCAGTACAAAGCGCTTGATGCCGTCTATGCCATCGCCCGGAAACAGCATGCGATAGTCAGTGCCGAACAGACCCCCCTTATGCACGGTTGTGATATCGATCCAGTCGGCATCGGGCTCGAATGACCAGTCGATTTCCGGCGCGTTGATGCCCACGTTGTTGTTGTGCTCGGTACGCCACAGCGGGTGCACTCGGTTCGGACGCAATGGAATGGCAACGGTGGCATCTGCCGTCGCCTTGCGCAGGGCCCGCTCTATACCGATGAAGCCGGTTTCAACGCTGGCGTGATTGCCCATTTTCACGTAGTAGCGCGGCACGCCGGTATCCGCACACATGGGTCGCCGGTCTTTGCTGGCGGCCTCCCAATTGTCGACCATGGCATGCAGCACGAAACGCGGCAGCTTGCCTGTTTCAGTTTTTTGCATCGCCGCGATACCGTTACTATAATCTTCGGGAATATCGATAGCGGCACGCTTCATAATCTCCAGCGCTGCTGCCTCGACGGTATTTATATCAATTGCCATATCCTGCCTCCTGCATATTTGTTTGCAATCACACGCATTGTTCTGCCTCTTCCTTGATCAGAGTCTGACCCGGAGAGACGATATCGAATTTGACTGGCACCATTTCAAGTGTGATATCACCGTCACGTGCACTGACTTGCGTATAGGCCGTCGTATTCAAATCGCCCGTATCGGGGTAGTCTTCCCGGAAATGCGCACCGCGGCTGTCACAGCGCGCCAGTGCCGAGGTCGCGATCACTTTTGAAATCGTGCTCAGGCTGTCCAGGTTGAGCCAGTCGTGCCAGCTCAAATTGAATCGACGCTGACCGTCAGCGACGCCGATCGTGCGCAGCGCCTCAAGGTGATCATCGATACTCAGTAGTCCTTTTTCAATTCCTGCTTTATTGCGCAAAATGCCAACGTCATTCCACATGGTTTCGGAAAGCGCTTCGCGCAGGGGCAAGGTCGACTCCGCCTTTCTGGAAAAAGGCAGCTCTGCACGGGCAATGCCCGCTTCGATCACCGACTGGTCTGCGTCTTTCCAGGCGCCATGCTTTCTGACATACTCAGCCATGGAGTCGCCCGCAATGCCGCCAAAAACGGTTGAGTTGGCCACGCCGTTGCCTCCCAGCCGGTTTGCACCGTGCACGCCGCCGCAATCCTCACCCGCCGCATACAGGCCTGCTGACGCGGTGGAACAATCCACTTCAAACTCCACACCCCCCATCAGATAATGCGCGGTAGGTACCACCTCTACACGCCCGCCTGCAAGATCAAAACCGCAATCGGCACACCGCTGGACCATGCCAGGAAATGAGCGGCGAACATGATCCACACCCAAATGCGACATTTGTATATAGACTCCGCCCATGGGGCTGGTGCGCCCGGCGCGCATTTCCGCATAGATGCCGCGACTGACCACGTCGCGGGTGGCCCGCTCGCCACGTTCGTGATAATTGCTCATGAACCGTTCACCGGCGCCATTGATCAGATGACCGCCTGCACCACGCAGCCCTTCTTCAAGCACAGTTCCCGTCATACGGGTACCGGGGCCGCCCAGCAAGCCGGTCGGATGAAACTGGACCATCTCCATATCCCGCAGTTTGAGACCATAGCGCAGTGCCATGGCCAGGCCGTCGCAGGTTTTTTCTCCTGAGGGTGTGTGATAGAGATACATGGTGGGACCCGCGCCAGTACTCAGCAAAACGGCCTTGGCCTGAACGAATCGGTATTGGCCGGTGCGCATATCAATGAATAACACACCTGAAATACCCGAGCCGTCGGCGGCGGGAATCAGTTCAATGGCGCGGTGCTCTTCCAGGCGATTGACATCCAGCGCCCTGACTTTTTCCATAAGACGGTTGATAATTTCGATACCGGTCAGATCCGACTTGTGCACGGTACGATCGAACGACTGGCCCGCGAAGGCCTTCTGATGCAGCGTGCCGTCGGGATTGCGGTCAAAAAAACAGCCTATTTCGTTTTCCAGTTCCTGAACACGTTCCACTGCCCCAGTGACCAGTCGCCAGGCAAGGTCCTGCCGTGGCAGCCACTTGCCGCCTTCAATCGTGTCCATAAAATGGCGCTCTATCGAGTCGCCTTCGGCCAGGGCCACGTTGTATCCGCCCTGCACCATGCGGGTACAGCCGCTTTTGCCGATCAATCCCTTAACTGCAATGGTCACGTCCAGGTTCGGATTGGCCTGTTTGGCATGCAATGCGGCAAACAGGCCCGCACCGCCGCTGCCAAGGATAAGGATATCCGTCTTTAAAGTTTCAATTGTCATGACCCGAATACTCCCGCAAGAAACACCGCGCCGATCAAGACGCTAAATACCACACTCCAGCTGATCCAGTTCAGGCGGATTGACGCTGGCGTTGGCCACTGTACAAATTCGATGACCAATATGCGCAGGCCAAAACACAGATGGACGGCCAGCAGCAGAATCAGGCCCCATTCGGCGATCTTGACGCCGGGCAATTCAGAGAACTTGAGAAAGCCATCAAACTTATCGACCTGACCCAATGCCAAGCCAAGAACATAAAAGTGAACAGGAAGAAAAATGCCCAGCAGCAAGCCCGATATCCGGTGTCCCAGAAAGGCGAAATAGGCTTTATGCCGGTGAACGCTCTTGACCATTACAAACCTCCTACTGCTATCACGGCACGCAGACCCAGAAAAAGAAACAGGAGTCCCAGCGCCAAAGCCACCAGGTTCAATGTCTGCGCACGCATGCCAGCCCATTCCTTGAGCACTTTGCGGATACCGATGGGGGCATGAATGGACGCACAGATGACAAACAGGGTATAAAAGGCGATCCACAGCCAGTTGCCTTGCGTGCGACCCAGAATTTCTTCGGCGCTCAAGCCACCGCGCACCGCATACACGATGACGCCGATATGAACAAAGATGAACGGCACCATGATCATGGCGGTGAGCCGTTGCAACAGAAACAATTTCATCTCCATGGCTATTTCCCGCTGAAAAGCTCAAACAGCGAGCGTTTCTTAAGGCCAGCAATGCTGCCGGTGGGACTTAACCCGACGGGGCAATGTTTCATGCAGCTGCCCTGCGTATGACAGGAGTTGCACCCGCCATCGGCCATGGCCTTTTTGAGTACGCCTTTGGGGTCGGCATGACGCTCGTCATTGACCAGGCTCCATGCACGGTTCAGTGCAGCGGGTCCCAGATAGTCCTTATCCCATTCCACAACATCACAGGCGGCATAGCATACGGCGCAATTGATGCATTCAATGGCGGCATCGGCCTGTTTCCTGGCTTTGCTCGCGGGATCGACCAGCGCTGGCCTGTCCTGGCGTGTCCGGGTTCCGATGAACTCCCCTCCTGCATTTTTCCATTTATCGAAAAACTCGGTCATGTCCACCACCAAGTCTTTGATGCGCGGCATATTTCTTAACGGTTCCAGCTGGATGACGCCGTTTTCGACCACATTTTTTACATGACTGCGGCAGGTCCATCTCGGCTTGCCGTTAACAGTCATGGCGCAGCTGCCACAGACGCCGACCCGACAGGAGAAACGGTATGCCAGCGTTGGATCAACCTGTCGCTGGATTTCTGTTACCACGTCCAATACCGTCTGGTTTTCTCTCGAGGGAATATGATAAGTGACATATTCTCCATCCTCTTCACCACGCCAGATCTTTACCGCAAGCATCTTTTCCATATCACACCCATTCAAACACTGCTATCCATTTTCCAAACAATCACATCGAATCGATTTTTTGCTCGGCGATTACCTTCTTCCAGAAAACCGACTCCTTTTCCACGCGTTCATTCATATAATCCGGACCGGTGGTTGCCGGCTCCAGTCCAAGTTCTTCAAATTTTTTCTTCATGCGGTCCGAGGCAATCGCAGTAGCAATGCCCTTCTCAATGCGCTGAACAACATCATCGGGAGTGCCTTTGGGCACGGCGATGCCAAACCAGCCGATCACGTCGAAGTCTTTGCCTGTCTGCTCCTTGACCGTGCCAACGTTCGGCAGGCTTTTGGAGCGCTCGCTGCCCGTTACGGCAATGCCCTTGATGTCACCCGAGCGCACAAATGGCAGTGCTGCAGACAGATTGGCTGTAATGGCCTGGATTTGACCCGCAACAAGGTCAGTCAGCGCGGCCGATTCACCGCCGTATGGAATATGGGTCATGTTGGCCCCGGTGGCATTCATAATGGCTTCTGAGGCCATATGTCCCTGACTGCCAACGCCCGCAGAGCCGAAGTTGGTTGCCGGTTCGTTCTTTTTTGCATAAGCAAGAAATGTTTTCAGATTGTCAGCGGGCACTTTTTTGTTCACACCCAGCAGCAATGGCCCGGTGGTAACCGCGCTTACCGAGCGAAAATCCTTGACTGCGTATGGAAGCTTTTTGTAGAGATACGGATTGACCGTAAACATACTGCCGGAAATCATCAACAGGGTGTAACCGTCAGCTTTGCTGCGTGCCACCTGCGATGCACCTACCGCACCTCCTGCGCCGACTTTGTTTTCGACCACCACGCTTTGCTTCCATTGTTCTCCAAGCTCTTGTCCCAGGACACGGGAAATGATATCGGTGGCGCCACCGGCAGCGAATGGCACAATCAGTCGGACGGGTTGTTGTGGCCACTGTGCGGCGTGTACCGATGTGGCCAGGGTACAGGCAAGTATCAGCCCTGCACATCTGCTGAAAAAGCAACCTCCGTTCAATAGGGTTTTCATTTGTCTCTTCCTTGTTGTCTGACGCCGAGAGGGCGTCAGGGTTGGCAGAAAAAATCGGCATCGTGATATTTCACTTTCATGCCCTGACGTGTCATTTTTTGTTTGATTATTCTTTAAATTTAATTTAAAGTAAAAGCAATAATTTTTTAATAATTTAAAATTAAATTTTAAATATCATGATCACGTTGCGTACTTTCAGGGTGTTTGTCGCGGTCGCGGAATGCGGCTCGTATACGAGTGCCGGCAAGAAAATCGGCCTTACGTCTGCCGCAGTCGGACAGCAGATCAAGACCATGGAAGAAACGCTGGAAACGCCGTTATTTCACAAGAATGGGCATCAGCTGGTGCTGAACCATTACGGCGAGAGCATGCTGAAAGATGTACAGGAACTGCTCGTCAAATATGAAGAGATCATTCGTAGCGGTGACAGCAGGCAGGGACAGCTGACTGGCACCGTGCATATCGGCGCCCTTATTTCGAGTCTGATGGGCTCGTTCTCTGATGCACTATGGGCCATCCGCAAGAGCAATCCGGATCTGGACGTCAAGGTGTTTGCAGGCCAGTCGGGCGACTTCGCGCATAAAATCACCAGCGGCCAGCTGGATGCGGCCATTGCGACCGAACCACCGGAGTATGCATATAAGCAGTTGATCTGGACACCACTGTACTCGGAGCCCATGATCCTGATTATTCCCCGCAAGCCGTTTTTCACTCTCGTCGACCAGACTGATGAGCCCTCTATCGATATCCTTAATCACGCACCGTTTATTCATTTCGATCAAATGACCTGGACCGGCATCCTGATTCGCCAGACGCTGAAAAAGCTGGCGGTGAGCGTGGATATTCAAATGGAAATGAACTCAATCGAGGCCATTATCGAGCTGGTGCGCCAGGGCTATGGCGTTTCCATTGTTCCGAAACTGGCTAACCTGGACTGGGAACAGGACGAAAAGCTGAAATTCGTCGATCTATCCCATACGAAAATCAGCCGCAGAATCGGCATTCTGGAAAGGAAGTTTCATCACAGAAGTCATTTCACCGAAGCGATCAGGGATCATTTCGGTCAGGTGAAGACTGACATCAAGATGTGACACTGGATTCGGTTGCGCCATACACCCAGGGACGCGCCAGCCGATCCCTGGCCTGAAACGCATTGATTTGCACGTCGTACTTCAAGGTCTGTCCGATTTCATCAAGGCCCTCCAGCAATGCCTGGCGTGCGCCTTCTGCAAGACTGAAAGATACATCCGGCAGACCATCACAGGACACTCGCATCGCTTCCAGATCAACCCGCAATTGCCGGCCCCCTTCAGCCTGGGCCGCCAGCCGCTGCACCTGGGTCTCTTCCAAAATGACCGGCAACAACCCATTCTGCAGACAATTGCTGAAGAATATGTCGCCAAACCCAGGGGCAATAATACAGCGCACGCCAATCTCCTCCAGCGCCCAGACCGCCATTTCACGGGAGCTGCCGCAACCGAAATTGGCGCCCGCAATCAGAATCGGCGCTTGCTTGAAAGGCTCGCGGTTCAGCACGAAATCCGGGTTCGGCTCGCCGGATCCGGCGTAGCGCCACATTTCGAATGCCCATGGCCCGAGCTCGCCCCTGCGCAATTTTGATATCCGCTCGATGCGAATGATCATGTCGGTATCAATATTGGCCTGCAGCAGCGGTGCCGCCGGGCCTTCACAAACAGTGAACGGAATCATGGGCGACGCTCCGGCAACATATTGGGAGCGGCCAGGTGACCGGCGACGGCGCTGGCTGCCGCGATGGCCGGGCTGGCTAAATGTGTAAGCGCACCCGGCCCCTGGCGTCCGACAAAATTGCGATTGGAGGTCGACACGCAACGCTGGCCCGGCGCAACCATATCGCCATTGGCGCCCACACACATCGAGCAGCCTGGCTCACGCCATTCAAAACCTGCCTGGGTAAAGACCTTATCCAGTCCTTCGCGCTCCGCGTCACGCTTGACCTGCAACGACCCGGGCACCACCCATCCCACCCTGCCGGCAGCGATATGGCGTCCCTGCAAAACGCTGGCTGCCTCGCGCAGATCGGATAAACGGCTGTTGGTGCATGAACCGATGAATACGCGGTCAATCGGGATGGCGTTGATCGGCTGGCCCGGCTCAAGACGCATGTACGCCAGGGCACGATGCCATGCAGCGCGTGCGCCAGGATCGCAGTCACGGTCCGGATCGGGAACAATCGCATCGATCGCCGCTACATGTTCCGGACTGGTGCCCCAGGTTACCGTCGGTCTTATCGTGGCGCTGTCGATATCAACCTCATGGTCAAAACTCGCGGTGTCATCCGAGGCCAGCGACCGCCAGGCCTCGATCGCCCGATCAAGCATCGCGCCTTGCGGCGCAAACTCCCGCCCCTCGATATAGCGGAAGGTCACCTCGTCGGGCGCAATCATGCCCTGGCGCGCGCCCAGTTCGATGGATAAATTGCACAGCGTCATCCTGGCCTCCATATCCAGTGCCCGGATCGCCGGGCCTGCATATTCAATGGCAAAGCCGGTGCCTGCTGCCGTGCCCAGTTTGCCGATCAGGTGCAGGATCATGTCTTTGGCCGTGACACCTTCGGTCACGGCACCGTGAAAATTGACGCGCATGTTTTTCGGTTTGCGCTGCCGTATCGTTTGCGTGGCCAGAACATGTGCCACCTCCGACGACCCGATTCCCCATGCCAGCGCACCGAATGCGCCATGCGTACAGGTATGGCTATCGCCGCACACGACCGTGAGGCCGGGAAGCGTCAAACCCAGCTCGGGGCCGATCACATGCACGATCCCCTTGCGGCCGTCATCCACATCGAACAAGGAAATGCGATGTATTTTGGATTCGGTTCTCATCGCCTGAATCATGCGGGTGCTCCACGGCTCATCGCCGTCGCGCGCCAGGGGTCGCGTGGAGGTGACATGATCGAGCGTGGCAAAGGTCAGGCCCGGATCCCGCACAGGCAACTGTCGGCCCGCCACCTTGCGCAATGCTTCGACCCCGGTCAGCTCATGCATCAAATGACGATCGACATGCAGCAAACTCACTTCACCCGGCAACGAGGCGATGACGTGCGCATCCCATATTTTATCCAGCAGGGTCGCAGGCATCTTATTCTCCAGGCGCGCCCACGGCATGTCGTTGTTCGAACGCCCAGACATCAGGAAAGCCGACAAGATCGTGCAACTGGTCCATCGTATATCTGGGGACAGTGATATTGCAGGTACTTCCCTTCTCCTGCAGATGCTGATATCCCTGCGCCAATGCGGCGGTGGCCACGGACATGCCCAGCGCCGGATAAATCGCAATATTGAAACCCCATTGCTGCAATGTCCCGGAGGGAACTTCGGGCGAGCGCCCGGTCGGCACGATATTGGCCAGCAGCCAATGCGGGATTTCCTGGCCGATACGCTGAAATTCCGCTTCGCTTTCCGGCGACTCTACGAAAATAATATCGGCGCCCGCCTTTCCGAAAGCGATACCGCGCGCAATCGCCTCTTCCAGCCCAAGGCTGGTGCGCGCATCGGTCCGTGCAATGATCAAGGTGCTGTCATGGCGCCGCGCTTCGACGGCTACTTCGATTTTGCGCAGCATATCCGGCAAGGCAATCACGCGTCGACCCGGCGTATGGCCGCATTTTTTGGGCATTTCCTGGTCTTCGAGCTGTATGGCCTGGACACCGGCGGCCTCATAACCCCTTACCGTATGGCGTACATTGATCAAGCCCCCGAAGCCGGTATCGGCATCGGCGATCAGCGGTTTGTGAATACCGCCTGCAATCGTGGCGGCGCGCGCAGCCATGTCCGAATACGTGACCAGGCCGGCATCGGGCAGGCCCAGATACGAAGCCGATACGCCGTATCCGGTCATATACAATGCCTTGAAGTCGAGCCGGTCTGCGATGAGCGCGGAAAACATGTCGAAAACACCCGGGGCCGCAATGAATTGACCGGCCTCCAGCATTTGCCTGAGAGTTTGATGATGGGTTGTGTGGTTGTTCATTTGTGTCTCGCTAAGATACGGTTCCATGCCGCAGGCGGCGATCCCACTGCAGCAGCGCGATGCTGACCACCGTGGCAAAAACAAAAAGCAAAAGCGACAGCGCCATGATGGTCGGCGGATTGTGCCGATCAATTGCCAACATCAGCAAATGCCCGATGCCGCGCTGCGAGGCAAACATTTCACCTATGAGCGTTCCCAGCAGGGTCAGTGAGAAGCCGATACGCAATCCTGCGACAATTTCCGGGACCGTAGCCGGTATCAGGATGTGGACGGCCGTTTGCCACGGCGTCAGCCGGTGGGCGCGGCCCGATCGCAGTAATACCGGCTTGATGTTGCGCACCGCCGTCATGGTAAAAATGATGATTGGAATAATGCCGTGTATTACCCCGAAAGCAATCTTGGCAGAGATACCCAGGCCGAAGATAAGCAGGATGATCGGATACAGCGATATTTTTGGAATGGAATAGAGCGCAATCAAAAGCGGCTCGACGACATCGCCAGCCAGTCGACGTGCACCCAGGACAAGCCCGACGCAGACACCTCCCAGCACCGCCAGGATCAGTGCGATCGAAAAAGCCTTGGCGGTTTCTGCCAGATGCGCGCCAAAATCCGGCGCCATGAGTTCCCGCTTGAGCTGCCAAAGCGTCAGCCAGGGTCCCGGCAAGGCATCGGGCCCCAATACCAGCGAAGCCAGTTTCCAGGTCGCAAGCAGGCCGACGATCAATAGAAGCGCATCGGTCCGTCTGCTGCGATTGCCCAGTCTCAACCTGTTCATGCATTCTCCTTCAATACCCGACGTTGGTACAGACGCTGTTCGGCCGAGTGAAGCAGCAAATTAATGATTCCCACAAACAGCAAAAGCAAAAACATCAGACCGTACATGGTCTGGTTATCGAAGTTGTTGTAGGCAAAGGCGATCTGGTAACCCAGGCCCGCCCCCGATAACAGAAACTCGCCACCGATGACCGCAATAAAGGAATACACGATGGTCAGCTTGATGCCGGTAAAAATGAAAGGCAGGCTCGCCGGCAGCTTGATCAGCCAGACTTCCTCAAGGGGGCCCAGATGCAGCACCTTTGATGTACGCAGCAACACGGTTGGAATACGCTCCAGCCCGTTCAATGTATTGACCGCCATGGCAACGATCGCGAACAGGAAACCCAGCACGATCAGCGGCCAGCGATTCAGGCCGAAAATCACAATCAGCATCGGATAGATGACGAAGATAGGCACTGCATAATAAGACAGCAGCAACGGATCCAGCACCCGGCGCAACCTGCCGAACCGGA
>Ga0164243_10013087_pt1 | contig 11704 bp, 10 predicted proteins | sample OricompcompostOP_FD_108781 | JGI IMG/M metagenome (GOLD analysis project Ga0164243, IMG submission 108781) | Organic Plus compost microbial communities from Emeryville, California, USA - Original compost - Organic plus compost (OP) | ecosystem: Engineered > Solid waste > Mixed feedstock >...
GCGAGCACCAGGAACGTGCCCGTGCCGGGGCCGATGAGACCGTCGTAGAAGCCGATGCCGAGGCCCGCGAGGCCGATCGCCGCCAGGACGCGGCGGGGTGAGACCGGCCCCGGCGCCGGGGCCGTGCCGAAGGCGGGGCGCAGGATGACGAAGGCGCCCACCGCGAGCAGCACCACCATGATCACGGGCTTGAGGACCTCGGTGCTCATGCCGGCCGCGAAGAAGGCGCCGCCGCTGGAGCCGGCGAGCGCCGCGAGCCCGATGCGCACGGCGAGCCCGACGTCCACGGGCGCCTTGCGAACGTAGGTCACGGCGGCGCCCGTCGTGCCGACGATCGCCACCGCCTTGTTGGTGCCGAGCGCGTACGCGGCCGGGGTGCCGGCGGGCAGGCCGAGCAGCAGGGCGGGCAGCAGCAGGAGTCCCCCGCCGCCGACCACGGCGTCGATCCATCCGGCCGCGAGGGCCGCGAGGCACAGGACGACGACCATGGTCAGGGATATGTCGGGCATGGCCGAGACCCTACAGCGGTGCGTGCACGGCCCATTCACCTGAGGTCCGCCACGCTCCGGCCCGCCTCACACCGCCCCCGACCTGGCCCGTCGAACCCTCACATCCGCACCCCGCCCCGGTTGAGGGCAGCGTTCCGCACGGGAAACAGAGGGGATGCTGCCGGGAAACACCCGGCCCGCAGGCTCGTCGGCATGACCTCGAATACGCGTGTGGTGGTGATCGGCGCCGGCCTCGCGGGCGTACGGCTCGCCCGGCGGCTCGGCGAGCTCGGCACGGACGTGACGCTCGTCGGCGACGAGGAGCACCGCCCGTACAACCGGGTCCTGCTCGCCGAGGTGCTGGCCGGGCGCTACAGCCCGGACGTGATCGCCCTGCCGGAGCCCGCCGGACTGGTCCGGGGCCGGGTCACCGGCATCGACCGCGCGGCCCGCGCCGTGCGCCTCGCGGACGGACGGTCGATCGGGTACGGCACCCTCGTCCTGGCCACCGGCTCCAACCCGGTGCTCCCGCCGCTGCGCGGCCTGTTCACCCCCGACCACGTGCTGCCGGAGGGCGTCCACGCCTTCCGCACCCTGGACGACTGCCTCGGCCTGTCCAAGGCGGTCCGGCCCGGCGTGCGGGCCGTCGTGATCGGCGGCGGGCTCCTCGGGGTCTCCGCCGCCCGCGCGCTGGCGCTGCGCGGCGCCCAGGTCGTGCTCGCCCAGCAGTCCGAGCGGCTGATGGAACGCCAGCTCGACCCGGCCGCCTCCGCGCTGGTCCGGCGGCATCTGACCGGCCTCGGCGTCGAGGTCCACACCGAGCTGCGCGTGCGGGACGTGCGCTGTTTCGGCGGGGCGGTCCGCTCGGTCGAGATGGCCGACGGGTACGCGCTCGACGCCGACCTCGTCGTCCTGGCCTGCGGGGTGCACCCCCGGGTGGGGCTCGCCACGGCGGCCGGCCTGGACGTGGCCAAGGGCATCGTCGTCGACGACGAACTGCGCGCCTCCGACCCGCACATCCGGGCCGTCGGCGACTGCGCGCAGCACGCCGGGACCGTGTACGGGCTCGCCGCGCCCGCGCTGGAACAGGCCGACGTGCTCGCCGCCTCGCTCGCCGGGGACGGCACCGCCCGCTACACCGGCACCCGCGCGCTGACCCGGCTGACGCTGGCCGGCGAGGGCTTCTTCGACCTCGCCGCGTTCGGCGAGACGGAGGCCCGGCCCGGTGACGACGTCGTCCAGCTCGCCGACGCCACCCGCGGCACCTACCGCAAGGTCGTCGTCCGCGACGACCGCCTGGTCGGCGGGGTCCTCGTCGGCGAACTCGGCACCGTCGGCGCGCTCGCCCGCGCCTGGGAGGGCGCCGAGCCGCTCCCCGGCGACGCCCCCCTGCTGCACCTGCTCACCAACGATGGAGGCTCCTGATGACGGCCACTCCCGGGGCGACCCCCACGATCGTGCTCGTCGGCCACGGCATGGTCGGCCAGCGCTTCCTCGAGGCGCTCGCCGAGCGCGGCCTGACCGCCACGCACCGCGTGGTCGTGCTCTGCGAGGAGCCGCGTCCGGCGTACGACCGTGTGGCGCTCACCTCGTACTTCTCGGGCCGCACGCCCGAGGACCTGTCGCTGACCGACATGGAGTTCATCGCGGCGCACGGCATCGAGCTGTACGTCGGCGACCCGGCGGTCCACGTCGACCGGGAGGCCCGCAAGGTCACCGCCCGCTCCGGTGAGGTCTTCGCCTACGACACGCTGGTCCTCGCCACCGGCTCGTACCCGTTCGTGCCGCCGGTGCCGAACAAGGACGCCGACGGCTGCTTCGTCTACCGCACGATCGAGGACCTGCTCGCGATCGAGGAGTACGCGAAGTCCCGCGCCACGACCGGTGCCGTGGTCGGCGGCGGGCTGCTCGGCCTGGAGGCGGCGGGCGCGCTCAAGGGCCTCGGGGTGGAGGCGCACATCGTGGAGTTCGCGCCGCGCCTGATGCCGGTGCAGGTCGACGAGGGCGGCGGCGCCGCGCTGCTGCGCACCATCGAGGACATGGGCCTGAGCGTGCACACGGGGGTCGGCACGCAGGAGATCGTCGTCGACGAGGCGGGTGCCGTCACCGGGATGAAGCTGTCCGACGGCTCCGAACTCGCCACGGACATGGTGGTGTTCAGCGCCGGTGTCCGCCCCCGCGACCAGCTGGCCCGCGACTGCGGCCTGACGGTCGGCGAGCGCGGCGGCATCGCGGTCGACGAGCGCTGCCGTACGGTGTCCGACCCGTCGGTGTTCGCGATCGGCGAGTGCGCCCTGGCCGTGGACGGCCGGGTGTACGGCCTGGTCGCCCCCGGCTACGAGCAGGCCGAGACGGCCGCCGCGACGATCGCCGACGACGAGGCGTCGTTCACCGGGGCCGACCTGTCCACCAAGCTGAAGCTGCTCGGCGTGGACGTGGCCTCCTTCGGCGACGCGCACGGCACCACCGAGGACTGCCTGGACGTCGTGTACTCCGACTCCCGCGCGGGCCTGTACAAGAAGCTGGTCGTCGGCCGGGACGGCACGCTGCTCGGCGGCATCCTGGTCGGGGACGCGGAGGCGTACGGCACGCTCCGGGCGTTCACCGGGTCGGTCCCGCCGGTCTCCCCCGAGTCGCTGGTGCTGCCGGCCGGCGCGGGCGCCCCCGCCCAGCTCGGCCCGGCCGCGCTGCCCGACGACGCGGTGATCTGCTCCTGCCACAACGTCACCAAGGGCACGATCCGCGGCGCGGTCACCGAGCACAGCTGCACCACCGTGCCCGAGGTGAAGAAGTGCACCAAGGCCGGTACCGGCTGCGGCAGTTGCGTGAAGGTGCTCGGCCAGCTCGTCACCGCCGAGCTGGAGGCGTCCGGCGTCGAGGTGGACAAGGGCCTGTGCGGCTGCTTCGCGCAGACCCGCGAGGAGCTCTACGAGATCGTCCTCGCCCTGCGCGTCACCACCTACCAGGACCTGCTCGACCGCTACGGCCGCGAAGGCGCCCGCGGCGGCGACGGCTGCGAGATCTGCAAGCCCACGGTCGCGTCGATCATCGCGTCCCTCGCCCCCACGATCGGCGCGAGCGGCTACGTCCTGGACGGCGAGCAGGCGGCCCTCCAGGACAGCAACGACCACTTCCTCGCCAACCTCCAGAAGAACGGCTCCTATTCGGTCGTCCCGCGCATCCCCGGCGGCGAGGTCACCCCCGAGGGCCTGATCGTGATCGGTGAGATCGCCCGGGACTTCGGCCTCTACACGAAGATCACCGGCGGCCAGCGGATCGACATGTTCGGTGCCCGCGTCGAGCAGCTGCCGCTGATCTGGGCCCGGCTGGTCGACGCCGGCTTCGAGTCCGGCCACGCCTACGGCAAGTCGCTGCGCACGGTGAAGTCCTGTGTGGGGCAGACCTGGTGCCGCTACGGCGTGCAGGACTCGGTCCGCATGGCGATCGACCTGGAACTGCGGTACCGGGGGCTGAGGTCGCCGCACAAGCTGAAGTCGGCGGTGTCCGGCTGCCAGCGCGAGTGCGCGGAGGCCCAGTCGAAGGACTTCGGCGTGATCGCCACCGCCAACGGCTGGAACCTGTACGTCGGCGGCAACGGCGGCGCCACCCCGCGCCACGCGGACCTGCTGGCGCAGGACCTGTCCGACGCCGAACTGATCCGGCTGATCGACCGGTTCCTGATGTTCTACATCCGCACCGCCGACCGTCTGGAACGCACCAGCGTGTGGCTGGAGCGCATCCCGGGCGGCCTGGACCACGTCCGCGAGGTCGTCGTGGAGGACTCCCTCGGCATCTGCGAGGAGCTGGAGTCCCTGATGGCGGCCCATGTCTCGCACTACCGCGACGAGTGGGCCGAGACCATCAACGACCCCGAGAAGCTGGCCCGGTTCGTGTCCTTCGTGAACGCGCCCGACACCCCCGACCCGGTCGTCGGCTTCGTCCCGGAGCGCGACCAGATCAAGCCCGACCTGCCCCTGCTGTCCATCGGCCTGCGTCCCCGCGCCGAAGACGTCCTGGAAGGAAGCGCCCAGCGATGACCCTGGCTCCCGAGATCACCGATGTGAAGGTCCACGTCCGGGTGGGCGGCCACTGGCTGCCGGTCTGCGACCTGACCCGGCTGCTGCCGGGCCGGGGCGTGGCGGCCCTGCTGCCGGACGGCGGCCAGGTGGCCCTGTTCCGGGACCGGTCCGGCCGGCTGTACGCCATCGACAACCGCGACCCGTTCGGCGGCGCGGCGGTCCTCTCCCGCGGCCTGACCGGCACGCACCGGGGCCGGCCCTTCGTCGCCTCCCCGCTGCTGAAGCAGCGGTTCGACCTGGAGACGGGCCGGTGCCTGGACGACGAGGCGGTGCGGGTGGCGACGTACGAGGTGCGGGCGGGCTGACGCCTCGTCAGGGATTGAGCACCTGGAAGCTTTACGGCTTCAGGGCCTCGGGGTCCACGCCGGTCAGCCGGGCCGAGTGCTCCCACAGCAGGGCGCTCGCCCGGTCGTCCGTCGTCCAGGGGGCCCGCCGCGCCGGGGCGGGGGCGCCGCGCCAGTCGAGGAACGCCGGCCCCGTGAAGGAGTCGGGGCGTACGCCGGGGGCGGTGGCCGCGTACAGGACCGGCAGCGCGCCCGCCGTCGCCGGCTGCGCGAACAGGCGGTTGCCGAGGTGCGCGAGCCGTTCGCCGGTCCGGTTGCCCGCCATGCGCGGCCCGGCGGCCTGGAGCCCGGTGTCCGCGTACCCGGGGTGGGCCGCGGCGGCCGTCACGTCCGCGCCGCGCGCCGCCAGTCTGCGGGCCAGCTCGTGGGTGAAGAGCAGGTTGGCCGACTTGGACCGGGCGTAGGCGGTCCACCGCCGGTACCGGCGCTCGCTGTTGAGGTCGCGGATGTCGATGTTGCCCATGAGGTGCGCCGGGCTGGAGACGGTCACCACGCGGGCGCCCGGCGTCGCGAGCAGCCGGGGCAGCAGCAGTCCGGTGAGGGCGAAGTGCCCCAGGTGGTTGACGCCGAACTGCGTCTCGAACCCGTCGGCCGTCGTCCCGTACGGCAGGGCCATCACCCCGGCGTTGTTCACCAGCAGGTCGAGCCGGCCGTACGGGAACGTCTCCGCGAACGCGCGTACCGAGCCGAGGTCGGCCAGGTCCAGGCGCAGCACCTCGACCAGCGCTCCTGGGACCTCCGTCACCAGCCGGTCCCCCGCCGCCGCGCCCCGTGCCTCGCTGCGGCAGGCGAGCACCACGCGCGCCCCGTGGGCCGCCAGCTCCCGTGCCGTGGCGAGGCCGATGCCGCCGTTGCCGCCGGTGACGACGGCGGTCCGGCCGTCGAGGGCGGGGATGTCACGGGGGCTCCAGTCACGGGTGCTCCGGCCGGCCATGCGGGGCTCCTTCCGCTTCCGCGCGGGGGCGCCGCGCACGGCACCGGTCCCAGCCTACGAGCGGCGGGGCCGGCCTGCCGCGCGTCAGCGGTTCGCACGCCGCCGCTGCACCGCCAGCATCACCGTGCCCCCGGCGAGGACGGCGACCAGGCCGCCCGCCGCGATGTACGGGGTGCTGTCGGAGCCGCCGGTCTCGGCGAGGTCGGTGCCGTCCCGGCCGCCGTCGTCCGCGGCGGCACCGACCCCGGTCTGTGTGTCGTCGGACTGCTTGTCCTCGGAGCCCTTGTCATCGGACTTCTCGTCGTCGGACTTGTTGTCGCCGGACTTGTTGTCGTCGGACTTGTTGTCGCCGGCCGGGACGAAGCCGGCGGGCGGGCTGTCGCAGCCGAGGCCGTCGCCGTCCCGGTCCAGATGGGACCCGTAGTGCCGGTCGCCGCGGGGGATGTCGGAGTACCCGCTGGCGTACGCCTCGGCGCAGTTCGTGAACGGGTGGTTCCCGTCGTGGGCGACGGCGGTGGCGGGCAGCGCGGCCAGTGCCAGCGCGGCGACGAGGGCGCCGGGGGTGCGGAGCGGGTTCACGGACGGGTCCTTCCCTGGTGACTCGGAGACGGCTCGGGCGACGGCGACGTGGCACGACGGCGCGTGTGTGACACGCGTGGTCCGAGTGGCCCGAACGGTTCCGAGAGGTCGTTCAAGAGGTGACGAACCTAGCCACGGGCCCCGGAGGCGCCGGGGCGATATGGGAGACCCGTGACCCTAACGTGACGTGACCGGACGGTAGCTCTCCGCATGAACGACGTCGTCCACGGACAGCGGTGCCGGGCCCGGGTCCAGGTAGAACCACTCGGCGTCCGGGCCGGGCGCCGCCGGCACCTTGGCGGGCGCCTCCGTTCTGGCGGGGCCCGGCATCAGCAGCTCCACCCGGAGACCGGCGGCCCGCTGCTGTGCCGTGAACTCCTCGACCTGGTTGCGGCAGGCGTGGTCCCACAGGGGTCACAGTCGATCACAAACGCCATCAGCGCTTTCTCCTCGCTACAGGCAGGGAGCCGCCGCAGACCGCACGAGGGCACCCCACGCCTCAGACAGAGGCCAGTCGGTTGACCTCTCTAGACATCTGGACGATCCCGCTACCTCTCTAGAGATGTCAAGGAAAACGCACAGGGGGTGCCGGAATGAGCGACGGGACGGCTACGCGCAGCAAGCCCGCTCCTGACCTATGGCCTAGGGTGTCTAGAGAAGCGAGGAGGGTTCCGGGATGCCTGCTACCGACGACCGTCGGCCCAAGTACCAGCGGATCGCAGACACTTTGCGCGAGGCGATCCGGTCGGGCGAGTACGGTCCCGGTGATCGGCTCCCGGGAGAGAACGACCTCATGGCCGCCCACGGCGTGGCCCGCATGACAGCCCGGCAGGCACTCGGCGTCCTGCGGGACGAAGGCATCGCCGAGGCCCGGAAGGGAGCCGGCGTGTTCGTCCGGGCCTTCCGTCCACTCCGCCGACGCGGCATCCAGCGACTGGCCCGCGACCAGTGGGGCAACGGCCGCTCGATCTGGTCGGCGGACATCGAGTCCAGGGCGCTGGAGGTCGACCACGTCTCCGTGTCCGAAGAGACAGCTCCCGCACACATCAGCGCGGTGCTGGACCTGGCTGCCGACGACGTCATGTGCGTGAGGCGCCGGCGCTTCGTCGTGGACGACAAGCCGGTCCTGCTCGCGACGAGCTACCTTCCCCTGTCCCTGGTGGCCGGGTCCGCCATCACCCAGGAGGACACCGGGCCGGGCGGCACCTACGCCCAGCTCGCGGAACTCGGTCACGAGCCCGTGCACTTCCGCGAGGAGATCCGCTCACGCATGCCGTCGCCGGACGAACTGGCGCAGCTGAGCCTGGCCCCGGGCACCCCGGTCATCCTCATCTGCCGCACCGCGTTCACCGGCGAAGGCCGCCCCGTCGAGGTCGACGAGATGACCCTGGACGCCGCCTCCTACGTCTTGGAATACGACTTCGCCGCAGACGCTGACCTCACGAACACCGACACAGCACCTGGCGACCCGGCCTGATTCAGACTTACCGTAGTGCCCGAGGCGATCTTGTCGCCTGGCGTGTACTCGCCTGACGCTGGGTGTGCTGTCCCCGGACGTTGGTGACACGCGGGCCAGGTGCTTGAACGGGCGGACCGGTCACCGTGGCAGCGATCCGCTTATGGCTGCGTCCGGAGTGAAGTGCCCCGTTCAGAGATCCTCGGCACCCGGGTAGTGGTGGCGAAGTTCGCTGAGTACGCGCTCGTCAACAGCCCTGATGTCCCAGGAGGAACTGTCGCATTCGGTCAGGACGAGCACCAGCCTCTCCTCGGCGAACCCACGTGCTTCGGCGTCGATCAACTGAAGGAAGGGGGTCGTCAGCGACAACAAGGTCAACGTGTCCATGCCTGCGTCGGCGGACCGTCTCTCCATCTCGACACAGCGAGGATCGACGATCTCGTCGAACTCGAAAGGGCGGCACCCCCGCACGGGTGCCGCCTTACCTGTCTCTACCTGCGAACTCTCCAGTTCGTAGGGTCGGCAGGGCACTTTCAGGGCACGTCCGCTAGAGCCTCATCAATGAGTGCGGCCGTCGTGTCCTCGTCGTCCTCGTACAGATGCACGTACAGATCCAAGGTGATCGATGGCTTAGCGTGACCGAGGCGCCGCTGCACCTTCTTCACCGACGCGCCATGCTTGATGAGCACCGAGGCGTAAAAGTGCCTCAGATCGTGCGTCGTCGTCCCCTCGGGGACGCGCAGCGGCGACTCGGCGGCGGCCAACTGCTTGTCTGCCCGCTTCACCATGCGCGCCCACAGCTTCGCCCACGACCCTCGCCGGATCGGGTCGCCCGTCTCGCTCACGAACAACAGCCGGGCCTTCCTGGTCTTCGGCTTCCTCCGGTCCGTCCGGTCCTCGATCTCCACGTCGGCCGGCGGGTACGCCTTCAGGTGCTCCTTGATGGCCGCCACGGCAGACACCGACAGCGGCACTGTGCGGTAGCTCTTCTCCGTCTTCGGCTGCCCGAGGTACGGCACACCCTTGTCCGGGCCGATGAGCTGCTGCTCGACCTCGACCGTTCCGGCTTTGAGGTCGACGTGCTCAACCTCAAGTCCGAACAGCTCAGCCTGCCGCAGGCCCGTGGTTGCCGCCAGACGCATCAAGGCCCGGTAGCGGGATGAAGCTGCGGCCAGCAGGGCGCGCACTACTGCAGGGTCAAGCGGCACAACCTCGGGCTTGCGGATCTCGGGGAGGTCGATGCCGTGGCAAGGGTTCGCGCGGATGATGCCGTCGTAGTGGGCTGCGGCCATCACGCCGAACAGAGCATTCCACGGGGTTCGAAGGCTGGACGGGGCCAGGACTGCGGAGCGGTCCTTTACCCATGCCCTGATGTCCGATCGCTTGATGCTGGCGATCTGACGGGAGCCGAGCAGCGGGTAGACGTGGAGCCGCAGCCCCCGCTCCACGTTGGACTCCGTCCGCTCGCGGTGTGTCGCCGTGGTGCGCCACTCCTCGGCGTACTCCCGGAGCGTCTGGCGGCGCGTGACGCGGTCGACGTACTCGCCCTTGTCCAGCTCGTTGGTGATCTCGGCCGCCCGCGCGTCGGCTGCGGTGCGCTTGGCGAAGTTCTCCTTCTTCTGCTCGCCGGACGGGTCCCGGTAGCGGACCTGCCAGCGCTTCCCCACACCATGTTCAGCGGACGGACACACGGTCTTGGTCTTCGTACTGTGCTCCTTGCACAGCTCGGCGTCGGCCGGCGGTCGGGAAAGGTGCCAGCGGTCATACACGTCGGCCATCAGTTCCCCTCCCGCCAGAGCAAGCCGAGTCTGCTGCGAATTGGCGCTACCTCTGGTGGGGTTGGTGGCCGTCGCTGGTCATGCTGCACATCGGCCTCCGATCTCTTCAGCGTCGTACTTGTCGAGCGCTTGGGCGTCGTACAGCACATGTCGACCACGCCTGATGAAGCACTGCGGGCCGGTCCCGGCGTAGCGCCAGTAGCGGACAGTTGCGGGCGATGTGCGGTAGCGCTCGGCGACTTCCGCAGTCGTCAGGTACCTCTTCATGACGTCCTTCCTGAAAGATCAGGGGTGGAGGCGGGCAGGGTGCCTGTGTGTCCGAGGTGTGGATTTCTGCGTCATCGCGTCATCAGCGACATTCAGGCTTCTGACCTGCGGTTTTGCTTGACGCGGTGGTTAGGGACTGCGTCATCCGTGCGGCATGTGCTGCGTCATCGGGTGACGCAGATGACGCGGGATGACGCAGAGGTATCCGTCTGCGTCATGCATGTATCCGCAGGTCAGGGACCGTTTAACGTCCCGCGTGACGCACATGACGCAGCGTCTTCCCTCTTAGGACAAAAGAGGGGGTGTCTGTTGTAGGTGGGTGGCCCTCAAAGCGCGAAGAAGGAGCCGCTTCGCGGCGCGACCTCGGGGCGCCGGGCGATGCCGGCGGAAGGGCAATGAGGGGCCGCTTCGCGGCGCGTCTTTGGGGCGGCGTTCCGCCGAACAGCAAGAGGAGCACGCCTGGCCGGTGGTGCTCCTCTTGCTTGTTCAGGCAGGTACGGGCGGCCGGTCAGAACATGCGCCTGTGTTCCTGTGCGGCGGGCGCGGTGGGGCGGGTCATTTCGAGGTAGCGGCCGGTGCTAGTGCGGCCGGAGTCGATGAGGACGCCTCGGGCGGCGAGGGTGGGTTGTAGGCGCTTGAGGCGGTCGGAGAGCACCTTCCCGGTGGTCGGCCACCCCTTCGGCAGGGGACGCATGCCCTCGCCGTTGTAGAGGCCGCTCAGGAGATGCAGCCACTCTGTGGACGTCATCCGCTGCGCTGCGCCCGGGGAGATGGTGTCGGCGTGACGCAGGACGGTCTGCGCGAGCAGGTCACCTTCGATGACGTCGTCGTTCAGGTCGTCCAGGCTTGCCCGGTAGGCGGCGAGGACTCCGAACCCGGTCGCGGTATCGAGCTGCGCGCACAGGTGCGCGAAGTCGGCCATCCGCAGGTCCGTCGGTGTCTCGGCTTTCGCTGCGCGGACCTTGACCGTGAGGTCCAGGAGCGAGCCGAGGACGACGGGCAGCACTTCCGCGTACTCCGCCCACAGCTCGGCTTCGGTGCGCCGCACCTTGGGGCGCTCCAGACGCAGCGGCAGGAGCCGTTCGGCGAGGTCCGGGCGGATGACGCCGACGTCGATGCCGGTCAGGAGCAGGGGGCGGCGGTAGCCGACGCGGAAGACGTCTCCGTCGGTGAACAGCGCCCGCTTGACGTTCTCGGCGCCGGTCACGATGCAGCACATCGCATCCGAGAGGTCCGGGGTCATGTGGGAGAGGTTGTCCAGAGCGGTGACCCACCCCGCGGACACGGCTGCGATCAGGTTCTCTTCGTCCTTGGGGGCCCGGCGCAGGTCTCCGCTCATGCCCTCCACGATCCGGATCAGCATCCGCCCGCCGGTGGACTTGCCCGCGCCCTGCGGTCCGGTCAGGAACGGGGCCGGGACAGGCACGGACGGGCCGAGACAGCCGATGAGCCAGGCAATGGCCAGGCACTCGGTCTCGGCGGTGGCGAAGTTGCACAGCCGCATCAGCGCGTCGATGCCCTTGCCGTCGGTGTCCCGGGCAGGCAACGGGAGCTCCCCGGTGAGCTGGGTTCGCCGCCAGCACACCTCCCGCGGGTCCGGGGTGAGGATGTCCCAGCCGGTGGGGTGGATGCGGACGGACTTGCCGTCGTCGCGCCCGAGGTCCAGCCACGTCGCCCCGTCAAAGCCCGGAGCGACGCGGATGTAGACGGGCTGCACGTCCTCGCTCAGCGCGAGCGCTTCGATCAGGTCCAGCGCCTCTTTCAGCGCGCTGCCGTTGA
>Ga0164243_10013088_pt1 | contig 11704 bp, 8 predicted proteins | sample OricompcompostOP_FD_108781 | JGI IMG/M metagenome (GOLD analysis project Ga0164243, IMG submission 108781) | Organic Plus compost microbial communities from Emeryville, California, USA - Original compost - Organic plus compost (OP) | ecosystem: Engineered > Solid waste > Mixed feedstock >...
ACGATCCGCTCGGGGGCGGGCGGCGACGATGCGACGGATTTCGCGGAGATGCTCATGCGGATGTATCTGCGATGGGCCGAACGCCACAAGTACCCCGTGAAGGTGATGGACACCTCTTACGCGGAAGGGGCCGGCATCAAGTCCGCGACGTTCGAGGTGGACGCGCCCTATGCATACGGCACGCTCTCCGTCGAGGCGGGCACGCACCGCCTCGCGCGGATCAGCCCCTTCGGTGCCGCCGACAAGCGGCAGACGAGCTTCGCCGCAGTCGAGGTCATCCCCGTGATGGAGGAGGCGCAGGAGGTCGAGATCCCCGAGACCGACATCCGCGTCGACGTCTTCCGTTCCTCGGGGCCGGGCGGCCAGTCCGTCAACACGACGGACTCCGCGGTGCGGATCACGCACATCCCGACGGGCATCGTCGTCTCGATGCAGAACGAGAAGTCGCAGATCCAGAACCGAGCCGCGGCGATGCGGGTCCTGCAGACGCGGCTGCTCCTGCTCAAACGCGAGGAGGAGGCTGCGAAGAAGAAGGAGCTGGCCGGGACGATCACCGCCAGCTGGGGCGACCAGATGCGGTCCTACTTCCTGTACGGACAGCAGCTCGTCAAGGACCTGCGCACCGGGTACGAAGTGGGAAACCCGGCGCCCGTGTTCGACGGCGAGATCGACGGGTTCATCGCCGCAGGCATCCGGTGGCGCAAGCGGAAGGATGCCGAGGACTGACGCGATCGCCGGCGCGGCGGTGTCGCTCCCGGCATTCCCGGCCCCGCCGCTTAGGCTCGTTGAGCCATGATCCGGTTCGAGAACGTCACCAAGCGGTATCGCGGCACTGCCGGAGCCGCGTTGCAGGACGTCGACTTCGAAGTGCAACGCGGCGAGTTCGTCTTCCTCGTCGGGCCGTCGGGGTCCGGCAAGTCCACGTGCCTGCGCATGATCCTGCGCGAGGAGACGCCGAGCCAGGGGCGAGTGGTCGTCCTCGGTCGAGACCTGCGGTCGCTCTCCAGCCGGAAAGTGCCGTATTTCCGCCGCCACATCGGCGCGGTGTTCCAGGACTTCCGGCTGCTGCCCACCAAGACCGTCTTCCAGAACGTCGCCTTCGCACTGCAGGTGATCGGCTCCTCGCGCGCTTTCATCCGTCAGGCCGTGCCCGAGGCGCTCGCGCTCGTGGGCCTGCAGGACAAGGGCAAGCGCCTGCCGCACGAGCTGTCCGGCGGTGAGCAGCAGCGAGTCGCGATAGCCCGGGCTATCGTCAATCGTCCGCAGGTGCTGCTGGCCGACGAGCCGACCGGGAACCTCGACCCGGCGACCTCGGTGGACATCATGCAATTGCTCGCGCGGATCAACGCGACCGGCACGACGGTCGTGATGGCGACGCACGAGGCGGGCTTCGTCGACGAGATGAAGCGGCGCGTGATCGAGCTGGACCGCGGAAGCCTCGTCCGCGACGAACGTCACGGCGGGTACGGCGACACCTCGAGCCTGCCGAGCCTCGCGCCCGGGCCCGAGCGGGGAGCGGCGTCCGTCGCGGCCCTCACAGCCGTGCTCGAAGTGCATCGCGAGACCGTGGAATCCGCCGGCGCGGAGCCGGCGCCCGCATCGACTCCGGTGCCGGAGAACGCCGCCGTCCAGCACGACGGCCTGCAGGCTGTCGTCGCCCCGTCCGCTGCCGGTCCGCAGGACGACACGGCCGCGACGGCAGCACCGCCGGTCACGCGGCCTGCCGCCACGGCGCATCCCGCTCGGCCCCAGGCGTCCGGCGACGACACGGCGGCGGCATCCACGGCGGTGGGCTCTCACACGGAGGGTGCGGACGCCGGCGACGTACGGCTCGACGAGCTGGGCCTGGCCGATCGTCTCGGCCTGGACGAGCGCGATGACGAAGTGGGTCCCACGCGATGAGGGCCGGACTCATCCTCGGGGAGGCGCTCAGCGGCCTTCGCCGCAACGCCTCGATGGTCATCTCGATCGTGCTCGTCACATTCGTCTCGCTCACGTTCGTCGGTGCCGCGATCCTGATGCAGGCCCAGATCGGGACGATGCGGGACTTCTGGACGGGGCGCGCGCAAGTACAGGTCTCGATGTGCGTGGACGGCGCCAGGGAGGCGACGTGCGACGGGGGAGCGGCCACCGAGAAGCAGATCCAGTCCGTGCGCGACCGGCTCGAAGGCGGGGCGCTGAAGCCCTTGATCAGCAGGTTCCGGTACGAGACTCCGGAGCAGGCGTACCAGAACGCGCTCGAACTGCTCGGTGAGGACTACAAGGACATCCTCTCGCCGAGCCAGTTCGGCGCGAGCTTCTACGTGAACCTGGTCGATCCGCAGAACTCGGCCGTGATCGCCGAGGCGTTCGCAGGCAACAAGGGGGTCCAGTCGGTCCAGGACCAGATGGAGCTGCTCCAGCCGCTGTTCTCGGCCCTCACGGTCGCGACGTACATCGCGGTCGGAATCGCGGTTCTGATGCTGATCGCCGCCGTGCTGCTGATCGCGACGACGATCCGGTTGTCAGCGTATGCGAGACGCCGCGAACTGCGGATCATGCGGCTGGTGGGCGCCTCGAACAGGTTCATCCAGACCCCGTTCATCCTGGAAGGGGTCTTCGCGGCCCTCATCGGGTCCGTGCTGGCCGGGGTGGCGGTGTGGGGTGCCGTCCAGTTCGGGGTGCGCGGGTACCTGCAGAACCGGGTCGACTTCATCACGACCTGGGTCGGCATGGGAGATGTCGCGTACGTCGTGCCGATCCTGATCGCGATAGGTGCCGTGCTCTCGGCCGTCTCGGCGGGTTTCGCGATCCGGCGGTGGCTGCGGGCCTGACCGCCGCGCCCGCGCACCCCCACCGCAGGACCGGATGAGCGTCGCGGCTGCGATACACTGATGGGCTGCCGCCGCCGACCCGGCATGGACGCGGCATCCGGATTCGACTCAGGGAGCGATCATGCCCAGGGAACGTGGCGAGAAGGTCGTCGCGACGAATCGTCGCGCGCGCCACGACTACCTCATCGAGAAGACCTACGAGGCCGGTCTCGTGCTCACCGGCACGGAGGTGAAGTCGCTTCGGGAAGGCCGCGCGAACCTGACCGACGGCTATGCCTACATCAAGGACGGTGAGGCGTTCCTGGATGCCGTCAACATCCCGCAGTACCTGCAGGGCAACTGGACGAACCACGCGGCCAAGCGCGTCCGCAAGCTCCTGCTGCACAAGGAGGAGATCGTGCGGCTCTCGCACGCAGTCTCCGCGGGCGGCTACACGCTCGTCCCGTTGCGGCTCTACTTCTCCGACGGCCGCGCGAAAGTGGAGATCGCGGTCGCGAAGGGCAAGCGCGAGTTCGACAAGCGCCAGACGCTGCGTGAGCGTCAGGACCGCCGTGAAGCGGAGCGCGCGATGCGCACCCGCAATCGTCTCGGGGAGTGATCAGGCGGCCGGTCCGGCCATCGTCGCCGTCACGGGAGCCTGGTCGCGGAAAGCCGTTCTCGGCACGAGGAGCAGGAGCGCCGCCGCGGCCAGGGCCGTGAGACCGCACACCACCCACACTGTCACATAGCCGGCGAACGAGCCCGCGGTACCCGATGCGCCCGCACCGGTGGCGCCGTGCAGGAGCGCGATGCCGAACACGCACGACGCGATCGCGCCGCCGACGGTCTTGACCGAATTGGTCAGCCCCGTCGCAACGCCCGTCTGGGTGTGCGCGGCGCCGGACGCCGCGGCGGCGGGCAACGCGGCGACCAGTGCGCCCGAGCCCATGCCGACGACGAGCATGTTCACGGTCACCTGGAGATACGAGTCGTGGAACGGGAGGAACAGGAGGAAGCCCGCCCCGACCAGCACGGCTGCCCCGATGAGGGCGACGCGCGGCGTCGAGAGGCGCGCGGCGAGCGGGTACGACAGGGCTCCCGCGATCATGGCGATCAGGTAGAGGCCGATGATGAGGGAGGTCGCGAAGCCCGTGGTTCCCAATCCGTAGCCGTACACGGCAGGGTCGGTCCGCGCGAACGTCGACAGGGGCGCCTGCGCGCCCAGCACGCTGACCCCGAAAAGGCCCGCAGTCAGGAAGACCGGGCCGAGTGCAGGGGAGCGGAACATGCGCACGTCGATCAGCGGATCCTCGCGCCGCAGCTCCCACACGGCGAACGGGACCACGATGGCGACCCCGAGCGCGACGGCGAGCCACGACGCGACGTCGGCGGGCCCGTTCAGGCGCAGCAGGCTCAGACCGCCCGTGAACGCGATGAGGGCCAGCGAGACGAGGACGAGCCCCACCGGGTCGAACACGCCGCCGGTCGGCTCCGGCGACTCCCGCACGCCCCACAGCACGACGACGAAGCAGACGACGATCAGGACGGCCGGCACGAGCAGGACGACCCAGAGCGGGAGAGAGTCCACGAGCGCGCCCCCTGCAAGCGCGCCGACGATAGCGCCGGACTCGAGCGCGGCGACGAGGATGCCCGCCGCCCGCGCCGTGATCGTGGATCGTCCTTCCATCCGCCTCGCACGCGACCACACCAGGGCGATCTCCAAAGGCAGCCATACGACGTAGAAGCCCATCAGCGCCCATCCCACGAGGAACACCGCGAACGAGTCCGTGAAGGGGAGGACGAACGCGGCCGCCCCCGTCGCCGCGGTCGAGATCAGCAGCATCCTCTTGTGGCCGATCATGTCGCCGAGCTTCGCGAACGCGGGGACGACGAGCGCCGACAGCATCAGCTGCGTGCCCTCGAGCCAGTTCACATCCGCGTCGTGGATGTTCAGGTGACGGGCGATGTCGGTCAGCATCGGCGTGTAATAGCCCTGCAGCACACCGCTGGTGAACTCCACGAACGCGAGAAAGCCGACGACGCCCGTCAGCGCGCCGATCGAGACTCGGCGGGACGTGATGCGACCCGTCATGCGTGCTCCTTTGCAGGCGGGTTGTCGGGTGCGATCACTCTAGCCCCTGGATGAGCGCGCGATGGAACCGCACGCCCTGCTCCAACGAAGCGACCTCGACACGCTCGTCGACGCCGTGGATGCCGGCGCGCTGCGACTGAGACATCCGCAGCGGCGCGAACCGGTAGACCGCGGGGGAGAAGCGGTGGAAGTGCCGCGCGTCGCTTGCCTGCATCATGATGTACGGGACCGCGGCGGCGTCCGGATACGACGCTCTCACTGCGGCGGCGAGGGCCCGGAACGGCTCCGAGTCGGTCGGCGACTCCGGCGAAGGATCGTCGCCCTCGCGCACCGTCACCTCGACCGCGTCGTCCCGGATGCGCCTGCGTACGCGGGCCACCGTGCCGGAGACGGTCTCGCCGATCGCGATCCGCAGGTTGACCGTGACGGCGGCGTGGGACGGGAGCACGTTCGCCGCGGTTCCACCGGATGTCATCGTCGCGGCCACCGTCGTGCGCACGAACGCCGCCGTCTCGCCGCCCATCCGCGCGAACATCCGCGCGGCCAGCCACGGAACGGCTGCCAGGACGCGGTAGACGACGCGGCCGGGGCCGTATGCGCGCCTCGCGAACGCGCTCAGCATCCCCGACACCGCCCTCGACGCGTGGGGAGGGAACGTGCGGGCATCCAGGCGGTGCACCGCCCGGGCGATGCGGCTGATCGCCGTCACGCGCGGCGGCGCCGATGCATGCCCGCCGTCGCCACGCGCGGAGAGGATGAGCGTGACCACGCCCTTCTCGGCGACCCCGATCATCGCGGCATCTCCTCGTACGAAGGGCAGTGGGGCGTCCACGACCGCACCGCCCTCGTCGAGCACGAGCCACGGGATCTCACCACGGTCGCGGAAGGACGCTGCGATCTCGCGTGCGGCAGCACCGTACGTCTCCTCATTTCCGCCGAACGCGAGACATACGTCCCGGGCGGGGCGGAACCCCTCGGCCAGCAGGTCCTCCACCGCCTCGAGGATCACGAGGAGGGGCCCCTTGTCGTCCAGGGCGCCGCGGCCGTGGACCCATCCGTCGGCGATGCGGCCCTCGAACGGGGGATGCGTCCAGGGGTCGGTCTCATCGACCGGTACGACGTCGAAGTGCGCCATGAGCACGAGGGGGGCCTCGCCGCGGCGACGACCGCGCCAGCGGAACAAGAGTCCGAGCTCGGTGTGGCGGGTGAGTTCGAGCTCTCCGTGCACGAGGGGATATAGTTCGCGGATCAGGGCGACGAACTCCTCGAAGGGGGCCATGCCACGCGACTCGAGCTCCGCCGACACCGTCGGAACCTGGATCATGCGCGAGAGCCGGTCGGCGAGGCCGGGGCGGTGTGAGGGCGCAGTCATAGACGGAGCCTACGGCGCGTTCGCGGTCGGCGGGGACCGCAGCCCCTCGGCAGGAATTCCAGATGTCGCCGATCCGTTGTATCCTGTGATGCTCGGGTGCACAGGTGCCCGAGTGACAACTCCACAGTGTGACGGCGGCCGCTCCGAGAGGAGCAGACACGGGGATGATCGGTTTCGACATCGCCTGTCTATTCACGAGAAGCGGGCCGAGGATGCAGGGTTATCTCGTGAACGCTCCCTGCAAAACAATAAGTGCCAATGCTAAGCGCACTGACTTCGCCCTCGCTGCGTAAGCGAGCCCGATAGTCCGTCAGACCGTATGTGATTCCGGTACGGACCCTGGCGTCATCTAGGAATCTTGCCGCGCGATGGCGTCTGGACGTCGCGCGGGACATCTCCCAGACTGGGCCTGTCGACTTAGGTGTCTGTGACAAAGGTCGGGGCCGAGCAGAACGCTCTCACAGACTGCGCCCGGAGAAGGCGTGGAGATTCAGCGATGGACGGGGGTTCGATTCCCCCCATCTCCACGAGCCGCTGTCACAGAGTCACGCAGAAGACCGCTCCTCTCGGGCGGTCTTCTGCGTTGCACGGCCGTGTCCCGTGCGCCGGTTTCCCTGGGCCTCCGTGCCGGCAGGCCTGGTGACTGGCCCTGTTCCGACCTCGATGAAAAGAGCGAATGTCGCTGGTCCGTCATATCCTCCAAGTATGGACAAATGCACGAACCCTACCGGCAGGGACGAAGTGGATCGCGTGGTGGGTGGGAATGGGTTCGTGCCCGGCCGGGACTCCCGCGGATGCGATGTTGCCGCGTCTGACGCCGTCGAGCTTGGCGTCGCCGCATCGGACCCCGCCGGGTTCGACGTGGGCCCTCAGTTGTCGGATCGCGAGTGGGCGCTCGAGTTGGCAGAGTATGACGCTCGCGCCGCATCCCAGGTCGAGCCTGAGTGGTTCGACGAGATCTTTGCAACGGGCGTCGCCCATGACGTCGCGCTGGACGACGCCGACGAGCTGACGCAAGAACTGCGTCGCATGTGCGCCCGGCAGTTCGCCCTTTTCGCGCGGGTGCTTCGGGATGCCGCCACGTGCCCCGATCCCTGGTGCGGTCCCGACCCGACGCTCGATCCAGGATGGGAAAGTCCCCGAGGGCTCAGCGCAGGGCAGGCGCGCGCCGAACGTCGTGCCCTCGCTGTTCGAGCTGCCGTATGCGACCTGGCCGTACGGACCCGGCTGTCAGAACAGTGCGTGAGGGCCCGCGCCGGCGACGCCGAGACGGTGCAGCGCCGCTGCCCGCTTGTGTGGGCGGCGTTTGCAGCCGGTGAGATGGACGAGCGCAACCTCATGACGACGGCCTGGTGTGCGCGATCCCTGCCCGAGGACGATCCCATCTCATGGCAACGCTTCGACGAGACCGTAGTGGAGGCCGCACGGGCATTGCACCCGGGAAAGTTCCGCACGCGGGCGCGCGCCCTTCGAGAGCGGATCCACCCCGAGCCGATCACACATCGTCATGGGCGTGCTCAGCGAGATCGTGGAGCATGGCTCTCACCGGAACTCGACGGAATGGCCACGTTCACCGTCTACGCCCCGGCTGCGGATCTGCACCGCGTGGACACGAGAGTCGATCGCATAGCGAGGCACCTACGTGATCAGCCGGGAGAGGCGCGAACCATCGCACAATTGCGTGCCGACATCGCCGTTGATCTGCTGGCGCGCGCCGACACGGCGGAAACGCGCGGCTCGAGCAGCGCGAGGCCCTCCGTTGCCGTCACGGTTCCGGTGCTGAACCTCCTTGGCGCGAGCAATGAGCCTGCCGTCCTCGACGGCTATGGCCCGATCGACCACGTCACGGCGCGACGACTTGCTGCGGACGCACCGTCATTCGTGCGGATCCTCACGCATCCCATCGACGGGACGGTGCTCGACCTCGATCGGACGACGTATCGGATACCGAGCGCGCTTCGTCGGTGGCTCGGCGCCCGCGACCCTGTGTGCACCTTCCCCGGCTGCAGCCGCCTCGCTTCGGACTGCGACATCGACCACCGGCTCGAGTGGCATCAGGGAGGCGCCACGAGCGCCGCCAACACGGCGCCACTGTGCCGCTCGCACCACCGGGTCAAGACTGAGAGTCACTGGAGATATGAGAGGGACCCTGAGAAGGCGCGCCTGGAATGGATCTCGCCATCGGGGAAGATCACGGCCGCCGATCCGCCTCCGTGGTGACGTGACAGCTCTATGGCGACGCCACAGCTCGGCGGCGATAGGACCAGATCACTGCGGAGGCCACTGCACCAGCAGAAGGCCCTGCTTCGTGTCGGCGAGCGCGATCTCACCGTCCTCGAGCCGATAAGTGATGCCGTACCCGTCGTCGTCCGGGTTCATCACCATGCTTCCGGTCGCCGTGATGTACGTCACGCCGTCCTCGTCGAGCTCCTTCCAGCCCGAGCTCAGCAGCTCGTTCTTCACCTCCGCCTCGAGCGAGGGATCCAACGGCGCCCACCCGAACACCTGCACCTGGTCGCTGGCCACCTCAGGGTCGCCCCACGTGCACTGGATGCCACCGGGCAGCTCGATGTTGCCGACGTAGAACGGATCTTCGCGTGCCTTCCACCCGAGCTTCGTGAGATCGTCCACGGTGACCTTGCTGATGATGCTTTCGCAGGTGGGCTCACCTACCGACCCCGCCGTCGGCGCGGGCGCGGTGATGCTCGGTGCGGGCCGATCTGGTTCGCCGCCCGGGCTCACGAGAGGAACAGTCGGCGTGACCGCGGGCTCCGACGGGCCGGCGCAGCCCGCGAGAATGAGAACGGCGAGGACCGCCACGGCGATCGTCATGCTCGTGCGGGCGGGGATCATCCGTCCACCGCGCGGTTCAGGAGCTCGAGAAACGCCTCGTGCAGGGTGCCATTCGTCGCCAGGGACGAGCGGGTGTCGATCGCGGCCGCGCCATCGACATCCGTGAATCGTCCGCCCGCCTCACGGATGATGGGCACGTGCGCGGCGATGTCGTACTCCTTGACGTCGAACTCCGCCACCATCTCGAGGCGTCCTTCGGCCAGGAGCATGTAGGGCCACGCATCTCCGTAGCCGCGATCTCTCCACACCGCGCGTGAGAGCCCCGTGAGCGCGCCGAGGCGTCCGACCTCGTCCCACTGCGCGATGCTCTGAAAACTGATGCTGGCGCGCGAGACATCGTCGATCGCCGACACGTGCAAGCGTCGGGGGGCATCGGCGGGACCGTTCGTCCACGCCCCGATGCCGGTCGCGCCCCACCACCGGCGGCCGAGCGCCGGCTGACTGACCACTCCCACGTGGGGAACGCCGTCGACCGCGAGCGCGATCAGCGTCGCCCACATCGGGATGCCCCTGAGATAGTTGGCAGTGCCGTCGATCGGATCGATGATCCACTGTCGTGATCCCCCGCCGGCGTAGCCGAACTCCTCGCCGAAGACGCCGTCCTCGGGTCGCTCGGCCGCGAGGACGTCGCGGATGGACTTCTCCGTCGCGAGGTCCGCCTCAGTGACGTGGCTGGCGTCCGCCTTGAGCCGGACCTCCAGGTCCGCCGAATCGAACCAGCGCATGGAGACCTCGTCAGCGGCATCGGCGAGGCGGAGGGCCAGAGCGAGATCCGCGTCGAAGTCGCCGTCATAGGACGGATCGGGAATGGGGGACGTCACGTGCTCAGGATAACCGGGCATACCTGAGTGATTTCGCGGTGAGTCGACCAGGATGCTAATGTTGATCCTCGGTTCGCCGAACGGGTGGATCGAGCGCCTCTAGCTCAACGGCAGAGCAACTGACTCTTAATCAGTGGGTTCTGGGTTCGAATCCCAGGGGGCGCACCAGCCCCGAGATATCCATCCCCGCCCACTCTTCGGACGGGGATTCGTCGTTTTCCCCGACGCATGCCGCGGCCGCGCCCACGGTGCCGCGGCCCCGCGTCTGCAGTGATCGCTGCCCTGCCCTTTGCGGTCAGACGGTCGCGGCCGGGTCGACGCGGGGCCGAGGGGTCGGATGTCCGCGGCGAGTACCCCACGAATTAGTACGTGTCCGGACCTAACACGAAGAAGAAGTGGTTCACCGAGGCGCGAAGCGCAATAAGAGCGCTCCCTATTGACAGCACAGAACCGCGCCCATAGTGTGCCGTACGTACACCGATGTATTGGACCTGACCACTCGTGATCGGGTCTGCTCGCAGAGAGGCGTGGCATGGCAGATCTGGCGTTCGTTCCCCACGTGATCGATGGCGCGGCTCGCGCGTCTCTCGACGACCGAGTCCTCGACAACGTCAATCCCTGGACGCGCCGGCGCGAGGGCACCATCGCGCTCGGCGGTGAGGTGGAGGCCGTCGAGGCCGTCCGCGCGGCACGACGCGCTTTCGACGAGGGACCCTGGCCCCGGATGAGCGAACAGGAGCGAGCTCAGGCGCTGCACCGATTCGCCGACGCGATGGAGCGGCACGCGGAGGACCTCGCTGTTGCGGATGCTCGCGACATGGGGCGTCCCCTCAGCGCGATGCGGGCGGTCGATGTGCCGCGGGCGGCGGGGATGATCCGGTTCTTCGCCGACCACGTCGCCCTTTCGACGGCCGACTCGTACCCCATGGGCTCCGCGTACCACGCATTCACCGCCTATCGGCCCGCGGGTGTCGTGGTCGCGATCTCGCCGTGGAACCACCCGCTCATGCTCGGCGTGTGGAAGATCGCCGCGGCGCTGGCATGGGGCAACTGCATAGTCTGGAAGCCCGCCGAGGACAGCCCGACGTCGGCGTACCTGCTCGGGCTTTACGCGCAGGAGGCGGGGATGCCCCCCGGGGTCCTCAACGTGGTGCACGGACGCGGGGCAGAGATCGGCAACATCCTCACGTCTCTGCCGGGAGTCGACCGCATCACGTTCACGGGGTCGACGCAGACCGGAAGGACCGTTGCCGAGGCTGCGGCACGCAACCTCGTCCCCGTCACGCTCGAGCTCGGCGGCAAGGGCGCGACCCTGGTGCTCGACGACGCCGATCTCGATCGCGCAGTCGAGACGACGGCCCGCGCCGTGTTCAACAACAGCGGCCAGGTGTGTCTGGCCGGCACTCGCGTCATAGTCCAGAACGGCATCCGCGACGAGTTCGTCTCGCGTCTGCGCGATCAGGCCGAGCGATTGCGCGTCGGCGACCCGTTCGAGTCCGGCACCGATCTGGGGCCGCTGGCGTCCGAGAAGCAGTACGAACGCGTCAAGGGATACTTCGAGCTGGCCCAGCAGGAGGGCGGCGACGTCCTCGTGGGCGGTCCCCTGGACGGATGGGCGTTCGCTCCGACGATCGTCACGGACCTCGACCGCGACGGGCGTGTGTGGCAGGAAGAGGTGTTCGGGCCGATGGCCACCGTGGTCGGCTTCGATGATCTCGACGACGGCGTGCGTCTGGCCAACGACACGTCGTATGGACTGACTGCCCTCGTCTTC
>Ga0164243_10013089_pt1 | contig 11704 bp, 17 predicted proteins | sample OricompcompostOP_FD_108781 | JGI IMG/M metagenome (GOLD analysis project Ga0164243, IMG submission 108781) | Organic Plus compost microbial communities from Emeryville, California, USA - Original compost - Organic plus compost (OP) | ecosystem: Engineered > Solid waste > Mixed feedstock >...
GAACGCGGTCTCCATGCCCCAGAGTCCGAGCAGGATCGACGGTGCGACGCCGAACTCCTTTTCAAGACGCGCGAGCAGCGGACCGACCTCGCGCAGTTTCTCCTTGCCGGTCATGATGCGCCAGTCGGAGACGCGGCGATTGAGATACTGCCAGAGCTGCTCGCGGAATTCCGGCTGTGACCGCTGCAGGGCGAAGACGCCGAGATCCGGCTTCAGATTGCCCATCACGCGCTGATAGGTCGCGTCCGAAATGCCGCGTTTCAGCGCGCGCGCGCGGAACGCGATCACCCATTGCTCGAAGGGCTGTTGCGCCGTTTGCGCCAATGCCGGCAACGCAGAGAACGCGACAGCGCAGGCGGAAGCTGCTGACACCAACACCGCGCGGCGCGTCCTTGTCGAATCGGAATGCGGTATCATCCGCCAATCCTATCCATCCCGACCTTGGCGGCAATCGGGCAGGTCACCGCCGTTTCTTCCTGCCCTTGGGGAATAGCCTGGAGGTTTTCTTGCGCGGCCTTTCGGCCTTGGATGCGGTGGCCTCGGCACTGTTGGTGACGTCTTCCGGATCTTCATCGGGTGCCATGATTTCGACGCCGCGCGCTTGAATCAGATGTTCGTAGGCGGCCACCAGTGTCATGTAGGGGTTGACCCGCACCCAGCCATCGCGCGTCGGCACCTCCATCTCGAAGTGCAGATGATAGCTCGTCCCCCGGTCGCGCCTGTTGAAGTTGCCGACCTTGCCGAGAACGTCCCCCTCGCGCACCGCGCGGCCGCTGAAGATCCTCGCCTGGTTCATCTGGCGGGGATGCATGTGCAGATAGCGGAAACGGAGCCGCTCGTTGGCCGTGTTCACGTGGAGCAGGAATGATTCGTGCCAGTTCTCGCGCAGGATCATGCCGTCGCGGACCGCCACGGTATCGTCGAGATAGGCTTCGCAGCGGTCGGCGCCATCATTGCGCAGCTTGCAGGTCGCGGGCCGAATGTCCTGACCCTGATGGCCCTGGCCGCTGGGGCATTGGCCGACGAAAAAGTGACGGTGCTCGCAGAAATTGTCGCGCCAGGGATATGAATAATTCTCTGGCGCCGCTTCATTGAACACCAGCGGCTTGGAGTTGACGCGGCAGCGATAAGGCGCGTCCTTCCGGCGCGGCCAGGGTCTGCGGCCGGTCTGGTCGCAATCACCCCAATGCATGAACGATTGCGAGTTGGCATAGGCGGGAGCGTCGGCGAGTGGAAACCGGATGCGGGCATAAACGGTGGCATCCGGTTTGCCGTTGCGTCCCTTCATGCCGCTGCCGGGAATGAGGCTGCCGGCGGGATAATAAGTGAAGACGGTCGATACGTCCTTCGGGCGCTCGAGCACCGGCGCCTTGATCGTCGCGGCCGCGGCCGGTTCCGTTCCGCCGGCAAGACGCAAGGCGCGCAGAAACCGCTGTGCGATGCGATCGGCATTCCTGCAGGACAGCCGCCGCATCGTCTGCGGGCGGTCGTGGCATTGAATGGAGACCACATAAGGCACTCCATAGCGCTCGAAGCTGTAGCGCAGCGCGCTTTCGAGAATCTGCCGCCGCAGACCGGGAAAGTCGGCATCGAGATCCGGCAGCGGCATCTCGATGCGGCCGACCGGTGAAGCCAGTTCGTACAGAAAGGCAAAGCCCGATATTGTGACCAGAACCGGATAGGCGAGCTTGATATCAGTAAAGCCGGGCACGCCTCCGGGCTGGAATGCAAACACGGCATCGTAGCCGGAGGGGCCCGGCAGGAAGAATTCGGTCGGCTTGAATCCGGCAAGATAGGACTCGATCGCCTGCGTCTCGCCGGCGGCCTGGTCGCGCAGAAGGGCGTCGCTGTCGATCGGCAGCAACACCGGCACGGCACTGTTCGCAATGTTCGGAAAATATCCGGCGACGGCGTCGTTCAACCGGGTCAACGCCGCGGCCGGCTGTGTTGCCGGATCCGCGCTGCCGGCGGCCAGATCGGCCAGAGCCTCGCGCCAATTGATCTGCGCGGCGTGCAGCTGCGGGGGCTGAAATGATTCCGCCGCGCTGGCGCCAGTACACGCGCCGATCAGCCACAACAGCACGGCGACAACGCGGATATTGTACATACCAGAATTCATTGATGCGACTATGCCCAGATGCAGAACCCGCGGGCAATTGGCCCACGGGTCCGCTGCTGAAATCCGTGTCGAAGCGCCGGGTCAGTTCTTCTTGTCGCTCGTCTCGCGTTGTTTGCCGTGGTGGGGACAATCGGTGCGCATCGTGACCCAGTCTGCGCCTTGCCGCGCATGCCGAGCGGCGGATTTGTCGTGCGCGCCGGCGCAGGGCAGGATCGCGCTTTCTTCCATGGCTTGGGCATGTCGAGATGCTGCGCCCGTCGTTGCGCCCTCAGTGTTCGAGGGAGGGCAATTGGCCATCTGCTAGCTGGCCTCGCCCTGTGCAGCAGATATTTGAGGTCCGGCGCGACGCGTCAAGGCCGTGGCAGTCTCGGCTGCATGCAACGACTCTTCAAAGTTTAATCGTTGTCGCAAGAAAAATCGCGATAGCCATGCCGAGCGTCAGGGTGAGGATGATCGCCGGCTCAAAGCGCTTTTCCTGGCGCTGCCAGTCGTCCTGCCACTTGTCCTCGACCATGATGCGACCTCACGCCAGAGCTGGTCGCGCATAAAACGCCGCGGGACAGGCATTAGTTCCCATCCGCCCCTGCCTTGTTGCAGCCGATTTTCGCCGCAACAAACGCGCTCCCGACCGGGAGGGGATCGAGCCTGCGTATGAGCCTCAGCCGTTTCAGCGCGTCTTTGCTGCTGGCATTCAGCCTGGCCGGATGCAGCTTCGGGCTAGCGCCGGACAGCATCGGCACAAGCGTTTCATCAGCCAAGCGGCGCGACCTGCCCGGGCATGTCTATTTGCTGCGCGGACTGATCGGCGATGTCTTCTCGCTGGGGATGGACGATCTCGCCGCCAAGATCGAGAAGCGCGGCATCAAGGCGTCCGTTCATGGCGTCTCGGCCGCCCGCCTTCTCGCCGATGACATTATCAAAAAATATCGTGACGATCCCTCGCTCGCCCCGATCATGCTGATCGGACATTCGACCGGCGGCGACGAAATCATCGCCATGGCCGAGAAGCTGAAGAGGGCGAATATTCCCGTCGCCCTGGCGGTCGGCTTCGATCCGACGCCGATCGCAGGCGATGTGCCGTCCAATGTCGAGCTGTTCATCAATATCTATCAGGCCACCAATCTGATCGGTGGAGGGCGGGCGACAGCCGGGCCGGGATTTCGCGGACGATTGGTGAATGTCGATCTGCGCGAGCGCAGGGAAATCGTGCACATCACGCTCGACAAATCGCCGGTCGTTCATGAACTGGTGACGGAGAAGATCGTCGGTATTGCCGAACTCGCCGCAGAAAAACGGAAGGCGGCCTCCGCATCAAGCAAGACGGACGTGTCCGGTGCAGGGCAGGCGAACGATGTCAGGCCGCTGGTCATGAAATATGTCGTGCCTGCCAATGCGCGGATCGAGCTGTGGGACAGCGCCGTGGCGGTGACCGCGACTGATGACGATACGCTTGCCACGATCGCCGCGCGAAGCGGTGCACCGGTCTGGGCAATTGCGCAGATCAACAAGCTTGGCGAGCACGCATCCGTGCAGCCGGGGCGGCGACTGCTTGTGCCGCGCAACATCTATGCGCCCGGACTGGCGACGTCAGACGATCAGCCCAACACCGCAATCGGCGCGGCGCGCGTGCGACGATCCACCCCAATTCGCTGAAAATTGTCCGGGGAACCTTTATCGGACGGTTTCCGTTGTCTCCCGTGCACGGACCGAAGCACAGGAGATGACACTATGTCTGACATGAGGGATCCTCGGCTGGACCCCAGCCACCCTGACTATCGCAATCCCAAAACAAGCTTCGAACCGGATGGCATGAACTGGAGCTGGATTCTCGGCGGAATTGGCGCTCTGGTCGTGCTGCTGTTGGCACTGAGCTACTGGTCCGGAGGCGATCGGCAGACGGCTGGCGACACAACGCCGCCCGCCGCTACCACCGGTCAGTCTTCTCCGCAGGCGACGCCGCCGTCCACCACTGGACAAGGACAAGGATCAGGGACGCGGCCGGCTCCCAGCTCGCCCCCGTCAGGCTCAAGCCAGTAAAAACCCGCTATTTAAAGGCCCCGGCAGCGATGCCGGGGCCTTTCAATTGCAAAAAAGCCCGAAATATCGGGATATCCAACGGCAAAAGCATCAAAAACGCTTGGTATTGCTTCGCTTCCTGAAGCGAATCTCCTAATGCCTTTCGCTGTAGGCGCATCACGCGCTTTCAGAGAGGCAAAGAAATGGCTGTCAAAAAAGCGCCCAGCGCGAAACCGAATCGTCCCGTCACACTCAAGCACCTCGCTCACGCGCTTGCCGAAAGCCACGAGCTGACGAAGAAGCAAGGCGAAGCTTTGCTGGGTGATCTCGTCGGGATGATTACCAAGCATCTGAAGAAGGGCGAAAAGCTCCGCCTGACGGGTCTTGGTGTTCTGCAGGTCCGCAAGCGGGCTGCGCGCATGGGGCGCAACCCGGCGACCGGCGAGACGATCAAAATCAAGGCCAGCAAGAAGGTGGCCTTCCGCGCCGCAAAGGAATTGAAGGAAGCGGTCTGATCGCCGCCACTTGCGATCGACATCGAAGCCCCGCGGGCGAAAGCCGGCGGGGTTTTCTTTTGCGCCCCCGTCGCCGGTTGCCGGTTGTGGCGGCGACGGCTGGGCCCCTTGACGGAACATGGAGGCTTCCTATCTTTTCGCCGGCGACGCCGCTAAGTCGCTGAAAAGATTGGAAATTGGAAGGATTCAGAAGACCGTCAGGGTGATGACGATGAGCATGCACGAAGAACGCATCAAGGCTCACAAGGCCAATATCGACCGCTATTGCCGCCTTCTTGCGACGCATCTCACCGAGCTCGAGCGCGAGTATCTGCACAACCGGATTATGGAGGAGCATGCCGTGCTGGCGCGGCTCGAGGCGGAATTCCAGTCCGCGTCTGCGCCGCCGAAAGCGTCCCCCGCGACCGTTATTGCGGCTCGCTCCCTGTCGTCCGACTTCGACGGACATTCGCACCAGTAACGCGGGTGAAGGATTAAGCCAGACCGTGTTTCCACGACATCGGCCCGCCGACATCCGGCGGGCCTTTTCGATCGGCCCGGCTACTCGTGCGCGCGGCTTCGGGTGTTGCGAGGGACTGGTTGGCGCTCCCCACCTGGAAGGTGGCGCTCCCTAGCGGAATCGAACCGCTCTCTCCACCGTGAAAGGGTGGCGTCCTAACCGATAGACGAAGGGAGCTTAGAGCTCATGACCGGCGCCGATCCGGCGCATCGAGGCTGTGGGTATAGTCACCGCCGGCGCCGCAGGCAAGCAGCCTCTCGCTACCATTTTCCGGTATTGGGCATGGATTTCCAGGGCTCCTGCGGCGGCAGGGGGGCGCCCTTTTGCAGCAGCTCGATGGAGTGGCGGTCGGGGGAGCGCACGAACGCCATTTGCCCGTCCCGGGGCGGCCGGTTGATGGTGATTCCGGCCTTCATCAGGCGCTCGCAGTGCTCGTAGATGTTGTCAACCTCGTAGGCGAGGTGGCCGAAATACCGCGCCTCGCCGTAATCCTCGGTGTCCCAGTTATAGGTGAGCTCGACGAGCGGCGCCCCGCGATGGCCCTCGGCCTTCGCCTCGCCGACCAGGCCCTCGTCGCCCGGCGCGGCGAGGAACACGAGGGTGTAGCGGTTCTTCTCGTCCACCCGGCGGCTGGTCTCCTTGAGGCCCAGCTTGTTGACGTAAAAATCCAGCGCCGCATCGAGATCGCGCACGCGCAGCATCGTGTGCAGAAATTTCATGCCGAAGTCTCCCAATCCTTGAAACGGTCTTTCAATGCCAGCGCAAATGCCGTGCGCATCACACATCGCAATTAGTCGCCGCGCGGCCGAGGTCAATACATCCCGCGGCAACCGGAATGTGGATAGGCGCGGGCGCGCTCTTGTGCGCCCGGGACGTTCCCGATACGTCCCGAACGGGTCAACGGAGTGACGTCATGCAGAAAGTTGATTTGGACGCGATGTCGATCGAGGAACTTGCGGCGCTGCGCGACAACGCCACCGTCAAGCTGGCGGAGAAGGTCGCTGCCCGGCAGAAGGAGCTCGAAGCCGAACTCGAGAAGCTGTCCGCCTATGGCGCCAAGCCGCGCAAGGCGACCACGACCAAGAACGTCACGACCGCCGGCAAGGACTCGGTGAAGGAACCAAAGGATCCTGTCGCCAAGGCTGCGTGAGCAACACGCGAGATCAATTCGTGACGGACACGGGGGCCTGCGGGCCCCCGACATGCTTTCGGCCTCCGCTGTCGCGTCTAAGCGGTGACATGCGTTGAGTCTTGCAACGGCTGCCGCGATGACCAAGAATCCCGTCACGGTTCCTTTGTGACAATGATCGCCATGATCGCGTCCGATCTCAACACCGCCGTCGAGCGCCTGCGTGCCCTGATAGAAGACTCGGAAGTCGTGGTGCCTTTTACCGGCGCCGGCATCTCGACCGAATCCGGCATCCCGGATTTCCGCTCGCCCGGCGGCCTGTGGACCAAGACGCGGCCGATTCCGTTCGACGAGTTCATGGCAAGCCAGGACATGCGCGACGAAGCCTGGCGCCGCCGCTTCGTCATGGACCCGCATTTCACGAATGCCAAACCCGGACGCGGACACCTCGCGCTCGCCAGCCTTTATCGTCTCGGCAAGGTGCCGGCGGTGATCACCCAGAATATCGACAACCTGCATCAGGCGTCGGGCGTTTCACCCGGGGATGTCGTGGAATTGCATGGAAACACGACATTTGCGACCTGCGTCGCCTGCGGCGAGCGTTATGAGCTTGCCTGGGTGAAGCAGCGCTTCGATGCCGAGGGCGGGCGCGCGCCCGATTGCGCCTGCGGCGGCCATATCAAGACGGCGACGGTCTCGTTCGGGCAGGCGATGCCGGAAGACGCCATGCTGCGCGCGCACGAACTCGCCGGCGCCTGCGATCTTTTCATGTCGATCGGCTCCTCGCTGGTCGTCTGGCCGGCGGCGGGATTTCCGCTGCGCGCGAAACAGCAGCGCGCGCGGCTTGTCATCGTCAACCGCGAGCCGACGGAGTTCGACGAGATGGCGGATCTCGTCATCCGCAACGAGATCGGCGACGTGTTCGGACCTTTCATCGCGCAGTGATTCGCGCTGCGCGCGAACGAAAGGTGTCAAGCCGAGTTGTACACAGCTGTTACAATCTCTCGCGCGACCACATTTTCCACTTTTTCCTCAGCCTCGCAGTGTTATCTTTGAACGCACAGAGATTCGTTCAAGCGCCCTTGAAGAGGCGCCAGAAAAGCGGCGACGCGAAGAATAGTCATGGCGTCGGACGGATTGGGGCCAAAAATGCCCGGCGCAAATTACGGTCTGGGGTCGGACCGGAGCGTCAGTGAGCAGGATATTCACGCCGCTGACGAGACGGCCGCGAATATCGTCGAAATCTCCGGCGTCATCAAATGGTTCGATGTGTCGAAGGGATTCGGCTTCATTGTTCCGGACAACGGAATGCCGGACGTGCTGCTGCATGTCACATGCCTGAGACGCGATGGTTTTCAGACCGCTTACGAAGGCGCGCGGGTCGTCTGCGAGGCGCTTCAGCGTCCGCGCGGCCTGCAGGCCTTCCGCGTGCTGTCGATGGACGAGTCCACCGCGATTCATCCGGCGCAATTGCCGCCGCCTCGCACGCATGTGACCGTGACGCCGACCAGCGGTCTTGAGCGGGCGGTGGTCAAGTGGTTCAATCGCTTGCGCGGTTTCGGTTTTCTTACCCGCGGCGATGGTACTCCGGACATTTTCGTCCACATGGAGACTCTGCGGCGCTACGGAATTACTGAACTGCGTCCCGGGCAGACCGTGCTGGTGCGGTTCGGACCCGGACCCAAGGGCATGATGGCTGCGGAAGTGCAGCCCGATGGCGGATCGCACGGACCCGCCTCGCATTAGGCAGGGTGGTTGCGTGCTGCGAACGGTGTTCGAGTGGTTTGCGAGGCGGCGCCTGTCAGCGGCGGCCGCCTTTTTCGTTGTGTCGTGCCTGTCGTTGCCAGCTGCCGCGGCTGACCGGAATACGCTCGAGATCGTCAGCAAGACCGGCGTTCATGTCTTTGCGGTTGAAGTCGTCGCCAACGATGCCGATCGCGCCAAGGGCCTGATGTTTCGCAAGGAGTTGCCGGAAGGGCGGGGCATGTTGTTCGACTTCCAGCGCGATCAGGAGATCGCGATGTGGATGAAGAATACCTATATACCGCTGGACATGATCTTCATTTCCGGCGACGGCCGCATCCGGCGCATTGCCGAAAACACCGAACCCTTGTCGGAGCGGATCATTCCCTCCGGCGGACCGGTGCGGGGCGTGCTCGAAGTGATCGGCGGAACCGCGCGCAAGCTCGGCCTTGCGCCCGGCGACCGGGTCGCTCATCCCATTTTTTCAGGCCGTTAGCGGCCAGGCTTCAGCCAGGATGAAAAGCCCCGGCAGCGGCCCGGGGCTGACGCGGGGTACTGTTATTTCTGAGTGGTGTTCTTGATCGCCGCCACGATGGCCGTGAGGACCGCGCCGGCGACGCCGCCGCCGGCGGCATTTCCGATCAGCGCGCCCACGTCCATGTTGGCAGCATCGCCGAGCAGATTCGGGAGTACGGCCTGCAGAATCTGGCCGCCAACACCACCCCCGATGGCGCCGACGATGGTGTTTGCCAGGGTCCCGAGCGTGAGATTCCGTGATGCCGCTCCCGCGGCATTGCCCCCGACCGCCCCGGCGATGGCCTGGATGATGAGATTCAAGAGCATTCCCGACATGGCGAACCTCCTGATGCCGCAATCGGAAATGTCCGATGTTCACGACATCGCCTTATTTTGCCATGGATGGGGCAGGCGCGTGGGGTAATCGGATGCGGGTAATTAGTGGTGGAGAATTGGCCTCAGAGCCGGTATGTCAGCCCGGCTGGCCGTTCCGGTTCGGCGTGGCAACGGGGCATAGCGCAGCCTGGTAGCGCATCTGCTTTGGGAGCAGAGGGTCGCAGGTTCAAATCCTGCTGCCCCGACCAGCCTCCGCCCTTCGGGCTACGGCTCGGCGACTGATGAGACGGTTTGATAGAAATTTAACAGTACGACCATGACAGCCCGTATCTACAAGCCCGCGCGGACGGCGATGCAGTCCGGGACCGCGAAGACCAAGGAATGGCTGCTCGACTACGAGCCCAATGCGCCGCGCCATGTCGAGCCGCTGATGGGCTGGACCAGCTCGACCGACATGAACAGCCAGATCCGGCTGCGCTTTGCCAGCAAGGAGGAGGCGATCGCCTATTGCGAGCGCCGCGGCATTCCCTACCAGGTCATGGAAGAAAAGGCGCCGGCGCGCCGCACGATGGCCTATGCCGACAATTTTGCATTTCAGCGCCGCGGATTGTGGACGCACTGACGGCAATTGGCCCTTCATCAAGGGGAGGCGGAAGCGATGACCTCGCATTTGCGGTTTCAGAATCCGGCAACCCTGTCAAAGCCGCCCGGCTACAGCCACGTGGTCGAAGTGATCGGGCCGGGCCGCATCATCTATATTGCCGGCCAGCTGGGAATCGGCCTCGACGGCAACGTGGTCGGGGCGCCGGGTGATTTTCGCGCGCAAGTGACCCAGGCTTTCGAAAATCTGAAGCTGGCGCTCGCCGCCGCCGGCGCCGGGTTCGAACATGTGGTCAAGATCACCAATTATCTGACCGACATGTCGCATCTGGCGGTGTTTCGCGAAGTCCGCGACAGCTATCTGAACATGGCGTCGCCGCCGGCCAGCACCACCATCGAGATTTCAAAATTCGCGCGCGAGGGCGCGCTGTTCGAGATCGAGGCCGTCGCGGTACTGCCCGCCGCATAGAGTGTCCCGCTGCGCGTGAGGCAGGCGACGCCTGTCATGTTCTGTCATCGCATTTCTGCTAGTGTTGTTTGTTGTCGTTCAATCGGCTGAATCCCGAGGCGGTCCATGCGAAGTGACGTCAGCAAGTTGCGTGTCGCTGCCATGTCGGGCGGCCTGATCGCCGGCGCCATCGCCTTGTCCACCGCGATCGCCGGCGCAGAGACGGCGACCGTCGAACGCAACGTCAAGGCGCAATCGGGACGCGACGTGCGCGTCGGCATCTTTGCCAGCATGAAGCCGGACTGCACGCCCGGCCGGCTGCCGACCGTTCGCCTGAAAGAGACGCCGAAGAACGGGACCATCACGGTGAAACAGGGCCGCCTGCGCGCGACCAATTTCAAGCAATGTCTGGGAGTGGAAGTCCCGGCCTTCGTTGCGATCTACCGCTCACAGCCGAATTTCGCCGGCAGCGACGAACTGACGCTGGAAGTCGTCAACGCCGAGGGCAAGAGCCGGCTGCAACGCATCCAGGTGACGGTGGAGAAGCCGCCGGTCGGGCAGTCGCTGTGAGTTGAGGCAAGTGATCCGTCATCCTGAGGTGCGAGCGAGCAACGCGAGCGAGCCTCGAAGGATGACGGTCGAGGCGGCCAAGGCCGTCGCCCTTCGAGGGCCTTGCTTCGCAAGGCCGCCTCAGGGTGACGGAGAGAGGCTGGCGAAGTCTCAGCCTTTCGCGGCGACCGCGACGCCTTCGTCACGCAGCAGCGTGCAATTCACCGCCGAGGTCTTGCCGAAATAGAGAATGGCGGCATCGCGCTTGCCGTCGAACCAGATGCCGCGGCCGGCATAGCGGTAGCCATCGCCCATCGGGATCAGCCGCACATGCGCCGCATGACGCGGGCTCGTCGACAGATAGGCGGTGACCACCTCGCCGGCATCGCTGACCGCGCGCACGCGCAGCGGGTAGACCCGGCCATTGTCGCAGGAGAGGGCGAGAGAGCCGGAGGGATGGGCGGGAGCAGGATAGCCGTCCGCCAGGCCTGCGGATGGAAGCAATGACAGCGCCGCGCCGAGCGCCAATCCACAGCGAATCGAAGCGATTTTCATGATGCAGCTCCCCCGCGCATCATTAACGCAGGGCCCTGATACCGGCAAGCAGAGGCCCGGGATTGCGGGATTTCCAGGCTCGGCGGGGATTTCAGGCAACACCCCACAACTTTTGCGGCAGAGGGTAGGGTTAACATACCTCCAAGATTGCCCCGCTATTTCATTAAAGATACCTTAAATTTGAGGTAATTAGCGGTGGTCGTCGGTCGCCCCGAAGATCGCAGCCAAAAGAATTGCGCAGAGGGGTTGATAGCGATGAACGCTCCGTTCGTTGTGGCTCAGGCTCTGGCCACCGGCCAGGCACATACCACCGGCCAGACTCCCCCGGCACCGCCGCAGGTCGTGAAGCTGACAAAGCCGCAGGGGGATCAGGCGGTCGTGGTACAGCTCAACGGCAATGTCAGCCTCGACTTCTCCGGCATCGCGGCCGAACGGATCACGCTGGTCCGCGCCGGCGAGCGTCTGGTCATCCTGTTCGACAACGACGCGACGGTCACGCTCGATCCGTTCTACGACCAGAGCGGCCACCCGCTGCAATTCACCGGCATCAATCTCGACGGCAATCGCGTGGTCACCGGCAGCGAATTTGTCACGATCTTCCCGGCCACCGAGGACCAGTCCGTTCTCACCGCGGCGGCACAGAGCGGCCAGTGCAATACCGGCGGGCAGTTCAAGGGCC
>Ga0164243_10013091_pt1 | contig 11702 bp, 11 predicted proteins | sample OricompcompostOP_FD_108781 | JGI IMG/M metagenome (GOLD analysis project Ga0164243, IMG submission 108781) | Organic Plus compost microbial communities from Emeryville, California, USA - Original compost - Organic plus compost (OP) | ecosystem: Engineered > Solid waste > Mixed feedstock >...
CGGCGTACCCCGTCGAGGTCCGCACCCCGCTCGGCGGCCTCGGCGGCCGCGAGCACCGGGAAGCCCAGCCCCATGCCGGTGGCGCGGCTGTCGACCACGGCGACCCGGTCGTCCAGGCCGTCGGCGGCCAGCCGGGCCGCGTCGACGGTCCCGGAGAGCTCCGCCGACAGGTGCACCGACACCACGCCGTCCGCGCCGGAGTCGAGCAGCCGGCGGTACGTCCGGGCGAACTGCTCCGGGGCCGGGCGCGACGTGCTCGCCGAGACCCGCCGGCCCTGCAGGGCCTGGGTCGCGTCGGCCGGGAAGATCTCCACTCCCTCGAGCCCCTCCGCGCCGTTGAGCACGACGGTCAACGGCACCACGGTCAGCCGGTGCGCCCGCACCAGTTCGGGCGGAAGGTAGGCGGTGGAGTCGGTGACGACCGCGACGGGCATGCCCGGCACGCTAGCCGATGCCGCCGGCCACCACGAGGGCGCGTCGCGCGCGGCCGGACCCCGCGAGACGGCCGGGCCGCGCGAGGCTGCTCGACCCGGGCCGGCGGCGTGATGTCAGAGGGCGTCGGCGACGGCCGGGGCGACGATGAGGCCGACGTTGTGGGCGCGCAGGTGCCACCCCCGCACGTCGTCGTGCCGCAGTTCGCTCCAGTGGCAGTTCTGCAGCGACCCGACGGCGCGCAGCACGGCGGCGTCCCAGCCGAGCACGTGTCCCATCCCCTGCCGGGCGCCGCCGCCGTGGGTGGCGACGACGACGGTGCCGCCCGGGGCCGCCTCGGCGGCGTCGATGAGGGCGCTCCCCACCCGCTTGCCGAGGTCGTCGAGGGTCTCGATCTCCGAGCCCGGGTCCGGGTCGCCGGCGCGCCAGCGGGCGTACTCGGCCGGGAAGCGCTCGGCGACCTCGGTGAGGAGGAGCCCCTGCCACCGGCCGAAGTGGCGTTCCCGGAGCCGGGCATCGGTGCGGACCGTCAGCCCGGTCACGGCGGCGAGCGCGGCGGCGGTCTCCGCGGCCCGGCTGAGGTCGCTCGCCACGATGGCGTCGGGGCGCAGGGCGGCGAGCAGCGGCGCGGCGGCGCGGGCCTGCTCCCGGCCGAGGTCGTTCAGCGGGACGTCGGTCTGGCCCTGGACGCGGTTGGCGGCGTTCCAGTCGGTGTTGCCGTGCCGCCAGACGATCAGCCGCGTCATTCCGCGGCGGAACCGGCGCCGGACTCGGCGTCCACCAGGGCCCGGTCGACGAACGGGATGGTCGGGCAGTCCTTCCACAGCCGGTCGAGGGCGTAGAACTCCCGCTCCTCGGTGTGCTGGACGTGCACCACGATGTCGACGTAGTCGAGCAGCACCCAGCGCCCGCCGCGCTCCCCCTCGCGCCGCACCGGCTTGGCCTTCTCGGGAAGCTCCAGCAGGCGCTCCTCGATGGCATCGACGATGGCGAGCACCTGACGCTCGTTCGGGGCCGCGGCGAGCAGGAACGCGTCGGTGATGGCCAGCTGGTCGCCCACGTCGATGATGACGATGTCCTGCGCCTTCTTGTCGGCGGCGGCCTGGGCCGCGGCGGTCGCCAGCTCGTACGCGCGCTCGGAAACTGTCACCGTTCTCCTTCGATCAACCGTGCGATCCTCCAAGGGTCTCACACGCGGCGTCGTTCCGACTTGTCAGTTCTGGCGGGTAACCCGCTGGACCGGGGACATAACGGGCACGGTCAGCGCTGGTAGAGGCGACGCTTGGCGATGTACTGGACCACACCGTCGGGCACCAGGTACCAGACGGGTTCGCCCCGGGCGACGCGGGCACGGCAGTCGGTGCTGGAGATGGCCATGGCGGGCACCTGCACGAGGCTGACCGTGTCGGCGGGCAGGTGCTTGTCGGTGAGTTCGAAGCCGGGCCGGGTCACCCCGATGAAGTGGGCGAGTTCGAAGATCTCGTCCAGGTCCTTCCAGGAGAGGATCTTCTCCAGCGCGTCCGCCCCGGTGATGAAGTAGAGCTGCACCTTCGGGCCGTACTCGGCGTGCAGGTCGCGCAGGGTGTCGACGGTGTAGGTCGGGCCGCCGCGGTCGATGTCCACGCGGCTCACCTGGAAGCGCGGGTTGGAGGCGGTGGCGATCACCGTCATGAGGTAGCGGTCCTCGGCGGGGCTGACCGGCACGTCGGCCTTCTGCCACGGCTGGCCGGTGGGCACGAAGACCACCTCGTCCAGCCCGAACCGGTCGGCCACCTCACTGGCCGCGACCAGGTGCCCGTGGTGGATCGGGTCGAAGGTGCCACCCATGATCCCGATCCGCCGGATATCTTCCTCCACCCCGTGATCGTAGGCCGGTCGCCCGCGCCGGCACCCCCGGCGGTGACGTGGCCCGCACCACGCTCGCCACCGGCGGCACGCGACGGGGGCGCGGACCGGACGGGGTCGCGCTCGGTTGCTCGCACCCGTATACTCGTTTGCGAGTAATCGGGGACGAGCAACAGGAGGACGGCATGCCGAAGCGGCGCAAGGTCGGAAACCTGCTCGCCCTCGCGTCGCTCTCGGCCCTCGTCCAGCGGCCCATGCACCCGTACGAGATCGCCACCGCCCTGCGCACCTGGGGGAAGGACCAGGACATGGAGATCAAGTGGGGGTCCTTCTACACGGTGGTCCGCAACATGGAGCGGCACGGCCTCATCGAGGCCGTGGAGAGTGTCCGGGCGGGCCGGCGGCCCGAGCGGACGGTCTACCGGATCACCGACGCCGGGCGGGCGGAGCTGGTCGACTGGGCGCGCGAGCTGGTGTCCACGCCGGAGCCGGAGCACCCGCGCTTCCGCGCCGGGCTCAGCGTGCTCGCCGCCCTGCACCCCGACGAGGCGGTGACGCTGCTGCGGCGGCGCCTGTCCCTGCTCGACGAGGGGATCCGCGCCGCGCGCGACACGCTCGCCGAGGAGGGGCGGCGGATCCCGCGGCTGTTCCTGGTCGAGTCGGAGTACGACCTGGCCATCCGGGAGGCCGAGGCGGCCTGGGTCCGCGGCCTGCTCGCCGAGCTGACCGCGGGCACCTATCCGGGGCTGGACCAGTGGCGGGCGTTCCACGAGACCGGCGAGATGCCACCGGAACTGACCGAACTCACGGAGAGGGGCGACGGCACGCAGTGACACGACGGCCCCGGCGCGGTGCGCCAACACCGCGCCGGGGCCCTACCTCGGTACCGCACCTGGACGGTGCCCGGCCCGAAGCGGCAACCACGAGGATAGCCGGGCCTCCTCCCAGGTCGGTGCCACACGCGCGCCCACGACTGCCGTGGGCGCGGCGGACGAACGAGCACCCACGACCAGGGAGACGACCATGCCCACAGTCAGAACGGCCATCGTGATCGGCGGCGGCGTCGCCGGCCCCGTGACGGCGCTGGCGCTGCGCCGCGCCGGCATCGCCGCCACCGTGTACGAGGCGTACCCGACCACCGCCGACGGCGTCGGCGGCACCCTCGCGCTGGCGCCCAACGGCGTCGCCGCGCTGCGCGTCGTCGGAGCGGACCGCGCGGTCACCGACATCGCCACCCCGATCCACCGCACGGCCATGGCCGTGGGCCGCAAGCGGTTCGACCTTCCGGGGCTGGCGGACGTGCCCCCGTTGCAGGTGGTGCACCGCGCGGCGCTGCACCGGGCGCTGCACGACAGGGCCCTGGCCGAGGGGGTGGTGATTGAGCACGGCAGGCGCCTCGTCGACGTACGGGAGACGGCCGACTCCGTCACCGCCCGGTTCGCCGACGGCACCACCGCCACGGCCGACGTCCTCGTGGGCGCCGACGGGATCCGCTCGACGGTGCGTACGCTCATCGACCCGGACGCGCCGGGGCCGCACTACACCGGGCTGCTCGGCTTCGAGTCGGTGGCCCGGCACGAGGTGGACGTCGCACCGGGCACCATGACGTTCGCCTTCGGCCGGCGGGGCTACTACATCTACTGGCCGGAGCCGGGTGGCGGCACCCGGTGGGGCGTCAACCTGCCGCAGGACCGGCCCATGACGCTCACCGAGGCCCGCGCCGTGCCCGCCGAGGAGTGGCTGCGTACGCTGCGCGCCGCGTACGGCGACGACGACCCCGGCGGGCAGCTCATGCGCACCAGCGACGCGGACGGGCTCCAGGTGGTGGGCTCGCTGCTGATCATGCCGCCGGTGCCGCGCTGGCACCGGGGGCGGATGGTGCTGGTCGGCGACTCGGCCCACGCGCCGTCGAACAGCTCGGGCCAGGGCGCGTCGCTGGCGATCGAGAGCGCCGTGCAGCTCGCGCGCTGCCTGCGGGACCTGCCCGACGTGCCGTCGGCGTTCGCCACCTACGAGCGGCTGCGGCGGGAGCGGGTGGAGAAGGTGGCCGCCCGCGCGGCGCGGATCAACCGGGCCAAGGCGCCCGGTCCGCTGGCCCGGGCGCTCATGCCCCTGCTCATGCCGCTGCTGGTGCGCACGGCCATGAACCCGGAGAAGACGATGGGCCACGAGCAGCGCTACGTCATCGACTGGGACGCCGCGGTGCGCTGACCCCGAGCGACACTCCTCGTCGATCTTGCACTTTCGGCCCGCGAAACGCGAGGCATGTACCTTTCGTCGGGGCCGAAAGTGCAAGATCGCGGGGGCTCGGGACGGCGGGGGCTCGGGACGGGCTGTCAGGCCACGGTGGCGGCCACCGCGGTGCGTGCCACGAGCGCGCGGCGCATGTCGTCGTCGGCGTCGGTGACCACGCGGCGCAGCCCCGGGGTCAGGTCGTCGCGCGCCAGCAGCGCGGCCGCCGCCTCCCGGGTGGACTGCGCCACGGCGTAGCGGGGGTACGCGAGGCTCGCCACCCGCTCCGCCGTCCAGGCCGTACGCCGCCGGGCCGTGGCGGGCATGTCCGCGAAGTACCGGTCGACGTACTCGGCGGTCAGCTCGGCCTGCTCGGGCTGCCAGAAACCCGCCGCGGTCGCCTCGACCAGCCGGTTGGACAGCTCGGTGTTACGGGTGACGATCTCCCAGGCGGCCCGCTTGGCGTCGGCGTCGGGCAGCGCCGCCCGGCACCGGGCGGCCCGTTCCGCGCCCGCCGCGCTGCGGTCGGCCGCCTCCTCGGCGGCGATCTCCGCTTCGCCGGCCGCGCCGAGCACGACGAGCCGGCGCAGCACCGCCCAACGCAGCTCCGCGTCGACGGCCAGTCCGGGCGGCACGTCCCGGCCGGCGAGCCAGCCGGTCAGCAGGTCCGCGTCGGCGGTGGCCTCGACGAGCCCGCGCGTGGCGGCGAGCTGCAGGGAACCGCCGGGCGGCGCGCCGCGCAGCAACGCCGCGCAGGCCTCGGCCATTCGGGCCAGCGCCGCCTCCCGGCTCGCGGGGTCGAGGTAGCGGTCGACGAGCGACCGGCTCATCGTGAGCACGTCCTCGGCGATGATCACCTCGGTCTCGGTGGGCAGCGCCGCGGCGATCAGCGCGACGACGGCGGACACGGGCCGTTCCCCGTCGGTCGCCGCGTCCAGCGCCTCACCCCACAGCAGCGCCCGGGCCAGCGGATCGGCCAGACCCGGCAGCACGAGCGGTACGGCGTCGGCCGAGGCGGGGTCGAGGCGCACCTTCGCGAAGGTGAGGTCGCCGTCGTTGGGCAGCAGCAGCCGGGCGGCCGGGGCCCCGGCCAGCGTGCCCAGCACCGTCCGTCCACCGTCGGCGTCCGGGTCCAGGTCCACCTCGATCCGGTCGACGCCGCCGTCCACGGCGTACCGGCCGACGCCGATGCGGTGCGGGCGCAGCACCGGATGGGACGGCGGCGCGGTCTGCACCACGGCGACCTCGCGGTAGCGCCCGTCGGCGTCGACCCGCACCTCGGCGCGCAGCGTGTTGACCTGCGCCCGGCGCAGCCAGCGCTCGGCCCAGTCGGTGAGGTCCCGACCGCTGGCCGCGCTGAGGCTGGCGAGCAGGTCGGCCAGCGTGGCGTTGCCGAACCGGTGCGCCGCGAAGTGCGCGTTCAACCCCGCCAGGAAGGCGTCGTCGCCGAGCCAGGCGACCAGCTGCCGCAGCACGCTCGCGCCCTTGGCGTACGAGATGCCGTCGAAGTTGAGCAGCGCCTGCGCCGCGTCGGCGACCTCCTCGGGGGCCACGGGGTGGGTGGAGGGGCGCTGGTCGGCGGCGTACCCCCACGCCTTGCGGCGCAGCGCGAACGTCGTCCAGGCACCGCCGAACCGGGTCGCCTCGGCGGTCACCCGGGTGCCCAGGTACTCGGCGAAGGACTCGTTCAGCCACAGGTCGTCCCACCAGCGCATGGTGACGAGGTCGCCGAACCACATGTGCGCCATCTCGTGCGCGATCGTGGTGGCCCGCAGCTCCCGCTGGCTGTCGGTCACCGCCGAGCGGAACACGTAGTCGTCGCGGATCGTGACGAGACCCGGGTTCTCCATGGCGCCGGCGTTGAACTCCGGCACGAACGCCTGGTCGTACTTGCCGAACGGGTAGCGCTCGGCGAACAGCTCGTGGAACCGGTCGAGGCACTGCTTGGTGACGGTGAAGATCTCGTCGGCGTCCGCGTCGAGGTGCTCGGCGAGCGACCGCCGGCAGTAGACGGCCAGCGGAACGCCGTCGTGCTCGTCCCGCCGGACGTGGTACGGCCCGGCGATCAGCGAGAAGAAGTACGTGGCCAGGGGCCTCGTCGGGGCGAACTCCCAGCGCCCCGGGCGCGGGGTGGCCGCGAGCTGCCCGTTGGCCGCCACCGTCCACTCCGGCGGCGCGGTGACGGCGAGGGTCACCGGCGCCTTCAGGTCGGGCTGGTCGAAGGCGGCGAAGATGCGCTGCACGTCGTCGAGGAAGGACATGGCGTAGAGGTAGGTCTCGCCGTCGGCCGGGTCGACGAAGCGGTGCATGCCCTCCCCGGTGTTCGAGTACGCCATCTCCGCCTCGACCGTCAGCGTGTTGTGCTCCCGCAGCCCGGCCAGCGGCAGCCGGTTGTCGTCCAGGTCGCCGGGGTCGAGGGCGCGGTCGTTCAGGCGTACGGCCAGCAGCTTCGCGGGCTTCACCTCGGCGAACGTCGCGGAGCCGGGGGTCGCCCGGAACCGGATCGTGACGCGGGAGTGGAACAGTTCCCCGCCGCCGGTGAGGTCGAGGTCCACGTCGTAGGACTCGACGGTAATCGCCGCGCCACGCGCGGTCGCCTCTACACGGGTCAGGCTCGGCATCCGCTTATCCTGCCCGATGGGGATCCGCACGTGTTTCCCCCGCGACGTGTGCACTGGAGGAATGACCATGGCTCAGCACCCCAAGGGCGACTTCGACCTGTCCCGGGCGGTCTGGCAGCGGGCCGAGGGGGACACCTCCGAGAGCGCCGTGGAGGTCGCCTTCGTCGACGACCTGATCGGCATGCGCAACTCCGCGGAGCCGGACGGGCCGGTGCTGGTGTTCACCCAGGCGGAGTGGGACGCCTTCGTGGCCGGCGCCCAGGACGGCGAGTTCGACCTGGACTGACCGCGACCGGTTCACGTGTCGCCGTCGCCCCAGCCGAGGCCGCCCGGGCCGGGGGCGTGGTGGAAGCCGGGGTGGTCGGCGACGTCGGCGCAGCGCTCGCCCTCCGGACCGACGGCGCCGCAGAAGAGGCGCTCGGCCCGGTGCCAGGCGTCGGCTCCGGAGAGGGCGGCCGCGCCGAGCGCCAGCTCGGGCCGCAGCAGGCTCAGCGCCTCGGCGTAGCCGACGGCCAGCTCACGGGCCTGCTCCGGGTTGGCGGCCGTGAAGCCCAGGTGCACGGTGTAGTAGCGGGGACCCGGAGCCGGCCGTCGCGGCGCGGCGATCAGCGGGGTGTCCGCCCCACCCGGGCCCGTGTCGCCCCGGCCGATCCCCAGGCTCCGGCCCGGGCCGCCTCCGTGCGCTCCGGTCGACCGCCGCCGCCACTGCGCCGAGTCGTTCCCCCGCATGACCGTCCTCCCGTCGTCGTCGTGCCGTCCGTGCCGCGCCGCGTCGGCTCCGGTACGCCCCGCCGGTGCCGTGGCGGGCCCGTCTCCGCAAGCCAACCAGATTTCCGCGCTGCTGGGAGGGGCCAGCGGGCGCGGCGTCGAGGGGCGGAATCGCCGCTCCGAGAGCCCGGGAACGGGGTCGACACGCCGCTGCGGCTGGCCCCCTCCCCCGGCCGACACGCCATGGTCGCTGGCCCCCTCCCTACGGCGCGTCGCGACCGCCACACGCGCCCGGGAGCCGCCCCGGCGACCGCCGCAGGCGCCCGGGAGCCGCCCCGGCGACCGCCGGAGGCGCCCGGGACCCGCCGCCGCGTCGCCGGCACGGGTGGTGCCCCGCCACCGCGCCCGGCGGGATTCAGCGGCCCGGACCCGGGTAGACGCCACCGGCCGGGGCGGCCCGCCGCCGGCGATCCCATGAGGAGGCCCCGATGGCGAGCACCCCGGCCGACCGCAGCCCGGACAGCACGCTCGCCCTGCTCCGCGAGGGCTACCGGTTCATGGGTTCGCGCTGCGACCGGTACGACAGCGACGTCTTCCAGACCCGGCTGCTGCTGCGGCGGACGATCTGCCTGCGCGGACACGCCGCCGCGACGCTCTTCTACGACCAGGACCGCTTCGAGCGGGCCGACGCCCTGCCGCTGCGGGTGCAGCGGACGTTGACCGGGCGCGGCGGGGTGCAGGGCCTCGACGGCCCGGCGCACCGGGACCGCAAGGCGATGCTCATGTCGCTCATGACGCCGACCGCCATCCGGCACCTGGGCCAGCTCTTCGACGACGAGTGGCGGGCCCGGATCCCGGTGTGGGAAGGGGTCGGACCGGTCGTGCTCCACCGGGAACTGGGCCTGATGCTCACCCGGGCGGTCTGCGCGTGGGCCGGCGTGCCGCTGGCGGAGGGGCAGGTCGGACGGCGTACCGCCGACCTGCACTCGATGATCGACAGCGGGGCGGCGGTCGGACCGAGGCACTGGCGGGGGCTGCTCGCCCGCCGGCGTGGGGAGCGGTGGGCCGGCGACCTCGTCGACCGTACGCGCTCCGGCGCCCTGCCGGCACCCACCGGCAGCGCCCTGCGCGTGATCGCCGACCACCGCGACGCGCGCGGCCGCCCGCTGCCCCGCCGGATCGCCGCGGTGGAACTGCTCAACGTGCTGCGCCCCACCGTCGCCGTCGACCGGTTCGTCGTGTTCGCCGCGCTCGCCCTGCACGACCATCCGGCGTGGCGGGAGCGGGTCCGCGGCGACGACGAGGCCACCGAGCTCTTCGTGCAGGAGGTCCGCCGGTACTACCCGTTCTTCCCGGCCGCCGCCGCCCGGGTACGGCGCTCCTTCGACTGGCACGGCCACCACTTCCCGCGCGGCCGCCGGGTGCTGCTCGACCTCTACGGCACCAACCACCATCCCGCGCTGTGGCCGGAGCCGGAGCGGTTCCGGCCGGAGCGCTTCGCGGGCCGCCCGCCGGACGCGTTCGCGCCGATCCCGCAGGGCGGCGGTGAGCACCACACCGGGCACCGCTGCGCCGGCGAGTGGCTCACCATCGAGCTGATGAAGCGGGCGGTCACCAACCTGACCAGCACCATGCGGTACGACGTACCCCCGCAGAACCTGGCGGTGAGCCTGCGCCGGATGCCGGCGCTGCCGCCCAGCGGCTTCGTCGTCACCAACGTCCGCCGGACGGCCTGAGGCGGGCGATCCCCGCCCGCCTCAGGCTGCCTGCTCGTCCCGGCCGCCGCGCCGGACCCGCCGGCGCGGCCCGCTCATCCCACCGGGTGCAGCACGGTACGCAGACAGCCGTCCCGCTTCTTCTCGAACAGCTCGTACCCGCGCACCCCCTGGTCGAGCGGCAGCGGGTGCGTGGCCAGGTAACCGGGATCGATCTCGCCGGCGGCGAGCCGGTCCAGCAGCATCGGGATGTAGCGCTGGGCGTGCATCTGCCCCATGCGCAGCACCAGCGCCTTGTTCATGGCCGCGCCGAGCGGGAACTTGTCGACCAGGCCGGCGTAGACGCCCACGATGCTCACCGTGCCGCCCTTGCGACAGGCCATGATCGCCTGGCGGACGGAGGTCGGCCGGTCGCTCTGCAGGCGGGCCGACTGCTTCACCCGGTCGTACGCGTAGGTCGGCCCCACGTCGTGCGACTCCATGCCGACGGCCTCGATGCAGGCGTCCGGTCCCCGCCCGGCGGTCATCTCGCGCAGCGCCTCGAGCACGTCGGTGCGCGCGTAGTCGATCGTCTCGACGCCGAGCCGGGCGGCCGCGGTGGCGAGCCGCTCCGGCAGCCGGTCGATGACGATCACCCGCTCGGCGCCGAGGATCTGGGCGCTGCGCGCCGCCATCTGCCCGACCGCGCCGGCGCCCCAGACCGCCACCACCTCGCCGCCCTTCAGCCCGCAGAAGTCGGCCGCCATCCAGCCGGTGGGCATCGCGTCGGAGGCGAAGACCGCCGCGTCGTCGGGCACCCCGTCGGGCACCGGGAACGCGCCGACGTCCCCGAAGGGCACCCGGATGTACTCGGCGTGGCTGCCGGCGTAGCCGCCCGCGGCGTGGGAGTAGCCGAGGATGCCGGCCGGCGAGTGCCCCCAGAGCTTCTCGGTGAGGACCGGCTGGGGGTTGGAGTTGTCGCAGAGCGAGAACTGCTCGGTACGGCAGTACCAGCAGCCGCCGCACGCGACCACGGACCCGACCACCACCCGGTCACCGACGCGCAGCCGCTGCACTCCCGGCCCGGTCTCCACGACCTCGCCCATGAACTCGTGGCCCATGACGTCCCCCTCCCGCATCGCGGGGAGGTATCCGTTGATCAGGTGCAGGTCGGAGCCGCACACGCTGCTCGCCCGCACCTTGACGATGATGTCGCCGGCCGCGCGGATCCGGGGCTCCGGCACGTCGCGTACGGCCAGCTTGCCGACACCTTCCCAGCACAGCGCCCTCACGCGCGTCCTCCCGTCGTGAGCTTCTCCCGGACCTTGTCGGTGGCCCGCTCCTGCCGTTCGCTGCGCCCGGACGGGTCACGCCGGGTGTCGATGATCTGGCCGCACTCGACGAGCGACTTCACCCGGCGCAGGGTGTCCCGGAGGGCCAGGTCCGGCTCGTCGCCCCCGACCAGGCCGAACGCCCGGCGTACCGGCCCGGAGCGGTAGCGCAGCTCGGCGCGGATCTCGGTGCCGCGGTCCTGTGGCGCGTCGACGAGTTCGACCCGTCCCTCCTGCCGGACGGGCCCGTCGACGACCGTCCAGCGCAGCAGCCCCGGCCCCTCGACCGTGATCTCCGCCTGCCAGGCGGTGCCTCCGCCGGCCGGGTCCGCCGCCACGCACCGCCAGCGGTCGCCGTCGATCCGTTCGAGGGTCGCCCACTCGGCCAGCGCCCGGTCCAGCCGTTCGCGGTCGGTCCAGAAGCCGATCACCGCGTCCCGTGGCCGGTCCACGGTGATGCCGCGGCGCACCACGTACCACCCGTCCTGCCGCTCGGGCTGGTGCCGCCGGCGGCGTCGGGCCACCAGCCGCCCCACCCCGACGACGCCGACCGTGCCGACGCCGGCCAGCGCCCACCTCGTCGCCCTGCTCATCATCACGCCTCCTCAGGAACCCCCGGTCCACGCCAGCGCTACCCGCAACAAAACCCCCAAAACCCACCCCCTCCCCAGCCCCTCCCCAGCCCCTCCCCAGCCCCGCGATCTTGCACTTTCTGCCCCGACGAATCGGGCGCAAGCCGCGAACCGCGGGCCGAAAGTGCAAGATCGCGGAGGGGGAGGGCGGGGTCAGGGGTTCAGGGGGTTACTTGCTCGCGGCCGGGTGTGGTGGGGCGGCCGACC
>Ga0164243_10013092_pt1 | contig 11701 bp, 7 predicted proteins | sample OricompcompostOP_FD_108781 | JGI IMG/M metagenome (GOLD analysis project Ga0164243, IMG submission 108781) | Organic Plus compost microbial communities from Emeryville, California, USA - Original compost - Organic plus compost (OP) | ecosystem: Engineered > Solid waste > Mixed feedstock >...
GCGCGGCGCCCTGCGCACGATCTTCGCCGACCCGGCCCTGCGCTGGACGGCCGTGCTCACCACGACCCTCGCCCTCGGCTTCTACGCCCAGTTCGAGTCGGGCCTGCCCGCGTACGCGCTCACCGTGCTCGACGTCGACGCGTCGGCGATCGGCATGGCCGCCGCCGTGAACTGCCTCGTGATCGTGGCGCTGCAGGTCGTGGTGGTGAAGCTCACGGCGAAGCGCAGCGCGCCGACGCTGCTCATGGTGGTGGCGGGCATCTGGGTGTTCTCGTGGCTGCTGCTCTCGGCCGCGCATCTCGCGCCGGGCCTCGCGGCGGCGATCTTCATCACCACCTACGGCGTGTTCGCGGTGGGGGAGACGATGTACAGCCCCGTGCTCAACCCGCTCACGGCGTCGCTCGCGCCGCGCGGCATGGTCGGCCAGACCCTCGGCACGATCGGCGCCCTGCAGACGGCGTTCTCGGCGGCCGGGCCGCTCGTGGCGGGCGTGATGCTCGGTGCCGGGCTCGCGGACGCGTTCCTCGGGCTGCACATCGCGATCAGCCTCGCGGCGCTGTACGCGGCGTGGCGGATCCGGGGGATCCTGCGGGGGCGGGAGCGGATGCGGGCTGCCGCTGCTGCGGCGGATGCGCGTGTGAGCGAGGAGAGCGAGCCGCCGACGAGTCCGATCGGGCTGGTGGGCGCCGGGGCCTGACCTCGGACGAGACCACGCGGAAACCGGCCTATCGTATGCAGCGCGGCCAGAACGGGACGTGACACTCGCACTGCTCACGGCGCCAAAGCGGTGCCCACCTCCGTGGTGTCACCCTGTTCTGCCGACCATCGTGCCTGCGGCGTGGGCCATCTCAGTAGTAGATCTCGATCTTCCCCGGGTCTCGAAGTTGGATCTGAGGAACGGCGTTGTACAGCACGATGCGCCCGGACGTGCACAGCGTGCTGCCGTATGCGATCGGCTCTAGGGCTCCGACATCCCAGACGACGATGGTGAAGCGACCCGGATCGGGGTAACTAAGTCCAAGGTCCAGGAACACGTCGTCTTCGGATTGCCCGTCGCTCACGAGCGGACCGCACACCCGCTGCACCGTTCCGGCATACTCGCTCGCGTGATTCCAAGGAATCCCGCCGCCAGGTTGCCCGCCCTCCCAAGAAGGCACCCAACCTGTGACGCTGTCGCACAGGCCGTCGTCTCTCAACAGCTCAAGCGCCTCTTCGCGGACGCGGCTTGACAGGTCAGCGCAGTCGGTGGCGTACGGGCCGGTTAGGCTGACCCGAGCTGCGAAGTAGTCGGTCGCAATATCGTATTGCGTTGGGCAGTTAGCGCTGAGCCAGTCGAGTTCAGCGTTGATTCGCCCGGCCGTGTCCCCGGTTCGCTCGCGGGCGACCACTGTCGCCAAGACCTCGACGCACGACTGGGTCGAGTTGGCTCGGGTCGTCGTCGTGGAGGAGCATGCGCCTACGGCGCTGGCGACTAGCAGCAGCACGCCCACCGCCCTGAATGTTGACGGGCCTCGGTCGCCTCGCATCCACACAACGTAGCGAGGCGGCCCATCAACGGCACTGCCCCCGTCTTGGGGCCGCAAGGGTTGCCCGGGCGGCCCCCCTACGGGGCACTTGCACTTGACGTGTGCCTTCCGTGACACTGATCGCGCAACCCCGGATGGGGGAGCGGTACCACAAGCGAAACCCGGACGGGCTTCTGGAATGGCGGCGCGCCCGTGCGCCCCTCTAGCGCCGACTACAGGTCGGCTTTTCTCGTATCCAGGGGCTCTCCTTTCTGAAGAGGAGAGAGGCATGAATCCTCCCGGCACCGAGCCCGTTGTGCTCAAGTTCGAGCAGCTCGCTGAGCAGACGGTCGGGGGAATCACCCGAATCTCCGGCTTCGTGCGCGCACGTCATTTCGTGCCCGTCATCGATGAGCTTGATCTGGAAGCCAACCCGCGTTCGTCGAAGGTCGGCAGGGTGACGGCCGCGATCATCGAGTCGATCCAGACCACTCCGGATGAGTTCCCCTTCAAGACCAAGGGCGTGCTGCTCGGGGCGACGAGCTACGAGCGCCTCGATCGCGGACGCATCCGAGTTGAGTGTCGGGAGCGCGACAAGGAGGGCATCCTTGACGGAGGCCACAACACACTTGCCATCGGTCTTCACCTGTTGTCGCTCGCCGGGGTGCCGGAGGCGAAGATTCGTAAGGCTCGCGACTGGTCCGCCTTTCGCGCACTGTGGGATGCCGAGCGGAGCGCGGTGGCGGAGCTCCGGGGACGCCTCTCCGCTTTCGGAACGCTCGAACCGGGCGACGATGAGCTCGCGTTCCTCATTCCCGTAGAGCTGATCGTGCCGGGCGACCCGGATGATGAGGGGGTCGTCGACGCCTTCCAATCGTCGATCCTCGAGATCTGCGCGGCCCGCAACAACAACGCCGAGCTCGTGGTCGGTGCCAAGGTCAACAAAGCCGGCTACTTCGACGACCTTCGTGCCATGCTGCCGCCTGAGATCTCGAGCCGGATTGAGTGGAAGGCGGGTGAGGCCGCCCCTGTCAAGGCGGCCGACCTCGTGGCCCTCACCTGGATTCCGCTGAGTCTGCTCGATCCCATGCCCTCCGACGAGGGCGAGAGGTCGATTGCTCCGCCGATCCCGCAGAACCTCTACCGCAGCAAGGGCGAGTGCATGCAGAAGTTCCACGACCTCATGCAGTTCGATGCCGTCACAGCCGACCACGGCGGTCACGCCGAGCTGCGTAACCCGCGGGTGCGGAGCGCGTTCGAGATCGCGGCGAAAATGCCGGAGCTCTTCGACCTCATCGCAGCGAGGTTCCCGTCCGCATACAACAAGAACGACGGCAAGTACGGCCGTATCGCCGCGGTGAAGAAGCTCAACCCGGAGAACGGGAAGCCTCGACATGCCAAGTTCTCTGGCGGCAAGATCGAGACGTCCAGTCCCGAAGGGTTCCTCTACCCGTTGGTTTACGGGCTGATCGCGCTAATGGAACAGACCTCGACGGGCGAGGTGCGCTGGAAGACCGAGCCTGTCTCCTTCCTCGACCGCCACCTGGTCACGATCGCCGAGCAGTACAAGGACGTCATCTCCGCCTTCAACTGGGATCCGATGAAGGTCGGCAAGGCCCCGCTTGCCTACAACGTCGTGCGGACCGCCTATGCGAACCTCCTCTCTGACGAGCTGGCGGCACTCCGATGAGCGATGCGTCGACGTTCGAGGTCGGGAAGGTCGCAGTCGAGGTCCTCCCCGGTGACCATTCGGTCGTCGGCCGCCCGTGGGGTCAGGCCGACGGCCCCGAGGTGGAGGCGATTGCAACGGTCGCGCGCATTGCAACCCCCGACGGATTCGTTGGATTCATCGCGCTTGAGCGCTGGCCGGGAGGCGAGGCTGACGTGCGTTTGACGGACTCGGTGGGTGCGGCTGGCGAGTATGGCCGTCTCCACCAGGCGGGGACGTTGGCAGTAAAGGTCAACGGTTCGCGGCTCATCGCGATGCTCAAGGCGATGAAGTACAACGACAAGGGGTACGCCCAGCTTGCCAACGTTGAGTGGGCCGACATCGACGCGTTCGCGGGAGCGGATGCGAGGTCGCTCCTCACGGGTCTCGGCGCAACGACCTGCGGTGACTACGGGGATCTCTGGAAGACCAGCGCGCAATATCGCCGACGACCGGGCGTGGAAGCGGCAGAGGATGACCCTCGTGCGCTCCTGGCCGCCTACGTGCTCACCCGGGTCGTTCCCCTCATGCGTCGCTACGGGAAGCCGGGCGTCGAGGCGGTGAACTGATGTCGGATGTAATCCGCCCGATCGAACTGCCCGAGAGCAAGAGCTACGGCGAGCTCATGAAAGGCTTCTTCACGCTGTGGCGATCCCTGGGTGACGAACTCGCAGCCGTCGCGTCGGAGACTCTGGAGCTCGTGCGGGGGCCGCACTGGTTCCAGGACCTGGTGGCGAAGCGCAAGGAGCAGAAGGCACCGCCCTTCCAAGGGTGGCATCAGGACCCGCGCGACCTCTCCATCATCCTCGGCGACTACGCGAGGGAATACGACTCTCCCTATCGCCAGGTGCTCAGCGGTACTCCGGCCAGCACCGCGGCGGCCAAGAAGCTTCAGAGCACACGGAACCTCTGGGTGCACGCGACGGAGGATCCGAGTGCAGCGGAACTGCGCGACTTCGTCAAGCTCGTTGTGGAGTTCGGCAAGCTCGAGAACCTCTCGATCGCCGGTCGAGCGGTCCCGCTCGGTAAGCGTCTCGAACGACTGATCACCGGCCAGTACCAGGGGGGCAGGGCGCCGCAGTCAAGCGCGCCTCCGGCTGCTGCCGCGCCCCCCATCCCTCCGGCGTCCCCGACCACGGACACTCCCGGAGAGAGCGCGCCACCGCCGCGTCCTCGAATCGGAGGACTCTGGGTCGGGCCGATTCCCCCAGAGCGGTACACGCGAACCCGATTCGGTGACGTCGTTGATGCCGAAGGCAAGTCCGTTACCTCAAGGGTGTCCGGAGATGTCGAGGAGCGGTACCGGGCGTGGTTCGCCGCACATCCCCTCGACGACCGCGTGTGGATCGCTGAGGACGGTGCGGTCGGTGGATACGTTGCGGGCGACGCGCGACTGCTTGGTTGGACCGAGGCTGACCCCGCGGATGAGTGGGCGCGCGGTTTCTACACGCCGCACTGGTACGAGGTAATCGCCGGTCGCATCGTCGACATCGATACCGGCGCATCCAGAGACCTGCCCGGCGTCGACATCGCGGACGGCACCATTCTTCGGGTCACCACCTACGGCGATCTGATCGCCCTCGACGACAGCGGGAATGGACGGGTCGCGGTCGTCACCCCGGCGACCTGGTTCCCTGGGCATCTCGGATGACGTCGATGTCAGTTGCCACCCTTACTCTGATCGACTGCCCCTTCCGCGTGCAGTACCCGAACTCGTTCGAAAGGCGCACCGCATGACCTCGACCCTCAACCTCTCGGGAGCCCACACCGTTCAATGGAAGGACGCCCTCCCCGACGGGGCGACCGGAACGATCGTGGTGTTCGGGCGTGACGAGGCTCAGGTCGGTGCCGTGCAGATCGCGGTCGCCACCACGCCTTCCCGGCCCACGAAGAGCGCTCTCACTGCGATGTGGCATCCCGAGATTCATCTTGGTGTCTTCTACCCGTCGGAGTATCTCGACGAGTACCTGAAGCTTGAGAAGACGCTCATCCGAAAGCTCAAGCAAGCTGATGCCGCGGTCGGCACGGGTGTCGTGCTCCCCGGGGTGAGCGCCTTCCCACCGAAGGATCACTATGACGCCGATGACCTCACGGCCGAGATCCAGGAGCTGGTCGACACGGCAGGCGGTTCCGCCGCAGGGTCCGGCGAGGAATACCGTCGACGTCTGCTGAATGCGCTGGCGGAGGATCCGAGTCTTCAGCAGCGGCTGACCGACCTGCCGCTCGGAGTCGGCAGCGGTTTCGAGAACCCCGCCGTTGAGGGCAACGTCTTCGTGTTCTGCATGCGCATGGGTGACACCGGCCGGGTGTGGTTCAGGAATGTTCGGGCCGGAGCGGACTGGTCACCCGCGACCGACGCCGCCGGCGCGTGGCTGGTGGAGGACGACACGCTCGACTCTCTTGTCTCGGCGGATCCCGGTTCGGCTGATCGTGAACGCATCCTCTCGGACGAGGCGTTCCGTGCGGCCTACGATGCGTGGGCGATTGCGCGAGAGCATGCGCATGAGGAGTGGCAGCAGGGCACTGATCCGAACGCGATGGCGGGGGCGATTCCAACCGTGTTTAGGGAGGCCATGCAGGTGGTCATGACTCACGGCGGGCACCTCGGTGATCGCCAACTTGACGTGGTGAGGCGACTCCAGACCGTGCCGAGCGCAAAGGCGCGCAAGGCGATGCGCGGCGCGCTTCGCGCCAGCGCCATGCCAGCCGAACAGATCATCGGAATCCTCCGCGTACTCGACGAGTTCGGCATTCAGCCGGCGGCAAAGGTGGAGCCACTTCCAACTATCGATCTCAACGACATCCGACTTGTGGCCTGGACGGCCGTGCGCGGAACGAAGGACAGCGCGACGCACAAGTAGGCGGCGCCGTGAGCAGGCGAGGAACCCGAGCATGATCCGTTTTGGTTTTCATCCGATTCCGGATGATCTTGACTCAGTGCTCACGCGTGGCGAGTTTGATCGCGCGGTCGTCATCGACGAGCCAGTTACGACGCTCTACGACGCCGTCGGGGAGGTGAGAGTCGCCAAGAGCGGGGTGCCAGGCCTGCCTGCCGGAATTTACTGGTTCGCGGGCATTGAGAGCCCCATCCTCATGCAAGTCGCCATCGGGCCGCGGGGCACATCCAGCGAGCTTGAGCTTGCCGAGTGGGAGGAGGCGCTTCAACACCCTCTCATTGACGCGTTCGGCTGGGCCGAACACCTCTGGGCCGCGGCTTTCCCGGTTCCCGCGCCAAGGTTTGAGGTTGGGGCGAGGGCGATGAAGACGCCCGGAGGTGAAGACGTTGAAGTGCGCGAGCGCACATTCGATGGAGCGTGGTCGTATCGAGTGCGTGGGGATGGCGGGGTGGCGTCGATCCTCGAAGCGAAGCTCGAAGCAATCGAAATCTCGGATGATCCGGCCGAATGGACGCTGGGTGAGCGCTCGTCCGCTGCCAGGTTCGGCGCGACTCTGACACGCACGAAGCTACGTGGCCGCTTCGCCGACACCGTCTACTCGTTCCAGGCGACTAGAACAGTCTTCCGGCCGTATCAGTTCAAGCCGGTCCTCAAGCTGCTTCAGACGGGGCAGGCCCGAATTCTCATTGCCGACGAGGTTGGCCTCGGAAAGACGATCGAAGCAGGTCTGATCTGGACCGAACTCGAAGCTCGTCACGAGGCGGATCGCGTGCTTGTCGTGTGCCCCTCTGGCCTGGTCGACAAGTGGCGAGATGAGATGCAGGAGCGTTTCAACTACGACCTTCTACATCTCGACACCGACGAGCTTCGGCGGTTTCTTGAGCAGCATCGTGAGGGGCGCCTCCCCAAGCGGAAGTCGTACGTCGTTTCGATCGAGACGCTGCGCAAGTGGAAGGGGCTGGAAGAGCTCGAAGACAACCCTCCGGAGTTCGACCTCGTGATCGTTGATGAGGCGCACGCCATGCGCAATAGCGACACGAAGAGCTATCGACTTGGAGCCCAACTTTCGGAGTGGACCGCGGGCTCGAACATGGTGTTCCTCACTGCGACACCGATCAACCTCCACGAGACAGATCTGCTCCATCTGCTTGGCCTCCTCGAGCCCTCCGACTACGACACCATCGAGGATCTCGAGACACGGCTCGAGCCGAACGCCGTGCTCAATTCCGTCGGCAAGCTGCTCAACGACCAGAACGCTCGCCCCTCAGACTTCGCGCGTCTCCTAGAGGGGCTCCGGGGGCTCGTGTTCGAGCGAGCCATCACCCTGCGCCCGGAATACCGGGAGCTCCGTGAGATCGTCGCGCGCGCGCCCCTCGCGCCTCGCGACATCGCGGCCGCCCGGCGGCTCATCGGCGAACTCAATGCGCTCTCGACAACCGTTACGCGGACACGCAGAGCTGAGGTCGACGAGAAGAAGGCGATGCGAAGCGCCGAGGGGATCCAGATCATTTGGAACCCCGCGGAGTCTGCTTTCTATGCGGAGTACCTGCGGTGGTGCCAGGCGCGCGCCGACCTCGCCAACACGCCGATGTACTTCTCCATGCAGATGCCGATTCGTCTCGCCAGCACGAGTGTGCACACAGCAGCGCGAGAGGTGCTGCGGCGCGGAGGCCCAGACTTCTGGGACGGGGATGCGTCGGGGGGGCCGTCGAGCTGGGTGGAGCCGCATCCGGAACTGCTGGCGGCGGCGCGCCAGGTTCTGGAATCGCCGGATACCAAGGTTGAGGTCCTGAAACATGTACTCGAAGAGCTCAAGGGGCTTGGGAGGCAGGCGCTTCTCTTCACCTGGTCGAAGGAAACACTGAAGCACCTGCAAGCCGCGTTTGCTGACCGCTTCCGAATTGCCGTGCTCAACGGGGATGTCCGTCGTGAGGCTCGGCGACGCATCATGAAGGACTTCCGGGCAGGTTCGTATGACTTTGTCTTCGCCAACAGGGTGGCGTCGGAGGGCCTCGACTTTGAGTTCTGTTCCGCGGTGATCAACTACGACCTCCCGTGGAATCCGATGGAGGTTGAACAACGCATCGGTCGAATTGACCGCATCGGGCAGGCGTCAGAAAAGATACTGATTCGCAACTTCTACAACGACGAGGCGATCGACTCGCGGATCATGTACAAGGTTCTGCGGCGAATCGAGATTTTCGAGCGATCGATTGGTGACCTGGAACCGATCATCGGCCAGCACATGGACGTCCTCAGAACTGCGATGGACTTCCGGCTTACGCCTGCTCAGCAGGCGGAGAAAGCCCAACAGTTCTTGACCGCGATCGAGGCGCAACGGGCGGGCTTGAGGGAGGTAGCGGAGTCCGCTGCAGGCTTGATCATCTCGAACGACGTCGATGTTGCGGGGCTCAGGGACGAGCTCATCGCTAGCGGCCGTTACCTGGGTCAGGCCGAGCTTGCACACCTCTTGGACGATTGGTCTCAGACCGATGGGGGCGGCCGCATCGCCTGGCGGCCTGATGGCAAGTCGATCGAACTGACCGGAAACCTGGTCATGGCGAACCGCGTCAACGAGCTAGCACAGAGGGGGCGTCGAACAGCCGCAGAGACCGCGCCTCTATACGCAGACCTAAAGAACGGGGTTCCTATCCACCTATCGCTGGATCAGGAGCTCTCGCGCACATCCGAGCTCGACCTGCTCTCGGCGACACATCCGCTCGTGATGGCCGCCACGGAGGTACCTGGTCACCGCCATGCACGGTTCGCAGTATTGCGCATTCGTCAGACCGAGAACGTCGCCCCCGGCGCCTACGTGGTCGTTCTCGCGCACGCCGAGCACGCGAGCCGCGGCGGTGACGAAATTTGGGGCGCTGCTGTCGATATGGACGGGGTGTCGGTAGGGGAAGGTCCAGCCGACGCACTGATGGCGGGGCTCGCACAGGGCGCGCTCAGCGACAGCACGTTCGACAGCACGACCGCTGACCTCCCTCGCCTCGCTCGGCGCGCCAAGCGGGAGATTGATCGCCGCCACCGTGAGGCCCAAGGGCGGCGAGACATCGAGGAAGGCGCAATGACAGAAGCGCGGCGTGCCATCCTCGCCGATCAGCATCGACGACGAATGGCTGGAATCGAGAAGCGGGTGCGCACCCTGCTTGAACGCGATCGGGGTCAGAAGGTGCTTCACATGGTCGAAGGGCAGCGTCGCCGTCAGCAGGAACGCTACGAACGTCTCCTGGCCGAGCTTGATGCCAAGAAGCCCCCGGCCATTGCTGTGAGGTATTTGGCGGTATGCGTGCTGGAGGTGACCAAGTGAACGACGCCGAACGGCTGAGCGAGATTGCGGACGAAGTCGCCGTCGAGCGGCAGTACTCGGAGGGGCTGAAGGAGAAGGAACGTCGGCGCCGTCGGATGAGGGCCCAACTAGCCAACAACACCTGGACCGAGAACCTTGCCACGGACCCGGTCGTCGGCGGCGAGTTCGTGGGGCGTATCAGGCTTGCGCGGCGCCATGACCTGGTCGAAGCGGAAGACTTCTACATCGGCACTGAGCGATTCGACGGCGATACCTATCGAGTCTTTCCCTGGACCGCTCCGATCGCTGCCCGGACCTTCTATCGCCAGGGGAGTTCAAGCGGCGAGACGAAGGATGAGCTGGATGAGATGTGTGCGGACGTAGTCGGAGTCCGTGCGTTCACCCATCACCTCGGGGAGATCAATGATCTCCACGACGAGTGGCTGGATGGTACTCATCGGAACGTTCCTATGTTCCAGCGCGCGCCGCTGAGCGTTCCGAGAGCCCCTAGCCCCCCTCCGGCCGTGGCCCCTCCGCCTAAGCTTGAGTCCAAGCCCGATACTCCGCCGCCCGCGCAGCCGATTCGCCCAGCCCCGGATCGACAACAGGAGCGACGGGCGGTGGTGCCCGCGCCGTCCTCAGCGCAAGTGTCGACTCCAACGGACGAGGAGCAAACGGCCAAGGGTATCAACGTCGCCCCGTCGCCGCCCGGTCGTCCGCTTCGTGCCCCGGATCTCCTGCGGCGTCAGCTCGCCGCCCCCAAGGAGGCGGCGATGTCAGCTGTCCTCGCGACCCTGCAAGCCGACCAATATGAGGCGATCACCGCCCTCGCTACAGAGGACCAAATTCTTCAGGGGCATCCGGGAACGGGTAAGACGATCATCGCGGTTCACCGAGCCGCGTATCTTCTCAGCCCGCACGATCCGAGCGATCCGGACAATGCGCGTGCTCGAGGTCGGGTGCTGGTGATCGGCCCGACGGATGAGTACGTCGCCCATGTGGGGCGCGCGCTACGAACTTTGGTCTCGGACGCGGAGTTGTTGAGCGCGCGTTCACTACCTGGGCTACTTGAGGAGCTTGCCAGCCTCCCGGTCACATCGGCTCCGACAGAGGCTGCCACCTACCTCGATGTCGACCTGGGGCTTGCCGGTCTTGTTGATCAGGCTTTCAAACGAGCGATGGCCCACGCCGCGGAGCGTCCGACAGCGGCGAGTGTGTATTCATACCTCGTCGGCTTCTTGAAGGATCCGCCTGATGGTGTGCTTGAGCCTGAGTGGGCTGATTACCTGCGTTCGCTTCCGCCGGACTACGCCGATCTCCGTGCGCGGCGTCTGCGGCGGCATCGCGGGTTGATGGCATATATCGGAGTCCGCACGACGGAGGACGTGCCTCGATACGGCCACATCATCGTCGACGAAGCCCAAGACATCCATCCGATCGAGTGGGAGACACTGTCACGGCTCCGGAATGACGGGGGGTGGACGATTCTCGGCGATCTGAACCAGCGGCGGACAGACTACACCTTCCCGTCGTGGGCGCGGGTTGCGGAGCGCCTCGCCATTGACGTGGATGGTGTAGCGCCCGTGAAGGTTCTCGACCGTGGTTACCGCTCGACTGCGCAGATCATTCAGTTCGCTAATCAACTCCTACCGAAGGAGGAGCGGATTCTTCACTCCCTTCAAGCCGAGGGCGAGTGGCCCGACGTCCGTCGTGTAGCCGTCGGGAACGAACTCTTCGGGAGTGCGCTTTCGGCCGCCGCGGATCTCCTCAAGCGGGTCGCGCCGGGCACCGTGGCCATTATCGCCGCCGATCACGAGCGGATGCGCGCTCACATGGTCCGAAAAGGCTGGAAGACAGACGGCCGTGACGGGTCAATCTGGCTAAAGGACGATCAGGCCCTTCGCGTCCTACCCGCAGAGCGTGCGCGTGGTCTCGAGTTCGATGCGGTCGTGGTGGTGGAACCCGCAGGTTTCCCGGAGCTGTTCGGGCGCAAGGGAGTTCTATACACCGCGCTCACTCGAGCCAACAAACTGCTCACCGTTGTACATCACCGTGCATTGCCCGTGCAGCTAAAGGCAAGGCGTGCCTGAGGTCGTAAAGGCGTGTGTCGTAGAGAACAGCGTAGGTTCGGCTTGCTCGCCCGTGCTTTGTGAATCGGCCTGACTTTCGTTCTTATCGGGAGCTTTGTTCGGCCAGTGCCGGACCAGCTGATTCGTGGTCAGCGTAGTACGCGTCTTCGACCTCTGAGGGTGTGCGCATGTCGAGCTCGCCGTGGAGGCGCTGGTTGTTCCACCAC
>Ga0164243_10013094_pt1 | contig 11701 bp, 8 predicted proteins | sample OricompcompostOP_FD_108781 | JGI IMG/M metagenome (GOLD analysis project Ga0164243, IMG submission 108781) | Organic Plus compost microbial communities from Emeryville, California, USA - Original compost - Organic plus compost (OP) | ecosystem: Engineered > Solid waste > Mixed feedstock >...
ATGCGCGTAAAGGCGGCATCGAAGCGGCGGAGCTGGCAGCCGGATGCCAGGAGCGAATCAATTTCGGTTTGGAAATGCGGGTAGGCGCCGTCTTCCAAAATAATCCAGCCCCGGTGTTCCCGGGCGATGTTGCGTTGCCATACGGGTTTGGCCAGCAGTACGGCCAGCAGGAGGATGAGCAGGCAGCGGAGCAGTAGCAGCTGCCAGTCGGCAATACGCAGGCTTCGTGCATGCCTCACCGTGGCCGTTTTTAACAGCTGGATGCTGCCCACTTTCAGGATTTTACCCGGCTTGCGGTTCCATAGGTGTATCAGCACCGGCACAATGGCGGCGGCGCTCAGAAACATCCATATGGGTTGAAGCAGTTGCAGCAAGTTATCGGCGGATTTTATGGTAATGACGGAGGAAGTCGCGCAGCGCCATATCCATAGGCGCCTGCAAATCCAGCATCCGGTAATGAATATTCTTTTCCAGCAGGCGGCGGCTGATTTGGCCGGTAAACGCCTGCCATGCCTGCGCATAGCGGGCCGTATCCACACTGCCGTCCAGCGGCAGCACCTCTCCTGTTTCCAGGTCTTCCACGGCCTGGTAGCCGGCAAAGCGGGCGGACTGCTCCTGTTGCCCTGCCAGGTGGAAGGCGATCACCTCGTGCCCCATGGCGGCAAAGGCATCCAGCAGCCGCATTATTTCGAGGTGGCGCTCATAGAAGTCGGTGATAAACACGATCAGTCTTCGTTTATGCGGCCCCGTAGTAAAGGCGCTGATATTGGCGTCCTCCGGCAGCCGGCCTCCGGCGCGGAGCTGCTCCAACTGGTAATAGAAGCGGGCCATGTGCCGGGCTTCGCGGCGGGCCGCCAGCGTAGTGATTTGGCCCTCGCTGACGGCGGCGAGGCCAGTAGCGTCCCCCTGCAGGTGCGAGAGGTAGCCGAGGGAAGCCGCCAGGTAGCGGGCGTAGTCAATTTTGGAGATGCCATCTTCCGTATGCAGCATGGAATTGCTTGCATCAAGGATCAGCTGTATATCAATACTGGTTTCGATTTCAGACTGGCGCACGTAGTACCGGTCGGACCGCGCGTACATCTTCCAGTCGAGCCAGCGCAGGTCATCGCTGGGCTGATAGCTGCGGTACTGGCTGAATTCCAGCCCTACCCCCTTCATCCTGCTGGCATGCATACCGGTCAGGAATCCGTCCACCACTGTTCTGGCAGCCAGTTGCAGGTCCCTGATGGCAAGGATGGTAGCGGGTGAAAGGAGTGTGCTCATGGTATCAGGCGATGCTGGTAGCGGTTCTGGTAATATTTTTCAGTAAGAGGTTGGTCACGTCATCGGGCTGGACGCCTTCGGCCTCCGCTTTAAAGCTCATCAGCACGCGGTGGCGCAGCACGGGCAGGGCCATGGTGCGGATGTCGTCCATGTTGACGGCGAAGCGGCCATGGAGCAGCGCATAGGCTTTGGCGGTAAGGATCAGGGCCTGGCCGGCGCGGGGCCCGGCGCCCCAGCGTACCAGCTCTCTGACTGGTTCCACGGTGGTGGTGAGCGGGCGGGTAGCGCGTACGAGCCGGCTCACATAGCCTATCAGTTCCGCATCGATGGCTACTTCGCGGACGAGCTGTTGCAGCTGGATAATTTCAGCGGCGTTCAGCACCGGTTGTATATTGGCTTTAGCGGTACCGGTGGTGCCGGCAAGGATGGCCGTTTCCTCCTGTTCCCCCGGATAGCCGATGCGGATATAGAGCAGGAAGCGGTCCAGCTGGGCTTCCGGCAGCGGGTAGGTGCCGGATTGCTCGATGGGGTTTTGCGTGGCGAGAATAAAGAAGGGCCTGTCCAGCGGATAGGTTTGCCCGGCGTAGGTCACTTCAAATTCCTGCATGGCTTCCAGCAGGGCGGACTGCGTTTTGGGCGGCGTGCGGTTGATCTCATCTGCCAGGATGATGTTGGCGAAGAGCGGGCCTTTATTGAATTTAAAGAAGCGCTTGCCGGTGGCATGATCTTCTTCCAGCACTTCCGTACCAATGATATCGGTGGGCATGAGGTCCGGCGTGAACTGTATGCGGCGGAAAGGCAGGTCCAGCGCCTGCGCCAGCGTGCGTACCAGCAGGGTTTTGGCGAGTCCGGGCACCCCTTCCAGCAGGCAGTGGCCGCCGGCGAGCATGGCCACCAGCACTTCGTCCAGCACGGTTTCCTGTCCGACTATCACCTTCTTTATTTCCTGGCGGAGTACAGGCAGCTTTTGCAGCAGTTGTTGCAACATATTCTCATTAAGCATCATACCATCGTTTAGCGAAGAAAATGGTTGTGTGTAGGTACTAATGTAGTAACAATAGGTTTAAATTAATAACCGGTCATCAAGAAAATGAACCGTTATCCCGTGGCGATAATTTTTTTCTGCCACAAAAATTGCATTTTGTATTATTACGCAGCTTAATGTTCATATGGAGGGAAATACATTCACATTTGTAAGGTTACGGTATAAATCGGGCGACTGGGATACGGACCAGCGCATGCCCTCCAATATCCTCAACTCCCTGATTGAATATACGACCATCCCCGTGGCCATGCAGGAAAAAGTGATTGACCTGGGCAGCCCGGAATTGTTTCAATACCCCTTCTGCTACCTGAGCGGCCATAAGCTCGTGCAGTTCGACAAGCAGGAGGCGGCCAACTTTAAGCAGTACGTGCAGAACGGCGGGTTTGTGTTTGTGGATGATTGCAACCATGATATTGACGGGCTGTTTGCCCGCTCGTTTGAAAAGCAGATGGCGAGCTTGTTCGGGCCGGCGGCCTTGCAGAAAATACCGAATAGCCACGCGATATACCGCAGTTTCTTCACCTTTGAAAGCGGGCCTCCCAATACTTCCTTTGAGCTAAACGGCTGGGGCGACGACCTGATACATGAATACCTGAAAGCCATTACGGTAAACGGCCGGATTGGAGTGTTGTACAGTAATAAGGATTACGGGTGCGAGTGGGATTATGATTTCAGGAATAAGCGCTTTTTAGCGGAGGATAATACGAAGTTCGGTGTGAATATTATCGTGTATGCGTTGCAGTGAGGCGGATGGTTTCTCGCAAAGGGGCGTAAGGGGCAAAGGGGCAAAGGATTTTTTTATAAACAATTAACGGGCCGGTGGCCCGTTAATTGTTTTAATATTTAGGCCAGGCTTATTTTTATTTTACGCCAAACTTATAGATGGTTGTTTGGGTATAGGTTTCGCCTGGTTTCAGGATTACGTTCGGGAAGGATGGCTCGTTCGGAGAGTTTGGAAAGTGCTGCGCTTCCAGGCAGAGGGCTGCATGTTGCGGGTACTTCCTGCCCTGGGCGGTGTATTGTAAGGCGCCGTCCAGGAAGTTGCCGGAATAGAACTGGATACCCGGTTCGGTGGTAGCCACTTCCATATACCTGCCGGAAGCAGGATCGTAAAGGGTAGCGATTGTTTCCAGCTCGCCCGCCTTCTTATCCAGTACCCAGTTATGATCGAAGCCGCCTTTCACTGCCGCGATATCTTTTCCTACTTTTTTAGGCGCCGTGAAGTCCATCGGCGTGCCTTTCACATCCGCCAGTTTGCCGGTGGGGATCAGCTTATCATTCACCGGGGTGAATTTGGATGCCTTGAGGGACAGCACATGGTTCAGGATGGTGCTGTCTTTCCCGGCGGAGAGGTTAAAATAAGCGTGATTGGTAAGGTTTACCGGGGTAGGCTTATCGGTAGTAGCCTTATAATCGATGCGGAGCGCATTATCCGGCGTCAGGGTGTACACCACGGTAGCGGTGAGGTTGCCCGGGTAGCCTTCTTCCCCGTCCTTGCTGTTATAGGTCAGCTGTAAAGCGCTGTCCCCCTGCTGGACGCCGGTCCACACCACTTTATCGAATCCCTTGAGGCCACCGTGCAGCGTGTTGCCGTGGTCGTTAGCCGCGAGGGTGTACTCCTTCCCGTCCAGGGTAAATTTCGCGTTGGCGATGCGGTTGGCATAGCGGCCGATCAGCGCCCCGAAGTAAGGCTGGCCTTTTTGCTGGTAGCCTGCCAGGGAATCGTACGACAATACTACGTTGCCGGGAGTGCCCTGCTTATCCGGTGTGATGATATCCGTAACCGTACCACCATAATTGAGAATTTTTACTTCCATGCCATTGGCATTGCGGAGGGTGTATTGCAATACCTCCTGCCCGTCGGATGTGCCAAATGGACGTGCCTGTTGTGTTAATGCCATAGTATCTTGTTTAGCTTTTTCTTCCTTGCTGCCGGATGTATTGTTATTACAGGCCGCCAGTACGGTACCTGCCATGAAAAGGGTGCATAAGGGTTTGTAAGTCAGTTTCATAACGTATTTTCTGGTTAATAAGTGTAAGAATAACAATTTCTAAATATCGTGATTAATGTTTGAAATGCAAACAGCACTGTCGTGATCCGGCTGTTAAACAGTTGTTATGCAGGCCCGGCCGGGGCAGTATGGCGGCGCAGGGCTAAATTTTCTCCCCCCAAAAAAATTATTTACCTTTGTCAACGCTAAAAATAGTGCATGTTATTTAACTCATCCATATCGGATATTGTTTTGTAAGCAACCTGGCCGCTCTGTCCAGGTTGTTCCTCGCCTGCTCCCGGTAATCCTGCGGAGCATATTTCTTATTCAATAATAGTTTTCAAACGGTAAACACCTGGCATTGCCATGCGCAATACCATTGCGGCCATGCGCCAGGCCCGCCTTTTAATTACAAAACAATGATCCAATTAAATAACTACGGTTGGAATGAACCGTTACAGCAACTTAAACAAGCATCTTCCTTCCATACATTGCCACACGGCCGCGTATCCGTTGTACACCGGACCCGTTATGACGTTATTGCCGCCGAAGGGCTGGTGCAATGCGAACTGTCCGGCAACCTGTTGTATAGCAAAGCGGATATGGAACTTCCCTGCACGGGCGACTGGGTGATTTTCCAGCCGTTTGACGAGGATAAAGGGATTATCCTGGACATACTGCCCCGCGAACGTGCGCTGTACCGCAAAAAGAACGGCACGGTGGCGGACAGGCAGGCCATTGCGTCGTACGTGGACAAAGCCTTTATTGTGCAAAGCCTGGACGACAATTTTAACATCCGCCGGGCGGAACGCTTTATGGTCCAGATCCTGGAAGCGCGGATCCAGCCAGTGCTGGTACTCAATAAGACCGACCTGGAATTTGACCGGGAGGGCATCCTGGCGTCGATTACGCACCTTTCCCGGCAGATGCCCGTGTTCTTTACGAGCATCCACCAGCCGGCCACCCTGCAGCCTTTGAAGGAATATATCGGCGCGGGGGAAACGGTGGTATTTGTGGGCTCCTCCGGCGTGGGCAAAAGCTCCCTGGTAAACGCCCTTTGTGAACATTCGGTATTGCTGACTTCCGCCATCAGCCAATCCACCGGAAAGGGAAAACATACCTCTACCCGCCGGGAAATGGTATTGATGAAAAACGGCGGTATCCTTATCGACACGCCGGGCGTGCGGGAATTTGGCCTGGCCCTGGACCAGCCGGATTCGCTGGCGGAGGCGCTGGAAATCTCCGATTACGCCGATGGCTGCCGGTTCAGGGATTGCCAGCATATCAACGAGGCCGGCTGCGCGGTGATTGCCGCCGTTCAGGAAGGCCGGCTGGACCGCCGTGTATATGAGAGTTATTTGAAACTGCGGCGGGAAGCATGGCATTTTTCCGCATCGGAACATGAGAAGCGCAAATGGGAGCGGTCATTTTCGAAGTTGGTGGAGGAAGCGAAACGGCGGAAAGGGTATTGAGGGAATGGAGCTTTCGTTTGTTATGCAAATGTTATGCAATCAGTGAAACATTTCAGGAAGGTAATTTTATTTTGATTTTAAATTAATATTGTTCCGGGGAAGTTAATTCTCCGGAACCCTTTCTGCTGCACAAACATTATTCACTTTAACGCAATCAGACCATGCTCCTCAAAACCAGGCTGTTAATGATGGCTGTCCTATTCATGCCGGGGTTAACCACGATAGCGCAAAGCCCTCTCCCGCTCTATGAAAACGGTAAAGTGCCCAATGCCATTGCCGGCAATACCGGCCCGGATACTTTGCGGGGCAAGAGCTGGCTGACCAATGCAGATACGGTTATCCTGCGGCCCAAAACGATCATGCCTACCCTCACCGTCTATACGCCGCCACCAGGAAAAGCCACTGGCATTGCCGTCATCGTTTGTTCCGGCGGTTCCTACCGGAATGTGGCCGACCGCGTGGAGGGCATACCCGCTGCGGAAAAGCTGGCCGATGCAGGCATTACCGCCTTCCTGCTGCACTACCGGGTACCGCGGGCCGACATGATGGTCAATAAGGAAATTGGCCCTGTTCAGGACTTACAACGTGCCATTCAGTATGTAAGGAAACATGCCAAACAATATGCTATTAAAGCGGACCAGGTGGGTATTATGGGATTTTCTGCCGGAGGGCACCTGGTATCTACCGCAGGTACGCATTTTACCAATACCTACATTGAAAATCCCAACAATACGAGCATGCGGCCGGATTTCATGGTGCTGGTGTACCCTGTGATCAGTTTTACGGACAGTCTTACCCATGAACTATCCCGTCAGAATTTGATCGGCCCGGATATCACCCCTGAAAAAATTGCCACGTACTCCAATGAGCAACAGGTAACCGCCACTACACCGCCCACCTTCATTGTACATGCCGTGGACGACGATGTGGTAAAGGTTGGCAACAGCCTCTGTTTTGTAGCGGCGCTGCAGCAACAACGGGTGCCGGTCAAGTTTTTTGTGTACACCCACGGCGGTCACGGGTTTGGCATCAACAACCGGACGGCGTCTATCCAGTGGATAGATGCTTGCATACCATGGATTAAAGAAGAAAGCTGGAAAACAGCGGCTCCCGCGAAAGATTATTCCTACCTGAGATAATGCTTTACTTTTTGATATATACTTCCCGATGCATCCATACCCGGGCGTTCAATAAAGCGATAAGTAAACGCGCAGATTGTGAACGGCGACTAGTAAGGTATTGCCAACCCGCTTTCCTTACCGCATAAAAAAACCTTCAGAGAGCGCATTTACGCCGCTTCCTGAAGGTTTTAATACTATCATTGCATCAATTCCCTACTTGGTGCCTATCACCTTCAACCAGCTCGTTCCCGGCGGTTTCGTGGTGGCCGGCAGGGTAATACCGATCCAGTCCAGGATACTCGCCGCCACATCCAGGTTGTTTGGCGCTACAGTCGTACCCAGCATGAGGTTTAACGCATCCCAGCGGTATTTGCCGGTGATGGTAAAGTTCTTTTTGCTGCTGCTTCTGTCGTACAGGATGTTGCCGGATTCTTCATCGCCCACCCAGTTACCGATCAGGTTAGCGGCATACGGGCTGGCGGGGTCCACATCGTAAGCCTTGGCATTCGCCAGGATAGCGGCATCCGGCAGTACGGTGTTGTAGATATGCAGGTAGGTCATGTACATATCGATTTCATTGTTATCGTTGTAGATAACAGGGCGGTATCCGATTACCAGTGGCGCCAGGGATTCTATTTTCGCCTCGCCCTTTTTGATGGTGGTGGTAGCTTTCGCCGTACCGTCCAGGAAAGCGCTGGCCGTATAGGTGTGCCCGTTAGTGGCGTCGTAGGTATGTTTCAGTGTAGCCGTGATCGTATGCCAGTTGCCATCGCTGATGCCTACGCCCGGTCTTACCTCGTTGGCATTTTTTCCATCCTGGTAGGCGAAGGCGATGCTGGTACCATCCCTATAGAAGCCCCAGCCGGCAATGGTGCCATCCAGGGAGTCGATCTTGCTCAGGAATGGCGGATAGCTATAGGTATAGTTACCACGCGGCCCTTTATTGAAACGCACTTTGGCTTCGATGGTCATTTCCTTATCGCTGAGGTTATAGAGGCCGCCATCATTGTTTTCCGCACGGATGTAGTTGCCGGCGCCACCGGTATAGCGTATGCCGGCAGCGTGATACGCGGAACCGTCCACACGGCCGGGCGTAATGATCGGGCTGTAGTAGATGGTCATGTTATCCCTTTCAAAGTGGGAAGCCCCTCCTATCCTGTTCTGGAATCCGCCGGTGGTATTCTGGATTACCACCAGCCATTCCTCTTTAGCGCTGTCCTTCCGGGCCTGTAAGGCTTTGATCACTTCGCCGATGCGGGCGTCCACGTCCATGATGGACTGGCGGTAATCCGGGTTATCGGTGAAACCGCTTTTTTTGCCGGCAACGGCAGGGCCGTTAAAGTTCACGATCACCAGGTCAGGATCGGCGGCAGACAGTTCTTTTACCGCTTCGTCCGCCACGCCTTTATCGCCTTTGGCAGGGTCTACGTTCACGATGCGGTCCGCCACGTTCATGGTGAAGTAGTTGAGGTCCGCCCATTGGGAAATGCTGGTGATCTTGGCGCGGTTATTATCTTCCTTGATGTAGTAAAGGAAAGTATTGTAGTATTTAATCGGGTCGTGGCTGCCTTCCACGGAGCGCGGGATCAGGGTACTGTCCACCACCTTATGCGACTGCACGGGGAAGCCCGTCATCAGCGAGGTCCAGGTGGAACCGGTGGTATTGATGGTATCGTTCATACCAGAGAAGGTGTACACGCTTTTCGGCAGCAGGCCTGCGATTACAGGCGGCTTGTAGGCATCGACCAGGCGGGCAATGGCGCCATCGATGCCGATGAGCAGCACCTTTCTTTCTTTGAGGGTCGGACTACCGATCAGCTGGTCCGTGGTATCGGTGTTATAACGAACCGGGTCTACCGTTTCCCGCGTGCAGGCAGTCATTCCGATCATGGCTGCAAACACGCCTGCCAGTCCGCATTTGATATAGTTTGATAATAATTTCTGCATAAGATACATTCGTTAGGAATGAAACAATCCGTTAAAAGAATTTGAGCCAGAGGCGACCTCCGATTTCCCAGTCGGGATTGAGTTCCAGGTTCAGCCAGTACGCAATCTGGTAGCACAGGTCCGTGTTGTTGGGCGGATTTTGTTTATCCGCATTGCCGGAGCAGGGCAACACATAGTTTATTGCTTCCCAGGTAAAAGTGCCGTTCACTTTGAAATCCTTTCCGATAGCGGAAGGCGCCACATTCCTGATCAGGGCTCCTTTGCGCTCATTCATCGGCCACCAGCCGATTAATTTAGAGAGGTAGGGATGCTGATCCAGCACGTTGGTACAGCTGAACGCCGCGATGGTAGCGGCAGGCAGCGTATCGTTCCAGATGCGGATATCGGACATGTAGATGGTCACCGGGGTATTGATGGAACCTGGTATGAAGCCCAGCGTCAGCGGGGCGGTACTGTTGAGGTTTCCAAACTCGGTCACCGTTACGGAGTTGTTGTATTTTCCATCGGTATAGGTAGAACAAACCCTTACGTTGTTGGCTTTCGTGGCAAACACACAGGTCAGGTGATGCCAGTTGCCATCATTGATATCTGCGCCTTTTGCCTGCAGGTTTTTGGTAGCGCCGGTACCGGAAAGGTTCACCTGCCAGTAGCTGCCTTCCTGGAAGAAGGTCCACCCGGCCTGGCCTACGGCGAAGCTGGCGCGTTTGGATAAGAAGCCAGGATAGGTAGGATTGCTACCTTTCGGCGTTTTCACTTTACATTCCACGGTGAACTGGTTCGCGGAAGACGGCGCGCCGAAGTTGTACATGGACGCATCGTTCAACACGGCATTCACCGTTTTTTCATTTTGCTCGTTGAATTTGATACTTGCCGGAATGGTTTGCGGCTGATCAATCTGGTAGCGGAACAGGTCAGGGCAATAGTAGAGGGAGAAGCTGTTCATTTCCGCATCACTGTCGGACCCGTAGGATTTATCCTGGCCGCCGTGGGTGGATTGCACGATCACCAGCCAGTTTTCGTTCTGGTAATCCGGGCGGCTGTTGATGGCATTGAGCAGCTCGCCGATGTAAGCGTCCACCTGCTTGATGGCGGCGGCATATTCCGGCACGTAGCTGTAGTAGCCGTATTGCTTACCTGCTTTGTTGATGCCGTTGAACTGCACGAACATCAGGTCCACGCTGTCTTTTTTCAGGCGGTTAACGGCGGTATCCAGTACTGCTTTATCATTGTCCGGTGTGGTTACTTTTACCGCGGCATCAGCCAGCAGGGTTTTGTTGACCGCTTCCCAGGCAGTCACTGAAACAGATTTCAGTTCCCGCTTGCCCGTTTTTTTGATGAGGCTGAGGAAAGGCGCGTAACGCGCGCCGCTGGTGGACCTGGCCGTGAGAGAGCTGTCGCGTATCTCGTTTTTGGCGTAAGGCACGCCCGTGTAGAGCGTGGCCAGGGAAGCGCCATCCGTGGTAACGGTATCCGCTTTGGTATCGTAGCTGTAGGTGCTGTGCGCCAGCATTTGGGTGATAACCGGCGGCGCAACGGCTTTCAGCTGTTTGCCGGCGAGGCCGTCTACCACGATGACCAGCACTTTACTTTTGTCGGTAAATTTTGGTTTATCGGCCGTATCGCTTGGTACCTCTGCTATTTTGGAGCAGGCTGCTGCCAGCATGGCTACGGTAGCGGCGCACCCGAGTATGTATGTCAGTTTTTTCATTTTTTGTTTTTTAGGGAGATGTTAAACATGCAGGGCTAGCGGATATCGTTTAGCCATATCTGTTCCGTCAGCAGCGGGAGCCCCAGGGCCAATACCTCTGCCCTGGCCGTCGGCGAAGGGTTAATGCCCCAGTAACGGAAAAACGGATAGAGGTCCTTTTTCGCGTACTTGCTGGCATTGACGTAAAAGAAGTCCTTCTTCACCACATCGATGTAGATCTCACGCTCGGTATGGCGCGCTTCCCGGCAGATGTAGCCCATCATGCCGTAGCCATATTTCTGGAAGAGTTGTACAAAAGGGATCAGGCGCTGAAATACATCCGTTACCGTTACGAAAGTTTTGCCGGTGCTGTCTTTTTTAGCGAAGTCGAGCGCCGGCTGTACGAAGTTTTGCTCAGCATCGTAAATGCGCGGTGGTTTGCCGCCAAAACGGTTCGCAATTTTAAATACGAACAGGTTGTTGGACGTTTCCGTGAGGGCATCGGCGCCGCCCCAGCTCCAGGTGTTGATCATCTGGTAGTTGTGGCCGATTTCGTGGCAAGGGCCCCAGCTGGCGCCGCGACTGATCATCGCGGTATCCAGGAAGTCCGCATGCCAGTCCAGGTAAGCCATACAAGGATACCCGCTATGGCCGCTACCCAGGGAAATCTGTATATCCAGCACAAACCGGTGCGGTGTACCGGGCGCCTGATCAATAGGGTCGGCAGGATTGTCGGACAGTCCATACCATTCATTATAATCTTTTTCGATGACGTCATCCCATTTCTTCATCACTGCTTCTGCGTTAAAAGTATTCAGCAATCCCAGCAGCACTTTCCGGTACATGGTGATGATGAAACGTTTGCCTCGGAGTTCCACCACCGGTACCTGTGATTTGCGGACGGCTTCTTTCCAATCGGCATCGGTTGTTTCTCCCAAAATAAAATCGGGCGACTTACAAACATTACTGAATGTAACGGTCACTTTTTTAGGCGCGGGCCCTGTAGGTATGAGGTAGATGGGGCCGCCGTAGATATTACGGATATAGTTCACGCCAGGGAGTACTGTCTTGCGGGTAACGATCACGCCTGCACGCAGTTGTGGCATTTTACCGTTGATATTGTCCGTATGGGCGCCTACCTGTACGGTCATCCCTTCGGTGCCCTGCGGCACTAC
>Ga0164243_10013096_pt1 | contig 11699 bp, 9 predicted proteins | sample OricompcompostOP_FD_108781 | JGI IMG/M metagenome (GOLD analysis project Ga0164243, IMG submission 108781) | Organic Plus compost microbial communities from Emeryville, California, USA - Original compost - Organic plus compost (OP) | ecosystem: Engineered > Solid waste > Mixed feedstock >...
GGATCACCCCGCGGCGCCTGCGCTCACTGGATGATCGGACCGGCGCAGTCGACGACGAGCGAGGGATCGAACTCGATCGACCAGCCGAACAGGAACCCGTTGTCGATGCCCCACGCGTCGATCACGCGGATCGCCCACTGCCCGTTGAGCGGCGTCCCGGCCAGCGAGCTCCACGGCGCGAACGACTTGTAGTCGCCGGCGGGCAGGATGTCGATCGACGTGTTCGCGTTCACGGTCTGCAGCATCGTCATCGGCGCCGTCGGGGTCCAGCAGTAGTCGAAGCCCGTGCCGGGGACCGGGTTGCTCGAGCTGTCGAGGTCGTTCGCGTTCCCGAGGAAGACCTCGCCGCCGGTGCGACCACCGAACTCGTGCAGCACGAACTCGCGGCCGTCCGGCGTGTGGAGCTCGATCTGGAGATCGCGCAGCCACGAGTGCTCCATGTTCACGCAGACCTTCAGCAGCTGGTTCGGGTCGGTCAGCGTGGCCCCCGAGGGGAACCCGATGAAGTCGAGCACCGAGTTGTAGCCGGGGTAGCAGTGCGGAGGCGAGAGCTCGGTGACGCAGTTGGGCTCCGCGCTGGCGCAGTCCGCGTCCGTCGTGCACGTCGCTCCCTCGACACCGTCGGGCAGCGCGAGCGGCGTCGCCTCGGGCACCTCGACCTGACCGCACACCGGGCACGTGCCGACACCGGAGCAGTCGACATCGCCGCAGTCGGCGCGGCCGTCCTGATCGTTGTCGTACCCGTCGTCGCAGATCTCGGGACCGATCGGGAACGCGTCTTCCGTCGAGGACGAACCCGCGTCGGGACCGTCGCCGCTGCCACCAGGTCGTCGGCCTTCAGGTCCACACGCGAGAACGAGCAAGGAGGTCGAGCAGGCGAACAAGGCGGTCAGGGTGCGCATCGCGCGGTACAATAGACGAACTCCTGTCACCATCACCAACAGAGATCGACTAACAGCTCGAATACTACACCGTCATACGTACGCGGTGAGGTCGCACCGCCCGAGCCGCCCTGATGCGGCCCGGTGCGTCATCGACGCGGCTACTCGATGATCGGCCCGGCGCAGTCGACGACGAGCGACGGATCGAACTCGATGCGCCAGCCGAACAGGAACCCGTTGTCGATCGGCCACGCGTCGGTGACGAGGATCGCCCACCGCCCGTTGAGGGGCGTGCCGGTCAGGTTCGTCCACGGATCGAACGAACGGTAGTCGCCCGCCGGGATGCTGGAGCCGATGTAGCTGTCGGCCGTCTGGATCATCGTCGCCGACGCGGTCGGCGTCCAGCAGTACTCCCAGCCCGTCCCGTACACGGCGTTGCTCTCCGAGTGATCCGGTTCGCCGAGGAACGTCCCGGATCCCGACTGGGCCACGAACTCGTGCAGGACGAGCGGGACACCGCTCGGCGGGACGAGCTCGATCTGCAGGTCGCGGATGTACGAGTGCTCGATGTTGAGACAGACCTTGAGCAGCTGGTTCGGGTCCGTCAGCGTGGCCCCCGAGGGGAACCCGATGAAGTCGAGCGCGGAGGTGTAGACCTCGTGGCACTCGCCGACGCCGTCGTCGAACACGCAGTTCGGCTCGGCGATACCGCAGTCCGCGTCCGTCGTGCACGCCGCGCCCGACCCGACGCCGTCAGGCAGGAGCAGCGGCGTGGCCTCGGGCACGTCGACCTGACCGCACACCGGGCACGAGCCGACGCCCGAGCAGTCGACGTCGCCGCAATCGGCGCGGCCATCGCGGTCGTTGTCGTAGGCGTCGTCGCAGATCTCCGGGCCGAGCGGAACCTCGAAGCCATCCGGTGGGGTCACATCGCCGGCATCCGTTCCATTGCCGTCGTTGGAGCGTCCTTGGGGCCCACACGCCAGCACGAGAACGGAGGTCGTGACGGCGAACAGTGCGGAGGGGGTGCGCATCGCGCGCGACGAAAGCCGACTCGGCGTCACGGTTCGCGAACAAATCGACAATCAAACCACATGCCTACATGTCGGCGCGATCGCGCGCACGGCGAAACGACGCGCCCGGTCGCGCGATCGATGCGCTCCGGGGCCGCTCGGGGCGCGACCCACCCGTGTGCTACGTTACGTGGACCTGGGTGGGCACGCGCGTGCATCTCACCCGCTCGCAGGAGGAGCACCATGGGAATCATCAGTTTCATCAAGGGAGGTGTCGGGGAGCTCGCGATCGCGCGGCCGGACTCCGCGAAGGACCAGTGGGTCTACAAGCACCCCGATCAGACGATCCCGATGAAGGCGCAGCTGACCGTCGACTCCGACGAGGTGGCGCTGTTCTTCAAGGACGGGAAGTTCGTCGGTAGCTTCTCCGCCGGTCGCCACACGCTCGACGCCTCGAACATCCCGTTCCTCGGGCAGCTCGTCGACAAGTTCACCGGCGGGAACGTGTTCATCTGCGAGGTGTTCTTCGTCACCACGCGCGAGCTGCCGTCGATCAAGTTCGGCACCTCGATCGGCGACGTCCAGGACCCGCAGACGCAGCTGCGAGTGCGGCTCATGGTGCACGGCGAGTTCAGCGCGCGCGTGATCGATCCGACGAAGCTCGTCATCGGGCTCGTCGGCCAGCGCGCGACCACGAACGACGCCTTCCTGTCGTGGTTCAAGAGCCAGGTCCAGAAGACGATGAAGGACGGCATCGCCGAGCTCATCGTCAAGCAGAACTGGCCGATGATGAAGGTCACGTCGGGCGCGTACACCGACGAGATCGAGGAGTCGACGCTGCAGGCGGTGCGCCGCCACATCGAGCCGTACGGCGTCGAGATCATCCGCTTCGGCGACTTCTCGATCGCGATGGATCAGAACGACAAGGACCGCCTCGACAAGCTCGTCGAGCGCATGGCCTACGTCAACGCGTCCGGCGGCATGGCGGGCTACCAGCAGCTCGCGCAGGCCGAGATGATGATGGGCGCCGCCGAGGGCATGAAGCGCGGCGGCGACGCAGGCGGTGCGATGCAGGGCGCGGGAATCGGCCTCGGGTTCGCGATGGCCGGTCAGATGGGCAACATGATGGGCGCGGCGAACGCGCAGCGTCCCACCGAGAGCCGCGAGGAGATCATGTCCACGCTGAAGCAGCTCGGCGAGCTCAAGGCGGCCGGCATCCTTACCGACGCCGAGTTCGAGGCGAAGAAGAAAGAGCTCCTCGCGAAGCTGTAGTAGAACGTTCGCCCGATGTCTCGCCTCGACAACCGCAGCTACTACGACGACTTCGCCGGCTGGTACGAGCGCGAGCGCCACCTGCCCTACCACCGCATGCTCGACGATCTCGAGGTCGAGCTCGTCCAGCGCTACGGCGAGGGCAAGGACCTCCTCGAGGTCGGCTGCGGCACCGGCTTGATCCTGCATCGCACGGCGGCCTTCGCGCGCTCCGCGCTCGGGATCGATCTGTCGGGCGGGATGCTCGCCAAGGCCGCGGCGCGCGGGCTCTCGGTCGCGCAGGCCTCCGCCACCGCGCTACCGATCGCGACGGCCTCGGTCGACGTCGCGTACTCGTTCAAGGTGCTCGCGCACATCCCCGACATCACCACCGCGATGAGCGAGATGGCGCGCGTCGTGCGCCCCGGCGGCTGGGTGCTCGCGGAGTTCTACAACGCGCGCTCGCTCCGCCGGCTCGTCAAGGCGGTCAAGCCGCCGACGGCGGTGAGCGAGACCACGCACGACGAGCACGTCTACACGCGCTACGACGACGCGCGCGCGATCCAGAGCTACCTGCCCCCCGAGCTCGAGTGGGTCGAGACGCGCGGCATCCGCGTGATCACGCCCGTCGCGAAGGTGCTCGAGATCCCGCTGCTCGGCTCGGCCGTGCGGTGGGCGGAGCACAGGCTCGCGGACCTGCCCGGTGCGCGCGACGTCGGCGGGTTCCTCGTCGCCTGCTGCCGCCGGCGCTGACGCGGACCGCCTGACCTGCGTTCGCGTGGCCCGCGGGTGCGTGCTCGTGCGATTCTGCGCGCGCGACGTGAGCACCGAGCAGTCATCTCCCGATCGCGATCTGCGGACGTCGCCGCTGTTCGTCGAGCTCTGCGACGTGCGCCAGCTCGTGGAGGTGATCCTCGTGGTGCTCGCGACGTGGCTCGTCCTCGGCTGGGCGTTCGATCGGACGATCACCCAGGTCGACGGGACCTGGCTGGTCGTGCCCTACCTGCAGAGCTCGCTGCAGGCCGGTACGGACTGGACGGATCACCTCTACCGGTTCGGCGTCGTCGGCGGCAGCAAGATGCACGAGTTCGGCGGCACCATGCCGATCGCGCAGGCGTGCGCGCTGTTCGGCGTCACCGCGACGACGGCCGCCAACGTGATCACCGTGTTCGTGCAGGTGAGCCTCGCGTTCCTCGGCGGGTCGCTCGTGCAGTCGCTGGTCGCGCTCTGGGCACCGGACCGCCCGCGCCTGCCGTTCGCGATGCGCTTGTTCACGACGTGGGCGATCGCGTTCATGCCGCTCGTCGGCTGGCGGCTCGCGTATGGCCACGAGAACCTGCTGCTGGGCCTCCTGCCCGCCGTCGCCGCGGTGTCGCTCGTGGGCGCCGCGCGCGCCGGGCGGCTCGGCGTGACCCAGCTCGCGGTCGCGGCGTTCGCCGTGGTCAACGGGCTCACCGGTCTCGGCGCGCAGGCGGTGTTCTACGCCGCGGTGTTCGGGCTGCCGTTCGCGCTGGCGATCGTGCTCGGAGCCCCCCGCGGCGCGCGCTGGAGCCGCGCCCACACCCTCGTCGTCGTCGTCCTCGTCGCGAGCGTCGCGATCGCGCTGCCGAGGCTGTCCGTGATGATCGCGCACGCCGCCGGCCCCGATGCGAGCCGTGCGCTGACCGAGCCGGTCACGTACTCGTTCGGGACCGGGCGGTGGAGTGACTGGCTGACCTCGATCCCGTGGGGGCTCGATCTGGCGGAGCTGTGGGGGAGCGAGTCGCTCCACGAGCGCAACTATCCCGTCGGCCCGATGCTCTTGCTGCTGCTCGGGTTCATGTCGCGCGAGGCGCGCGCGCCCGTGCTCGGCCTCGGGCTGGGGCTCGTGCTCGCGATCGCGTTCGCGAACGATCTGTGGCCGATCTCGTCCGCGCTGATCGGCGCGCTGCCTCCGCTCGCCGCGTTTCGCGTCCCCGCGCGCGCGGCGATGCCGGTGCTCGTGTTCCTCCCGATGCTCGCGATCGCCGCGGTGTGGGCGCGACACGCGTTCGTCGGGCTCGAGCTCCGCTACCGGCGCGACGCGTGGCCTGCGTGGGGCGCCGCCGCGCTCGCGCTGACGCTCGTCGTGCTCGGCCGGCACCTCCCCTCGCCCGCGCGCGAGCTGGTCGCGTGGGGCGCGGCGGTCGCGCTGCTCGTGCTCGCGCGCCGCGCGCCGCACCGAATGCCTGCGTGGCAGCCGGCGCTCCTCGCGACCGTGTGCGCGCTCGGCGTCGCGGCGTTCACCGATCGATTCCCGCGCGACCTCGCGGCCGATCCGTTCGAACAAGGCGCGCACCGACTGCGCACGTCGCTGCTCGAGCACACACCCGAGGTGCGCTCCGCGCTCGATCGCGTCGTGATCGCGAGCCCACCTCCCCCGTACGTGATGAGCACCGCGTGGGCCGCAGGGCTGCCGTCGATCGACGGCGTCTGGTACCCGCCGCGGCGGTTCCTCGACCTGCTCGGTGCCCTCTCGGGCGCGCCGCTGCCGCCGACCACCTGCGTGTTCCAGCTGACCGACGATCCACACTTCCCGGTCCTGCAGCAGCTCTACAACGTGCACTACGTCGTCACGCTCGCCCCCCGCAAGGGCCTCGGGAGACCACCCGCGCCGCCGGGGCCCGCGTGGTTCCCGCGCCAGGTCGAGATCGCGGAGCCGGGGGACATCGGGGAGAAGCTCGCGGGGGCGGGGGCGGAGCTCCCCGAGCTCGTGCGCTCGACCGCCTGGCTCCTGCCCGGCGACCACGCGCCGCTCCGCGTGGATCCGGCCTGCGCCACCGCGCGCGTCGACGACGTCCGCACCGATCACCGAGGGCAGACGGCGTGGCTCCAGGTGACCACGCCCGCGAGCTGCCCGCTCGTCGTGTCGACGAACTACGTGTCCACGCTGCACGCGCGCGCCGAGATCGACGGCCGCGTCACCGAGCTCGAGGTGTTCCCGATCGACATCGCCCTGACCGGCGTCGTCGTGCCGCCCGGGACCACACAGATCACGCTGGAGCCGCGCCTCGCCATCGCCGGGTGGGCGCGCGTCGCGCAGCTCGCCGGCGCGCTCGCGCTGCTCGCCTGCGCCGCGCTGGTGCTCGCGGGCCGTCGTGGCGCGCGGCCCGATCGCTGAGCCGCGCGACGCGATGCGTGCGCTGCGGGCGCGCTCAGGGCGCGAGCTCGTGCGCGATCGCGGCCGCCTGTCCCGCGAGCTCCACGTCGCCCGTGCGCGCGAGCCCCTCCGCGAGGATCGACCAGGCACGCGCGAGGTACTGGTGGATCGAGACCGCGGGCTCGTCGCCCGGCTCGGGGAACGGGTAATCGAGCTGGAAGCGCTCGAGGAGCGCCTTGTTGGTCGCGAGCTGATCGGGCAGCGGCGGCAGCTGGGCTCCACGCGGCAGCACGCGGAACCAGATGCCGTAGGGGTACGTGGGGAACGCCGCGGCGATGTTCCCGCCGAACGGATCGATGAACAGCGCGCGCTCTTGCGCGAGCACCTCCGCGGCGACATCGACGGATCGAAGGCCCGACGCCGAGGGCGCGAGCGCGAGCCCGGAGCGCCGCCGCAGCCGCTCGCGGTACTCGGGCGAGCGCATCATCGTCCAGCCGATGACGGTGACGTCCGCTCGCTCGCCGAGCACGTCCTGCACGTAGCCCGCACCGAAGTACGTCGTCTCGTCCGCCACGATCACCACCGCGCCGGGGGGCAGCGACGCGAGGGAGCCGCGCAGCACCCGCTCGATCGCCGGGGACTGCGCGCGCGCGTGGCGCGGCCAGGTGCGCGCCGAGAGCGCGATCACCGCGAGCATCGCGAGGGCGGTCGCCGGCGCGAGGCGAAGGACGCGCAGCTCCGGGAGGCGCGCGACGCCGCGATCGAGCACGGCGGCGACCGGGATCACGAGCAACGCGATCGGCAACAGGTGGAAGCGCTGCGTCACCATCCACCCGGAGCCGACCGGCTCGATGTTGAAGCGGGTCAACAGCACCGGGCCGGCGAGGAGCAGGCTCGCCGCGAGCAGCGCCCACGGCAGGCGCTCGCGATCCGCCGCCGGACGGATCGCCAGCCAGCCGAGCCCCGCGAGCGCGAGCGCGAGGCCGGGCCACGACCACGTCGACGCGAGCGAGCGGACGAGCGCGAGCAGATGGGCGCCGTAGGGCACGGCGATGTCCTGGCTGGTCAGCCGGCTCGAGCCGTAGTCCTTGCGCAGCACGTGGTGAACGAGCGCATCGAGATCGTCGATCCGCGTCCACGCGATCGACGGCTGCCACGTCACGAGCAGGTACAGGTACGGCGACAGGCCCACGGCGAGCGCGGCGACCGCGAGCGCGGCGACGAGGAGGCGCGGACGCGTCGTCTCGCGCAGACCGCGGATCGCGCCGTGGAGGCCCACGGGCGCGACCAGCACGCAGGTCGCGTGGTGGGACAGGCCGAGCCCGGCCACGAGCGCGAGGAGCACGGTGCGCCGGGCGCCCCGCACCGGGCCGCGAGGTGCGGCCAGCAGCAGGACGGTCGCCACGACGAGCCCGTTGAGCGCGAACACCTCGGCCTCGGTGTGGAACATCAGCACCAGCGGGCTGGCGGCGAACACCGCGACGGCGATCGACGCGCTCGCCGCCCGCGCGCCCCACGCGCGACAGGCCGCGTGGAGCACGAACACCTGCGCCGCGCCGAGCACCGCCGTCGCGATCGCGGTCGCGTGAGCCGGGCTCGCGGCAGGGAGCCACGACGTGGCACGCAGCCACAACAGGTACAGCGGGTACCCGGACGGATGCGCGACGCCACCGATCGTCCCTAGCGTCGCGAACTCGGCGTTGTCACCGCCACCGATGTGCGCCGGGGCGAACGCGATGTACACGACGAGCGCGGACAGCGCGACGAGGCCGCCTCGGTCCAGGAGCCAGGTGCGGCCCCAGCTCATCGGGCCTCACGAACGACTGCGAGCACGCGGCGCGAGCATACTACGTCACGTGGTGCGTGGGCCGGCTCGTGCGGCGACGCGCGCGCGTGCCATAGTCGGTCGCGTGGGAAAGATCCTGGTCGTCGACGACGAACAGTCGATGCGCGAGTTCCTCTCGATCTGCCTGCGGCGCGCCGGCCACGACGTGACGATCGCGACCTCGGGCAGCGAGGCGGTCCAGGTGCTGGGGTCGCGACCGTTCGACCTCGTCATCACGGACCTGCGCATGCCCGGCGACACCGACGGCCTCGGCGTGCTCGCCGCCGCGAAGCGCGCCGCGGCCTCCGCGCCCGAGCTGACGCCCGAGGTCATCCTCGTCACGGCGTACGCGACCCGGGAGACCGCCGTCGCCGCGATGAAGCAAGGCGCGTACGACTACCTGACGAAGCCGTTCCCGGTCGACGAGCTCACCGCCGTCGTCGTGCGCGCGCTGGAGAAGCGAGCTCTCGTCGAGGCGAACCTCGCGCTGCGCGACCAGGTCACCGGCCGGTTCCGGCTCGCCAGCCTCCTCGGCAAGAGCAAGCCGATGCAGAAGCTGTTCGAGGTGATCACGAAGATCCACTCGACGCGGACGAGCGTGCTGATCACCGGCGAGAGCGGCACGGGCAAGGAGCTGGTCGCGCGGGCCCTCCACTCCGAGGGAGCGCGCGCGAAGCTACCGTTCGTCGCCGTCAACTGCGGCGCGATCCCCGACGAGCTGATGGAGTCCGAGCTGTTCGGGCACCGCAAGGGCGCGTTCACCGGCGCGACGGCCGACAAGCGCGGCCTGTTCCAGGAGGCCGACGGCGGCACGCTGTTCCTCGACGAGATCGGCGAGCTGTCGCTCGGGCTCCAGGTGAAGCTGTTGCGCGCGCTCCAGGAGCGCCGGGTCAAGCCGGTGGGCGCGACGGAGGAGCTCGAGGTCGACGTGCGAGTGGTCGCCGCGACCAACCGCGACCTCGAGGCGGAGGTCGCGCGCGGTGCGTTTCGCGCCGACCTGTATTACCGGCTCAACGTGATCCAGCTGTGGATCCCTCCCCTGCGCCACCGCCGCGAGGACATCCCGCTGCTCGCGGAGCACTTCCTCCGGCAGTTCGGCGCGGAGCAGGGTCGCAGCCTCCAGCTCAGCCCGGACGCCGTACGCCGGCTCGAGAGCTACGACTACCCGGGCAACGTGCGCGAGCTCGAGAACATCATCGAGCGCGCGGTCGCGCTGTCGTCTCACTCCGTGATCGGCGTCGACGATCTCCCCGAGGTGCGCCCCTCGCGGCTCGGGGTCGAGCCGCCGTCCGAGTTCCCCGCCGATGGGGTCGATCTCGATCGTCTGGTGAGTGACTACGAGCGGATGTGGGTGCAGCGCGCTCTCGAGCGCGCCGGCGGGGTGAGGAAGCGCGCCGCCGCGCTGCTCGGCATCAGCTTCCGTTCGATGCGCTACCGGCTCGAGAAGCTCGGCCTCGAACGCGGCGACGAGGACGACGTCGAGCCGGGCTGAACGAGCCGCATTTGGTCAGCGCCGGTGACGATTTATGTCACTCGCCTCGGGTAACGGTGGGGTACTTCACAAGTCGAATCAGCAACTTGGACACCACCGCGCGCGTGGCACATCCGTTGCTCTATGCCCTGGACACAAAGGGGGACCACACGAAATGACCAAACGCCTCAAGCAACGCGGCTTCACGCTGATCGAGCTCATGATCGTCGTCGCCATCATCGGCATCCTCGCGGCGGTCGCGATCCCGGCCTTCATGGACTACATGAAGAAGTCGAAGAAGACGGAAGCCTCGCTCCAGCTCAACAAGATCCTGAAGAACAGCAAGACCTACTACATCACGAACGCGCACTTCGTGAAGACGGCCGGCGCGCAGCTGCCCGGCGCCGGTGGCGCGAACTGCGCGAACGCCGACGGCAAGTTCGCGACGATCGACTGGAGCGCGCAGGCCGGCTGGGTCGATCTCGACTTCCAGATCGACGAGCCGAACCTGTTCGCGTACCAGTACACGCCCGCCGCCGACGGCAAGACGGCGCAGGCGACCGCGGTCGGCGACCTCGACTGCGACGCGACGCTCATCACGTACACGCTCGACCTGACGTCGAACAACGGCAACGCGGCCGGCACGATCACGGAGCCGCCGCCGAACTCGGACTAATCGCCTCTCGCGATGTCTGCTCGACGCCGCCCACGGGCGGCGTTTTCATTTTCGGCGCCGTCGCGCGCCGCGGATCCGACGCTATAGTGAACGCGTGAGGTTTGCCGTCGTCGTGGCGATCGCCGCCACGAGCTTTGCGACCGCGCGCGTCGCCCGCGGCCTGGCAGCCGAGCAGCGTCCACGCGAGCTCACCGAGCGACCGTACGCGCCGAGCCCGGCGTCCGCGCCGATCGTCTCGCTCGGCTACCGCGAGCTGGGCGCCGACCTCCTGTACACGCGCATGGTCGGCTACTTCGCGGCCTACGACAGCGCGCCCGACGCGTCCGCCGCGCTCGCCGAGGCGATCGTCGCGCTCGATCCGACGTTCCGCCGCGCCTACGAGCTCGGGGCGACGGCGATGACGGACGGGCGCCGCGCACCCGATCCCGCGCTCCAGCTGCGAGCGCTCGACCTGCTCGAGAAGGGCATGCGCGAGTTCCCGACGTACTGGCGGTTCCCGAACCTCGCCGGGCAGATCTACCTCGTCGAGCTGAAGACGGACGATCCGGCGCAGCGCCGCGCGTGGGACGAGCGAGGCGCCCTGCTGCTCGAGGCGGCGTCGCGCAAGCCGGGGGCACCCGCCGAGGCCGCCGTGCACGCGGCCGTCTTGCAGTCGCGGCTCGGCCAGCAGCAGCGCGCCATCGAGAACCTGCGCGAGATCCTCCTGATCACGAGCGACGCGCGCGCCCGGAAGCAGCTCCTCGAGCGGCTCGCCGAGCTGTCCAACGAGAGCTCCGACGAGCTCGCCGCCGAGCTCCTGACCGCGCGCAACGCGTTCGAGCGAGCGTGGCAGGCCGAGCGCCCGGCGGTCACGCCGTCGATGTACATCCTGCTCGGCGCGCGGGCCGAGCCCGGGTTCGATCTGGGGGAGCTCGCGACGGGTGGTCGCGACCTGATCGGCACGCAGGGCTTCGAGCGGCTCGAGCCGCTGTACGACGACGAGCCAGACGACGAGCCAGGCGCCGCGCCCGGTGACGAGTAGCCCGCGCTACTTCGGCAGCCGATCGCTGAAGTCCTTGATCGCCTTCGCCGTCTGGTCGGCCTTGATGTCGACGGAGAAGGTCTCCTTGATCCCGAACTCGTTGTTGATCAGCGTGATCCGGTGCTTGCCCGCGCTGAGCTTGATCGCGCGCTGCGGGGTGAACAGGCCGCTGCTCTTGCCGTCGATGTAGATCTCGCACGCCGGCTTCGAGCCGAGCATCAAGAGGCCCTCGCCCTTGGCCTCGGCGACCCTCGCGGGCTCCGCCTTGGGTTCGGTTTTCGGCTCGCTCTTGGGCTCGGTCTTCGGCTCGGTCTTCGTCACGACCTTGGGCTCGGTCTTCGTCACGACCTTGAGCTCCTTCGCCGTCGTCCCCCGGTCGGGACGCGTCACCGGCCCGGGCTTGATTTCGGTCTTCGGCTCGGCGTTCGGGCGCGCCTCGGCCA
>Ga0164243_10013097_pt1 | contig 11697 bp, 8 predicted proteins | sample OricompcompostOP_FD_108781 | JGI IMG/M metagenome (GOLD analysis project Ga0164243, IMG submission 108781) | Organic Plus compost microbial communities from Emeryville, California, USA - Original compost - Organic plus compost (OP) | ecosystem: Engineered > Solid waste > Mixed feedstock >...
ACTTCTTTCATGACCTTTGTAATACTGTCGGCTGTTGTGGCAACCGTTTTAAATACGATCGGGTACGGTAGCTTGCCGCTTGCGTTGATTTCATTAATGATTTTTTCCGCATCTTCCTTTACAGCATCCAGCGTTTCTTTGCCGTATAAATGCTGGCTTCCGACGATAAACCAAAACTCGTAATCTTTTATTTTCAACATGCTGTTTTCCTCCCTGGAATGTACAAGACATTTATTTTGTTTGTGCTTAATAGGCATTTACGTACTTAAAGGTACATAATTGAGGCAAGGCAAACTTGCACAGCCTTGCGCCAATTTCTTTTTAAACCGCTTTATTTTTGTTATAAACATCAAACGCAACAGCAAGAAGCAAGACAAGGCCCTTAATCGTTTGTTGCCAATCTATGCCAAGGCCAAGAATGGACATACCATTGTTCATCACTCCCATTACGAGCGCACCTACGATTGCTCCGCCGACTGTGCCAATTCCTCCATAAGCAGAAGCTCCGCCGATAAAACAGGCTGCAATGGCATCAAGTTCAAAGTTCGTTCCCGCTTTTGGCGTTGCTGCATTTAGACGGGCTGCAACAATTAATCCCGTCAATGCGGCAAGCACTCCCATATTTACAAAAATCCAAAATGTTACGCGTGGTGTTTTGATCCCTGATAAACTCGCTGCATTTGCATTACCGCCAATTGCATATACCTGTCTGCCCATTGTTGTTCTTTTCATAACAAACGAGTAAGCAAGAATTAAGGCTATTAAAATTACCAAAATGTAAGGGATTCCTTCGTACGTCGCAAAAATGTACGAAAATACATTAATCAAACATGCAATAACAATAATTCTAGCAACGAACAACGGTCCCGATGTTGTTTGCAACTGATATTTTTTCTGCTTTTTTCTTCCATTTAATTCAATGAAGATATAGGCAACTGTACATAACAGCCCGACCGCAATGGTCAAAATATTTAAGGAGCTTCCTTTAAAAACATCCGGGATAAAACCAGAACTGACAAGTTGGAAGTTTCTCGGAAAAGGGGCTAGTGATTCGCCTTTAAGAATCAGCATCGTCAGGCCCCGAAAAACGAGCATTCCAGCTAACGTCACAATAAATGCCGGAATTTTTACGTAGGCAACCCAAAATCCCTGCCAGGCACCAATGCATGCACCAATTGCTAAAGAAATGACAAAAACAACAATTGTCGGCAGATGCATGTGTATGGACAGGACAGCAGATATTGCTCCGATGAAAGCTACAACGGAACCGACAGATAAATCAATATGGCCGGCAATAATGATGAGGACCATACCAATGGCCAGTATCAATACATAACTGTTCTGCATAACAAGATTGGTAATGTTTAACGGCCTTAACAAGATCCCGTCCGTAATTACTTGAAAAAGAACCATAATCAGAACAAGCGCAATAAACATGCCATACTGTCTCATGTTTTTTTTCATCATTTGAAGGATAGAATCCATTTGAGGTCACCCAACTTTCGTCATATATTTCATTAAAATTTCCTGATTTGCCTCTTCTTTTAAGACTTCCCCGGTAATTTTTCCTTTGTTCATGGTGTAAATCCGGTCGGCCATTCCCAGTAACTCCGGAAGTTCTGATGAAATGAGAATGATGCCTTTCCCCTGATCAGCCAGTTGATGAATAATGGTGTAGATTTCATATTTCGCACCGACATCAATACCCCTGGTTGGTTCATCTAAAATCAAGATGTCCGGTTCGGTAAAGACCCATTTACTCAGCAAAACCTTCTGTTGATTGCCACCGCTCAAATTCCCAACCAGTTGCATCACATTGGAAGACTTGATCCTCAGCTTTTTACGTAGCTCCTCAACACTTACAATCTCTTTTCCCTCGTCGATTACCGATTTGTTGGAAATTTTTCTTAGATTCGCCAGCGTCATATTTTCTTTCAAGCTTGAGATCAAGTTAAGACCAAGATTTTTCCGGTCTTCCGTTACATAGGCAAAACCATGGCGTATTGCATCCTGAACCGACTTGATTTCAATCGGTTTGTTATCTTTGATTATTTGTCCTTCCATTTTCTTTCCATATGACCGTCCAAAAATACTCATCGCCATCTCGGTTCTGCCAGCTCCCATTAAACCCGCAATTCCTACAATCTCTCCTCTTCTTACTGTAATATTTGCATGATCAACAACTTTTTGTTCCGGGTTGGCAGGGTTCCAAACGGTCCAATTTTTAATTTCCAAAATGGTTTCAGCTATTTTTGGTGTATGATCAGGAAAGCGATGCGTTAAATCTCTTCCCACCATTCCGCGAATGAGCCGGTCTTCCGTTATGTTATCTTTTTTTACATTTAGCGTTTCAATGGTTTTGCCATCCCGCAATATCGTAATTGAATCGGCAATTTTCATAATTTCATTTAATTTATGTGAAATAATAATAGAAGTAATGCCTTGTTCCTTAAACTCCAAAATAAGGGAAAGCAAGTTTTCACTTTCCGTCTCGTTTAAAGCGGAGGTAGGCTCGTCTAAAATCAGCAGTTTTACTTCTTTTGACAAAGCTTTTGCGATTTCAACCAACTGCTGTTTTCCGACGCTAATGTTGCGGATTAATGTATCTGGTGATTCATTCAGACCGACTTTTTTCAATAACGTTTCAGTTTGAATAAATGTTTCTGCCCAATTAATCACGCCATTTTTTGCCCTTTCATTGCCCAAAAAAATGTTTTCAGCAATTGAAAGATCGGGGATAAGCGCTAATTCCTGATGAATAATGACAATTCCCAGAGCCTCACTTTGCTTTATATCCTTAAATTGGCAAATTTCTCCATTAAATAAGATGTCTCCCGAATACGTTCCATAAGGGTAAACACCGCTTAATACTTTCATGAGGGTTGATTTTCCTGCGCCATTTTCACCGCACAGGGCATGAATTTCGCCTTTTTTTACTTTTAAATTCACATTATCAAGTGCTTTAACCCCAGGAAATTCTTTTGTAATGTCGTTCATTTCCAATATATATTCAGCCAATTGATTCACCCCCGTTATACAGAAAAGGGCATTCCAAAAAGAAAACCGTACCTGTTATCACGACTGTTTGATCCGCCTGTTCCAGGACGTCATTCTAAATGGAAAGCCCATTGCCAAATATTATTTCAATTCGCTTGTTTTATAGTAACCGCTGTCAACCAACACCTTTTTATAATTCGATTTATCAACAGAAACAGGATCCAAAAGATAAGACGGAACAACTTTTACGCCATTGTCATATGTTTTTGTATCATTGACATCCACTTTCTTGTCATTCAGCATCTGATCAACCATTTTCACTGTCTGTTTTGCCAATTTTCTTGTATCTTTAAATACGGTTTGGGTTTGTTCACCCTTGATGATCGATTTTACAGAAGCCAACTCTGCATCCTGCCCAGTAATCACTGGCATCGGTTTGTCTTTTGAACCATAGCCGACACTCTTCAAGGATGAAATCACGCCAATGCTGATTCCATCATATGGAGAGAGCACTGCATCTACTTTTGCATTTGTATATTTGGCACTTAAAATATTATCCATCCGGGATTGTGCCGTTGCCCCATCCCACCGAAGCGTTGCAATTTGGTTGAACTTCGTCTGGCCGCTTAACACTTTAAGTTTTCCGGACTTTATATACGGATTCAGAACGGACATCGCCCCGTTATAAAAGAACAGCGAGTTGTTATCATCCGGAGATCCTCCGAATAATTCAATATTAAATGGCCCTTTATTTTGTTTTAAACCAAGTTTATCTTCAATATATTTTGCTTGTATAACGCCGACTTTGTAATTATCAAAGGTAGCATAGTAGTTTACGTATTTCGTATTCCGGATTAACCGGTCGTATGCAATCACTTTAATTTTTTGGTCATGCGCTTTTTTGAGAACATCGGTTAATGCTTCTCCGTCAATAGCACCAATAACAAGGACGTTCGCCCCTTTAGTGATCATGTTTTCAATCTGTGATACTTGATTTTGCACATCATCTTCGGCGTATTGCAGATCGACTTTATAGCCCATCTTTTCAAACTGCTTTTTCATATTGTTTCCATCTTTAATCCAGCGTTCCGATGATTTCGTCGGCATTGCTATTCCTACATACCCTTTTTTTCCAGAGCTTGCCCCCGAACTGCCACAGGCACTTAGGACGAAAACAAGAATCAGTGCACAGGCCGTTATAAACCATTTTTTCACAATGTTTCCCCCTCGTATAGTTAGATTAGAAAACCAAATTTTCAATTTTGTCAACGCTTACATTTTTTTACTATGTAACCCACTCCTTCCTCTAGGTTCAGTAAATACGCATTTTGTAAGCGCATTCTTATTTGCCCCTAGTGTATTATAGTCATCCGTACATGTCAACATTATATTTCAAAAATTTGTACGAACAAATAAACGGTCATTCCATAAAGTTGAACAGTATGGATTGTTACGCAGAATAAATGCTTCCGAATGCAGAACAGATATTTCCTTCACCGCGGAACAAGATCTCTGCAAGAGCACCGGAGCATTCCTTTAAAGATAATAGATAATCAGGCCGGCATCTGTTATAGTAAAGTAAGACACTTGTATTCAAGTCCAGAAAAATAACGACAATAAGGGTGAAACGTATGGCAGAATCACCAAAATATGTTGTAGTACAAGAAAAAATTAAAGAATGGATCTTGAACGGACAAGTTAAACCGGGAGAAAAAATATATTCAGAAAATGAGTTGGTTAAACTGTTTCGTGTCAGCCGCCACACTGTCCGCCAAGCCATCAGGCAGCTCGTAAACGAGGGGTGGTTATATACGGAGCAGGGATCCGGAACATTTTGTGCGGATAGAAACTTTCATGAAATCCGTCAAAAACCTTCATCCGGAAATACAAAAACAATCGGCGTCATCACAACCTACATTTCCGATTATATTTTCCCTTCAATTTTGAATGGGATCGAATCCTATTTGACAGAAAAGGGATACTCTCTTGTTTTAGCAAGTACCGATAACGATCCAAAAAAAGAAAAACAATGTTTAGAAACGTTGATGAGTAGGGAAATTGACGGACTCATTGTAGAGCCGACAAAAAGCAGCGGGTTTAATCCAAATGTTTGCTTTTATACAGAACTGGAAAGGCTACACATTCCCTATATTATGATCAATCAATTTTATCAGCAGCTGAATCCGCCTCATTTGATCGTTGACGATGAACGAGGCACCTACATGGTGACTGAACATTTGATCAGGCTAGGCCACAGTAAAATCGCCGGGTTGTTTAAAACAGACGACCTTCAGGGTGTGTACCGGATGAAAGGCTATTTAAATGCGCTCAGAGAAAACCATGTGCCTTTTTTTCAAAACATGGTGAAAACGTATTCAACAGAAAATATGAATCAAATGATTGAGGATTATAAAGTGTTTTTAAAGAACACAAAGGAACGACCATCTGCAATTGTCTGTTACAATGATCAGATGGCAATCGAAGTGATCCGAGTGCTAAGAGAATTAGACATCAAAATTCCGCAAGATATTTCTATCACAGGGTTTGATGACTCTAATCTTGCGGTTGCCTCGGAAATTAAACTAACTACCGTTACACATCCTAAAACTCAGATGGGGATCGATGCTGCAAAATGGATCGTCGCAGCAGTTGAAAAAGTAGAAAACCATTATGAAAAAAGCCATAACTCCATCATTTATGAACCAGTTTTAATTGTCAGAAATTCTACCCTGCAGGAAAAAGACGCTGAGAAAATAAATATAAATTAAGCAATAATCATAATTCCTTCGCACCATCAAGATAAGCAGAATAGCCCCACTCATCTAAAAGCAGCTCATTTTTTGTTTATGAAGATAACAGTGGTCCATAGGGAATAAGAGCAGAAAGGCGGGCTGTTCGAAAACAAGAGGGAAATTAGCATTATGGCAATTAACGACAAAAAGGCTTACAAAAAGCAGAGCGTCCCTTGCCGGATTACCGGTGTCTTGGGCGCTCTGTTTTCAATTTATGCTTATAGGTCAAAAAATCTCCGGAACGATAATGATATAAGCAAAGTGAACATTTATTCTAATTATTATTTGTTTAATATAACCCGTTGCCCTTGCCGTGACACAGCTAACATCTCGGCTATTTCACCACCGGAACTGGCATACAAATTTAACGCAGTGATGATACTGTAGTTATAGAAAGAACTGATCCAAGTTCCAGACGATTCAGCTGGATGTCCCTTCTCCCGATCAACGAAGGAGACTTCTTGGATCTACTACATCTGCCTCCACTATAATTAAAAAGCATGATCTGAAACGGCCGGACGGTATGTATCCATCACACAATAAACTGGAATAATTTCTGATTTATCCTGAAATACCTGTATATCCCGTAGACTAAACCTTTTTGGTGATATTTATTCTGTTTTCCAATTGTTTTGGAAGTGGTATTGTCGGATCAATACGGGGATTATTCAAATGCGTGTGCGTATAAGCGTTGCGATACTCAGTAGGTGTCAATCCTGTCATTTTTTTAAAACGGCGCATAAAATTTTTCTCATCTATAAAATAGGCGTGACTTGCAATCTGGCTGACTGTCAGGTTGGTACGCAACAACAGCATCTTTGCGGTTTCTATCTTTAATTCGTTTATAAATTGCAATGTTGTGCGATGGGTATTGCGCTTAAATAGGCGTGTTAAATAATCCGGATGAATTTGAAAGGCTCTGGCCACATCTTCAACAGACAATTCTTCAGATAGATTGGCACGAATCCATTCTTTAATCTTACTGACCCTGCTATTCTTAAAATGCCGGTTTACCGATAGCTGTGTGAGATAAGTATGACTCAGTTCAATTAAAAAAGCAGTAGTTAAATAATCGTTTTCTTGTTCGCTATAGTGATAGCTGTTTGCAACATCGAGCACCTGATTCATAAAAATTAGAATTTTTCCAGCCTCGTTAATGTGAAAAAAATCCGGCAAAATTACTTTGTCATTAATGGATGAAACAAAACTTCCGGAAGCAATCCCAGATAAATAGCTGGTAAGCGCTTCATCTTCAACGAATGAAGGTTTGTGCTTTGTAAAAAAATGGAGCCAATAAAAATTAACAGGCTGGCTGGACAATTTATAGCCGTACATTTTTGTATACGGCGGAACCAGCAATACATCATTTTCATTCAGCTCATATTGCACGGGACCGACCTGGATATAAACCGGACCTTTCGTACAAATAATAATTTCATAGTCTCCCTGATGGTACATTTCCTTATGCTTCCATGGTATATCAGCTGAAAATTCCCCGCATTTATAATACAAAAAGGGCTGAACAAGATTAAAAGAATAATTCATAATCGTACCACTCCCCTACCACGTTTGGAGTTTAAACAGTCGGAAATGAACACCTTTTTTTCAATATAAGGGATTACATTGCGAAATGCAAGGGGTTACAATTTTTCGTGAAAACATCATAATCTTTCGGAAAGGATGAATAGGTGATGGCCGAAAATTTTCGAAACACAGCCATTCTGGAATCGGAAACAAGTTCTGGAAAAAAGCATGGAACCGAGTTGCCGTTTCACCGTAAAATTACGTATTCTTTTACGGACATGGCTGGCAATTTGCTTTACTGTATTATGAGCAGTTATATTTTGTATTTCTTTACAGATGTTTACGGCCTGTCTGTCGGGATCGCGGGAACACTTCTATTGGTTGCGAGATTTTTTGATGCTCTTGATGCGCCAATTTGGGGTATTATCATTGACCATACACACAGCAAATACGGGCAAAGCCGCCCATGGTTCTTATGGATGGCGTTTCCTTTTGCTATCTTTGTCTGGCTGCTGTTTACGACCCCTCCCATAGAAGGAACCGCAAAAGTGCTATATGCCGGTATTATGTATATTTTAGCTGGTATTTCTTACACAGGTGTTTCTACCCCAATCACTTCTGTCCTGCCGAACTTATCATCAAATTCGGATGAACGGACGGTTGCAAATTCATTCCGGATGGTCGGCGGAAATATTGGGAACTTCTTTGCAGTGACGTTCATTCTACCGCTCGCAGCATTTTTGGGCGGAAACAATGCACAAAGAGGCTGGTCGCTGGCGGTTCTGCTCTATGCCATCGTTGCTGTCGTCTTACTGCTCGTTGCTTTTGCAGATATGCGTGAGAAAAATATTCAGCGCACGAAATCGATCCCTATTAAACAAAGTTTTAAAGCGGCAAAACGTAATTGGCCTTGGTTTTTGATTGTCGCAGCTAATATTATTTTCTGGATCGGCTTAACAGCCCGAAGTTCAACTCTAGCTTATTACTTCCAGTACAATATGCATCATTCAGGCTACATTTCGTTATTCAACGGTTTCTCCATTATCCAGGTCGTCGGGATGGCATCCATACCATTCATTGTGAAAAAATTCAATAAGTGGGGAACGACGGTTTTCGGACTTGCTGCTGCAATTATTGGCCAGCTAATGATGGTAGTCTCGGGCAGCCATCTGATCCCTTTGCTTATCTCCTGGTGTATTGCCTGTATTGGGAGTGGGATTGCTTGTTCCATGTTCTTTGCCATGGTCGGCGATACTGTCGATTATGGCGAATGGAAAAATGGCGTTCGGGCCAGCGGTTTTTTAACAGCAATTGGCAGTTCTTTTTGCATTAAAATGGGGGCAGGCCTTGGCTCTTTTATCCCGTCCGTCATTATGAAGACATTTCATTATGTTCCAAATCATGTACAATCTGCAAGTGCACTCAGTGCTATCAAGTTTTCATTTATATGGATGCCAATCGTCATCTTTGCACTGAACATTATCCCATTGTACATGTATAAAAAATACGAAGAACATGAACCTATTGTAATTCGTGATTTAATGAACAAAAATTCACAGGAGGAGATGTAAAAATGAGTACAGACTACCGAAATATAAATAGCTTTTCTCTTCGTCATCTTACCATTACTGATGCATTTTGGAAGCGTTACCGGAACTTGGTTAAAAAGAAAATGATTCCTTACCAATGGTCGGTCATGAATGATAACGCCAATATTCAGATTACCAAAGAACGTGGGGATAGCCGGATTCCATCCGAAAAAAGCCATGCAGTCGCAAATTTCCTTATTGCCGCAAAACGGCTGGAAGGACATCATTACGGCTATGTTTTTCAAGACACAGATGTATATAAATGGCTGGAAGCAGTCGCATACACATTAAACTATGCACCGGATCCGGATCTTCAGACCGTTGCAGACCAATTAATTGAACTGATTGCGGATACGCAGGAAACGGACGGCTATCTTGTGACATATTTTATGATTGAAGCACCGGAAAGGAAATTCGCACGGTTAAAACAAAGTCATGAGCTGTATAGTATGGGCCATTATATTGAAGCGGGAGTTGCCTATTATGGAGCAACAGGAAATGTAAAAGCACTGGAGATCGCAAGACGCATGGGCGATTGCATTGAAAAAAACTTTGGGCTGGAGGAAGGAAAAATCCCCGGTTATGATGGGCATCCCGAAATAGAACTTGCTCTCGCTAAACTATATGAAGTAACAAATGAAAAACGTTACCTCGATCTGGCCCGGTACTTTATCACACAGCGTGGAAAAGATCCGCAATTTTTTGATCGTCAGATAGAAGCGGACGGAAAAGAGCGTGATATTATCGCCGGAATGGAAGCTTTTCCCCTCAGCTACTATCAAGCAGATAAAACCGTATTCGACCAGAAAACGGCGGAGGGTCATGCCGTGCGGATTGTTTATTTATGCACGGGAATGGCGCACGTGGCCAACCTGACACATGATGAAAATCTGCTTTCAGCGTGCCGTCGTTTGTGGGACAGTATTGTTAACAAAAGAATGTATGTCACAGGTGGGATTGGTTCCACTTCAATCGGTGAATCTTTCACTTATGATTATGATTTACCAAACGATACAATGTACTGTGAAACTTGTGCTTCTGTTGCGATGGCATTTTTTGCACGCAGAATGCTAGAAAATGAGCCTAAAGGTGAGTATGCTGATATTTTGGAAAAAGAATTATATAATTCAACGATCAGTGGCGTGTCATTGGATGGAGAGCACTTCTTTTATGTCAATCCATTAGAAGTTTCAATTGAGGCACACAAAAAAGATCCGGCCAAAAGCCATGTCATGTATGAACGGCAAAACTGGTTCGGTTGCGCTTGTTGCCCACCAAACCTTGCCCGTTTAATTGCCTCCGTTGATCAGTATATTTATACAACAGATGATGACCAACAAACGATTTATGCCCATCAGTTTATTGCCAACACGGCTCAATTCGGGAACGGCATTTCTATTGAACAGAACAGTAACTTTCCGTGGGATGGTACAATTACATTTAAAATCGAAAATCCGCAACAAAAATCGTTCAAATTTGCGGTGAGAATACCATCTTGGTCAGCACAACATTATACACTTAGCGTCTCCGATAAGGAGTTAAAGCCGAAGCTAAAGGATGGTTTCCTTTATTTTAAAGTTGACCGTGAACAGTTTGAAATTGAGCTTAATCTGGATATGAGTGTTCATGAAATTCAGGCAAATAACCGGGTCAAGAATAATTTGGACAAAATCGCCATCCAGCGTGGACCGGTTGTTTACTGTATGGAAGAAGCGGATAATTCGGCGCCACTCAGTTTATATCGTCTTCCAGCAAATCCTAAATTTGATTTTACGTATCAGCCGGACTTACTTGAAGGTGCAGGTATTATTGACGCAACGGCGCAAAGGCGTGAAGTAGACCCCTCGGATGGCATACTTTACCGGGATTACAGACCAACTGTATGGAAGCCGGCAAACATCCGCTTCATCCCATATTATGCTTGGGTAAACCGGGAACCGGGTGAGATGCAGGTATGGATAAAAAAACAGAGTGAATAAAAACAAAGAGAGCGGAGATACCTCAGGGACATCTCCGCTTTTATATATAAAAAATAAAGGGAGCTTTTTAAAGTCGGAAATAGACACTTATTTTCCCAATTTAGACATTCATACCGGTTTCGTGGCACCAGCAAAAGGATGAAAATGAGTCAACCTCTCCGTTTATTTTACGGCTGGGTGAAAAGGGACACATTTCGATAGGGTGCTGTAAATCCAGAAAAATAATGGCCATAAATTTTTCATCAAAAAAGGCGATTCATCCTCTTTAAACGCACAATAGGAAAAGGATGAATCGCTTCAGTACAAGGGATGGCTATTTGCCATCTCGATTGCCCGACAGTTTAGCAAAGACCATTAGTGAAGAATCATGTTATCAAGTTAAAATCATGATTGATTACAAAGGAAAGCAAGTCGTAACAAGGACGAACAACTTTCCACCAAGTCAGCTTTGTTCTTGCTACTGCTCTAACCTAAGAAACTGTGGAGATCGCCTCATCCAATGTTTCTGTATTTAGGAGTTCCCTTACCCAAACAACCTGTAGGGAGTTTGGGTAAGGGAAAGGTGGTTCAATTATCATTCCCTTGGGTATCTGCATTGAGCCATAATCTTATTGACAACCCAATCTTTACATGTACGTCCCTATAATATTTTTCCGCTGGGGTTGAGATGTTATGGCCTGTGCCATCTGAAATAAAATTCAAATTTTCACAACTTCAATCCCGGCCATTTTTGCAAAATCTTCAATTTGTTCCGCTGTTACGGCAAAGGAGAATACTGTATGGTGGCCGCCACCGTTTTCAATCCATTTTTGGACC
>Ga0164243_10013102_pt1 | contig 11693 bp, 11 predicted proteins | sample OricompcompostOP_FD_108781 | JGI IMG/M metagenome (GOLD analysis project Ga0164243, IMG submission 108781) | Organic Plus compost microbial communities from Emeryville, California, USA - Original compost - Organic plus compost (OP) | ecosystem: Engineered > Solid waste > Mixed feedstock >...
AGGGCGAGGTTCCCCTTCGGCGCGTCGGCGCCGTGGCACGACACGCAGCGTTTTTCGAACACCGGGGCGACCCGCTCGCGGAACAGCCGGACCCCGGCCCCGTCGGGCTCTGCGGACCGGGCGGGGGCCGAAAGGGTCGCCAGTACCGCGGCGACAAGTCCGACGAGGGCGGCCGGGCGTCTCATGGGGCGGACTCGGAACGTGGTGCGATGGCCCGGCCGCAGCCAGGGATGCCGGCATCTTTAGAGGTTCGGGCGGTGCCGGCGTCGGTTGCGGCCATTATCGGCCGGCGATCAGGGGAGTGACAAGGGCCCGGTCGGCTGGAGGTTCGGCACGTCGATCACGCCGTTCCGCGAACCGACCGAGCGGCCCGACGAGAGGATCGTGACGTCCGACCGGGCCGGGATCTGGGCGTGGCCGAACGGGTAGCCGAGGATCGTCGAGTGCGAAGCGGCCCGGATCTTCACGAGGTTCACGTTCCCCTCGCCGTTGAACACCAGCCCTTGGGCGTCGCGGGCCCGGAACGACTGGGTGTTCCCCTGCACGTCGACCAGCGCCACCCCCTTGAGGTCGGGCCGGAACGAGCCGCTCAGGGCGGTCAGGGTGTCGGGGGTGTCGAGGTAAATGTCGCGCTGCTTGGCGAAGCTCGTCGGGTTGTAGAGCGAGACCGTGTTGGCCGGCAGGCCGGTGTTGGGGTCCGTCCCCTTGCCGGTGATCAGGGCGAGCGAGAGGTCGACGTTGCCAAAGGCGTTGTTCAGGTTCCCGCCGGGGACGGTCGCCCCCTGGGCGTTGGTGACGATCGTCCCCGCGCCGGTCGACGTGTTGCCGATAAGCGGGTTGCGGTCCGTCTCGGTGAGCGCCGCGCCGGAACTGGTGGCGCTGGGCACGCCGGGGCTCAGCGAGGCGACCCCCAGTTGGAATTGGTCGGGCTGGAAGGGGTCGAAGTGGGCCGCCCCGGCGGCGTACAGGGTGTTCAAACCCGGAAGGCCCGCGAGGCCGCCCGTGAGTTGGAAGCCCCGTTGCGAGACGTACGGGGGGACGGCCGGGTTGCCCGTCGACGGGTCGGTCAGGACGACGGCCTGGCCGGTCGCCAGGCTGGCCGTCACGTCGATCGCCTGGAGCTTGCCGAGCCCGTTCGGCCCGGCCGTCGGGTCGCCGACGACCGTGAAGCTGTCGTACGTGCCGAGCCGGGTCGGGTTGGCCAGCCCGACCGGCGGGGCCTTCAGGGGGGCGGTCGAGAACGAGCCGAGCGCGGCGCCGTTCAACGGGTCGTAGGCGTAGACCGTGTTCCCGTCGCCGACCAGCACCACGAGCTTGCCCCCGGCGTGGGCGAGGGTCACGCCGGCCTCGCCGGCCGTGTTGCCGTGCAGGGCGTTGGGGATGCTCAACGTCGGCCGGCCGGTCACGGCGTCGAACCGGACGAGTTGGTCCTTGTCCTTGTCGTAGGCGAAGAGTTGGGGGTTGCCGATCGACCGGCCGTCCCGCACCGGGCCGTTGACGTGGTTGATCGAGACGACCACGCCCGGGGGGGCCGGCGGCGGCCCCGGCGGGGGCGAGTTCGGGTTCGCGGAGGTGATGTTCGTGACGTGGAGGTTGGGCCCGGGCACGAACAGCCCGCTCACGTCCGTCAAAGTGCGGGCGCCGGTCAGGTTGCTCAGGTACGAGAGGGTGACGCCGTTCTCGGTGAACGGCCCCGTGATGCCCGCGGTACTGTACGAGAGTCCCGACCCGGCCGGCGGCGCGGGCGTGGCCAGGTTGGGCGTCGACGGGGCGGCCGGCTGGAGCGCCGGGGGCATTTCACGGAGCTGGACCTGGGTGTCGGCCGCGACCGAGTTCAGGAAGAGGACGTGGACGCCGGCGGTCAGGTTAATCCGGCCGCCGGGGACCAGGTCGAAATCCTTCAGGTTGATCAGGTTGATCAGGCTGCCGCCGACCCCGCTGAGCGTCGTCGGCGGGGCGTACAGCGACTGCACGCTGCGGAGCGGGGCACGGCGGGTCCCGCCGTGGACCCGGGCGTTGATCTGCGTCGCCTCGTTCGTCCCCGAAAACCGCAGGTTCAGCGCGCCGTCGGGGTCGACGTACGTGCCGGCCAACGAGCCGACGCCGTGGAGGCGGATGCCGACCCGCGTGCCGTCGGGCGTCGTGTAGTCGAACTCCTGCCCCGCGCCGGGGAGGCGGGCCGCGGCCACCGCCGTGGCGGCGAGCGTCGTCACGCCGGACCCGTCGGCGCTGAGGAGTTCCCGACCCTCCAGGCGTTCCATTTCCGGCCGGGATTGCCGCGCCCGCCGCGTGCTCGACCCGTTGTTCATCGCCTAACCTCCTGACGGCTTCCCGCCCGCGCCAATCCTCGACGCGCCCCGGACCGACCGAACGCCACAGACCGGAACCCTGCCCTGATTTCTTTCGGCAACGCCCCGGCCCGGGATTACGGAACTCCCCCACGTTCGGCGTTTTCGCCCCGACCCCTACAGCGTCCCAGGTTTTTGCAAAAAATAGGGGATCTAGAGAAAATCATCGGTTGGAACGATCTGGGAAAAGACCATGCCGTTCGTGAGCGGATTCTGGCGTGAGGAATCATGAGGGGCGGGCCCCCTTGTCGTTTGCAACCGGGTGGGGGGGCCGTTACACTGCTGGCGAAAATGACGCCCCGGACGCCCGAAATCCGGGGTCCCACGCCGCGAGTCCGTGGACGCGAAGTCGCCCTTCGGGACGGGGACGGCCGGGGACATTCCGTGTCCGCGGTAGCCGCCTCCCGTTTGACCGATCGTAATGGTCGTTCCCGGTCGCGGCACGGCAACGGCGGCGGACGCCATCCCCCGGCGCGCCGGGGGCGATCGAAAAGGGATTCCGGACCGACCCGGTCCGGACCTCGACACAGGCCCGACTCAGTTTCAAGGAGATCCATGGTGCGCCGCTTCGCGATGCTCGCTGTGTCCTTGTCGCTCCTGCTCGGTTTGACGGGCGCCCAACACCTGTTCGCCCAGGCCGAGGCCAAGAAGGACGAGGTCAAGAAGGAAGAGGCTCCGAAGAAGGACGAGCCCAAGAAGGACGAGGCCAAGAAGGACGAGGCCCCGAAGAAGGACGAACCGCTCCCGCCGATCCCGCCCGAGGTCGAGAAGAAGCTGGAGGCCGCCCGCCGGGCCGTGGCCGAGGCGATCGTCGCCGCGCAGGACGCCGGGCTCGTCAAGTCCTCGATCGACCCGCCCCCGATCCTCGACATCCTGATCACCGGCCGCGCCACCGACGAGAGCACCCTGAAGGACAAGAAGGGCGTCAGCCCCGAGGTCTTCGGCGCCTGGTTCACCGGCTACGGCAAGACCCAGGGCGTTAACCCGCAGAGCGACGTCCGCATCATCAACCCCTCCGCCGGCCTCAAGGCCTGGTACGACCAGCGGGCCAACATCCTCAACCGCGAGATCGAGGCCGTCCGCAAAGCCAAGGGGGGCCCCGCCGAGGCCAAGAAGGAAGAGCCCAAGAAAGAGGAAGTGAAGAAGGAAGAACCCAAGAAGGAAGAACCCAAGGAAGAGAAGAAGGAAGAGCCCAAGAAAGAGGAAGTGAAGAAGGAAGAACCCAAGAAGGAAGAACCTAAGGAAGAGAAAAAGGAAGAACCCAAGAAGGAAGAGCCCAAGGAAGAGAAGAAGTAAACGAGCGACCGGGTCGCCGTGAGCCTCACGACACGATCCGCCCGTCCGCGACCCCCCGGGGTCGCGCGAGGGCGGATTTTGTGTCCCTGTCGGACACGACGGTCGAAAGCCGGCCGGGCGGGCCTCGAACGCCAGGGGCCGGACGTCGACCTTTCGGCCGCCGCCCCCTTCGCACCCGTCTCTTTAACGAACGCCGGGCCGAGCGCCCGAGGTGATCCGAACCCCATCGAGCTAACGCGACGGACGTCGCACACCGGAGCGAGGCCGTACCCGTGACCCCGCAGGTCGTGAGCAAGGCGACGACGAGCCTATTGGCCCTGGCATTCGAGGCGGTCCCGCGTCTGGGGGTCGTGGGGCTGTTGATCCTCCCGGAAGGCTCGATGGACTGGGAGGCGGTGCGCGAGACCGGGGGCGACGTCCGCACGCTGGTCGCGACGGCCTCGGACCGGCAGTTCGACGCGGTCCGCGCGGCGGGCCTGATCGCCGTCGAGGTTGAGGCGAGCGACGCGGCCATCAGCGAACGGATCTCGCTCGCCCTGATCGAGGCCGTGGCGAACGACCACCTCTCGGCCGGCGACCGCGTCGCCGTCCTCTACTCGGGGTTCGAGTCGGAGGCGCTCGACAGCCTGACCGTCGTCCGCCTCGGCGAGCACCTCGAACGGCTCACCTCGCGCGACCTCCGGGCGCTGGAGACCTCCGTCCCGTTCGAGACGCTCAAGGCGGTCGTCGACGTGGCCGTCGAGATCGGCCGCGAGGGGCGCGAGGGGAAGAGCGTCGGCACGCTGATCGTCGTCGGCGACGTCCGCAACGTGCTCGCCCGGTCGCGCACCCTGGGGTTCGACCCGTTCAAGGGCTACCGCCGCAAGGAGCGGAACCTCCGCGACCTCCGCGTCCGCGAGGCGATCAAGGAGATCGCGCAGATGGACGGCGCCTTCGTCGTCGGCCGCGACGGCACGGTCGAGGCCGCCTGCCGGATCATCGACGCCCCCAACACCGGCCTGACCCTCCCCAAGGGGCTCGGTACCCGCCACTGGGCCGCCGCCGCGATCACCAACGCGACCAACGCCCTGGCCGTCGTCGTCAGCCAGTCGACCGGCACCGTCCGCCTCTTCCAGAAGGGGGAGATCATCCTCCGCGTCGCCCCGATGCGCCACTACCGCGCCATGAAGTGGCACGACACCGAGACCGAACAGCCCGCCCGCTCCGAGAAGGACGGGACCCGGGAGCGTTGAACGCGTTCCACCTTTCGTCCGACGGCCGCCGACCCCCAACCCGCGCGAGGCCAACGTGCTCCTGAACCGACGCACCTTCTTCGTCAAAGAACGGGTCGCCCTTATTAAATTGACGGACACCTACGACATCCTCGACCCCGAGTCCGGCCAGCCGATCGGGGTGGCGCGTGAGGAGCCGCCGGGCTGGGCGAAGTACGCCCGGATCGCGATCGACAAGCGCATCCTGCCGACCCAGGTGAACATCTACGAGGACGAGGGGTCGCCGCCGACCTTCTCCCTCAAGAAAGGCCCCGCGTTCCTCCGCTCGAAGGTCACCGTCACCGACGCGCAGGGGGCCCCGCTCGGGCGGTTCGAGAGCAAGCTTTTCTCCCTCGGCGGCGGGTTCTACGTGTACGACACCCTGAACAACCCCGTGGCCGAGGTCAAAGGGGACTGGAAGGCTGGAACTTCCGGTTCCTGGACGCCGGCGGGAACGAACTGGGGGTCGTGACGAAGAAGTGGGCGGGCTTCGGCAAGGAGTTGTTCACGAGCGCCGACAACTACGTGATCTCCCTTTCCGACCACGCCCCCAAGGAGCGCAACGTGGCGGCCCTGCTGCTCGCCGCGGGCCTGGCGATCGACATCGTGTACAAGGAAAAGGGGTAGCCCTATGAGCGGCAACGGCGGCGGACCCGGTCGGACGAGCTGGCGGTCGCCCTGGCACCCCGTCGCCGGCGACGACGCCTCGGCGCTGGAGGCGGAGTTGGGGCTCGAACTCGGGCCGCAACACCTGCTCCGGGGGGCCCGGGCGACCGCCATCGCCCGGCGGTCGGACTGCGACGACGTCCTCTTCGCCCTCCAGGGCGCCCCGGCCCCGTTCGCCGTCGTCCACCTCACTTGGTCCGGCTACCCCGAGACCGACCGGCGGTGGCCCTGGACCGAATTCGTCGACGACCTCGACCCCTTCGTCTCCGGCCCCCCGGGCCTCAGCCTCTGAGGGCCCCCGCCGTCGGAGGCCGCCGCGCCCTGGCCGGACCGGGGTGGGCGTCGTAGAATCCAAGGATGATGGTCTATTCCGCCCTCGTGAAAACCGTGTTCCGGGCCCTGTACGGCGAGCCCCCCGACCTCTCGGGGGGCCGCGAGGGGGACGGCCTGGTCTTGGTGGCCGACGGCGTCGGGGGGCTCGACCTCTGCGGCACGGCGCTCCGCTACGTGATGGGGGCGCAGAAGCTGCCGTACGTCGTGAAGGTCGTCCCCTGGGGTCACGGCCTGGGGCGCTGGCACGCCGACCTGACCAACGCGGTCAACCGCGACGCCCACGCGCGGAAGGTCGCCGAGGAGGTGCGGGCGTTCCGGGACAAGGCCCCGGACGCGCCGGTGTACCTGGTCGGCAAGTCGGGCGGGACCGGCGTGGTCGTCAAGGCGCTGGAGCACCTGCCCGACGACGCGGTCGACGGCGTCGTGCTGATCTCGCCGGCGCTCTCGCCGTCCTACGACCTGACCCGCGCCCTGCGGGCGGTCCGCCGCGAGGCGGTCGTCTTCTGGTCGCCGCTGGACGTGATCGTGCTCGGGGCGGGGACGCGGATCTTCGGCACGATCGACCGGGTCAAGACGGTCAGCGCGGGGCTCGTCGGGTTCCGCCCGCCGCGGGAGCCGACCGAGGGGCAGGCGGCGCAGTACGCCAAGCTGCGGCAGGTCCGTTGGCGGCCGAGGATGGCCCCCACCGGTTACCTCGGCGGCCACGTCGGGCCGGACAGTCCGGCGTTTCTAAGAAAGTACGTTGTGCCGCTGTTGCGGGGAGGCCCCGCCCCCGATGGGGGATTTCCCCCGGTCGGGCAGTCAAGCCGGCCGGGCGACGCGCCGATAACCTAATGGCCCGGGGACGAGGGCCCGGCGAATCGCCGGACGGAGACGCCCGCGTGCGTCGCACCGAACGCCCTCAGGAGCCCGACGGACAACGGCCGATGACCGGGGGGCGCGGCGCCCCCCGCCCCATCGGTGTTTAGGGCCGGCCCGCCGCCGGCCCGTGTGGCGGAAACGCCGCCACACCGCCCCGGGGAAGTCAGACGAACGGCACCCGACCCGGCCGGACGGACGAGAGCGTCCGGGCCGCGGTCCCGACCATTCGGGGCTGCGACCCGTGCGCTCTCCCCGGCGGAACGAGTGCCCGCAAGAACTGGCACCATGAGTTCGCAACGCGTGGCGGTCCCGCCCCTTTGTGGAGACCACCACCGACCCGCCTTTCCGCAAAAACGGAGGGACGGGGCCGCTACGCGCCTGACCCCCTCAACCCTCACCGCCCCCGCCCGGGGCGGTTTTCCCCTTCCCGCGCGAGCCGTCGACCTGATAGCTTGCCTGGACGCACACTGAGCGGACGGCCCGCGACCGGGCGGGGCGGACGGGTGAGAGACGGACACCCCCCGTCACCCGGCCCCTACCATTTGACGCGATGAACTTTCCGCCCGGGGACGACCCCGCCCCGTCTCCGGCCGGGCTTTGACCTGGAGTCCCCACGCGACGATGAGCAAGCACCCCGCTTCGATCGCCTCGGTCCACGCCCGCCAGATTCTCGACAGCCGAGGCAACCCGACCGTCGAGGTCGACGTGACCCTGGCCGACGGCACCCTCGGCCGCGCCGCGGTCCCCTCCGGCGCGAGCACCGGCATCTACGAGGCGGTCGAGCTCCGCGACGGCGACAAGGCGCGCTACCTGGGCAAAGGCGTCGCCAAGGCGGTCGCCAACGTGAACACCGAACTCGCCAAGGTCGTCGTCGGCCGCGCCCCGGTCGACCAGGTCGGGCTCGACCGGGCGATGATCGAGGCCGACGGCACGCCGAACAAGGGCCGGTTCGGGGCCAACGCGATCCTCGGGGTCAGCCTCGCCGCCGCCAAGGCCGCCGCGGAAGGGCTCGGCCTGCCGCTCTACCGCTACATCGGCGGCACCAACGCCCGCGTGCTCCCCGTGCCGATGGCCAACATCATCAACGGCGGCAAGCACGCCGACAACAAGATCGACTTCCAAGAATTCATGGTCATGCCGGTCGGGGCCCAGACCTTCTCCGACGGCATCCGGATGGTCGCCGAGGTCTTCCACCACCTCAAGTCGGTGCTCAAGAAGGCCGGCCACAACACGGCCGTCGGCGACGAGGGCGGGTTCGCCCCCAACCTCGACAACGAAGAGGCCATCAAGTACATCCTCGACGCCGTCGACAAGGCCGGCTACAAGGCCGGGCGCGACGCCGACTTCGCCATCGCCCTCGACTGCGCCAGCTCCGAGTTGTTCGACGAGGGGGGCAAGAAGGGCTACAAGTTCTGGAAGTCGGCCCCCGACAAGCTCTTCTCCAGCGCCCAGATGATCGAGCTGTTCTCCCAGTGGGTCGACAAGTACCCGATCGTCTCGATCGAAGACCCGCTCGACCAGGACGACTGGGACGGCTACGCCGCCTTCACCAAGGCCCTCGGCCAGAAGGTCCAGATCGTCGGCGACGACTTCTTCGTCACCAACACGGCCCGCCTCGCCGACGGCATCAAGAAGGGGTGCGCCAACAGCATCCTGATCAAGGTCAACCAGATCGGCACCCTGACCGAGACGCTGGAGGCCGTCGAGATGGCCCACCGCGCCGGCTACACCGCCGTGATGAGCCACCGGTCGGGCGAGACCGAAGACGCCACGATCGCCGACATCGCCGTGGCCACCAACTGCGGCCAGATCAAGACCGGCAGCGCCTCGCGCTCGGACCGCGTCGCCAAGTACAACCAACTCCTCCGGATCGAGGAGCAACTCGGCAAGTCGGCCGTCTACTCCGCGGCCGCCCTGAAGAGGGGCTGATCCGGCCCGACCGGGTCAACGTCGTTACGGAACCCGCGCGGCCGGCCGCCTCCCTTCCGAGGCGGCCGGCCGCGGCCTTTTCCGCCGCGGTCCAGGGCCGTACCTTCGGCGCGCACGGGCCCGCGGCGGCGAATGAGCCGCGTGATTGAAGTGCGCCGCCTCGTCGGCCCGGGGCGGGCCTGCGTCCGCATCGCCGGTGGCGACCGCGCCGGTCGTCCGGGATCAACGTCGATCCGTCAGCGCGGAAAACGGCGGCCGGGCCGTCACTTCTCGGGGGTGTCGAACCGCTTGATGAGGGTGACCTCGTTCCCCTTGTCGTTGTAGTGGAACGAGTCGACGAGGCCCTTGGCGAGCATGATCCCGAACCCGCCCTCGCGGATGCCCAGTTCGTTGCGGACGTCGATGTGGCCGATCGGGTCGTCCTCGGAGGCGGCGTGGGGGATCTTCCCCGGGTTGAAGCCGGGCCCCTGGTCGCGGATGACGAGGGTGACGGCCTCGGGGTCGATCCGATAAGTAATTGTCAGAACCAGGTCGGCGTTTTTACGGTGCCCCCACTCGATGGCGTTGGTGCCCATTTCCATGACGGCCTGGCGAAGGTCTTTAATTTGGCGTTCCGTTAAAGGTGCATGGGCGTACATGTCGGCGAGCATGTCGTTCGCCTGTTGCAGGTACGTGGTCTCGCTGCGGACGTGGAAGTGGATCTCGCCGTGGGTCCCCTGCTGCTCGTGCTCGCGGCGCCAGGCGAGGGCCTTGTCGACGGCCTCGTAAAATTGTTCGGTGGTGAACGGCTTGGTCAGGTAGCCGTTGGCGCCGACCCGGACGCCGGTGGCGCGGTGGTCGGCGTCATTTAAGGCGGTGACCATGATGACCGGGATCAGGTTCGTCTCGCGGGTCCGCTTGAGGCGGTCGCAGACGGCGAACCCGTCGACGTCGGGGAGCATCAGGTCGAGCAAGATCAGGTCGGGCGTGTGTTCGCGGACCGCGGCGGCGACTTGTGAACCCGTGTACAACTGGACCGGAGTGAAGCCACGGGCCTGGACGAGGCTCGCGAGGATGTCGTTGGCGTCGCGCTCGTCGTCGACGATCAGCACGGTGCGCGGCATGGGCAAGAACTCGGAGTGTGGCGGATGGTCACTGTCGTACGCACGGACGCCCGCTCGGCGCGATCGCTTCGGTCCGACCCGGTCGAATGACCGGCTCACTCTATTCTCGCGCGCCGCCGCGCGGCTGGCAAGCCGTTGGACGGCCCGGCGGAGTCGCCCCTAAAGCCTTTCGCCGGGCGGCCGGATCGGTGTCGGCCGCGCCCTTGCGGGGTGGGGAACGGTCGCGGCACAATGAACTACGGGCCGAGGCCCGGCCCGGGACACCCGCCCCGATCGACGAGCCCGCGACGCGAGAGACACGTGCATGAAGATCACCGAAATCATCGACGGCTTCGGCTACGTCATTTACGTCACCCTCGCCCTGCTCGCCGTCTGGGGCGTTTACAACGCCGTCCTGCTCTACCGCGGCCTCGCCAAGAAGTCGTTGGGGGACGCCCGGCCCCTGCTCGGGCGCGTCCGCGAGTTAATGGCGGCCGGCAAATTTGAGGCCGCGCAGGCCGCCTGCCAGGAGCCGGCCTGGTGGCACTCGGCGCTCGCCCAGCTCATGGCCGTGGCGCTGAAGAACCGCGACAAGGGGCTCGCCAAGGTCAAGCAGATCATCGTCATGGAGTTCCACACCGAGGTCATCGCCGGGATGGAGAACCGGCTCGCCTCGATCTCGACGATCGTCCGCATGGGCCCGCTGCTCGGCCTCCTCGGCACGGTCGCCAGTATGATCGGCGCCTTCGGCCGGATCGGCGGGTCGGAGAAGGTCAACCCGAACGCGCTCGCCGCCGACATCAGCCTCGCCCTCTGGGCCACCGGCTCGGGCCTGCTGATCGCCACCCCGATGATGATCCTGGGCAACGACATCCACGCCAAGCTCCGCCGCCTCCGCGACCGGACCGAGCGCCAACTCCAGGACTTCCTCGACGCCCTCGAACAGGCCGAGCCCGACGCCCAGCGCAAGGGCCCCGGCTCCCGCTCCGGCACCGTCCGGGCGGTCTTGCCGAGGAACTGAGCGGGCCGGCCGGCGGCGCCGCGGACGGAGCGGGTGCGTCGGACAGGGACGTTTTTCCGTATCACCGGTCCTTGGCCATCGATCCTTACCCTTGGCCGACGGCCGTGGGGGTCCCGGAATGCTGCTGCGACGCCAGGCCGCCGACGACCGCGACGAACACATCGACATGACGCCGATGGTCGACGTCGTCTTTCAGCTCATGACCTTCATGCTCTTCTCGGTGCAGATGACCGGCGGCGAAAAGGTGGACGTCCCCGCCGCGCGGCACGGGGTGGGGGTGGACGAGTCCTCGGCGACGTTCCTCACGCTGCTGAAGCCCGCCGCCCCCGGGGCCGAGCCCCAGGTGCTCCTCGGCAACGGCGACGGCCCCCCCGCGAGCCTCGACCAGATCAAACGGGCCGTCGCCGACGGGCTCCGCGAGGGGAAGCGGAAGGTCGTCCTCCAGGCCGACGGGTCCGTGCCCCACGGCGAGGTCCTCAAGCTCGCCGGCGCCGTGACCGAGGTCGAAGGGGTCACCCTGCACATCGGCGTTCAAGAGCCCGAGGCGCTCCAATAAGTCCGGGCGACCCCGGCCGAAACCACGAGGCACGACGGCGTTGGCGAACTGGGACGTCTTCCACAGCGAACGGCTTGAGGTCGAGCGCGGCCTGAGCACCCCCGAGGTCCGCGCCGCACTCGCCAAGGGCGAGGTCGGCGACGACGACCTGATCCGACCCGCCGGCTCGTCGGCCCCTTGGACGCGGCTCGGCGACATGCCCGACCTCTTCACACCGGGGCCCGAACCCGAGACCTCCCCGCCCCACCCGGCGGACGAGCCGCCGGCCTTCCCCGACGATTTCGAGCGGGGCGACGACCTCCTGGCCGAGAACGAATTCGAAGTCATCGACGACGACGTCGAGACCGAGCC
>Ga0164243_10013103_pt1 | contig 11693 bp, 12 predicted proteins | sample OricompcompostOP_FD_108781 | JGI IMG/M metagenome (GOLD analysis project Ga0164243, IMG submission 108781) | Organic Plus compost microbial communities from Emeryville, California, USA - Original compost - Organic plus compost (OP) | ecosystem: Engineered > Solid waste > Mixed feedstock >...
CCGATGGCGATTGCAAGCGGAGCCGGCGCGGAAGTGCAAAAGCCGCTGGCGACCGTCGTCATCGGCGGCCTGATCTCAGCAACGCTACTGACGCTGTTCGTGCTGCCGACGCTTTACGCGCGCTACGGACGCCGTGAGACGGACGTTGCAGAAACGAAGGCCGGGCAGGAACCGGCGCATTTGGATATGCAGGAGGCACATGACTGAAGCCCGACTAAGCGCGCCGTCCTTGGGGTTGCGCGCTTAAAACCATGCGCCACGGGCGGCAGATGCCGCCCGTGTGCTGGTTGCGCCGCCCCAGGGAAACGGCACGGCTTGAGGAAAACAGGATGGGCGAACCCGGAAACTCACGCCCATTGGTCCGGCCTTCCGGGTCGACATGGCCACAGCATGGAACGCCCTCAGGGATGCGTTTGAGAGCAAAAGGGATGCGCGCCCAGACGCGCCGGACAGGGGAGACAAGTGCGTGATCGAGAAATTACAGCTCGATATTCCGGTTTTGTTGCCGGAGGTGACCGATGCGGCCGATGCCTGCGTTGACCGGCTGATCGCCTCGCTGCGCGGCCGCGATGGCGTTGAGGAGGTCCATGTTGTCCGCCAGACCGAGGGCAGTCGCGCCAAGCTCTGCATTCATTTTGATCCAGGCGCTCTGTCCCTCGCCCGCATCCGCGAGATCGCAAAGGCCGCCGGTGCCGGGATTTCGGAGCGCTTCGGACACGCCGTCTGGCAGGTCGAGGGGATCACCCACCAACGCCGCGCGCGCACGATCGGCGATCGGCTGCGCGCGCTTCCGGGCGTGCTGGACGCCGAAGCCGATGCCTCCGGTGACGTTCGTGTCGAGTTCGATCGCCTTGCCACATCCGAGGACGCCATCAAGACCCTGTTGACGGACATGGATGTCCGCTTTGCTCGTCCGGTAACTGGCGGCCCTGTTCTGCTTAAGGAGCAACCCGGAGAGAAACACGATCATGTCCACGATCACGGCGGACTGTTCGGAGCCAATGCCGAACTTAACTTTGCACTCCTCTGCGGCGCCTTGCTGGGCATTGGCTTTGCGCTCGAAAAACTCGTTGCCGCAGCGCCCGGCTGGGTTCCCCTCGCGTTCTATGGGGCCGCCTATGTTTTCGGCGGCTTCTTCACGGTGCGCGATGCGATCGATAATCTGAAGCTCCGCAAGTTCGCGATCGATACGCTCATGCTCGTCGCGGCAGCGGGTGCCGCTGCCCTCGGCGCCTTGGCCGAGGGCGCATTGCTGCTGTTCCTGTTCAGCCTCGGCCATGCTCTCGAGCACTACGCCATGGGGCGCGCCAAACGGGCGATCGAGGCCCTGGCCGAGCTTGCGCCGCGCACGGCGAGTGTCCGCCGTCCGGACGGGCTGACCGAGGACGTTCCCGTAGAGGCGTTGAGGGTCGGCGACATCGTCGTCGTCAGGCCTGATGCGCGCGTCGCGGCCGACGGCTTTGTCATCAAGGGCGTGAGCGCCATCAACCAGGCGCCTGTCACCGGTGAAAGCATGCCGGTCGACAAACAGCCCGTGGCGGACAGTGCGGCCGCGCGTGCCAACCCTGACCGGATCGAGGCCACGAGTCGTGTCTTTGCCGGGACTATCAACGGCAGCGGGCTGATCGAGATCGAGGTTACGCGCCTGTCGACAGAGAGCACGCTTGCCAAGGTGGTTCGGATGGTCAGCGAAGCGGAGACACAAACGTCGCCGACGCAGCGGTTCACCGACCGGTTCGAGCGGATCTTCGTGCCCTTGGTCCTCGCGCTGGCGGTTGCCCTGCTGTTCGCCTGGGTGGTCGTCGACGAGCCTTTTCGCGACAGTTTCTACCGGGCCATGGCGGTGCTGGTCGCGGCAAGCCCTTGTGCGCTCGCAATCGCCACGCCAAGCGCCGTCCTGTCGGGCGTTGCCCGGGCCGCGCGCGGCGGCGTTCTGGTCAAGGGTGGCGCACCGCTCGAACTTCTGGGGTCGCTGAAGGCCATTGCATTCGACAAGACCGGCACGTTGACCCGCGGCGAGCCGCGCATCCAGCGTATCGTCCCGGCAACGGGCGTGGCCAAAGAAGAGTTGATGGCTGTTGCCGTCGCGGTTGAAAGCCTGAGCAATCATCCGCTCGCCCGTGCGATCGCGCGGGACGGGCGCGATCATGTCGGAGATCAGCTGATCCCCGAGGCGAGCAGTCTCAAGAGCCTGACCGGAAAGGGCGTCTCGGCCATCGTTGGCGCAGACGAAGTGCTGATCGGAAAGGCCGAGATGTTCGGCACGGAGGGCATCGCGCCCCTCTCCGACGAGATGCAAATGGCCATCGAGGGGCTGCGTGAAGATGGACAAACGAGCATGGTCGTGCGGCGTGGCGGCCGCGATCTCGGCGCGGTCGGCCTGATGGACACGCCGCGCGAGGTTGCACGAGAGGCGATCGAGAGCCTGCGCGGCCTTGGCATTGAGCGAATGATCATGATCTCGGGCGACCATCAACGCGCGGCCGATGCCATCGCCAGGGAGGTCGGCCTCGATGAGGCCTGGGGCGATCTCATGCCGGAAGACAAGGTCGCGGCGATCCGGAAACTACGTGCTCAAGGCAAAGTCGCCATGGTCGGCGACGGCGTCAACGATGCGCCGGCCATGGCCAGCGCCACGGTCGGCGTCGCCATGGGCGCGGCAGGCTCGGATGTCGCCCTGGAGACCGCCGATGTTGCCCTGATGGCGGACGATCTCTCTCACCTCCCGTTTGCGGTCGGCCTCAGCCGCACGACACGATCGGTGATCCGGCAGAACGTGTTCGTCAGCCTTGGTATCGTTGCGTTCCTGGTGCCGGCCACCATCCTTGGGCTCGGCATCGGGCCGGCGGTGGTGCTCCATGAGGGGTCAACGTTGCTGGTCGTGTTCAACGCCCTGCGGCTGCTTGCCTACAAGTCCCAAGAGCAGTGAGTATGTCGTTTTTGGTGCCGGGAGGAGGCTAGGGCGATTGCTGACGTGAAGCCATTCTGTTTCATGTAGGGGGCGTGCGCACGGGTATATGGTAACGCCTTTCAGTTGGGCGAGCGCAGCGCTTGGCGCAAGGGACGCAGCTTTCCATGGGAGATGCCGGCGTCGGTCCAGAGGTAATCGCCAGTCAGGTTGATAGCGGGGCCAGGTGCTGGAGCAAACCGGAGGGTACAGGCCGCCTCTGCCGCTCGAGGGAGCGCAGGACGGCTTCAAGGTAAGTGGTGTTCCAGAGCACGATCGCCCCGGCGACCAGGCTAGGCGCACTGGCGCGATGCCCTTGGGCTTTCAGGCCAAGATCCCGGAGCCGGCCGCTGCGATGGAAGAAGATTGCTCGCTTGAGGGCATTCTGCGCTTCGCCCTTGTTCAGCTCGCGGGTGGCGCGGCGCCGCGCCGCTCCTCAGGGTTCTCGATCCAGTCCAGCGTGAACAGTGTACGCTCGATCCTGCCAGTCGCTCGCGCCCGCCGGTCGAGCGGAAAATGCTGCCCATTCGAACTCGACGCAGTGCCGGTGCCGAATTGCATTGCCAGCGGCAGCTTGTGTTGTGACTCGGCCAGCCTTGCCAGGGCCGCGCCATAGCTGTCCTCACGCAAATGCCAGGCCGACGGCCAGCTTAACTGGCGTTGGGTTACCAGGCCGCGCGCCCCGGCCATGCGGGCGTGACCAAGATTGGTTGCGTCGGCAAGGACGGCGGTGAAAATCGCGCGCGGATACTCATGCGCGCGGCCGGTCGTCAGGTGCGTGAAACATCCGGACAGTTCAGTGGTCCACCTCGGCAATCGGGCATAGAGCGATGCCAGCGCAGTCTCCGCTTCGTCCGGCATGATCGCACGAAGCGGCGATATGCGCAGTTTTTGGTTTGCAAACTCCACATCTTCCAGCGCACCGGCATTCGCCTTGGCCTCGATTTCAGCCAGCCTTTGCGCAAATAAGCGATGGTAGGGGCCGGTGGCCGTCCTGGCGGCAGGAGGCCTCATTTGGCTGACCGGATGGCGTCAGGTCGATCCATTGCTGGCGATCGCCACGTCGCTCTGGATGTTGCCGCGGTCCTGGACCCTGTTACGGAATGCAACCAACATTCTTCTGGCAGGCGTTCCCGCCTCCTTTGATCTGGCTAGGGTGAGGATGCAGATGTTGGCGTTTCCAGGCGTCCGTGACGTTCACGACCTGCATGCCTCGGCCATTGCGGGAGACCAGACCATTGTCACCGCGCATGTGCGGGTCGAGCCGGCGCAGTTCACTTCGGCTGGCGGCATAAGCGCCTTGTCGGAGAAGGTGCGCACCGTGTCCGATAGCATTCATCTGACAATCCAGGTCGAGCCCTCAAACGAACCTTGTCCTGAGGAAATTGAGGAACGCCCCGATGGGCAACCGAGCGATGAGCCTCAGCACTGAATCTTCGGACCACGGATGCGCCCGAGGTCATTCCCCTCGCAGACGGCGCTAGTCTTCCTTGCTGTTACCCTGACTTCCCGAAGCCTGGCCGCAGCAGTTTGCGGTCGAGCCGGCGGCACGAAGTTCCTGGATGGGTGGGCAAGGCACGTCCCCGAAGGAGCAGTAAACACAGCAGTCCCCGGGGAGCGGGCGCAGAACCATGCTGCAGCCTTTGCAGTCGTAAAAGAACTGACAAGCGTCTGTCGGCATCGTGTCGGTCGAACGATGGCCACACGACGGGCACGTCAGGGTAGAGGTGAGTTGCATCAGGACACCCACTTCAGGAGCGTCGGCTCAAGAGTGCTCCAGATGCTCGCGAGCACAACAAGAACCGTAGCGGCGATCAAGAGAGCCAGTGAACGTGGCTTCCGACCTGGCACAGCGCAGGCCTTGTCCGGCCCGCAGACGGCCTTTCGCTTGTGCCACCAGAATGCCCAGGCAGCGATCAGGACGGCGGCGCTGACCATCAGAAGCGGCGTGCGTATGCCCGCCAGGACGACAAACCCGGCCATCAGACTTGCTCCGACGCCGACCGAGGCAAGCGCCAACGGAAGCACGCAGCACGCAGCTGCCGCCGTGACCGCCCCCAATCCCAAGGCCGCCGCGAGCGATGCAAGGCTTCCGGGCAGGCGTCTTGTCTGCCCGGCAAGTCCTACGGACGGGAAGTTTTCCATGGCCATCTCTTTGACAGGTCTACCGTGATCTGACAGATAGACCCTCTAGCCACTAGAGGGTCAAGCCCATGAGATTGCAGATCGGCGTTCTTGCCAAGGCGACCGGGACCAAAATTCCGACAATCCGCTACTATGAGGAAATTGGCCTCCTGCCCACGCCTGACCGCTCGACGGGCAACTACCGAGTCTATGGCGAGGCGCATCTGCATCGACTCACCTTCGTCCGGCGATGCCGTGAACTGGGGCTATGCCTTGATCAGATCCGTGAACTACTGGGTCTGGCTGACGACGAGGAGAGGCCATGCACCGCCGTCGAGACCATCGTGCGCGAGCATCGCGCCACGATCGAGCGAAAGATCGCCGAGTTACAGGAACTCGACCGCGAGCTTGCGCGCGTGATTGATCAATGCGGACAGGGTAAGATCATCCACTGCGGTATCCTCAAGGCGCTCGCACCCTGATCTTCAAAATGCAACTGCTTCGTGCTGGTGCTTAGAGCGGTTTCCGCTCAGTCTGCATCGTAGCCGCAGTTGGCGAAGTAGTTCGCGTATTCTTGGGCGCACAGAGATCAATGATACGGCCGATGGCAGTCCACAGACGATGGATGGTGCGTTCGTTCAACAGGCCCTGTAGTTCCACCAGAGGGAGGTCGTCCCGCTTGGCGAGCATGGTGAGGATAAAGTCGACATGAGCTTCGATCCGGCCCGAACGTTGATCCCCGCCCTGCGGGCCGGGCCGCGTGCGTGTCATGCGCACACGCCAGTTGACGTCAGCGGATTGCGCTCGCCGCACTGACCCCCAAGCGCGGCGCTGCCTGGCGGCAGGAGATTCCGCCTTCAGTCGCCACCCCCGTTCCCGTAGATCGAGTGAAAAGTCACAGGCCATCCTTACTGGCCTCCTCCACCAGCAAGGATGCTGATTCAGAAATCCACGCCGAAAGCAATGGCCACGATTCAGGTCGGCTGGAAACCGCTCTAGCGCTTTAGCGTAGTCCTCCGGTGTCGGACGCGCGGTGCATGGGGACCCGGCGGCCCGGACCCTTGCCGCGCTTGGTCAGCCAGCGGAAGTCCGATTTGCCGAAGCTTTTGAACAGCAGGTAAAAGCCGGTCAGCGACAGCCAGAGCACGCCAAAGGCAATCGTGACAATCAACGGGTGATTAAAGCTTTTGCGTTCCAGATAATCCATATTGTGGAGCATCCAGAAGAAATCCCACGTCCGCCAAGTGTTGTTGCGGTGCGCCACGATCTGGCCGGTCGCTTCCGCCACATAGAGAGAGGTGTCGTCTGCGTCCTTAAAGTCGATGCGCCAAGTGGCCCCCTCATACTCGCGCGTCTCCAGCGTCGGCTCGGCCAGATAAGAGACCGAGCGGACGGGGCCGCCTCCCGCATATTCCGTTTTTGCGATCGTGCGCGCTTGCCCGGCGTCGATGATGACGCGTCTGCCGCTTGCCGCATCAATGAGGTGCAGGCCGTCAGGCATGCGCACCTCGTAGACATAGCTTCCGCTCAACGAGCGCAGTGTCAGGCCGATGATCGGCGCATCGCCGAGGGTGTTGCTCACCGATCGCAGAGAGGCGAGGCTTTCGGGCAACTTGGCCGGCTGCTGCGTGTGGCGTGCCAGGCCATGGCCGCCGACCTTCTCGGCGTCGAGCAGAGCCATCATGGCGCCGCTTAGGGTCCAGAGAATGAACTGCAAGCCGAGGATCAATCCGACCCATTTGTGAATGCGTCGGAAGAACAGGGGCGAGAGACGCGGAAAACTCATGATTTCGCCTTCGCGCGTTTCCGCTTGGGAAAGCTCCAGACGAGGAGCCACGCTCCCGACACGGCCATCGCGACGGCAGCCCATGTCATGACCCGCAGCAGCGGATTGTTCACATTGGAGCGATCGTCGTAGTCCATGATGTGCAGCATCCAGGCAAAGTCGAAAATGCGCCAAAGCTCGTGGCGGCGGCCTATCAGCTCACCAGTGACCGGAGAAAAATAAAGCGTCGGCTTGTTCCAGCCTTCGAACTCGACGCGCCAAAGCGGCGGCTTGCGTGCCTGCATTTCAAGTGGGGCCTTATCCAGCAGCCGCACTTCGGCAATCGGCCCGGTGCCGGAATACCAATGGTGCGCCAGGGCGCGGATCGTCTGTTCGCTTGGGGGAGGCAGCACCGCACCAGTTCGGGCATCCAGAAGCAATGTCTCTGCCGCAGTCTCGAGAATATAGGCTGGCCTGTCCAGGTGTTGCTGCAGGCGTAGCGAGTGCATGTCGGGATAGCGTGCGGCAAGCTGTGCGGGATCAACAAGCTCCGTCAGGACGTATGGGCGCGTATCCGGTGCGCGCACAAGATGATCGCCATGGATGATACCGATGTGAACCGCCGCCATGTAGAGGCCGGTCACGGTCCAGATCAGCGCCTGGACACCGACAAACAACGCCAGCCATTTATGGATGCGGCGGGCAATCAGGGACCAGCGCATGTTTCGTCCTTATTTGTGGATCCTCGTCATGCCACATGGGATGCTCGCCCCATGCGCCTGCAGGATGCCTAACCCAGCTGTTGCGGTCGAGACGGGATGTCCGCCGACCCAGCCTTGCGCTCCGTTCGTGAACGCTGGCTTGAGTGAGCCGAGGGGGCAGGAAAAGGGCAGACCCCTTCCTTGCCCCGACCGTCAAAACCAGGCACGGACGCCAATGACAAATCCCACCCGGCCGGCCTTGTCTCCCTCGGCCCGGACAAAATCCGCCGTATTACCGAAAGCACGGCTGTATTCGACGCCGATATAGGGCGCGAACTCCTTGACGATCTCGTAGCGGAGCCGCAGTCCAAGCTCGGCCCGTGAAAGCCCGGAGCCGACCCCTATCTCCGGCACATCCTGCATGGCGAAATCAACTTCGACGCGTGGTTGCAGGATCAGCCTCTGCGTAATGAGCTGGTCATACTCCGCCTCAACCCGGGCGGTCAGGTCGCCTTTGTCAGAGAGAAAGAAAGCGCCATCAACTTCAAACCAGTAGGGTGCGAGTCCCTGAATCCCCACGACCATGTGCGCGCGCTCGGGACTGGGTTTGATGTCATAACGCACACCCGCCTGGAAGTTGAACCAGGGGTCGAGGGCGTGGCTCCACAGAGCCTGGAGTTCGGCCTGCTCGGGAGTCCTGTCGAAATCGGATTCAATCTCGGTCTTGAGCCACAAACGGTCGATGTCACCGCCATACCAGGCCTGGGCATTGACAAAATAACCGTCACGACCGTCGGTGATACGGGCTTCCAGCTGATCAACGAGAACGTTGTGGGTGGTAATTGCCCCGTGTTCGTTGCGCAACAGCTCCCGAGCCCGACGCATCGCACCGGCCTCGAAAATGGTCTCTGCGGCATTACGGGGTCCGCTCAGCGCCGCGGATGGAGGCGGCGCGACAGGCGGATTGGGTATGCCGGGCTCGTGGCCTGGCGCAGTATGGCCCAAGGAAGGACTCTGCGATGGCATTGTATGACCGGCATGAGGGTCCGCTGGAGGTGTTCCGGGCGGTGTTCCCATATCATGGCCAGCATGCGGATCGATCGGCTGCGCTTCGTCATGCCCGGGATGGGAGCCTTCCGCCTGAGCCGGGCTGTGCGGGGCATGGCCGGTTTGCTGTGCAAGCGCAGGCGCGCCGGTCATAGCCGCACCCACCAATATCAGCAGGGTTCTCATGCTGCTTCTCCTTCAAGCGGACGAACGGTCACGACCCGGAACATCCCCGCGTGCATATGCAGCAGCAAATGGCAGTGAAACGCCCAGTCGCCTGGCGCATCTGCTGTCAGATCAAAGGTCAGCGTGCCGCCTGGAAGCACATTCACGGTGTGCTTGAGCGGGTGGCTGCCGGTGTGGCCGTTCACGACCTCGAAAAAGTGGCCGTGCAGATGAATCGGGTGGGTCATCATGGTGTCGTTGATCAGCACCACCCGGGCTCGCTCATTCCGCTCGAAGCGGATCGGCTCCACGCCCTCGCTGAACTTTTCGCCATCGAACGACCACATGAAGCGCTCCATATTGCCGGTCAGATGGACCTCAACGGTGCGCGATGGGGGCCGTTTGTCGGGATTGGGCGTCAACGACATCAGGTCCCGGTAGGTGAGCACCTTGTGCCCAACGTCCTCAAGTCCGAGGCCCGGATCGCCGGTGCGATCGACGGGGGACATGGCGATGGCATCCACCCCCACCCCGACCTTGACGCTTGGCGGTACCTTGGACTTGTCGCGCATGTTCATGTCCTTCATCGAACCATGATCCATGCCCGCCATCGGCGCCGCAGCGCCCGCAGCTGCACCATGGGCGCCATGATCCATACCCGCCATCGAGCCGTGATCCATGCCGCCCATGCCCATGTCCTTCATCGTCAGCGTTGGCCGTGGGCGCAGGGGCGGCACGGGAGCCACCATGCCGAGGCGCGGTGCCAGTGTCGCCCGGCCCATGCCTGAGCGGTCAATCGACTCCGCCACCAGGGTGTAGGCCTTATCCTCCGTCGGCTGGACAATGACGTCATAGGTTTCAGCGTTGCCAATCTGGAACTCGTCGACCCGGACCGGGCGGACATTCTGGCCGTCGGCGCTGACCACCGTCATTGGCAGGCCGGGAAAGCGGATATTGAAAATGGTCATTGTCGCCGCATTGATGAAACGCAGCCGGACACGCTCGCCGGGCTTGAAGAGCCCGGTCCAGTTCTCCTGGGGGCCGTGGCCATTGATCAGATAGGTGTAGGTCGCGGCGGTGACGTCGGAGATATCCGTCGGATCCATGCGCATCTTTCCCCACATCCAGCGCTCGGAAGGGGACATTTTTTCTTCCGGATCGCCCTCACGGAGCATGCCGACGAGGGTCTGTTTTTTCCGGTTGAAGTAACCGCCCTGCTGCTTGAGCTTTCGGACGAGAACATGGGGGTCGAGGAATGTCCAATCGCTGAGCACGATCACGTGCTCCCGGTCATAAGCCACCGGGTCGGGCTCGGCGGGATCGATGATGATCGGGCCGTAGTGGCCTTGCTGCTCCTGCAGCCCGGAGTGGCTGTGGTACCAGTAGGTGCCCGACTGCTTGATCGGAAACTCGTAGGTAAAGGTGGTCTTGGGGCTGATCCCGGGAAAACTAACACCGGGCACGCCATCCATCTGGAACGGAACGATCAAACCGTGCCAGTGAACGGAAGTATCCTCCTCCAGCCTGTTCTCGACATGCAGGCGGACGTTCTGCCCTTCCTTCAGCCGGATGAGCGGTGCCGGCAGCACGCCATTCAGGGTGACGGCCTGGCCGGTACGGCCTCCAACAGTAAAGGCGGATTTCTTAACTGTCAGATGAATATCGCTGCCAGACAGCATTGGCAAAGCGGACGACAAGCCAGCGGTGCCGGTTCGTGCCCAAGCGGGAAGCATGCCGGAGACGCCGAGACCAGCAGCCCCCAAAAGTCCGGCGCGCAGCAATGACCGGCGTTCAATCAGTGGATTCATGGCAAAAGTCCTTCTGAGCCTTGCTGCGGCGGGCGGGGACGCCAACCACGAGACAGGCCTGACCAGGAGGCGCCCTGCTGCCTCCCGGTCCCGTTCTTACTGGTGGTGCGGGGTGCTGTGCCCGGCGTGCTGATCGTCAGCCGCATTCATGTTGTGGCCCGCGTGCGGGTCAGCCGCGCCCTGGGTCGTGGCGTGCTTCTCGCAGCAGCCCATCTTGCCGCCGTCTGCCTTCTTTTCGCAGCAGGGGCTGGATTTACCGTCTGCCGTCTTCGCGCAGCAGTCCTTCTGACCCGTTTGCGCCTGTCCGGCAGCATAGGAGGCCGCAGGAAGGGCAATGGTCAGGGCAAGGGCGGCCAGAACAGTCTTCATGTTATGCTCCAAAATCTGAGGGTTGAGCTGGATGACATTCCAAATACGCACAGGAGGGGGTTGCCCCTCAGATAAAAAACGCGGCAGAGCCCCGTGGCAAGATCATTTCACTTGCCGACCCGGGGCCGCTCCCGCTGTGCGACTGGAGGCATTGCTGATGCTGCAAGGCGTGGCGACACCGTGATTTGCGTTGCCCCCCTACAGCCGCACCGTCCGCAACCGCAGGGCATTGGCCACGACGCTAAGCGATGACAGCGCCATGGCGGCTGCCGCGATCGCCGGCGACAGCAGCAGGCCGAAAACCGGATAGAGCACGCCTGCGGCAACCGGCACGCCCGCCACGTTATAGACGAAGGCCAGCACGAGGTTCTGGCGGATGTTGCGCATGGTGGCGTGGCTCAGTCGCCGGGCGCGGACAATGCCGGTCAGGTCGCCCTTCAGCAGCGTGACGCCCGCGCTTTCGATGGCAACGTCGGTGCCGGTGCCCATAGCGATGCCCACGTCGGCGGCAGCAAGGGCGGGCGCATCGTTGACACCGTCGCCCGCCATGGCGACGACGCGGCCCTCTTCCCTCAGCTTGCGGACGATGGCGCTCTTCTGGTCCGGCAGCACCTCGGCTTTCACGTCGTCAATCCCGAGCTTTGCGGCAACGGCCTTGGCCGTGGTCCGGTTGTCGCCGGTCAGAACGACGACGCGGATGCCCATGGCCTGCAGGGCCGAGATCGCCTCCGGTGTCGTCGCCTTGATCGGGTCCGCCACGGCAATCA
>Ga0164243_10013104_pt1 | contig 11693 bp, 10 predicted proteins | sample OricompcompostOP_FD_108781 | JGI IMG/M metagenome (GOLD analysis project Ga0164243, IMG submission 108781) | Organic Plus compost microbial communities from Emeryville, California, USA - Original compost - Organic plus compost (OP) | ecosystem: Engineered > Solid waste > Mixed feedstock >...
CACGCACATTCACCAAATCATCTGCCCATCGCCGCGGAATGAACGCGAAAGATTGTTCCGGGTCCGATTGTGCGGGACGGCTCCTATGCCTACGTTGCAAGCGGATGGCTGCAACAGAAGGACTCCCTGCCATGTTTGACGCCAAATCCATTCTTGAAACCATCGTGAGAGGTGCAGCACCTGCCGGATCGGGAACTTCACCGCAATCTGGCGGGAGTCTCGGCGATATTCTGAACGACATTCTCAATACGGCGAGCAAGAGTACGGGAGGATCGCCTGCGGCTGGGGGTAGCCTCGGTGACATTCTAGGTCAGATCGGCAAGAGCCTTTCGCAGGGCGAAGGTCAAACGTCGGGCGATATTCTCGCGCAGATCAAAGACAAGATCGGTCAAGCTGGTGGAACCGTCACCGACGCCGGAAGCATCAGCGACATTCTCGGAAAAGTTTTCAGTCAGGCGACGCAGGGCGTCAAAGAAGGCTCGACACGCATCGGCGAAGCGACCGGTGCGAGCGACACCCTTGGACGCCTTGCTTCCAATCCGCAAACGGCGCAAATCCTCGGGACGCTGAAGGAGTTCATTCAGAACAATCCTTATGCGGCCGGTGCCGCTGCAGGCGGATTAGGCGGTCTCATGCTTGGGACGCGAACGGGCCGTTCGCTTGCCGCAAGCGCCGCACGACTCGGCGCGTTGGCAATGATCGGCGGCCTCGCTTACAAGGCGGTGCAGAACTATCAGGCTGGCCGACCGCTCATCACCGGTGCGGCGTCCACCGAGCCGCCGCCAGCAGGATCGGGTTTTGAGCCTTCGGCCGTCACGAACGATGCCGCCGTACATTATATCCAGGCGATGATCGCCGCTGCCCACGCTGACGGGCGCATCGATACGAGCGAGCACGACAGTATTGTCGGCAGTCTGAAGCAGGCAGGATTCGGCGAGGCAGCCGAAGCCTTTTTCGCAAAAGAACTCAACAGCCCGTCGACGGTGGAAGAGCTTGCGCAGTCCGTCAAAACTCCGCAGGAAGCCATTCAGCTCTATACTGCGGCGCGAGTTGCCGTCGCCAACAATTCGCCGGCGGAGCAGGCGTTCCTGTCATCGCTCGCGGCAGCGCTGAGACTGGATCCGAAGCTTACCGCCCACATCGATGCGACGGCGCAAGCGGCAGCCTGAGACGTAATTCCGGCCGTCAGATAAAAAAGAGGGCGACCCGAATTCCAGGCGCCCTCTTTTTTCAAGGATTCAGTGACCGACGTTAGTTCGCCGTCGTCGTCGCAGTGTTGTTCGCCGCCTGATTATCGAGCTTGAAGAAAGCGTCGACACGCATGCCGGTGAAGAGCGGCGGATGACCATCAAGGGCGACCATAACCTCAACCACCTCGACATCGTTCGGGCGGCGCGGGCCACGCGTCGCGATCCGCGGCGGTCCGAGGGACTGGGAAATCGACGTGACGGTGCCTTCGAACGTTTTGTCGGGGAAAGCATCGGCCTTCACGACAACGCGTTGACCGACATGCACCTTGGCGGCGTCGCGCTCTTCGACTTCGGCGCGGAGGCGGAGGCTCGACATATCACCAAAAACGACAAGAGCGCTGTCAGGTGACGGCACCGCGGTTTCGCCGACGCGGGCCAGAACGTTGAGAACCGTCCCGTCTGCGGGAGCGCGAATGCGGGTGCGTTCAAGAGCGAGTTCAGCCGATCTGAGGTCCGAGCGTGCGAGCGCGAGGGACGATTCCAAACGCTGCTCAAGAGGCATGCCGGGCTGCTTTTCGACCTGCGCAAACTTTTCCTTGGCAGCCGCTAAAGCGCTTTCTTTATCCGCCAAATCCTTTCGTGCCGTTTCGACCGCGTCTACGGGGCCATCGGCCGTTTTCCAGGCACGATAGGCTTTATCAAAGGCTTCATGCGCATCGAAGACCGCCTGTTGCGCTTTGAAGACCGCGTCGTCCGCGTTACGGCGGTCGAGGGCAATACCCGTCACCGGTTCGTCGGCCCGTTCGCGTTCGCGGACGCTCGCCTCGGCAGCGGCGGCATAGATTTTATTATAGTAATCCGTGTCATCGAGCCGGATCAGAAGATCGCCTTTCTTAACCAGATCATTGGTCTTGGCGAGAATCTCGACGATCTTGCCGCCAACTTCGCTCGCGATCCGGACTTCACCATCCTTCGGCTCGACGCGCGCGGTCGCGGATGCCGCCCATTGCGGAACAGGAGCAGACGTATCGGCATGCGCCGAACCAGCCACGCTTGAAAACAGAGCCTGGCCCTGAGTCAACGCCGTCACACCAAAACCGCCTACGAGCACTACGCCCGCGGCGACCAAAATGGTCGAGATCGCGGGATCCATCTTCTTAAGCATGCAGCTTTCGCCTCTTCGTCAAATCCGTGATTTCGGGAGAGTCAATGCCCTCCGGCCGGCGTTCTTCGCCGACGATCTTGCCGTCTTCAATTCGCACTACCCGATCGGCGTATCCCAAGGTTCGCGGGTCGTGCGTTACGGCGAGCACGCTGCGATTCTGTTCCTTGGCAATGCGAGATAGGAGAGCCATCACCGCGTGACCGTTCTCGCTGTCGAGGGCGGCGGTCGGTTCGTCGGCGAGCACGATTGACGGCGAACTTGCTATCGCGCGCGCGACCGCGACACGCTGCTGTTCACCGCCCGAGAGATTTCGCGGGTAGTTGGTCAGCCGGTGACCGAGGCCGACTTCACGCAAGACCTCTTCCGACCGGCTCGTCGCAGCGAAGCCCTTTATCCCTCTGACGTCGAGCGCGATGCGAACGTTTTCGAGCGCGTTGAGCGTCGGAAAGAGATTGTAGGACTGGAAGATGAAGCCGATGTGATCGCGACGGACCTTTGCAAGCTCCTCGGCCGAGAGATTGTCTACCACCGTATCGGCGATCCGAAGGCTGCCAGACGTCGGCTTCATAATGCAGCCGAGAATGGAGAGAAGCGTCGTCTTGCCGGAGCCTGACGGCCCCATCAGCAGCGTCAGTTCGCCGGGGACAAGATCCAGCGACACGCCCTTGACGGCAACCACCAGGCCGGCGCCCGAGCCGAGCTCCTTGACGATATTTTCCGCTTGCATGACTGGCTGGGTCGTCATCTCGAAAACACCGTGGCCGGATCAATCTTCGTGACCTTGACGATGGCCGAAAGCGCCGAGATCGCGCACATGAAGAGAGTCAGTGCGAATAGCCAGAATGCCAAGCCGGGAGTCATCACCAAAGGCAACGACGAGTTCCTACTAAGATAAAGTATCAGCAACGCTATAATCATACCCAACACATAGCCCATGACCGCGCTCAACGCCGCCTGAGCCAGAATGACCTTGTAGATGTAGCCTCTCGATGACCCAAGAGCACGCAAGGTCGCGAATTCGTGAATATGGTCCTTCGTGCTCGAGTACAGCGTCTGAGCAACGATCACGGTACCGACGAGACTGCCGAGGATGGCGCCGCCGATCAGCGCAAGGCCGGCCCCCGTGCGGAACAGCCACTGCTTCAGGCTGCGTGATTCAAATTCGTCTTTCGTCAGCACGTCGGCGGAATCAAGACGCTTGGCGAGATCCTTTTGGACTTCCGTGATGTTCGCCCCGGGCGCGAGCTTCACCAGCAGGAAAGTCGATTTGTCATCATCCACACCGAGCAGCTGGCGAGCGCGATTGAGGGTCGTATAAGCGTATGGCGACTGCGTGAACGAACGGATGCCCTCCGTCAGGGCCTTGATCTTCACGCGGCCGTTGGCGACCTGGGCGGAGTCTCCGATGCCGTTGATGCCAAGCTCACCGAGGTAGCTTTTGTCGACGGCAATCGCATCAGGCGCCTTGATGTCTTCGATAGTGCCTTTCGTCAACGACCAGGGGACGAGACCTTGATCTTCGGAATCCGCGCCGATTAGAACGACGCGCGAAGAACCGCCTTCGGGCTTCCGCCACTCAGCAAACGCAACGACGATGGGCACGACGCTTTCAACACCCGGCGTTGCCAGGGCCTGATGGCGTTCGCGATCGCCGAGAAGAATGCCGCCATCCTCGAAACTTTTTGCGCCGAAGGTGGTGATGATGAGATCGGCGTTCGAGCGCGCAATGTTGGCCGTGATCATGCGGCTGGAGCCGAGGTAGAGGCCGAGTTGCACAGCCACGAGAACAATCGAGAAAAGAATGCCGACCAGCGTCACGGCGAGCCGGACGCGATCGTGCAGCAAATTACGGAGCGCAAGGGTAAAGACCATGGACCTGCGGGATCTCTCAAACGTTGCTAAAGGGGCCGACCAACCCGGCGCTTGGCGCAAGCCCTATCATCAAATATCGGGGCGCCCGTGACAGGCTCGTATACCCTTATTGTCTCGCTGCTACCACAGCCAAACGCAAATCGAACCGCGTCACGTTCTGCCGTAGGGACCCTCAATAATGATTAGCGGCAAGACTTGGCCAAAATTAGTGAAGCCTTAGCGAGGGTTTAACAAATAGGTTCCAATGTTTTGCCTCTTTCCGGGCCTAGGAGTATGAAAGTTGAGCTTTCATCTGCGGTTTATTGTCATGCGTTGCTTCAACGTTGCAAATTGTTCAGGCTTTGCGTCCGCCGCCGCCGGATTCCTGCTCGGCCTCTCAATTCAATCTGTTCCTGCTGCCGCTGATCCCAAGGAGGTCGGCGTCTGGTACGACGACACCGGCAAAGGGGCGGTGAAGATTGAGATCTGCACGCCGACGACGCTCTGCGGAAGGATCTACTGGCTTAAAGAGCCCATGGCTGACGACGGGCAGCCGAAGATGGACCGGTACAATCCGGAACCGTCGATGCGCAAGCGCCCGATCTGCGGATTGCCGATCATGGGCAATCTCGAGCAGCTTTCCGATGGCGGCTTCGACAACGGGTGGGTCTATGACCCCAAGGAAGGAAAATCCTACAGCGTCGCGCTCGATCTCGTCGGACCGGACACGTTGAAGGTCACCGGCTACAAAGGGATGCGGTTCCTCGGCAAGTCCTTCATCTGGACTCGCGCCCCGGCCGATCTGCCGTCGTGCGAAACCCAAGCCTCACTTCCGCCGGTTCCGGCACCGGTGCCAGCCGTTCGCAAAAAGCAGGTGAAACAGGCAGCGAAAAACAAGACGGCGTCGGGCGCCTCCAAGCTCGGAGCCGCCGACGTCGCCAAGTCAACGCATAAGAAGAAGAAAGCCGCAAAAGCGGCGGCTACTCAGCCGCCCCCAGTTGCTTCGAATTAGCCGTCGCTTTCTGAATGGCGACCTTGTCGGCTTGGCGCGCGATCTGCCGGTCCACGAACTCCATCGTCCGATCAACGACATACCCGCGCTGGCGATCGAGCGTCACAAGGTGATAGCTGTCGTCCAGAACCGATACTTCCACCATGCCGCCGAGCCGCCGCTGGAGCGCCATCGTGTTCTTGATGTCGCTCTGGTCGTCATGGCGGGGATGGAAAATCAAGGTGTGGAGTTTGACGAGCGGCAGCATGGGCCGCACATTGCGAACGAGTGAGAGGAACTCATAGACGGTTCCGCCGCCGCGCTCGGTAATATCTGCCGGAAGGTTATCCGTGCCGCGCATCGACTCGAGAGCGAAATTGCGCACGCGCTCATCCTTGATGCCGTAGGGCGCGGGGGTGCGGAACTTGAACAGGCGCGCCGTCCACTTGTCCGTGACGAGGTGGAAGAGCTTGATGGCTTTCGGGATCGCCCAACCATTAACGGCGAGCGTCGGTGCATAGAGCATCAGAGCGCAGGCTTGATCTTGCCGGTAGGCGGCCAATCGCAAAGCTAGAATGGACCCGGCGGAAGCACCACCGATGATGATGTTGTCACATACAGTCCGCATGTGATCGAAGGCCGCCGAAACGGCCTTATACCAGTCCTGCCAGGTCGAAAGGCCCGAGACGTCAGTGCCGAAGGTGAGGCCGGGAACCACGGGACAATAGACCGTCATGCCCTTACGCGACAGCGCGTGCGCCACCGACTTCATCTCCAACGGCGATCCGCCCAAGGAATGGATGAGCAGCACACCCGAGCGGCCGCCCGGGATGTACAGGCTTCCACGAGGGGCCTGAAATTTTTCTTGGTTTTTCATTACCTACGTTGAACTCGTTATTTCCCTGTCGCTGGCTCTGTACGACGTGGTCGCTTCGGATGCCAACGCAACTTTGTCGCGTTGCCGTAGATTTGAGGTTTTTTGCAGATTCCCGCAGTTGAGACGCGAATTGTGAAGCTATTACGAAGTCGCTGAAAACGCCATAGCTTTTGACATCCGGTCACTGCCGTTTGGTTAAGTTGGACGTCATGCCGCGGCGGTCTTCCCCCTATGCTGTTGCTGCATTGCAGTAGAAACGTAGGAAGCGGAGAAGGCACTTTCCAGTCTCAAAACGCGCGTCCCGAACGCCGAGGGAATCATCCGATGCATCTTTTCAATCCTCTAAGGCAGTCGACATCGGAGTGATGAATTCCGGTGCAAGTCACTGTTCGCCCGCAATAGGTCCTTTATATTTAAGCAAGCATTACCGGCCGCGTTCCGAGCGCACCCGGTAGAGGTTGGCTGGGACTGAGCTGAAGGTGAGTCATCCATTCCGTCTGCACATTTCGCTGCTGACCGCTGCGGCCGTGGCACTGGGTCAGCTTTCGCCGCTCGCCGCCTTGGCCGAACCGATCAGCCGCGCAGACTATGAAGCCTGCCAGGCCAAAGACGATACCGCCCTTCGGAGCGCGGTTGTCACGATCGTGACGGATGCGATCACGAACGGGACAAAATCGATCGATTACAAAGCCTTGGTCGCAGACCAATGGCGGCAGAGAAACCTCGATCAGATCATCGACAACCGCGTCGACATCGCGATCGGCGAGGTAACGAACGAAACGAGCTGGTCGGATCGGCTGCAATCCCTCGCCTACAGCGAGAAAGCGCAGCAACTCGCGACGACGGTCGCCGAGCGCGTATACCGCTCCGACGCAGTCAAGACTGGGATCGAAGATCTGGCTTCGGGCGTCGCTAAGGACGTTGGTAAGACCATCGAGTTCGCGAGTTCGGACGCCACGGGGCCGCTTCTCGATTGCCTGAAAGCTTATGTTGGGCCGCGCTATGGTGGGGCCGTTGCCAACGCCCTTGCCGGGGAGGCGGGCAAAGGCGTGATCGTCGATCCGAGCAAGGGATCGGGCGGTGTTTCGGCGGGTTCCGTCCTGAGCCAGTCAAGTGGCGGCCTCGCCGGCGCGACAATTCTGATCGTGCGCAGACAACTTGCAAACCTCGCCGAGCGTGTCGGCCAGCGCATGGTCGGCAGCGTTCTGGCACGCCTCGTGTCGGTGGTCGCCGGCGGGGTCGGACTGGTGCTGATCGCCAAGGATCTCTGGGATTTCCGCAATGGCGTGCTCCCGATCATCGCGCAGGAGATGAAGGCACCTGCGACGAAGGACAAGGTCCAGGACGAGCTTGCGAGCACGCTCAAGGAGCAAATGAACGATCACGTCAACGAGATCGCGCAGGCCGCCGCCGACCAAGTCATCGAGGTCTGGCAGTCATTCCGACGGGCACACGATCTTGTGCTGCGTCTCGCCGACCAGAATGGCGCGTTCCGGGCCTTCCTCGATGGCGTGAAGCCGGAAGCCCTGCCCCGGCTGGACGAGGTCGTCTCGATCCTGATGACGTCGGAGGGCGAAACATCGATCCTCAAGCGGCTGCAGGACGGCTCCCTCAATTCGGCTGTCCATCTGATGCCCCAACAAGGGATGGAGATTGCGAGAGATCTAATATCAATCCAGGCGGGGCTCGACTGGACAGTGCTCGCTGGCGACCAGCTTCCGAAGGTGGTCGACTACGAGTTGCACAGGCGCATTAATCCCAAGGACCTCACGCGCACGTCGCTCGATCGTATTCTGGCACTCAACGATCGTTCGGCCATTCTCAAGATCGCCAGCATTCCTCCTGACGCTCGGGATACACTCTTCACGCTCGGCGCCGGCGATCTCGACAACCTGCTCCGATCGCTTTCCGAGGACGAACTCAAGGCGCTCGCGGGGTATCTTGCAGGCTTGCGGCCAGAACCCCGGGAAAAAGTCCTGCGAGCGGTGGCTGCCGAGCCGGCCAAAATGCAAATTCTGGAATCGCGCCGCGTCCGCGAGCGGATCATTGCCAGCCCGGATCAATCGGCGGCGGTCGATATGATGCTGGCGCCTCCCGCTGGTTTATCGACCAAAGCGTTCGCCGACGATGCGGCCCTTGTTTGGGAGGGGCGAGTGGCTCCGCTGCTGCTTTGGGACAAACATCCGCAGGCGGTGTCTCTGGTCGGCTTCCTAGCCCTTATCCTATTGTTTTGGCTTGCACGTCTGTTTCGGCCACGGCGGTCTTCCAAGCCACAGGCCGGGCCTACTTAGCTCGCGCCTCCACAAACTTTCCACATCAATCGCTGGCGCATCATCTCAAGGGGGGCTCCCGCCTGCTATAAGGATTCGCGATGGTGAACCCGAACAAGGGGGGCGGACATGCGCGTTCGATTGAGAGGCGAGGAGGGGGCTCACGACATGGGACTGAAGGCACCGGGTATCATTACGTTTATGCTCTCAGTGATCCTGACGGTGATCGTTCTCATGTCGAAGTTTTTCGGCGCGGACATTCCCGGACTCACAGGAAACGAATCCTGGGCCATGCTCGGATCCTATCTGATCCTGATGCTCGGATGCATGGTTCGAGGCATGTAGTGCGCCAGATCAGACGTCTCTGCGCGATCCGATTTGCAATAAATTTACCTCTCTGCAGAGGTCCGCTTTCGATGTGCGCTGGTGTCGCGCGGCATCCGAGAGACTAGTCCACCTTCATGCCGCTGAGTATCGATTCCGGCATGCCGAAAGAACTTTCACACGTCTTTGCCCGCCGCGCGCGGCTTTCATCGAAAGCCATCGTGACTGCGGTCGTGTTGACGCTGGCAGCCCTTGTCGCGATGGCTATTGCGACGAGACGGGGCACGGAGACGTCGGTCAAAGAACTCGGTCCCGTCACCCGGATCCCCGCTGACGGAAGCTCAGTCGCCCTGGTGCCTGTCATCGATCGCTAAGCGCGGTACCAGGGGCTCGGCGCGGACCAGACCGCGAACCGAGTTCCCGAGATAAATCGACTTCGCGGAATTCACGTCTTCGAGTGTCAGCCGGGCTTCGACAGCGCGACCCTCGTCGATCAGGGCGGCCCGCAACGTGCCGGGAAGCAGGCCCGCCGCAAGGCGCGGTGTCAGCAGGCGGCCATCACGTTCGATGAAGATCGACGTCCGGCTTCCTTCGGCGAGTTCACCTTTTTCGTTGAGATAGATCACCTCGTCGGCGCCGAGCGTCTCGGCGTAATGTTTCCATTCCCGATCGTAGAGTTCGCGCCGGGTCGTCTTGTGATAAAGAAAAAGATCCGAGCTGTTGATGCGCGTATCCGAGATCACGTAACGCATAACAGCATTGGCGGGCGTTTCGGCTTGCGGCGTGGCGGTCGCGGATACGCCACCGTCTTCGTCGAGAAGCAGTCTCACTCTCAAGCGCTTGTCCGGATCCGTCGCGATGGCGGCATCGATCGCGCCGCGAACCTTCACGGCATCATATGCAAATCCGAAGTAGGCCGCTGACGCGGCCAAGCGTGCGAGATGATAACCTTTCAGCCAGATTCCGTCTCCCGGTGCATACAGCATTGTCTCGATCAACTCGAAGCGGCGTACGGGATCCGTCAGGAATTTCATCTTGAGCAGGCATTCCGCGTATTCTTTCGGTCCATCGGAATCGGCGACGACGCCGGAGCCGATGCCCATCTCACCCACTCCATTGCGATCGATGACTGCAGTGCGGATCGCGACATTGAATTGCGCCGAGCCATCGGGCGAAAGTCGGCCGATGGCGCCGCAATAAACGCCGCGCGGTTCCGTCTCCAATTCGCGGATCAACTCCATCGCCCGAATCTTCGGGGCGCCCGTGATCGATCCCGGCGGAAAGATTGCCTTTAGGATGTCGACGATCCCGACGCCGTCCTTCAACTGCGCCTCGATGCCCGACGTCATCTGGTGGAGCGTCTTGAATGTCTCGACCGTAAAAAGGTCAGTCACGTTGACCGATCCGAGGTCGGCAATGCGGCCAAGATCGTTGCGCATCAGATCGACGATCATCAGGTTCTCGGCGCGATTCTTGACGTCATGCGAAAGCGCTTTGCGAACTTCGGCTTCGCCTTCGGGCGTCCCGGCGCGCGGCGCGGTCCCTTTCATTGGCCGCGTCTCGATGATGCGATCGTGCTGTTTGATGAAAAGTTCGGGAGATGCCGACAGAATGGTAACGTCCCCGGTATCGACGAGACCGCCATAGGCGACGCGCTGTTTCAGGCGAAGATCGCGGTAAAGAGCGAGCGGGGAACCCTCAAGATTGAACTTCGCCTTGAACGTCAGGTTAAGCTGATAGATGTCGCCGCTTCTGATGTTCTTCTGCACTTCGTCGAAGCGCTTCAGGTAGGACACGCTATCCCAGCTATGGGCTAGCTCGCCGAGTGTTGGATTTCCGATCGCCTCTTCCGTCAGCCACCCCTGGACCTCGGCGCCCGTCAAAAGACGTGGAGAAGCGTAGAGACCGAACCACAAGAGCGGCATCTTTCGCTGCGGCGGCAAAAGGTGCGCGAGCTTCGGCTCCATAAGGTAGCCAAGCTCGTAGGAGAAAAAACCAGCCGCGTGCAGCCCGCGTCCGATACCCGCCTGGATCGCTGCAAGTGCCGCATCGACCTCCTCCGGCCGGTCAGCCCTTATGATCTCGACCGGCGTCTCGAAAAGTTCCGAGAGCGCATCAAGACTGGTGCTGTTGTCGAGCAGCACGAACCCTTCTGCGAGGGCCGGAAGCTTCGGCTTGGCCGACTTTTCAGAGGTTGCTTGAGATGGCGCGGCACTGGACGTTCCGGCGGCTTTGGAAGACTTCGATTGCATGGGGCAGCTTCTACCGCGCCGGGCCTTTGATTGCCACAGCGCCTTTGTTGCAGGCTTATCCGTTTACCTGCTGCAAGCCGTCGCGCTTGTCCGCGACCGGATGAGGCGAGACCGTAAGGCGCCGGTTGCAAAATCAAAAGCTTGTTGCATTTGTGGGCTCAGTCGACCTACGAAACGATCGCCATGGGGTCTGTTATGGAATCCGCATCGAAGCGCCTGTTGGTCATTTCGTGCCTGTTTTTGGGGGCATGCGGGAATTCAGGGCAGCGCCTTCGGTGCAGTGACCCGAATCTCACGCCTGAATGTCAAGGTCTCTGGAGGGCTTGCAGCGCCGACGCCGCGGCAACTCCGCAGACTGTGGTCGCGACGGGCGCCGCGCAGCGTTTGACCTCCTGTCTCCAACGAACCTATGCGGCGCGCTGCAATGCAGCTTGCCAACTTGCGGAATAAACAGCAAAGGGGGTGGCCATGCCTGCACTCAGTCACCCGTTAAAAAAGCGCGTTCCAGAGGCGTCAGCAGTCGTCCTGCTCTTGCTTATCGGCCTCACCGTGTGGCTGGGGTTTTGGCTCGTGACGGAAACAGCGTGGGTGCGCCATACACTTGAGGTCAGAACGAAGTTATCGCAGATTCATTCTGATTTGCAGGCTGCCGAAATCGGGCAACGCAGCTTTGTGCTGACGGGAGATCCCAGCTACCTCGAAACGCTTAACCGTTACAAAGGGCGCGCCCTCAACGAATTCGAGGCGCTGACGCAGATCATCACCGACAACCC
>Ga0164243_10013105_pt1 | contig 11692 bp, 10 predicted proteins | sample OricompcompostOP_FD_108781 | JGI IMG/M metagenome (GOLD analysis project Ga0164243, IMG submission 108781) | Organic Plus compost microbial communities from Emeryville, California, USA - Original compost - Organic plus compost (OP) | ecosystem: Engineered > Solid waste > Mixed feedstock >...
CGGGCCGATCAGGAAGGCCGCGTAGCCGACCATCGCGACCGCGCTCACCCGGGCTGCGGCGCGTGCGGGATCGTCGGCCGCCGCGGACATCCCCACCGGGAAGCCGAGCGAGGCGCCGACGCCCCACAGCACGATCCCGATCACGATGATCGGCACCGAGGGAACGAAGATCACGAGCGCGAGCCCGATCGCGGCGAGAGCCGCGGTGGAGAGCAGCACGGGGAGCCGGCCGAACCGGTCCAGGAGCGGCACGCCCGCGATCCGGCCGATCGTCATGGCCGCGGTGAACACCCCGAGCATGAGCGCGCCCTGCCCGTTCTCCAGCCCGCGGTCGTCGACGAGGGCGATCGCGAGCCAGTCGTTCGCGGAGCCCTCCGTGTAGGCGAAGCCGAGCGTCACGAGCCCGATGAGCAGGGTGCGCGGCTCGAGCCACACGGACATGCGCTCGCGGAAGGTCGGCTTCGGCTCGTCGGCCGTCTCGGGGTCGGAGGCGGGGATCCACCGCACGACGACGGCCGCGCCGGCCGCGACGATCGCGGCGACGACGATCGCGTGGATCGAGACGTCGACGCCCGCGAAGGCGGCCAGCGCCCCCAGTCCCGTGCCGACGACCGTGCCGAGACTCCAGCTCGCGTGGAACCACGGCATGATGTTCGACCCGAGCCGGCGCTCGACCGCGGCTCCCTCGACGTTCATCGCGACGTCGCAGTTCGCCGACGCGAGGCCGAACAGCGCCGCCCCCGCGAGGGTCGTCCAGTAGCTCTCCAGCACGCCGGCGCCGATCGCGACGACGACGAGCGCGAGCGCGCAGCCGAGCAGCATGATGAGGATCGTCCGGCGCCCGCCGAGCAGGTGCACGATGTGGCTCGAGAACGCGAGCCCGATGAGCGATCCGATCGAGATCGCGACGACCAGGATGCCCACCTGCGCGATCGGGATGTGCAGGTGATCGCGGATCCCCGGCAGCCGCGACGTGATCGCGGACACCGCGAAGCCGTTCGCGGCGAAGGTCGCGAAGATCGCGGTGCGCCAGGCGCGCGCCGCGGGCAGCGGCAGGGCGGTCGTGCTCATCCGACAACGCTACCGGTGACCAGCCAGCGCTCCCCGCGCGCCCGCAGCACGAGGGTCACGCCGCGCGCGGCGAGGTAGCCGACGCAGAACGCGAGCTGGATCGCGACGACCGCGGCCGCCGTGTCGCCGGGCAGCGTCGCGGCGAGCCAGAGCAGCGGGAGGTAGACCGCGAGGTTGAGCACGCCCGTCCAGGCGAGGTAGCGCGCGTCGCCCGCCCCGATGAGCACGCCGTCGAGCACGAAGACCACCGCGCCGAGCGGCAGGGAGGCGGCGAGCACGAGGATGCCGCCCGGCAGCAGGGCGAGCACCGCCGGGTCGGAGGCGAACACCCGCCCGAGCACGGGGCTCACCGCGGCGAGCACCGCGCCGAGTGCGACCGCGGCGAGCACGCCCCAGAGCAGCAGCCGCGCGAGCACGAGACGCACGCGCGGCACGTCCGAGGCGCCGAGGCCGTGCCCGACGAGCGCCTGCCCGGCGATCGCGAGCGCGTCGAGGGCGAGGGCCGTCGTCGAGTAGAGCGTGAAGAGCACCTGGGTCGCGGCGAGCACGGCCGTGCCGTGATCCGTCGCGACGACGATCGTCGCGAGCAGGGCGACGCGCAGGCTCGCATTGCGCAGCAGGAGCCAGCCGCCCGTGAGCGCGGACCGCGAGACGCCTGCGAGCCCAGGCCGCAGCGTCGCTCCCTCGGCCCGGGCGGTGCGGATCGCGACCGCGACGCACGCGACGGCCATGCCGGTTTGCGCGAGCACGGTGCCGAGCGCGGATCCCGCAAGCCCCCAGCCGGCCCCGTAGATGAGCAGCGCGTTGAGCGCGGCGTTCGCGGCGAAGCCCGCGACGGCGACGACGAGCGGGGTGCGGGTGTCCTGCATGCCGCGGAACAGGCCGGTCGCCGCGACGACGACGAGCATGCCGGGCAGCCCCCACGCGCCGATCCGCAGGTAGCCGGCGGCGGCCGCGGAGACGGTCGGCTCGGCCCCGAACACGGTCGCGATCGGCTCGGCCGCGAGCGCTCCGACGACCGCGAGCACGACGCCGATGCCCGCCGCGAGCCACATCCCGTCGGTCCCCGCGCGCACCGCGCCCGGGCGGTCGCCCGCGCCGAGCCGCCGCGCGACCGTCGGGGTGGTCGCGTAGGCGAGGAAGACGAGCAGGCCGACCGCGGTCTGCAGCGCCGCTCCCGCGATCCCGAGGGCTGCGAGCGGACCGGCGCCCAGGTGTCCGACCAGGGCGGTGTCGGTCGCGAGGAAGAGCGGCTCGGCGACGAGCGCTCCGAGGGCGGGCAGGGCGAGGGCGAGGATCGCGCGGTCGACGGCGCGGCGCTCCGGCGCGGGGCCGCCCGCGGTCATCGCGAAGCGCTCATCCGAACGCGGTCACGAGCCGGTCGTAGGCGGCGTCGAGCTCCGCGTCCACGCGCTGCCGCGCCGGGTCGGCGAGGTGCCAGTCGACGATCTCCCGCGCGCCGTCGGCGAACGGGATCGTCGCCTCCCAGCCGGGCACGAGGGTCTTCACGCGCGTGTTGTCGAAGATCACCGAGTGCGCCTTGTCGCCCACGAGTCCCGGCCCGATGGGCGGGTGCTCGCGCGCGATCGTGTCGCTCGCGACGTGCACGATGCGCGGCTCGACGCCGAGGGCACGGCCGAGCAGCCGGACGATCTCGTCCCACGTGAGGTGCTCGTCGGAGGTGATGTGCACGGGCGAGCCGATCGCGTGCGGGTTGCCGAGCAGTCCCACGAAGGCGCGCGCGAGATCCCGGGAGTGCGTGAGGGTCCACCAGCTCGTGCCGTCGCCGTGCACGACGACGGGGCGGCCGTCGAGCATCCGGCGCAGCGAGGTGAAGCCTCCCTCGAGCGGCACCGCGGTCGCGTCGTAGGTGTGCGAGGGCCGCACGATCGTGACCGGGAAGCCGCTCTCGCGGTAGGCCGCGACGAGCACGTCCTCGCTCGCGATCTTGTCGCGCGAGTACTGCCAGTAGGGGTTTCTGAGCGGCGTCGACTCCACGATGGGCAGCGCCGCGATCGGCTTCTGGTACGCGGAGGCGGAGGAGATGTAGACGTACTGTCCGGTGCGCCCCTCGAACAGCTCGACGTCGGCGCGGGCCTGCTCCGGGCGGAACGAGCGGAAGTTCGCGACCACGTCGAAGTCGCGACCGCCGACCGCGGCGGCGATCGAGGCCGGGTCGTCCGCGTCGCCCGTGAGGTGTTCGGCGCCCGCCACGGGAGGCCGCTTGGTCTGCGTGCCGCGATTGAGCAGCGTCACCTCCCATCCCCGCTCGACGAGGAGCCGGCTCACCGAACCCGAGATGATCCCGTTGCCCCCGACGAGGAGGGCGCGCTGCGCTGCCACGGCACCACGCTAGCCCCTCCCGGTGACGGGCGGGCGGCTCCGCATAGGCTTGCGCCATGACCACCCCCGCGCGCTCCGGCATCCAGCTCGACGGCCTCGACCCCGAGGTCCGGCCCCAGGACGACCTGTTCCGGCACGTGAACGGCCGGTGGATCGCCGAGACCGAGATCCCGGCCGACAAGGCCCGCTACGGCTCCTTCTACCTGCTCGCGGAGGAGGCCGAGAAGGCCGTGCACGCGATCATCGAGGAGTCCCGCTCGGCCGAGCCGGGCAGCGAGGCGCGCAAGATCGGCGACCTGTACGCGAGCTTCATGGACGAGGAGCGCATCGAGGCGCTCGGCTGGGAGCCGCTGCGCGCGGACCTCGCGGCGGCCGACGCGGTCGCGAGCGTCGACGAGCTGCTCGGCCTGCTCGGCCGCTACGAGCGGCAGGGCGTGAGCGGACTCGTGCAGGCCTACGTCGACAACGACCCCGGCAACCCGGAGCGCTACCTCGTGGGCCTCGAGCAGGACGGCCTCGGGCTGCCCGACGAGTCGTACTACCGCGAGGAGCAGTTCGCCGCCGTGCGCGAGGCCTACCTCGCCCACCTGGAGCGCGTGCTCGGCCTCGCCGGGCTCTCCGAGCCCGCCGCCCGGGCCACCCGCGTGCTCGACCTCGAGACCGCGATCGCCGCGACGCACTGGGACAAGGTGCGCTCGCGCGACAGCCAGGCGACCTACAACCTGCGCGCGTGGTCCGAGGTGGAGGCGGTCGCCCCCGCCCTCGGCACCTGGCTCGCGGCGCTCGGCGCTCCCGAGGGCTCCTTCGCGGAGGTCGTGGTGCGCCAGCCGAGCTTCCTCGAGGGCATCCAGGGCCTCCTCGTCGAGGACCGGCTGCCCGCCTGGCGGGACTGGCTCGCCTGGCAGCTCGTGCGATCCGCCTCCCCCTATCTGCACGACGAGGCCTCGAAGGCGAACTTCGACTTCTACGGCACGACCCTCACGGGCCAGCCCGAGCAGCGCGCCCGCTGGAAGCGCGGCGTGAGCGTCACCGAGGGCGCGCTCGGCGAGGCGATCGGGCGGATCTACGTCGAGCGGCACTTCTCCGCCGCCGCGAAGGAGGCCATGGACGAGCTCGTCGGTCACCTCATCGAGGCCTACCGGGTGAGCATCCAGGAGCTCGACTGGATGACCGAGGAGACGAAGGCGCGCGCCCTCGAGAAGCTCGACAAGTTCACCCCCAAGATCGGCTACCCGGCCCGGTGGCGCGACTATTCGAGCCTCGAGATCGTAGCCGACGACCTGCTCGCGAACGTGCGCGCGACGGCCGAGTTCGAGTTCCGCCGCGAGCTCGGCAAGATCGGCCGACCCATCGACCGCGACGAGTGGTTCATGACCCCGCAGACGATCAACGCCTACTACAACCCGGGCTTCAACGAGATCGTGTTCCCCGCGGCGATCCTGCAGTACCCGTTCTTCGACGAGGCGCGGGACGCGGCGGCCAACTTCGGCGCGATCGGCGCCGTGATCGGCCACGAGATCGGGCACGGCTTCGACGACCAGGGATCGCAGTTCGACGGCGACGGCCGGCTCACGAACTGGTGGACGGACGAGGATCGCGCCGCCTTCGAGGCGCGCACCGGCGCCCTCATCGCGCAGTACGACGCCCTCGCGCCCGCCCAGGTTCCCGAGCACCACGTGAACGGGGCGCTCACGATCGGCGAGAACATCGGCGACCTCGGCGGGCTCGGCATCGCGTGGAAGGCCTACCTGCTCTCCCTCGGCGGCGAGGAGCCGCCCGTGATCGACGGGCTCACCGCGGGCGAGCGGTTCTTCCTCTCCTGGGCCCAGGCCTGGCGCACGAAGGTGCGCGACGAGGAGGCGATCCGGCTGCTCGCGATCGACCCGCACTCCCCGGCGGAGTTCCGCTGCAACCAGATCGTCCGTAATCTGGACGTGTTCCACGAGGTGTTCGGGACCCGTCCGGAGGACGGACTGTGGCTCGAGCCGGATGAGCGGGTGACCATTTGGTAGTGGGAGCGTGGCAGAGCCGACGCTGACCCGCGATCGGCGGGCTCGGACGCGCGAGGAGCGCGTCCCGCGGCATCGCGCCCCGCATCCGGTGGACGGCTTCGGCGCGACGTTCTCGACCCTGGGCGAGCTCGCCCTGACGGGCGCGACCGTCTCCGCCTCCGTCGTCGACGTCGACTCCGGGCGGCTGCTCGTCGCGATCGACGACCGGGTCTCCCTCCCGACCGCGAGCGTGGGCAAGGTGCTCCTGCTCATCGAGGTCGCCGCGCGCGTCGCGGCGCGATCCTCCGGCGGTCTCGACCTGCTCGAGAGGCCGCGGGAGGTCGTGGGCGACAGCGGCGTGTGGCAGCACCTCCAGGTGCCGGCGCTGCCCGTCTCCGACCTCGCACGTCTCGTCGGGGCGGTGAGCGACAACCTCGCGACGAACGCGCTGCTGCGCCTCGTCGGACTGGATGCGGTGCGCGAGCGCGCCGAGAGCCTCGGCCTGCGCCGCACCGCGCTGCTCGATCGCGTGCGTGACGAGCGCGGGCCGGACGACGCTCCGCAGCTCTCGGTCGGATCCGCCGCGGAGCTCGCCGCGCTGTTCGCCGCCCTCGCGCGCGGCGCGGTCGTCGACCCCGTCGTGAGCGGCCTCGTGCTCGACTGGCTCTCGAGCGGGACCGACCTGTCGATGGTCGCGAGCGCGTTCGGCTTCGACCCCCTCGCGCACCGGGAAGAAGACCACGGCCTGAGCCTCGTCAACAAGACAGGCGCCGACGTGGGCGTGCGCGCCGAGGCGGGTGTGCTCCGCGGTCCGTCCGGCGCGGTGGGGTACGCCGTGCTCGTGCGGTTCGACGACGTCTCGACCTCGGCCCGGCTGCGGGTGCTCGACGCGATGCGGCGCGTGGGGGTCGATCTGCTCGAATACGCGGGCTGAGAGCTGTCCTCCTAATGGAGGACAGGAATTAACCCGGGCGACACCTTGAGGTCGCCTTCCACTCGGTGGTAGGTTGACTCCTCGGCGACCACCGCCGGTTTCCCCCGACCGGCGTGACGACCCCCGACGAGATCGCCGCTAGGAGTTACCCGCACCCCGAGAACCCGTCCACTTAGCCCCCGATGAGTGGATGCGCAACCCGACTTCTTCCGCGCGTCCGCACGCTTGCCCCAGCTACCGGCTTGTCCCCCAATGCCGGTTCCCCGACCGCATCCCCCCGTGCGGTCGTGCGCCCGCGCGCGCCCCTGATCCGCGCGCGCGGGCGCTTCTCGGGCGGCCTCTCGCCGCCGCAAACCCGCACTCTCAGCAAAGAAGAACCCCCGCATGCTCAAGAAGCTCCTTGCTGCCGTCACGGCAGCGGTGCTCGGACTGGGAATCGTCGCCCTCACCGCGACGCCCGCGAGCGCCCACGACAACCGCGTCACCGCCGACTGTCAGGCCGTCACGGTCAACCTCTGGGCCTACGGCGGTCGCCCCCACGACAACCACCTCACCGTCGAGATCGACGGCGTGACCGTCGAGGACACCGACTTCGGCGACTCCTTCGGCCCGAAGGACTACGCCTTCACCGCGCCGCTCGCGACACACGTGTACAGCGTGATCGTCGATGCGCGCGACCACAATTACGACGTCAACAAGATCGATCAGCACGTCACGGGCTGCCTCCCGGACGACACGAACAAGAAGATCCAGCTCTGCCACTGGGACGGCGGCGATCCCGTCTATACGCTCATCGAGGTCTCCAAGAACTCGGTGCTGCACGGCGGGCACGGCGACCACGAGAAGGACATCATCCCGCCCTTCGACTACGTGCAGGACGGCGTCTCGGGCCACTACCCGGGCAAGAACTGGGATGCCACCGGCCAGGCACTCTTCGCCAACGGCTGTGACGACCTCGCCGTCGTCCCCGCAGCTCCGTCCTTCAGCGAGGGCGTCTGCGTCGCGGCAGGAACGGTCGGCCAGGGCGGCTACACGATCCCGGCGACGACGGGCGTGAGCTACAAGGTCAAGCTCGGGAACGGCTCCTGGACTCCCGTCTCGGCGGGCACCTATCCCGCGGCCGTGGGCTCGCGCGTGCAGATCTCCGCGATCGCGCAGCCGGGCTACGTCATCCCGCCCCGTGACGACTCGTCCTGGGACGAGGTCATCGGCGGTCCCGACTCGAGCGACTGCGTCGTGCCCGCGGCGCCGACCTTCTCCCCCTCGGAGTGCGTCGCGGACCAGCCCGGCGGCCAGACCGGTGCGGGCTACACGATCCCGACCTCGCCCGACGTGCGCTACGAGCTGCTCGTGAACGGCTCGTGGCAGCCGGTCTCCGCCGGCACGCACGTCGTGACCTCGTACCCGACGACCGTGAAGATCCGGGCCGTGCCCACGGGCGACGCGGTCATCGTCCCCGGATCCACGACGGCCTGGGAGGTCACCTTCGCCTCCGCGGGCGACTGCCTCGTGACGGCCCTCCCGGCCGCGCCGTCCTTCGACGCCGCGGTGTGCGAGGCGCCGGGCGAGCTCGGTCAGGGCTCCTACACGATCCCGGCCCTCGCGACCGGCATCGCCCGCTACGAGGTCGCCTTCTCGGCCGACGGCCCCTGGACCGAGGACGCCTCGACGGGCACGCACGCTGTCGCGGCGGGCACCCACGTCTACGTCCGCGCGATCCCCGCACCGGGGTACACCATCCCCGGTCAGAACGCATGGGACGAGATCGTCGGTCAGCCCGAGACCTGCATCGTGACGGTCCCGGCTCCGGCCGAGGCGAGCTACGACGAGGCGGTGTGCACCGGCCCCGGTGCCTCCGACGGCGCGGGCTACACGCTCACCGGTGCGACGGGCGTGCACTACCTCGTGAGCACCGACGGCGTCGACTACGAGCCGGCCTCCGCGGTCGACGAGCTCGTCGACGTCGAGCCGGGCACCGAGCTGTGGATCCAGCCGGTCGCCGACGAGGGCTACGCCTTCGCCGAGCCGATCGGCCCGTGGCACCACGAGTTCGCCGCGGTGGGCGACTGCCTCGTCGAGGTCCCCGCGATCGGCGACCCGACCTTCGTCGACCAGTCCTGCTCGATCGACGACGAGTTCACCCCGGCCTCCTTCACGGTCGAGCCCGCCGAGCACGCGAGCTACGAGTGGAGCGTCGACGGCAGCGACTTCGCACCCCTCGAGCCCGGCGAGCACGCGGCCGGCACCCTCGTCGGGAAGACCGTCGTGATCCGCGCGATCGCCGACGCGGGCTACTCGCTCGGCGACGGCGTCTCGGAGTGGACGCACGCCTTCAGCACCGAGGGCGGCGACTGCCTCGCGACGCACCCGGTCGTGACCCCGGTCGCGACGAGCGCCGCCGCGACCTGCACCACGGCCCGCACCGTGACGCTCTCGACCCTCGAGGGCATCGACGGCGCCGTGCAGTGGACGATCAACGGGCAGCCGGCCCAGGCCGGCACCCAGGTCGCCCCGGCGGGCGCTCTGCACATCGTCGCCTCCCCGGCGCTCGACGAGACCGGCGAGCCCTACGGCCTGCTGCTCGACGGCTCCGCGCAGTGGAGCGACGACTCGCAGACCGCGATCGCGTGGGACGTGCCCGCGGCGGCGGCACCGGACTGCGAGCTGCAGACCTTCGCGCTCACCGGATCCGACCCCACCGTGCCGCTCGGCCTCGCGGGAGCGCTGCTCGCCGCGGGAGCGCTCGTGATCGCGCTGAGCCGTCGGCAGGCGCGCCGGAGCTGACCCGACCCGGGTTCCCGGCGATAGAGTCGGCGCCCCGTTCCGTGTGCTGAGGCGGAGCGGGGCGCCGTCATGCGCCGATTGTCAACCCCGCCGTCGCGGACGTTGACGATGCGCGGCGCATGGGAGAGTCTGGGGTGACCGGACCCGACCGTTGGGAGCACACCGTGAAAGGCAAGATCCTCTTCATCGTCGGCCTCGGCGTGGGATACGTCCTCGGCACCCGCGCGGGCCGCGAGCGCTACGAGCAGCTCAAGGCAGCCGCTCTCAAGCTCTGGAACGACCCGACGCTGCAGCGCCAGGTGGATCGCGCGGAGGACTTCGTGAAGGACAAGGCGCCGGAGGTCGCGGAGTTCGTCGCGGACAACGCGAAGAAGGCCGCCTCCCGCGTCACGCGTCGCCCCGCCGCCAAGAAGAATGACTGACCCCGCCGAGCCGCAGGGCAGGCGGCGCGGGCTGTTCCAGCTCGTCGCCGACCTCCCCGGCCTGGTCGTCGAGCTCGTCCAGCGCGAGATCGACCTCGTCAAGGCGGAGGTCATCGGCAAGCTCAAGGCGCTCGGCGTCGGCGCGGGCCTGCTCGCGGGTGCCGTGATCGCCGTGCTGTTCGTGGTCGGCTTCCTGCTGCTCGCCGCGACCTTCGCGCTCGCTCTCGTGATGCCCGCGTGGGCCGCGGCCCTCGTCGTCGCGGGCGTGCTGCTCGTCGTCGCCGTCGTGCTCGGGCTCGTCGGCTACCGGATCCTCAAGCGCGGCATGCCGCCGCTGCCGACCGAGACCCTCGAGAGCCTGCGGAGCGACCTCTCCGCGATCAAGGGGATCGGGGACTTCGACCGATTCATAAGGAGGCAGTCATGAGCACCACCCAGCTCACCCCCGACGCCGCGAAGCGGGCCGCCGCCCGCGCCCGTGACGAGCTCGCCTCGGCCCTCGACTCGATCGAGGACCGACTCGACGTGCGCAAGCGCGCGAGCGAGCTGCAGCACCGGGCGGCCGCGGCCTACCGACGCAATCCCGTGCCCTGGATCGTCGCGGGCGCCGCCGTCGCGGTCACGGCCGTCGGACTGATCGCCTGGGCGATCTTCAGCGACGATTGAGCTCCGGACGGGAGCTCGCCGGCTGGCGCATCCTCGTGCCGCGCGGCGGGCGGTGGGGGGACTGGGTCGCCGGGCGGCTGCGGGCGCGCGGCGCGACGCCCGTCGTGGCGCCGCTCATCGACTTCGCCGGGCCGCCCGATCCCGATGCGCTCACCTCGGCGCTGCGGGAGCTCGAGGCCGGCGCCTACGACTGGGTCGTCGTGTCGAGCGCGACGACCGTGGACGTGCTGCTCGGTCAGCAGATCGCGTTGCCCGCGACGACGCGCATCGCGGCGGTCGGCGAGACGACCGCCTCGGCGCTCAGCCTCGCGGGGTACCGCGTGGACTTCTCGCCGGAGTCCGACAACTCGGCGCGCGGCCTCGTGCGCGCCTGGCCGGTCGCCGACGGCCCGGGTACCGCGCTCGTGCTGCACGCCGAGACGCCCGACCCGACGCTCATGGCGGGGCTCGCGCAGCTGCACCTCGAGGCGCACCCCGTGATGGCCTACCGCACGGTCGGCGTTCCGGTGCGCCCGGAGGTCGCGGCCGACGTCGCCTCGGGCCGGATCGGCGCGGTGCTCGTGAGCTCGGGCAGCGTCGCGCGCCAGCTCGCCGAGCAGCTCGCCCCCCTGCCGGAGACGACGGTCGTCGCCTGCATCGGCCCGCGCACGGCCTTCGACACCCGGGCGGCCGGGATCGCCGTGCACGTGATCGCCGAGGAGCGCAGCGTCGAGTCCCTCATCGACGCCCTCGCCGAGTACGCGAGCTGACCCGCCCGTCATCGCGTCGTGCGTTCGGCGCGTTATGGCGGTCCATAACGCGCCGAACGCACGACGCGATGGGCTCGGGCGGGTCAGACGCCGACGGCGAGCGCCGCGAGCAGCAGCGCGAAGCCCACGAGCGGGGCGCCGCCCTGCAGGATCGCGGCCCGCCACAGCGAGCGACGCGAGGAGACGAGCACGACCGCCGCGAGCAGCATGCTCAGCAGGGCGAAAGCCGTGAGGGCGACGCCTGCGGGTCGCGTCGCATCGGCGCCCCACAGCGTGAGCCCGATCCCCGCGCCGAGCGCGAGGAAGAGGTTGTAGAAGCCCTGGTTGAAGGCCATCGGGCGGATGGTGTCCGCCTCGGCCTGCGAGGCGATCCCGAAACGCTGCCAGACGGTCGGCCTCGTCCACAGCACGCTCTCCATGGCGAAGATCGCGATGTGGATGAGGGCGGCGATCGCGGCGAACACGCCGCCGACGATGAGGAGTGCGGTCATCCCGTCATTCTGGTCGCCCGGCGCCCGCAAAGCGAGGGTCTGCCGTGGCGACCCGCGGGATCAGCGCCGCACGTCCACGACGACGCGCCCACGCCCGCGGCCGGCGAGCAGCTCGTCCCCGACCTCGAGGGCGCCCGCGAGGTCGACCTCGCGCGTGAGGGAGTCGAGCGCGGCGAGGTCGAGGTCGCGATCCAGCCGCTCCCAGGCGCCGGCGCGCAGGGCCGGATCGAGGTGCACCGAG
>Ga0164243_10013106_pt1 | contig 11692 bp, 8 predicted proteins | sample OricompcompostOP_FD_108781 | JGI IMG/M metagenome (GOLD analysis project Ga0164243, IMG submission 108781) | Organic Plus compost microbial communities from Emeryville, California, USA - Original compost - Organic plus compost (OP) | ecosystem: Engineered > Solid waste > Mixed feedstock >...
CGCCCCGGCGGACGGCGGGGCGGGGCCGGGCCGACGACATGAGACCGCGGGCGGCGAGGGGCTGCTCACCGTGGCGGTCGCCTTCGGGGCCAACCTGCTGGTCGCCGTGGCGAAGACCGCCGCGGCGGTGGTGACCGGTGCGGCCTCGATGCTGGCCGAGGCCGCGCACTCGTGGGCCGACGCGGGCAACGAGGTGTTCCTGCTGGTCGCCCAGCGTCGCGGTGCCCGCGCGCCGGACCGGGAGCACCCGCTGGGATACGGCCGGGAGATCTACGTCTGGTCACTGTTCGCCGCGATCGGGCTGTTCGCCGTGGGTGCCGGGGTGTCGGTGACGCACGGCATCCAGGAGCTGGTCCACCCGGAGCCGGCCGGCTCCTTCGCCGTCGCCTACGTGGTGCTCGCGGTGGCGTTCGTGCTGGAGGGAGTCTCGTTCGTGCAGGCCTCCCGGCAGGCGCGGCGGGCCGCGCACCGACGGGACCAGGACCTCATCGAGCACATCCTGGCGACTTCCGACCCGACGGTGCGGGCGGTGTTCTTCGAGGACGCGGCGGCGCTGGTCGGCATCGTCATCGCGGCGGCGGGGATCGTGGCGCACCAGGTCACCGGCTCGGCCGTCCCGGACGCGGTGGGGTCGATCCTCGTGGGGGTGCTGCTCGGCGTGGTCGCCGTGGTGCTCATCGACCGGAACCGGCGCTTCCTCGTCGGGCAGGCCGCGGACCCGCGGATGCAGGCGGCGGCGGTCCGCACGCTGCTGGCGCAGCCGGAGGTGGCTCGGGTGACCGAGCTCCGGCTGGAGTTCGTCGGTGCTGGCACCGTCTTCCTCACCGGGGCGGTGGACCTCGCGGGGGACCCGCGCGAGGCGCGGGCCTCCCACGTGCTGGCCGAGCTCGAGCGCCGGCTGACCGCCTTCCCGGCCGTGGTGGGCGCGGTGCTGTCGCTGGCGGAGCCGGAGGAACCGTCGCTGCCCGGCTGAGCGCGCGGGCCCCGACCCTGGCCTTGGCCCCGGCCCGGCCCGAGCCCCGCTCGACCTCGCCACCTTCCCGCCAGATCGCCACCTGGAGCCGGCGAGGTCGACGGAAAGTGGCGAGGTCGTGGGCCCGGGCAGGCCGGGGCGACGGGTGGGTGGGAGGCAGAGAGCGGGGCATCCGGCCCTCGTTCGGGGGGTGTTCGACGAAAGTTGAGTGGAATAGGCTCAAGTCTGGGACTCGTTGAGTCGATCGGACATCAGACAAGAATGGACGCGGACCGTGGACCCGCACGGACCGCACAGGGAGGTCACGCGTGGACGCGAAGTTCACCACCCGGTCCCAGGAGGCCCTCGGCGACGCCATCCAGCAGGCGTCCGCGGCGGGGAACCCGCAGCTGGAGCCGGCCCACATCCTCAACGCCCTGCTCCAGCAGGAGGGCGGTGTCGCCGGCGCGCTGCTCGATGCGGTCGGCGCCGACCGCGCCGCGCTCGGGCGCACCGTGCGCGGGCTGCTGGTCAACCTGCCGACGGCCAGCGGCTCCGCGGTCGCCCAGCCGACCGCGTCGCGGGCCACCTCGGCCGTCATCGACGCCGCCTCGAAGGAGGCGCGCGCCCTCGGCGACGACTATGTCTCGACCGAGCACCTGCTGCTCGGCCTGGCGGCCGGTCAGTCGGGCGTGGCCGACGCGCTGCGCGCTCAGGGCGCGTCCCGTGACGCGCTGGCCGCCGCGCTGCCGACCGTGCGGGGCTCGTCACGGGTCACGAGCCCCAACCCCGAGGGCACCTACAAGGCGCTCGAGCAGTACGGCAACGACCTGACCCAGCGCGCCCGCGACGGCAAGCTCGACCCGGTCATCGGCCGCGACGCCGAGATCCGTCGGGTGATCCAGGTGCTGTCCCGGCGCACCAAGAACAACCCGGTGCTCATCGGCGAGCCTGGCGTCGGCAAGACCGCCGTCGTCGAGGGCCTGGCCCAGCGCATCGTCGCCGGCGACGTCCCCGAGTCGTTGCGCGGCAAGCGGCTCGTCGCGCTCGACCTGGCCGCCATGGTCGCCGGTGCCAAGTACCGCGGCGAGTTCGAGGAGCGGCTGAAGGCCGTGCTGGAGGAGATCACCTCCTCCGACGGCGAGATCGTCACGTTCATCGACGAGCTGCACACCGTCGTCGGCGCGGGCGCCGGCGGCGAAGGTGCGATGGACGCGGGCAACATGCTCAAGCCGATGCTGGCACGCGGTGAGCTGCGCCTCGTCGGCGCCACGACGCTGGACGAGTACCGCGAGCACATCGAGAAGGACCCCGCCCTGGAGCGGCGGTTCCAGCAGGTGTTCGTCGGCGAGCCCAGCGTCGAGGACACGGTCGCGATCCTGCGCGGGCTCAAGGAGCGCTACGAGGCGCACCACAAGGTCACCATCTCCGACGCCGCACTCGTCGCCGCCGCGACGCTGTCCGACCGGTACATCACCGGGCGCCAGCTCCCGGACAAGGCCATCGACCTGGTGGACGAGGCCGCATCGCGGCTGCGCATGGAGCTCGACTCGTCCCCGGTGGAGATCGACGAGCTGCAGCGTGCGGTCACCCGGCTGGAGATGGAGGAGGTCGTGCTGTCCGAAGCCGACGATCCCGCGTCGAAGGAGCGCCTGGAGCGGCTGCGCGCCGACCTGGCCGATCGCCGCGAGGAGCTGGCTGCGCTGACCGCCCGCTGGGAGAAGGAGAAGGCCGGCCACAACCGCGTCGGTGACCTCAAGGCTCGGCTGGACGAGCTGCGGGTCGCCGCCGACCGCGCCCAGCGCGAGGGCGACCTGGCCGCCGCCGGTCGGCTGCTCTACGGCGAGATCCCGGAGGTCGAGCGGCAGATCGCCCAGGCGGAGGCCGCGGAGGACGCCGACGAGACGGCGGCGCCCGCCCAGGCGCCGATGATCGCCGACAAGGTGGGGCCCGACGAGGTCGCCGAGGTCGTGGCGGCGTGGACCGGCATCCCCGCCGGCCGGCTGCTGGAGGCCGAGACGGCCAAGCTGCTGCGCATGGAGGAGGTCATCGGCTCGCGGCTCATCGGCCAGAAGCGGGCCGTGGCCGCCGTGTCCGACGCCGTGCGGCGGGCCCGTGCCGGCATCTCCGACCCCGACCGCCCGACGGGCTCGTTCCTGTTCCTCGGCCCGACCGGTGTCGGCAAGACCGAGCTGGCCAAGGCGCTCGCGGACTTCCTGTTCGACGACGAGCGCTCGATGGTGCGCATCGACATGTCCGAGTACTCCGAGAAGCACTCGGTGGCTCGTCTCGTCGGCGCCCCCCCGGGGTACGTCGGCTACGAGGAGGGTGGCCAGCTCACCGAGGCCGTCCGGCGGCGGCCGTACTCGGTCGTGCTGCTGGACGAGGTGGAGAAGGCCCACCCGGAGGTCTTCGACATCCTGCTCCAGGTGCTGGACGACGGGCGGCTCACCGACGGCCAGGGCCGCACGGTCGACTTCCGCAACGTCATCCTCGTGCTCACCTCGAACCTCGGGTCGCAGTTCCTCGTCGACCCGCTGCTGGACGAGGCGGCCAAGCGTGAGGCGGTGATGAGCGCGGTGCGCGCGGCGTTCAAACCGGAGTTCCTCAACCGGCTGGACGACGTGGTGCTGTTCGACCCGCTCTCCCTGGACGAGATCGGCCAGATCGTGGACCTGCAGGTCGCGGCGCTGGCGACCCGGCTCGGCGACCGTCGGCTGACGCTTGAGGTCACCCCGGCGGCTCGCGAGTGGCTGGCGCTGGAGGGGTACGACCCGGCCTACGGCGCGCGGCCGCTGCGCCGGCTGGTGCAGCGCGAGATCGGCGACCGGCTGGCCCGGCGGCTGCTGGCCGGCGAGGTGCACGACGGTGAGACGGTGGTCGTGGACCGCGTGCCCGACGAGGAGGGGCTGCGGGTCACCTCGCGGGAGACCGTGCACTGACGGAGGATGGCCGGCGTGACGCAGACGACGAGCGGCACGCCGGCAACCCCGCGGCGGCGGGGTGCGGGCGGTCGTGCGCGCGGCGCGGACGCGGCGCGCCCGAGGGCAGGCCGCGAGGATGGGGCGGGCGGTGCGGCCGCCTGGGTCCCTCCCGACGGTTCCGTCGACGCGCTACGGGCCGCGGCCCCGGGGTGTCGTGGTTGCGAGCTGTGGGCCGACGCCACGCAGGTCGTCTTCTCGTCCGGCTCCCCGACCGCGCCGCTGATGCTCGTCGGCGAGCAGCCGGGCGACCGGGAGGACCGCGAGGGGGAGCCGTTCGTCGGCCCCGCGGGCAAGGTCCTCGACTCCGCGCTGGAGGCCGCCGGCATCGCGCCCGACGACATCTACCTGACCAACGCCGTCAAGCACTTCCGGCACGTCGACCAGGGCAAGCGACGGCTGCACAAGACGCCGACGGTCGCCCACATCCGCGCATGCCTGCCGTGGCTCGCCGCCGAGGCGACGGTCGTCCGACCCGACGTCGTGGTGTGCCTCGGGGCGACGGCCGCGCGCGCCGTGCTGGGTCGCGACGTCCCGGTGACGGCCGCCCGCGGGCACCCGGTGGAGGACTCGCCGCTGGACGGGGTGGGGACCGTCGTCGTGACGACCCACCCGTCGGCTCTGCTACGGCTGCGCGGCAAGGGCGGGTGGGACGAGGCGTTCGACGCCTTCGTCGCGGACCTGCGGCTCGCGGCGTCCCTGCGCTGAGGCGGCGGCGCGGGTGGGTGGCGCCGACCGCACGACCGCCCGCCGACCGCGGCCCCGGCCGCTGCTGCGGCGCCGGGGTCAGCCGGTCAGCGTGCGCGCCAGCATCGGTCGGGTCGCGCTCAGACCGCCGCGCACGACGAGCAGCCCTGCGGCGATCGACGCCGCGATGACGGCCAGCGACAACGGCCGGGTCATGAGCGCGACGCCGGTCAGCGGCAGCACCACGACCGCCGCCGTCAGGGCCGAGGACAGGGCCACCCACAGCAGCGGTGTCATCACCGCGCGCCGGCTGGCGGCGTCCACCGTCGTCAGCGGCACGCCGAGGCGGCCCAGGCTGGTGGTGAGCTCCGCCCGGTCGAGGATCTCGGCGGCCTGGTTGATGGACACCGTCGCGGCCACCATGAGGAACGAGCCGACGAGCGTCACCAGCAGGCCCGTCACCAGGTCCTCGGTCAGTGTCACCGTCTCGGGGTCGGTGCTGCTGCCGGTGAGCGAGGCGACCGCCGCGCAGCAGCCACCGAAGACGGCGGTGAAGCTCGTCATCGCCACACCCGACACCTGCCGCCACGCAGCCTTCGGGGACTCGAGCACCGTGCGTGCCGCGAGCAGCCGGTCGGCGGTGCGGGCCTCACGCAGCTGCCGCCGGGCGACCCGGCGGACGAGCCACGGACCGAGCAGGTTGAGCACGGCGAACGCCCCGCCGAAGGCCCCGCCCACCATGGCCAGGATGACGACGACCGCACCGGCCACCTGCAGCGCCAGCATCGCCGCCGTGCAGACCGCCACCACGACCAGGGCCACGACGGGCCGTCCCCAGCCCATCCGCGGCGGTTCGTCGCGCACCCGCACACCGAGCGGCGAGATGACCACGCGCCGCAGCCCGACGACGGTGCTGACGGCGGCCAGCAGGGTCACCCCGAGGACCACCAGCAGCACGGCGCGCCAGTCGAGCAGCACGCCGTGCAGGCCGAGCGGCCGCCCGCGGAACGAGAGCAGGCCGACGAGCGGGGCGAGCGCCAGGTAGCCGACCACCCCGGCGAGCGACCCCAGCAGCGCGAGGACGGTGGACTCCGCCACGGCCAGCCCGGTGACGCTGCCCGGGGGCACGCCGAGCAGCCGGAGCGTGGACAGCCGGTCGTCCCGGCGGCGGGCGGACAGCCGTGCGGCGGCGCCGCACAGCGTGAGCAGCGGCACGACGAGCAGCACCAGCGCGACCACGGCGAGCCCCTGATAGGTGGCGGCCCGGTCGTCGGTCCAGGCGAAGAAGCTCTGCGCGCCGCCGAGCACGGTGAGCAGCAGCGCGGTGACGATGCCGAAAGCCACGACGGGTAGCACCAGCGGTGCGCGGCCCGCGGCCCCGGGACGGGCCAGCAGCCAGCCGATGCGGGCGATCACGACGCCACCCGCTCCCCGACGACGCGTCCGTCGCGCACGTCCACGATGCGCTCGCAGCGGCCCGCGACCGTGGCGTCGTGCGTCACGACGACGAGTGTGCGGCCCGTCCCGGTGGTCGTCGCGAGCAGCGTCTCCATGACCTCGGCCGACGTGTGCGAGTCCAGCGCGCCCGTCGGCTCGTCGGCGAACACGACGGGGGCGCCCGTGGCTTGCGCTCGGGCGATCGCGACGCGCTGTGCCTGGCCACCGGAGAGCTGTCCGATGCGGCGCTCGGCGAGGTCGCCGATACCCAGGCCGGCCAGCAGCTCGGCTCCGCGGTGCTCGGCGGCGGCGCGCGGGGTGCCGGTGAGCATGAGGACCAGGGCGACGTTCTCCACCGCTGTGAGCTCCGGCAGCAGGAATCCCTGCTGGAAGACGAAGCCGAACGTCTCACGCCGCAGCCGCGAGCGGCCGCCCTCGTCGAGAGCGGTGACGGTGAGCGGCCCAGAGTCAGCGTGCAGGACCACCGTGCCGGCGTCCGGCTGGGTGATGCCCGCCAGGCAGTGCAGCAGCGTCGTCTTGCCGGACCCGGAGGCGCCCATGATGGCGACGGACTCCCCGGTGCGGACGGTGAGGTCGAGCCCGTCCAGTGCGCGGGTCGGGCCGTAGGTCTTGACCAGCCCGGTGGCCTGCAGGACGACCGGGTCGGATGCTGCCGCTGCTGTCATGCCTCGATCGTCGTGCGCGTCGGGTGCCCGCCGCGTCGGCCCACGGGCGGGTCGTCGCCGTCCGGGGGTCATCCCTGCGGGGGACCGGGCGTCCGCTCGGGTGCGCCTTCCGGATGTGCAGACACGTGCGGCCTGCCCGGAGCTCCGGCCCGGGCAGGCCGCACGCCGGCGCGCGGAGGGGAGCCGCGCGCGGTCCGTCAGGCGCGCACGTCGGCGGCGACGGGTTCGGCCGCCACGTCCGCGACCTCGTCGCCTGCCGGGTCCCGCGCGAACGGTGCACGCAGGGTGGGCAGGATCTGGCGGCGGTGGACGACGAACATCACCAGTGCGATGACCGCGTACACGGCGCTGAGCACCAGCCGCGCGGGCGTCGAGGTGATCGCGAACTGGGCGGCGAAGAGCACCAGCAGGGTCACCGCCGCCCACCGCTGGAAGCGCAGCGCGAGCAGGATCGCCACGCCCATGAGGGTCTGCGTCGCGGTGAGCAGCACCTCCTCGACCTGACGACCGTCCAGCGGGAGACTGCCGTGGCCGCCGCCGAGGGTGTACGCGATCGGCAGCGAGCCGACCAGCAGCGTCCACTGGTTGACCTTGGCGGAGATGAGCATCGCCATCGCCGCACCGCCCTTGCCGCGGGTGGCGAAGATGATGGCGACGATGAACTCCGGCGCTTCGGAAGCCAACGGGGCCAGCCACTGCACCAGCAGGAACTGGTCGACGCCGAGCTGGCCGCCCGCCTCGACGAGCGAGTCGGCGAAGGGTTCCGCGCAGGCCACGATGATCGCCGCGGCGACGACGAACAGCAGCACGACGGTCCAGCGCCGGCCGACCTTCGGCAGGCCGCCGATGGCGGCCGCTACACCGACCAGGTCCGGCTCCTCCGCCTCGCCGCGGGTCAGCTTGTAGAGGTAGACGACGAACCAGGCGATGAGCAGCACACCCAGCACGATGTGGATCTGAGCGGTCAGGGGCACGACGAAGGCGACGATCCCGGCGATGAGCAGGAAGCCGAGCTCCAGGCGCCCTTCCTCCAGGCGCAGCACCGACTGGCGGCGTCCGGTGGCACGACGGGCGAACCACAGCGCGACGAGTACGACGACCGGCCAGCCCAGGCCGAGCAGCAGCCGGTTCGACCCGGTCATGTTCGCGGCGGCGTACGCCTCGTAGGCGGGGTCGCTGCCGCCGGTATAGGCGTAGTACAGATCGACGGCGTACTCCGGCAGCACGGCGATGAACGCGAGGACCGCCACGGCGAGCCCGCCGGAGACATCCACTTCCGCGGCCTCGGCGGCCCACGCCAGCAGGAAGCTCGCGGCGACGACCGCAGCGCCGAAGACCAGCACCTGGCCGAGCGCCGCGGTGTGCAGCCCTCCGATGCGCATGACGAGCGCCGGCAGCACGACGAGGAACGCGGGGACCAGCGCCCGCACGAGCACCGTGCGGGCGCGGGCGGGGGCCGTCGGCGGGGCCGGGTCGAGCGTGGTGGTCACAGATGCCTCTCGGTCGGTGCCCGGGTACGCGGGCGTCGATGGACCGAGGAGGACGATAGAAAGAAATGGTGCAGGAATGCCAGCCGATCCGGTGGTGACGACGGTCACGGAATCTTCTACGGCGAATGGCCGGATGCATTTGTTCGGTAACCCGAACAATATTCGGTCACCCGAACTAGCAGGTCAGGCCGGTCGGTCCGGTACGCTCGCCGGGCCGAACGAGAGGTCGGCATCTCACGATTCGGGAATTCTGGGCGACGGCGAAAATGCGGGCGCAGGGGCGCGAATTACTCGTCGGCGGCGCCGGGAGTGACCGCCAGGCACAGACCGGTGCGGTCGCCGCGAGCCCACCCCTCCCGGGTCGGTGCCCAGGTGACGGCCGTGGCACCGGCGGCCACCTCGTCGGGGGTGAGGACGCACGCGCGAGCAACGGCCGCGTCGGCGGTGTCCTGGCCGGGCCAGGACGACCCGGCGGCGAAGTCGTACTCCGTGACGACCCGGGCCGTGTGCGGGCCGTCGCACGGGACGACGTCCACCGTGTCCACCGGGCCGTCAGCCGGGAGCGTCGCCAGGCAGTTGCCGGTGACGAGCTGGACCGCGTGCGCCCGGCGCGGCCCGGCAACGTCCGGTGGCAGCGGCCGGTGGGCGGCGGCATCCAGCGCGGCGACGACCGTGACCCCGCCGACCCCCAGGGTGCCGACGATGCCCAGGACCACCCCGGCGACCGCCAGGCCGCGACCGCGCCGGCCGTGGCGGGCGATGCGGCGCCGCGCGCCGAGGGCCAGACCGAGCGCGACCGGGCCGAGCCCCAGCACGCCGGTGATCAACGACCACAGGGCCAACGGCTCACGCGGCGGAGGCGCGGGGTGCCAGCCCGGGCCGTAGTACGGCTCGGGGTAGCCGGTCGGCTCCGGCCGCGGCGGGTAGCCCCCGGTGGTGCTCATGCGGGCAACCTAGCCGGTCCGCGTGGTCGGGTCGCTGGGCGGGGCTCACCCTGGCCGGCTGCGGGCGGACCTGCGGGCGGTCAGTCGGCGATGTCGAGCACGACCGGGACGTGGTCCGAGGGAGCCTTGCCCTTGCGCTCGTTACGCTCGATCGTCACGCCGGTCACCCGGGCGGCGAGGGCCGGGGTGGCGTACGTGAGGTCGATACGCATGCCCTCGTTCCGCGGGAAGCGCAGCTGCTGGTAGTCCCAGTAGGTGTAGGTGTGCTCGGCCGGCACGTGCACGCGCGACACCTCTGTGTACCCGGCCTCCGCGAACGCCGCGAAGGCCTCCCGCTCCGCGGGTGTCACGTGCGTGCGCCCGGCGAAGAAGCCCATGTCCCACACGTCGGTGTCCAGCGGCGCGATGTTCCAGTCGCCCACCAGCGCGACCTGCGCCTGCGGGTCCGCGGCCAGCCAGCCCTGCGCTGCGTCCCTGAGCCGGGCCAGCCACTCGAGCTTGTAGGCGAAGTGGGGGTCGTCGATCTCCCGGCCGTTCGGCACGTACAGGCTCCACACGCGCACGCCGCCGCAGGTGGCGCCCAGGGCCCGTGCCTCTGCCGCGGCCGGGTCGCCCCACGTCGGCATGCCGGGGAACCCGACCTCGACGTCCTCGATCCCGACGCGCGACGCGATCGCCACACCGTTCCACTGGCTGAAGCCGCTCGTGACGACCTCGTAGCCGAGCGACTCGAATGCCTCCCGCGGGAACTGCTCGTCCTTGCACTTGGTCTCCTGCAGCGCGAGCACGTCGGTGCCCGTGCGCTCCAGGAAGGCGACGGCCCGCTCGGTGCGGGCCCGGATCGAGTTGATGTTCCACGTCGCGAGGCGCATGGGCGGCACGCTACCGGCACCCGCCGACACGGCGGAGCGACGTCAGTCGCGGGCGAGGACCTCGTCCGGATCGATCGCCGGCAGCCCTGTGTGCCGCAGCCCCACCGTGCGTCCGGGACGACAGCCGGTGTCGTGGCCAGATCGCGAACGGTCCGGGTGATCCCCTCCCCGAGGCGGCACGCGTGTCGGTAGGGGTCAGTAGTCTGCGAGCGGTCCGGGACGGACCCGTGACGTCGCTGAGCGGGCGTCAGGTGTGACGACGAGCGGGGGGCACAGCATGAGCAGCGACGACACCGGACGCCCAGGGCCGGCCGAACCGGGGTCCTGGCCCCCGCCCGCACCGGGCAGGGGCGACCCGGCGGCGCAGCCGAGCGGCGGGGCCACCCCACCGTCGTCGCCCTACACGCCCGGCTCGCAGCAACCAGCTGCGGCGTACCCCGTGCCGCCGCTGTACCCGGAGCCGTCGGGTGCGCCGGCGTACCCGGGCTCGGCGCCCTATGCGGGAGCGCCGTCGTCGCAAGGCGCGACGCCGTACGGGGGGACGACCCCGGGCACGGGGCCCGAGGGTGCGCCGTACGGCGGGAGCCCGTACGCCGGCACGGAGCATGCGACGCCCGCCGGCCACCCCGGCGCCGGCCAGGGCTACCCGCCGCCGTACGGCGCGACCCCTTACGGCCCCACCCCCTACGGCGCTGGCCCGTACGGTGCGACGCCGTACGGGCAGCAGGCGCCGCAGCCGACCGACGGCGTCTCGATCGCCGCGCTGGTCACCGGCATCCTGACGCTCGGGCCGCTGCCGCTGATCCTGGGCATCGTCGGCCTGCGTCGTACCCGCCGCGACGGGACCCGCGGGCGGGGGATGGCGATCGCCGGTGTCGTGCTCGGCGTGCTGTCGACCCTGGCCTGGACCGGCATCGCAATCCTCATCGCCATGGGTCTCGGGGCGCTGAGCAACGCGGTTCAGGAGCGGATCGACGACCTGCACACGAGCTGTGCGGCCGGGGACATGGCTGACTGCGACACGTTGGCGTCGATCGCGCCGGCCGGCTCGGCCGAGGAGGAGTTCGGCGAGACGTGCGGCGGGCGCACCGACGGCAGCACGCTGTGCACCATGCTCGAGCAGCCGGACACCGGCGCCGACTCGTCCGACGACGGGGCGGTGGGCGGTGCCTACGGCAGCGACCCGACGCTCGACGCGCTGTGGGACGCCTGCGACGCCGGTGACTTCCAGGCCTGCGACGACCTGTATGACTCGTCCCCGTTCGGCTCGGACTACGAGTCCTTCGGCGCGACGTGCGGCAACCGGATCCAGACCGACCAGTACTGCACGGAGGCCATGGCGGGCTGACCGCACGGCCGGCGTCAGCGGCGGCGCGATGGTGCGCGTGCCGCCGACGCGGGCGGTGCCGGGAGGGACGCGCCGCGTCAGGCGGAACGGGCGCCGCTGGTGGGGTCGGCGGGTGCGGCCGAGCCGAGGGATCCCAGGGAGCGGCGGAGGCGGCAGCGCGCGTTCAGTCGGCCGACTCGGCGAGCATCCGCCCGCTGGCCGCCGCCCATGCCCAGCGGGCTCCTTCTTCGGGGGCCGGCAAGGGGTCCAGCTCCAGCCAGCCGACCAGCACCCCGATGAGCGAGCCGGCCAGGGC
>Ga0164243_10013107_pt1 | contig 11691 bp, 10 predicted proteins | sample OricompcompostOP_FD_108781 | JGI IMG/M metagenome (GOLD analysis project Ga0164243, IMG submission 108781) | Organic Plus compost microbial communities from Emeryville, California, USA - Original compost - Organic plus compost (OP) | ecosystem: Engineered > Solid waste > Mixed feedstock >...
TCTCGACGCCTTCGTCGACCTCGTCGTGCCGGAGCTCCAGCGCCGCGACCTCATGCGCAAGGCGTGGACGACCTCGACGCTGCGCGAGCACTTCGGGCTCGGGCCGGTGAAGCCCGCGGCGGTGGCGCAGGCCTGAGCGCGCCTCGTCACGAGGTGATCTGCTCGCCGATGCGATGCCAGGCGCGGTTGTGATACACGAGGGCATCGCGGCTTCGACCCGGGTCCGGCGTCCGGGCTGAGAATGCCTGGAGCGCGTGCACGGCGATGACCGTCGAGCCTCCGGCCTCCATACGGTTGACGACCGCGCCGCGGATCCAAGCGCGCACCCCGTTGAACACCGGTTCGCCGGTCGACAGCCGAGACCAGATCGAGGTGTCGGCGAAGCGGTCGATCCCGCTCGTCGCCCCGAGCTTCGCGATGTCGAGGTCCTCCGCGTCGAGCAGATGCACGACGACGGTTCGCGCCCTGAGGAAGGTCGGAGTCGAGGAGGAGATCGCGGACGCGGAGAAGACGAGCAGCGGGGGCTCGGCGCTCACCGATACCACCGAGGTGGCGGTGAGCGCGACCGGGCCGTCCCCGGCGTCGGCGGTGACCACGGCGACGCCGCTCGGGTGACCACGGAATACCGTCTTGAACTCGTCCGCCGAAACGGTGCCGGGCTCCTCGTGTGCCAGCTCGGCCACGCGCGGCTGCCCCGGACGTCGCTCGGGGGTAGCGTGCGTCATATCCACTCCTCCACTCAAAGCTGCAGCGCTCAGCGTCTCGGGTGTGCATCTTCGCCCACCGAGCGCGGGCACCCCGGCCCAGTCAGGCGGGGGCCGGCGGCGGGGCGCGGCGCCGAGGTTCCGTGTCCAAGCCTCGGCAGAACCCTGGGCCGACGCATCTAATTTTCCGACTGGCGGAAAGCCTCTGGATTCACCGGAGGCGGATAGGCATTGTCGCTTGGGTGCGATCGTCGCGATGGCACGCACATTCCCTCAATGCCAAGGTGCATGAACGCACGATGGCGGCAATCACAACCGAAGCAAAGCAAAGGAGCTTTGATGTGGACTAAGCGCTTCAGGGCCCCCGCCGTGGCGGTCCTCGCCGCAGCGGGGATCGCCCTCGCCGGCTGCTCCTCGTCCCCATCGCCGACGTCCTCATCCGACGCCGACGGTGCCTACGATCCGACGACGGCCACGGCCACTTCTGCGGCCGACATGGACGCCCTCGTCGCCGCGGCGAAGGCCGAGGGCGCGCTCACGCTATATACCGACGGCACGCTCGCGATCCAGCAGGCCTGGGCCGACCAGTTCACCGCGAAGTACGGCATCCCGGTGTCGATCGTCCGGGACTCCGGCGGTCCGCTCTACTCGAAGTTCTCCCAGGAGGAGGCGGCGGGCCAGGGGCAGGCTGACGTCTTCGGCAACGTCGACAACCAGTCCCTCGACGAGGCAGTGGACAACGGCTGGATCGCCGAGTACACGCCGCAGGACGGCCCGCAGTTCCCGGACGACCGTAGCCGGCCGGGCTACTACTACCCGTTCAACATGGGCTTCGCGCACTCGCTGATCTACAATCCGACGAAGGTCACATCGGAGGAGCTCGCCGAGGTGCAGGCGAACCCGCTCAAGGCGATGGAGGACCCGAAGTTCAAGGGCCGCATCGGCATCTGCCCGCCGCAGCTCGCGCTGCTCGCAACGGCGTTCTGGTACCAGTACACCGACGGCAGTGCCAAGGACACGATTGGCTGGGACGGCCTCGCGAAGATCGCGGCGAACGCCCAGCTGATCACCGACACGCTGACGCTGACGAACGACGTCATCTCGGGAGAGGTCGACTTCGCCTTCCCGGTCGCCGACTCGATCGTCGGCAGCTACCTCGGAAAGGACCCGACCACCCCGGTCGCCTTCGTGTACCCGACCCCGACGGTGAACAGCCAGTTCGGCATGGGCGTCGTGGCGAACTCGCCGCACCCCGCCGCTGCGCGGCTCTTCCAGGAGTGGGCGGCGACGCTCGAGGGCTCGAACGCGATCGCGAAGCTGTCCGCGAACCAGAACCTCCATAAGGGCGGCGACGATGACCGTCCGTACCTCGACGAGGCCTGGTACAAGCCCTATGCCGACGACCAGGTCTGGAACTCGGCCGACTACACCCAGGATCAGACCTTCCTCGACGCGGTCGGCAGCGACGGCGACTGGATGGCGCACTGGAGTCAGGTCTTCGGGTACTCCGGCTGATGACACTGCTCGAAAAGGGTTCCCGCCCGTCCGCGGAGAAGCGGGCGGGCGGGGACCACCCCGAAACCGGGACGGTCTCCATCGCGACGCGGACCAGGACGGCCAAGCGCATGCCGGCGAGCCCGCTCGCGATCGTCACGCTCATCATCCTGCTCGGGCTCGTCGTCGCCCCGCTCATCATGGTGTTCTACGGCGCCTTTCAGAGCGGGGCGCCCGGCCTCCCGAAGACGACCTGGTCGATCAAGGCGATCCTCGCGGTCTACACGACGCCGACGTACATCTGGCCACTCATCGGCACCCTCATCCTCGCTGTCGTCACGGCGCTCATCTCGGTCGCGCTCGGCACGCTCTTCGCTTGGCTCATCGCCCGAACGAACGTCTTCCTCCGGCGCACGCTCGAGTGGGGCATCATCGTCCCGCTGTTCATCTCGCCGTTCATCGGCGCCGTCGCCTGGAACATCCTCGGCGCGCCCCGCGCCGGCATGATCAACTCGAACCTGCGCTGGATGCTCGGCCTGCAGGACGACGCGCAGATCGTCAACATCAGCACGCTGCCCGGGGTGGTTTTCGTCATGATGCTCTACTTCATGCCGTACGCCTACCTGCTCGTCTCCTCCTCGCTGCGGAACATGGACCCCGGCCTCGAGGAGGCCTCGTACATGAACGGCCGCGGCGTCGCGGCTACCGCGTTCCGGGTGACGCTGCCGATCGTGCGGCCGGCGCTCACGGCGGCCTTCTTCATGATCGCGATCCTCGCCACAGGCGTGTACACCATCCCCCTCGCTCTCGGTGTCAACACGGGCTTCGCGCCACTCGGCCTCCTCGTCTACCTGAAGAACACTCAGTACCCGACGAACCAACCGCTCGCCGCCGCGATCGGCACGCTCATGTTCTGGTTCACGCTGCTCGGCATCTACTTCTATCGCCGCGCCATTCGCAACGGACGGCGCTACGTCACGCTCGCCGGCAAGGCGACCCGGCAGCGCCCGGTCCGGCTCGGCTGGGCGCGGTGGCCCGCGACCGTCCTCATCGCGATCTACGGCCTGCTCGCGGCGGTGCTCCCGTACATCGCGCTGATACTCATGGCGCTGACGCCGTACGCGATCACCGATCTGCGGAAGATCCAGGCCTCCTTCGACGGTTTCGTGAGAGTGCTCGCGAGCATTGACACCTGGCATGCGCTGCTCAACACCGTCTGGATCGGCCTCATCGCGCCGACGATCGCGGTCATCATCGCCTCCGCGGTGGCGTACGTCATCATCCGGCAGCGGGGCAGGCTCGGCGGCACGCTCGACTACCTCTCGACGTTCCCGGTCGCAGTGCCGGCGATCGTCTTCGCGACCGGCATGCTCTGGCTGTACATCCGCACGCCGCTCTATGCGACGGTGCTCACGCTCGCGCTAGCGCTCGTCGCCGGATTCATGCCGACCGCGACGCGATTCATCTCCACAGGCCTGATGCAGATCGATCCATCGCTCGAGGAGGCGGCCCGGATGTCTGGGGCGAGCCGCTTCCGCGCAGCGTTCACGATCACTATCCCGCTCATCCGGCCCGCGATCCTCTCGGCGTGGTCGCTGCTCTTCATCTTCGCGAGCCGTGAGGTGAACGAGACCGTCCTCCTCGCGACGCCGAATACTCGGCCGCTCGCGGTGCTCGCGTGGAACGACCTCGATGCGAACGACCCGGCCGCCGCCGCCGTCGCGTCCATCCTGCTGACGGTGTTCATGGTCGTCGGCATCCTCATCTCCCGCTTCGTGTTCCGCACCAGGCTCGACTCCTCGAACCTGTAGCCCGGTGACCACCCCCAAGCAGAAAGCAAGAGCATGACCATCGAGACCGAAGAGGCGACGGCGGTGCAGGCCGGCCACATCGTCGGCGCATCCCTGCGGGTCAAGGACCTGCGAATCGCCTACGGCAGCGTCGAGGCCGTCAAGGGCATCTCCTTCGACATCGAGCCGGGCGAGTTCCTCACTCTGCTCGGCCCCTCGGGCTGCGGGAAGACGACGACGCTGCGCTGCATCGCGGGGCTCGAGCCGGCGTCTGGCGGCACGATCGCCATCGGCGACGTCGTCGTCGCGGGTCCCGGTAAGCACGTCCAGCCCGAGAAGCGCGGCATCAACATGGTGTTCCAGTCCTACGCGGTCTGGCCGCACATGACCGTCGAGAAGAACGTCGGCTACGGCCTGACGGGCATGAGCAAGGCCGCCGCGAAGTCGCGCGTCGACGAGGTGCTCGAGCTCGTAGGTCTGACGAAGTACGGCAAGCGCTACGGCACCGAGCTCTCTGGCGGTCAGCAGCAGCGCGTCGCGCTTGCCCGTGCGATCGTCACGCAGCCCAAGGTACTGCTCTTCGACGAGCCGCTGTCGAACCTCGACGCCGGCCTGCGTGAGCAGATGCGCTTCGAGATCCTGGAGCTGCAGCGCCGGGTCGGCATCACCGCCGTCTATGTCACGCACGACCAGACCGAGGCGATGTCGATGTCCGACAAGGTCGTCCTACTCAACGACGGGCTCATCGAGCAGGCCGACGTGCCCCGCGAGCTCTACCGGCGACCGCGCTCGGAGTTCGCCGCGAACTTCGTCGGCCGGGCGAACATCCTCCCCGGCGAGCTCGCCGCGAGCCGTGATCGGATCACCGTCCCCGGCATCGCGACGCCGGTGATCGGCGCGGAGCCCGCCGAGGCCGGCACCGAGAGGACTGCGTCCGCGGTGTTCCGCGCCGAGAACGTCAAGGCTGGCGTCGAGGCCGAGCGTCTCGAGAACAAGTGGCCCGCGACGATCACACGCTTCGCCTACCTGGGCCGCACGCTCGACGTGCAGTATCGGGTCGGCGAGCTCGGCGTGCGCGGCGAGCTGCCGCCCGGCACCCCGCTCGAGGTCGGGCAGTCGATCACGATCGGCGTCGCCGCCACGGACATCCACTTCGTCCCGCGCGCCGAGGACTGAGCATGGCGGGGAGTCAGTCGGTCGCGATCGCCGGCGCGGGAGCGACCGCGCAGGGCGAGCTGCCCGGCCGCAGCGCGAACGCGATCGCCGTCGAGGCGATCGAGCTCGCGCTCGCCGACGCGGGGCTCGCGAAGGCCGATGTCGACGGACTCGTCACCTGCAGGAACCTCCAGTCCCGCGTCGGGATCGACGAGCAGATCGGCGAGCTGCTCGGCATCAGCCCGCGCTTCGGCGCGACGCTCGACTATGGGACGGGGAACTTCTCGCTCCACCTCGCCACGATGGCGATCCGCGCCGGCCTCGCCGAGACGATCGTGCTCGCCTACGGCACCAACCAGCGCTCGGCGAAGACGGATTTCGGCATCGCGGTGGGCGGCGGCGCCGAGATGGCGTCCGTCAACGGCGTGGTGCACGTCGCCGGCCGTGCGGCGCTCGCCTTCCGACGCCACCAGCACCAGTACGGCACGACCGAGGAGCAGCTCGGCTGGGTGTCCGTCGCCCAGCGGGAGTGGGCGGGAATGAACCCGCTCGCGATCTTCCGCAAGCCGCTGACGATCGAGGACTACCTCGCGAGCGAGCCGCTCGTCGCCCCGCTGCGCCGAGCGGACCTCACGATGATCTCGGACGGCGGCGCCGCGCTCGTCGTGACGACCGCCGAGCGGGCGAGGGACCTCGCGAAGCGGCCCGTGCACGTCGCGGCGATGGCGCAGCGCACCGCATTCCGCGCCGATCACGACCCGGAGAGCCTCAACCGCCCCTGGCTCGGCGAGCTCGCGAAGGAGCTGTGGTCGACGAGCGGCTACCGGCCGGACGACATCGGCGCGCTGTACATCCAGGACGCGACGTCGGTGTGGGTGCTCCAGATGCTCGAGTGGTACGGATTCTGCCCGGTCGGCGAGGGCGGTCGCTTCCTCGCGGAGGGTCGCACCCGGCCCGGCGGCTCGCTCCCCGTCAACACGAACGGCGGCCAGCTCTCCGAGGCGTACATGTGGGGCTGGCTCCATCTCGTCGAGGCGGTGCGGCAGCTGCGCGGCGAGGCGGGAGAGCGGCAGGTCCCCGGCCTCGAGGTCGCGCTCGACGTGTCGTCGCACGACTTCCTGAAGGGCGCGGCGTCGATCCTGACGACGAGATCATGAGCTACTCCGGAATCCTCCCCGACATCGACGACCCGCTGACCGCCCCGTTCTGGGCGGCGGCGAGGGATGGCCGCCTCGTGGCGCAGCGCTGCGCCCGCTGCGGGACGTTCCGATGGACGCCGGCGGAGATCTGCCCCGAGTGCCTCTCCTCCGAGACCGACTGGGCGCCGCTCTCGGGCAGGGCCGTGGTGTGGAGCTATGCGGTGTACCGCCGGGCGATGCACCCCGCGTTCAAGGCCGCTGTCCCGTACACCGTCGCGATGCTCGAACTCCCGGAGGGCATCCGGATGCTCGGCATGGTGCGCACGTCGAGCGGCGACGCCGACGCCGACGGCGAGGTGCGGATCGGGGACGAGGTCGAGGCCGCCTTCGAGGCGGTCACGGACGAGGTGACGCTCGTGCGCTGGGACCCGATCGGGCGGGCATCGCGGGAGACGGAGACGAACGAATGAACGACGCCAGCGCGCGCCGCGGCCCGCTTGCGGGCGTGACGGTGCTCGACCTCACGCAGCATCTCTCCGGTCCGCACGCGACGATGATCCTCGGCGACTTCGGTGCCCGGGTCATCAAGATCGAACCGCCGTCGGGGGACCCGACCCGGCGGATCGGACCGTACTTCGAGGACGGCGACAGCGACTACTACCACGCGGCGAACCGGAACAAGGAGAGCGTCATCCTCGACCTCAAGGCGCCGGGCGGGCGGGAGGCGCTGCTCGCGCTCGCGGCCGAGTCCGACATCGTGTTCGAGAACTTCCGACCCGGGACCCTCGACAAGCTCGGCATCGCGTTCGACGCCCTGTCCGAGGTCAACCCGCGGATTGTGCTCTGCTCGGTGACGGGCTTCGGCCAGACCGGCCCATACCGCAACCGGCCGGCGTTCGACATCATCGTCCAGGGCCTCTCGGGCGGCATGTCGCTCACCGGCGAGAAGCAGGGCAAGCCGGTGCGCTCCGGCCTTCCGATCGGCGACGTCGCAGCCGGCGTCTACGCGGCCGCGGGCGCACTCGCGGGCCTCGTCGAGGTCGCGAAGACCGGCCGCGGCACGACGGTCGACGTCTCGATGCTCGACACCCAGGTCGCGCTGCTCTCCTACGTCGGCACGTACTACCTCGCCTCCGGCGACGTGCCGGGCCGCCAGGGCCGCGAGCACATGAGCATCCCCACGTACCGCGCCTTCACCTGCGGGGACGGCAAAGAGCTCGTCGTCGCGGCGAACACCGAGGCGTTCTGGCAGGGGCTCGCCCGGGCCTTCGGCGTGCCGGAGCTCGTGGACGACCCGCGCTTCGCCGACAACGAGCGGCGCAGGGAGCACCGCGCGGAGCTCGACGCCGTCCTCGAGGCGAGCGCGGCGGCTTCGACGGCGGCGGAGCTGCTCGCGCGGCTCGGCGAGCAGGGCGTGCCGTCCGCGCCCATCAACGACGTCGCGGAGGCGCTCGCCGACCCCGAGATCGAGTCGCGCGGGATGGTCGTGACGCTCGACGGCCGAGGCGACAGGATCCGCACGCTCGGCAGCCCGGTCAAGTTCCCCGGAGCCCGTACCGCGTTCACCGCATCGCCGAGGCTCGGCGAGGACACGGAGCGCGTGCTGCGCGAGGTCGCCGGCTACGACGACGCGCGGCTCGCCGAGCTCGTCGCCTCGGGGGCAGTGCGCGTCGCGAGGCCGGAGGGCGCCGTGGGAGTACCCCATGACTGAGCTGCTGCTCCTGCCGGCGCTGGCCCAGGACGACCACGCCTACGACCTCGTCGGCATGCCCTCGCGCACCGCGCTCTACCCCGGCACCGGGACCCGCCCGCCGGAGCCCGTGACGCTGTGGGGGATCGCCGACGAGATCGCCGCAACGCTCGCCGAGCCGGTCGACATCGCCGGCGTCGCGCTCGGCGGCATCATCGGGCAGTACCTGCTCATCCGGCACCCGGACCTCGTCCGCTCGGCGCTGCTTGCGAACACGCCCTCCAGCGTCGGCGATCCGACGCAGCTCTACCAGCGCGCCGAGGAAGCGCGGCGCGACGGCGTCGCCGCGATGGCCGACACGCTCGTCGCTCGCTGGTTCCGCCAGGAGACGATCGCCGCCGACGGCCCGGGCGTGCGCTACATCCGCGAGCAGATCGCGGCGCTCCCCTCCGAGGGCTTCTCGTACATGCAGCGCGCGATGGCGCAGACCGACACCGCGGCCGCGCTGCCTGGCGTCACGGCACCCGTGACGCTGCTCCAGGCGAGCGACGACCCGGTCGGCCCGGGCAGCGTCGCGCGGATCCACGAGCTCCTGCAGCGCAGCAGGCTCGTCGAGATCCCGGGCAGTCACATGGTCCATCTCGACAACCCCGAGGGATTCCGCCGGGCTCTCGAGGACCACCTCGCGTGGGTCGACGCGGGCGCGCCGATCGACTGATCAGAAACCGCAAGGGAGAACGACATGGCTGACGGGATGCGGGACGCGGACGTCCTCGTCGTCGGATCCGGCATCGCGGGGCTCACAACCGCGCGAAGGGCGCAGCAGCTCGGGCTGCGGGTGACGGTGCTCGACAAGGGCGCCGAGGCGCCCGGCTCGAGCAACGCGCGCGTCTCGCAGGGCTTCCTCAGCGCCGCGTACCTGCCGATGGACACCGACCCCGAGATCCTCAAGGCCTACGGACGCGAGGTCACCTCTGACCTCGGGCGCGAGGAGCTCATCGACACCTGGGCCGAGAACGCCGGCCGCGCGCTCGACTGGATCCTGAGTGAGGGCATCGAGGCCGACACGATCCTCCCGGACAGCGACCAGCGCTACCTGCTGCCCTTCGTCCCCGGCACCCCCGGGCTGCGCTTCTTCGACCGCGACCGCGGTCCGGACCGGGCGATGACGCTGCATGCGACGAGGTTCGTCGAGGCGGGCGGGACCTACCTCGCGCAGACCCGCGCCACCGAGCTGCTCACCGAGGGCGACGCCGTGGTCGGCGTGGTCGCCTGGGGGCCGAAGGGCCGATTCGAGCTGCGCGCGCCCGCGGTCGTGCTCGCCGACGGCGGCTTCCAGGGCAATCCGGAGATGCTCCGGCGCTACATCGGCCCAGCGGCCGACCGCGTGAAGCTCCGATCGCTCGCCTCACAGACCGGCGACGGCATCCGGATGGGCCTGGCCATCGGCGCCGCCGTGGCGAACATGGAATGGTTCTACGGACACATGCTCTCGCTCGACTCGATCGAGAACGACGACCTCTGGCCATATCCGGCGATGGACGGCCCGATCAAGAACGGCATGCTCGTGGGCCCGGACGGTCGCCGCGTGGCGAACGAGGATGGCAGCGGCACCGGCCTCACGCGTCCCGCGATGGGCGGCATCGCACTCTCCAACGCGCTCACGAAGACCTCGGATCCGCGCAGCTACATCGCGGTGCTCGATGCGCCTGCGTGGGCCGGCAGCCAGTGGAAGGACAGCCCGGCGCAGTACCTCGGCACCTTCTCCGCGAACCCCGCCATCGTCGACGCAGGCGGCCGCGTCTACGAGGCCGACGACCTCGTTTCGCTCGCGGCACTCGCCGGGATCGATGCCGAGGGGCTCGTCGCGACGGTCGAGGAATTCAACGCCGCGGTGAGGTCGGGCACGACCGAGCAGCTCGCGATCCCGCGCGGCGGCACCCCGCGGGTGATCGAGACGGCGCCGTTCTACGCGATCCCGGTGGTCCCGGGCCTCACCTATACGCTCGGCGGGCTGCTCGTCACGCCGGACGCCCAGGTGCGCCGTGAGGACGAGACCCCGATCCCCGGCCTCTACGCGGTCGGCGGGACGATGGGCGGCATGGCGGGCGGACCGCGCGGCGGCTACTTCGGCGGCCTCGGCGAGGGCACTATCTTCGGCCTCCTCGCGGCCGAGCACATCGCCTCGCTCAAGCCGGCGGTAGCAGCGGCGCAGTGACGACGCTCCTGCTTCACCCGATCGGCCTCGATCGGACCACCTGGGCCGGTGTGCCGATCGACGGCGCGCTCGCGGTCGACCTGCCGGGGCATGGCGATGCGCCGTTCGCCGTCCTCGGCGGGCTCGCCGACGTCGCGGATGCGGTCGTCGCCGGCCTGCCGGACGAGTGCGGGCCGCTCGACGTCGTCGGCGTCTCGCTCGGCGGGATGACCGCGCTGCAGCTCGCGCTCCGCCATCCCGACCGAGTCCGCTCGATCGTCGTCGCCTGCGCGCCGGCCGCGACGGCCGAGGAGCCGATGCTCCGGCGGGCGGCGGACACCGAGCGCCTCGGCATGGCCGGGGTCGTCGGCGCCATGATCGAGCGCTGGTTCAGCCCGGAGGTCGCCGCCGCCGGCGGCGAGGAGGTGCGTGCGGTCGAGCGCCGGCTGCTCGCCGACGACCCCTCGGTCGTCGCGGCCTACTGGCGCCTCATCGCCGCGCACGATGTCCGCGACGGCCTCGCGGGGATCGCCATGCCGGTGACCGTCGTCGCGGGCAGCGGCGATGTCTCCGTCCCGCCGGCGCTCGCGCGCGAGCTCGCGGACGGCATCGCCGGCGCTCGCCTCGTCGAGCTCGAGGGTGCGCACATGCTGCACCTCGAGGCGCCGGAGGCGTTCGCCGCCACGGTTCGGCAGCACCTCGCCGCGTTCGGCTGAGCGCCGGACGGGGGGGGGCGGCCGCTATCCCGCCTGCCCGGCGGCCGCGAGGGCGCCGAGGCGCGCCGGCTCCGGCATGCGCTGGATGCTCCGCGAGATGCCGCGCGCGGCCATGAGCACGGCTGGAATGTGCCGCTTCACCGCGGCGAGGCCGGCGCCCTCGACCGCGACGGAGACCGCAGCGACGACTTCGCCCGTCGCGGTGCGGATCGGCGCCGCGACCGAGACGGCGTCGCTCGTCATCTGGCGGTCGCAGATCGCGTAGCCGTTCTTCCTCGCGTCGGCGAGCAGTCGGCGCAGGGCCCCCGCGTCCGGCACCGTGTACGGCGTGAAGCGCGGCACCGCCTGCTTGAGCACCGCCTCCAGCACCTCGGCCGGCGCGTGCGCGAGCAGCACGAGGCCGACGCCGGTCGTCGGCATCGGGAGGCGCTGTGCGGCGCGGGTGCGCAGCGGCACCGAGTCGCGGCCGGCGATGTGTGAGACGAAGATCACCTCGTTGCCCTCTCGGACGCCGAGCCGGACGTTCCCGTGAGTCGCCTCGTAGAGGTCCTCGAGGAAGGGGAGGGCGGCGTCGACGAGGCCCGTGCTGCGCGGCGCGAGCCAGCCGAGTTCCCACATGTGCAGGCCGATCTGGTAGCGCCGCCGGAAGTCGCGCTCGAGCCCGCCCCAGGCGGTGAGCTCGTTGGCGATCCGGTGCGCCGTCGTGAGTGGGAGGTCGGCTGCGCGGGCGAGCGCCGAGAGCGTGAGCGGCCGGCGGGCGCGGTAGAGCGCGTCGAGGATCGCGAAGATCTTCTGGGACGCGTTCA
>Ga0164243_10013108_pt1 | contig 11690 bp, 7 predicted proteins | sample OricompcompostOP_FD_108781 | JGI IMG/M metagenome (GOLD analysis project Ga0164243, IMG submission 108781) | Organic Plus compost microbial communities from Emeryville, California, USA - Original compost - Organic plus compost (OP) | ecosystem: Engineered > Solid waste > Mixed feedstock >...
CGGCGGAGAACGCGGCCGTGCAGCCCAGGACCAGGCACAGCAGCATGTCCTCCTCCTTGGTGAAGGCGACCCGGTCCTGGAAGTCCCGCCACCAGTTGAGGATGTCGTGGTCGTAGGCGCGCAGCGCCCGCACCGTCTTCGCGAACTCGTTGAGGTAGGAGAACTCGTAGAGGGCGTCTCCGGCGTGGGTGGCCAGCGCCCCGAACAGGTCCGGCCGCAGCATCGGGGTGATCATCGCGCCGAAGCCGCCCGACGACTTGCCGGAGATGGCGCGCGACTCGCGGTCGGCGATGGTGCGGTAACGGGCGTCGACCCAGGGCACGACCTCGTCGCAGAGGTAGGAGTGGTATCTCCCGGTGCCGGGCGAGTCGACGAACTGGGATCCGCCGTACGCGGTCCACGCGTCGACGTAGACCAGGACGCAGCCCGGCGCCCGCCCCTCGGCGAAGACCTGGTCGGCGGTCTCGACGAACGGCTGGCGGAACGGCTGCCGGTTGCCCCACATGGCGACCTGGCCGGTGTAGCCCTGGATCACGTAGATGCTGGGATACCGCTGCGCGGAACCCTCGTACCCGGGCGGGGTGTAGACCCAGATCGGCCGCGTGTGCGGGTCACCGACCGGGTTGTCCCGCAACAGCTCCGACTCGATCGTCTCCTGGTGCAGGGTCCCGGCAAGCTCGCTGAACGACATGTCCTCTACTAGTAGCACCTGCCCGGGGCAATCGGAAATGTCTCGCAGCCAAGGCGATACCACTCGCGGCCGCCGATGACCACCACGTCGCGGTCCGGGGCGTAGCCACCGTACAAGGCGATGATCGTGTCGGTGACAGCCAGCCGCTCCCACGCCGTCGGCGATCGTGATGCGCGACGCGTCAGCCGGCCAGGGTGCGGCTCAGGCCGCGGAACTCCGCCACCAACCGGTCGCCGCAGCGGACCGTGACGTCGTAGATTCCGGAGCGGCCCGCCCGGTGGCGTTCGGCGGCCGTCGCGGTCAGGTGGTCGCCGTCCCGGGCCGGCGTGACGAAGACGATCTCGGCCGAGGCGGCCACCGTCGTCGCGCCCGGGTAGTTGCAGGCGCCCGCGAACGCCGAGTCGGCGAGCAGGAACACGTAGCCGCCGTGGGCGATCCCGTGGCCGTTGAGCATCGCGCCCGTCACCGTCATGGACAGGACCGCCAGGCCCGGAGCGAGCGACACCACCTCGATCCCCAGCGACCGCGTCGCCGCGTCTCGGGCGAACATGTCCGCGGCGCCGCCTGAACTCTCCACGGAACGACCCTAACGGAGGGCGATCCGGATAACGTTATCCAGCGGTCACGCCGGCGGCGGGAGCTCGCCCGAGCCCCGGGCCACCAGCTCGACCGGCACCGTCACCGTCTGGACCGGGCGCGCCGGGTCGGCCGACCGGGCCACGAGCAGGTCGATCGCCGTGCGGCCGATGACCGCGCTGTTCTGCGCGACCACGGTCAGTCCCGGGCGCAGGATGTCGGCCAGGGGGAAGTCGTCGAAGCCGACCACCGCCAGCCGCCCCGCCTCCGCGCCCAGGTAGCGCAGCGCCTCGATCGTCGTCGCCACGTTGCCCGTGATCAGGGCGGTCGCGGGCGCCGGTCCCGACAGCACCGCAGACAGCGCCGCCGACACCCGCGAGGCCGTCACCACGCCCGGATGCACCATCCCGGCGAGCGGCCCCCCGCTTGCCGCCACGCACGCCCGGAACGCGGCCGCCCGCTCGCGGCCCGTGAAGATCCGCTCGTCGTCGCCGACGTAGGCGATCCGGCGGTGGCCGTGGACCGACAGCTGCCGGTAGGCCATCCCGATCCCCGCCGCATTGTCGGAGAGCACCGCGTCGGCCTCGACGCCGCCGCACGGCCGGTCGACCGCGACCAGCGGCAACCCGCCGGCCAGCTCGGCCGAGAGGTAGTCGTGGCTCGTCCCTATCGGCTCGATCACGATGCCGTCAACGCGGCGCCGGCACATCGACATGACCGCGTCGCGTTCGCGGCGCTCGTCGTCTTCCGTCGACATCGCCAGCACCGCCAGGCCCGCCGCCCGCGCCGCGTTGTCGACCGCCGACAGCACCGGGTGGGCGTCGGCCAGGTTGCGCACCGCCGCGCCGACCGTGCCGCTCGTCCCCCGGCGTAGCTGCTGGGCCCGCTCGTCGGGCGCGTAGTCGAGCGCCGCGATCGCCGCCCGTACCCGCGTGACCAGGTCGGCACCGACCGTCGGGTCGTCGTTGACCACCCGCGACACCGTGCGCAGCGCGACCCCGGCCTCGCGTGCCACGTCGAGCATGGTCGGCCGCTTGCGCCGCCCGCCCCGGCCGCGAGGAGCCGCCACCCGCTCGGTCATCGCCTGATCCTCCTCTTCGGACGCCGCGGCGCGGAGGGCGCCGGGGGCCGGGGCGCCGCGACGGCAGCCGCAGCACGCACCACACCAACCCGAAACAACACCTTGACACCAACGCGAAACTTCCTAAGCTTCTGGATAACGTTATCCCAGACTGATCTTCCTGCCTAGTGCGACCCGCACCACCCGTCCCCAGGAGGACCCCTTGATACGGAAGCCGCTCGTCGCGGCGTGCATGGCCGGTCTCCTCGCCCTCACCACAACCGCGGCCTGCTCCGACGGCAGCGGCGACGGAGGCGAGGGCGGCGCCACCGCCCTGACCTACCTTGTCTTCGAGACGCCCAGCCTCGACGCGACGTTCTGGGACACCTCGATCGCCGCCGCCTCGGCCGAGGTGCCCGGCGTGAGGATAGACAAGATCGTGGCGCCCAGCACCGACCGCGACGCGTACGCCAAGCAGCTGCAGCAGTCCGGCCAGTTCCCCGACCTGCTGCAGTCGATCACCCCGTCCAACTTCGTCGGCGCGGGGCTGCTCAAGCCCTACGACAAGACGTGGATCGACGCCAACTTCCTGCTGCCGTCGGCCAACACGCTCAAGGGCGAGGTCTACATCCCGCCGACCAACTCGCAGATCGTCCCGCAGGTCTACTACAACAAGGAGCTCTTCGCCCAGGCCGGCGTCACCGCCGCCCCCCAGAACTGGGCCGAGTTCCTCGACGCCTGCGCCAAGCTCAAGGCCAAGGGCATCAACCCGATCGAGCTCGGCGGCGCCGACCCGTTCGCGGCCAGCATGCCCCTGGTCGGCATCGTCAGCGCCGACGTCCTCGGCAAGAACAAGAACTGGCTCCAGGACCGCTACGCCGGCAGGACCGCGTTCGCGGACGCGGACATGGTCACGGCGGTCCGGAAATACCGCACCCTCGTCGACAACGGCTACTTCGACAAGGGCGCCCTCGGCGTCAAGTACGCCGACTCCATCACCCGCTTCACCGGCGGCAAGTCGGCGATGTACCCCATGGGCAGCTGGTTCCTCGGCTCCGTACCCAAGGAGAAGGCCGACGCCTTCGGCTCGTTCCCCTGGCCCACCGACGACGGCTCGGTCGTGGTCCCGTTCGTCGGCGGCGGCTCGATGGCGATCAGCGCCAAGGCGGAGGACACCGCGCTCGCCGAGAAGTTCGGCCGGGCCTGGTCGCTCAACCCGGCCAACCTCAAGGCGCTCATCGAGACCGACGGCGCGTTCCCGATGATCAAGAACAAGACGCTCGCCGACTACGGCGTCACCGTCACGCAGGTGTTCGAAGACTCCTACGCCTACGTCACGCAGGACAACAACAAGGTCAGCGCGATCGGCTGGGCGACCAACGACGACGCCCTGCCGCCGGGCCTCAACGACGCGTTCTACGCCGCCGCCCAGGCCCTCTTCACCAGCGACGACGTCGAGGGCGAGCTGAAGAAGCTCGACGACGCCTGGAAGACCGCCGCACAGTGACACGGAGACACAGCGGCGAGCGGGGCCTGGCCCTGCTCGCCGCGCTCGCCCTCGGCCTCTACCTCGTGTTCCTCGTGTTGCCGCTCCTGCTCAGCCTCCGCAGCAGCTTCACCGACGAGAACCCGCTGCGCGCCACCAACGACTTCGTCGGCCTGCGCAACTACACGGAGATGGCCGGCGACGACCAACTCCGCGCGAGCCTCGTCTTCACACTGACCCTCGCGGCCGGCGTGACGCTCGCGGCCAACGCGCTCGGCGTCGGCTTCGCGATCCTGCTCGACCGCACGAGCCTGAGCTACCGCGTGATGCGCACGCTCGCCTTCCTCCCGCAGGTCCTCTCCGGCGTGATCGTGGCGTTCGTCTGGCAGACGATCCTCACCCAGAACGGCCTGCTCAACACCGCGCTGACGACGATCGGGATCCTCGACGAGCCGTACCCCTGGCTCGGCAGCCCCACCGCGGCGCTGATCTCGATCTGCGTCGTCGTCACCTGGGTCCTCAGCGGTTTCACCACGGTCGTCTACCTCGCCGCCCTGCAGAGCATCCCGCTGGAGCTCCACGACATGGCCTCGCTCGACGGCGTCCACGGCACCCAACGCTTCCGCACGGTCACCTGGCCGATGATCGCGCCGGGCACGACGATCAGCGTCACCATCTCGCTGATCACCGTGCTCAAGCTCTACGACATCATCGCGGTCCTGACCGGCGGCGGCCCGGCCAACTCGACCCAGTCGACGGCCCTCTACATCGTCAAGCTGGCCTTCACCAGCGACCGCGTCGGCTACGCGAGCGCCGTCGCGATGCTCCTGCTCGCCCTGTCCGCGGTGGTCGCCCTCACCGTGACGGGCGCGCTCCGCCGCCGGGAGATCAACCTATGAGAACCGCATCGGGTACGCGCGTCCGCGCGACCCCGGCTGCCCACGGCAGAAGGCTCCGCGTCCTGATCGCCGCCGCCGTCACCCTGGTCTTCGTCGCGCCGATCTACCTGATGCTCGTCAACGCGTTCAAGCCACAGGAGAAGATCCTCGGCAACCCGGTCGCGCCCCCGCTCCCGCCGACGCTCGACAACGTCACCGAGGCGCTCACGAGGCCCGACAACCTGATCCCGCTGGGCCTGCGCAACTCGCTGGTCGTCGCGGTCGTCTCGGTCGCCCTGCTGGTCCCGCTCGGCTCGGCGTTCAGCTTCTACGTCTCCCGCCGCACCGGCAGGACCAAGGCCGCCGTGCTGCTCGTCCTCGCGGCCGGCCTGATGGTCCCGCCCCAGGTCACCCTCCTGCCGACCATCAGGATCCTCACCTGGATCGGGCTCGACCACAGCTATCCGGGCCTGATCCTCGCCAACCTCGGCGGCGGTTACCTCTCCTTCGCCGTCTTCGTCTACGTCGGCTTCATGCGCTCGGTGCCCGACGAGATCGTGCAGGCGGCCCGCCTCGACGGCGCCAGCGGCCTGCGCATCTGGTGGCAGATCGTGATGCCGCTCGTCCGCCCCGCCACCGCCACGGTCGCCATCTTCCTGTCGCTCTGGATCTGGAACGACTTTCTCAACCCGCTCTTCATCCTCGGCCCGCTGCAGGGCCAGACCATCACGACCGGCCTCTACCTGACGATCGGACAGTACTCAGTGGACTACGGCCAGCTCTTCGGCATCATGTTCCTCGCCGCGATCCTCCCGGTGATCGGCTATCTGACGGTGCAGAAGCAGTTCGTGGCGGGCCTCACCTCGGGCGCGACGAAGTGACCGGGATCCCGGAGCTCGACGACGTCGCCGGCGAGTGGGTGCCGGCCGGCGACCTCGGTCACCTGCCGTCGCTGCGCAACCAGCGCGCCCAGGCCCATGTCAACCACGACCTCACCTCCGTCTCGTGGCTGGCGGCGCCGCCGTTCGCCGGCGGCTACCACACCGGCGTGCTCCGGGTCGACGGCAAGACCCTTACCGCGCAACGGTTCCGGTGGAAGCCCTGGGGCACCCGCCGCGCCCACCGCGACGAGCGCGTGGAGGTCGTCACCGACACCGGCCTGGCCTTCGACGCCGACCGCGTCATCTGGCGCGTCGAGGTCACCAACACGCGCCCCGAGCCGGCCACGGTCGAGGTCAGCCAGGACCTCTTCGCCCCGATCGGACACTCGGAGACGGGCTGGGGCTGGCTCCACACGGTGCCGTGGAACGCGTCAGACGAACACGACTACCACGCCCTCGAACGGATCCGCGAGACGACCCGCGGCGACGCGCCCTACCTGCTCGGCACCGGCCCCCGGCGGCTCCGTCTCGGCCGCCCCCGCCCGCCGGGCATCCAGCGCGACGAGGACACCGCGCCGATGCTCCTCGAACACGAGCTTCCCCGCCACGTCAGCGGCGACTGGAGCTACCTCCACACGACGTCAGCCCGCGCCACCGTGCGCGATGTCCGCAGCCCCGGCCGGCACCACCGCGCCGAGGTCAGGCTCCACGACGACGTCGAGACCACCCTCGCCGCGTTCGTGCTCGCGCCGGGCGACGAGCTGGAGTTGGGGCTGCGGCTCGACGACGCCGGCCACGACGGGATCGTCCTGACCCACGGCAACCATCCCGACTCGCTCCAGCTCGGCGTCGCGGGCGGCCGGCTCTGGCTCGGCATCTGCGGCGAACGCGAGACGGCCGGCCCTCCCCTGGAGACCGGTCGCTGGCACCGCGTCCGGATCGTCGTCGACGCCGACCACGCCGTCCTGGAGCTCGACGGCGAAAAGGCGGCGCGCACCGACCACTGGACCCGCCCCGTCCGCTGGCGATCCACGGTAGACGAGCACACCGTGGTGGTCACCGACACGAGATCCCCCGCCCGCGCCGCCTACGCGTTCGGCGTACCCCCCGACGAGCTGACACCGCACGGAGCCGGCGCCCGCGCGACCTGGCGGCTGGCCCTCGGGCCCGGCGAGTCCCGGGTCCTCGGCTTCGCCTGCGCCTACGGCACCGACGCGCGAGCCGCGAAGGCCGAAGCCCGCGCCGCCGCGAGCGACCTGACGGGAGCGTTCGCGGCCACCGAAGACGCCTGGCGAAAGCTCTGGGCCAACGCGTTCACGCCCGGCAACACCGACTTCAGCGGCCACCTCCCGACGCTGCGCACCGACAACGCCGACCTCGCCCGCGCCTACTACATGGGGGCGCTGCTCGTCCTCTACCTGCGCAACACGCGCGTCGGCCGCACAGGCCCCGTCTTCCTCACCGGCGGCCCCCGGCTCGGCGCGACCACCACGTTCTTCTGGGACCACGCCGAGTGGAGCCGGATGCACGCGATGCTGGAGCCCGCCGGCCTGCGCGCCTGGCTCCTCCACGCGCTGTCCAGCCCCTACGACGGGTCTTTCGGCGTCGACGTGCGCGGCGGCGGGCCGCTGGGCAACTACTACGTCGCCAACGACTACGCCCTCTTCCAACTGGTCGAGCACTACGTCGGCGTGACGGGCGACGTGGCGTTCCTCGCCGAGCCCGCCGGCGACCGGCCGGTGCTCGACCACGTCGAGCGCCTCGCCTACGGCTTCGCCGCCCGGCGCACCGCCGCCACGGGAGGAGTGCTCGCCGACTTCGGCCCCGACGCGTGGCGGGTGCTGGAGTGCGTGCCGACCTACGTCCACGCGATGGCGTCGTTCAACGCGGCATACGTGAAGATGCTCCGGTCGTATGCCACCCTCCTGCGCTTCCTCGGCCGCGACGCCGACGCGGAGCGCGCGGAGAGCGAGGCGACGGCCCTCGCGCACGCCGTCCTCGACCTCTACGCGGGCGGCGGCCGCTGGCACGTCGCCCACCCGGGCGGGCGCCGGACCATCGGTCACGTTCTCGACTTCGGGCTGGTCGCCGCGTCGCTGCACGCCGACCTCCCGCAACAACGGCGCGACGAGATGGTCGCGTTCGTGGTCGACCACCTGCTCGCCGGCCCGTGGATGCGGGCGCTGGCGGCCGACGACCCGATCGCGCCCGCGTCCGACCGGCCCGACCACGGGGCCGGCGGGGCGTTCGGCGCCTGGCCCGGCGTCACCGCGTACGGGCTGGCCAAGCTCGGCCGGCCCGACCTCGCGGTCGGCGTGCTCAGCAGGACTCCCCACGCCGCCTCCGGCGGTCTCTGGGGCCAGGCGATGGAGCTCGTCACCGGCGTTTCGGCGGACGCCGGTCCCGTCACGGCCCGTGTCGCGGGTCGCGGCGTGGCCAACCGGGACTCCATCGCCGGGGCGGCCACGGCGGAGGCGGTCGTCGCCGGCCTCTTCGCCGTGGAGCCCGGCTACACCTCGCTCCACTCCGCTCCACTGCCCAACCCGAAGGCCTCCCACTCCACGGTCACCGCCCACGACATCGGCACGCTGGAGAACCTCAACCTCCGGCCCGCTCCCGAACCCGTGGGAGCCCGCTGACGCGTCACCGGCGGCGACTCCGCCGCACCAGGAAGGACTCCCGTGACCACACGACGGCGCCGCGCGCTCGCCGCGGCCATCGTCGCCACGGTCGTCGCCGGCCTGAGCTTCGTCTCCCGACCGGCCCAGGCCGCGACACCCACCCCCGACCAGCAGTGGGCGGCGATCCAGTCGCTGCTCGCGAACATCAAGGGCCGCTGGACCGACCAGTCCTACGTCAACTCGATCGTCAACGGCATGCCGAGCACGGCCCTGCTCGGCAACGGCGACATCGGCGTCACGTCGTCGGGCTCGACCGGCGTCAAGACGTTCCTCGTCTCGAAGGGCGACTTCTGGCGCGGCAACCCCGGCCCGGCCATCGCACCCGTCGGCGGCGTCACGCTGGCCGCGGCGAGCGGTGGCGGCGGCTCGGCCAACCTCGCCCTCGGCGCCACCGCGACGGCGACCAGCAGCCACCCGTCGTTCCCGCCCGGTCGCGCCGTCAGCGGCCAGTGGGGCCCCGGCTACGAGGGCTGGGTCTCCGCGATCGGCAAGCCCCAGACGATCACCGTCGACCTCGGCACCAGCAAGACCTTCACCCGGTACGTGGTCCGGCACGACAGCGCCGCCCGGCCCGCCGAGACGGCCAACAACACGAAGAGCTTCCAGGTGCAGACCTCGACCGACAACCAGAGCTGGTCGACCTGGGACACGATCGCCAACAACGCCGCCGCGGTCACCGACCGGACCCTCGCGTCGCGCACCGCACGGTGGATCCGCCTCGTGATCACCGAGCCGACCCAGGGCACGACCCCCGACTCGCAGCAGAACCCGCGCGCGCGGATCGGCCAGCTCGAGCTTTACGGCGCCGGCGGCGGGCCTGGCGGCCCCGGCGGCACGTTCCTGGAAGAGCAGAACATCCTCCGCGGCGAGGTCGACACGACCATGACGATCGGCGGGCAGCCGGTCGTCATGAAGACCTGGGTCGCGGCCAACGACAACCTGCTCGTCACCCAGATCCGCTCGACCGGCACCGCGCCGGTGCGGCTGGAGGCGCGCACCTGGTCGGGCGCGACCAACCCGATGAGCGGCTTCACCCAGACCGCCGGCGTCTCCGGCACGACCGCCTGGGCGGCGCGCACCACTCCGTCGGGCTCCCGGTATGTCTCGCGGGCGGCGCTCGCGACCCGGGTCATCGGCACCAGCCCGGTCGGCGCGCCGACCGCGTCGGGCAACACGGCCCGGTTCCAGTTCGACCTGCAGCCCGGCCAGACGCTGCGGCTCATGACGGCGGTCGCCGGCGGCGGCGCCAACCCGCCCGACCCGGTGCCCACCGCGCGGAGCCTGGCCGACGCGCAGACCGGGACCGCGCTCGACGGCCTCTTCAACGCCCACGCCGACTGGTGGAAGCAGTACTGGCTGCGGTCCTACGTGGACCTCAACGACGATGTGCTGGAGCGGTTCTACTATGCCGCACAGTATTTCCTCGGGTCGGCGAGCCGCAACGGGAAGACCGCGCCGGGGCTCTACGGGCTCTGGATCACCAAGGACGACCCCTACTTCAGCGGCGACTACCACATGAACTACAACTTCGTCTCGAGCTTCTACGGGGCGTACTCGTCGAACCGCTCGGATTTCGCTCTTCCGCTGATGGACGCGATCATCGGCTATCTCCCGGAGGCGCGCCGGCTCTCGACGCAGGACCTGCAGCGCGTCAAGCCCGACCACGTGACGCCCCGCTTCGGCAGCGGCGGCATCCCCGGCGGCGTGCTCTTCCCGGTCGGCATCGGCCCGCTCGCCACCGCCACGCCCGACACCAACTACTGGCAACAGGTGGGCAACGCGCTCTTCAACGTGGTCGAGTTCATCGCCTACTGGGACTACACGCGCGACCGGACCTACCTGCAGACGAAGGCGTACCCCTTCATGAAAGAAGTGGCGACGTTCTTCAGCCGCTGGATGGAGTACGACGCCGCGACCGGCCGCTACACGACCTGGGGCGGGCCGCACGAGGGGACGTGGGCGCGCAACCCGAGCCTCGACGTCGGGATGCTCCGCTACCTGCTCACGTCGCTGCTCGCCGCGAGCAGCGAACTCGGCCTCGACGCCGGGACCCGGCCGCTGTGGCAGCGGATGCTGTCCGGCCTGCCGCCGATCGCGACCACCACCTACAACGGCAAGACGGTGTACGCGCTCGGCGACCCCGGCACGATCTCCGACGGTCGGGCGATCCGGCCCGGCGACAACACGGTCAACCTGGAGTTCATCCACCCCGGCGAGGGGCTCGGGATCGAGTCGCCGCAGGCCGACCGGCAACGCGCGATCGACACGCTCGACGCGATGGGCTCGTGGGGCCAGGACAACAGCTTCCCGAAGGTGTTCACCCAGGCCGCGCGGGTCGGCTATCCGGCGCAGAGCCTGGTCGACAAGCTCAAGGCGCAGATCACCGCGAAGACCGACGCCAACCTGCGCATCCGCGACGAGTGGCACGGGCTGGAGAAGTCCGGCGCCACCGAGGCGGTCAACAACCTGCTGCTGCAGAGCGACGACGGCGTCATCCGGGTGTTCCCGGTCTGGCCCGCCGGGCGCGACGCGAGCTTCGTGCGGCTGCGTGAGAAGGACGCGTTCCTCGTGTCGAGCCAGCTGACCGCGGGTCGCGTCGGCTACGTCGACCTCACGAGCGAGGCGGGGCGGCAGGTGCGGTTGCGCAACCCGTGGCCCGGCCGCCCGGTCGTCGTCACCCGGGTCGGCGGCGGCGCCGTCACCCCGACGGTGAGCGGCGACGTCGTCAGCTTCCCGACACAGGCGGGCGCGACCTACACGGTCACGTCGCCGTAGAGCCCCAGGGTAGGGGAGGTCACCGGCCCGGCGGAGCATCCCGCCGGGCCGGTGCCTGCGGCCCGACCAGGGTGAGCGCGGTCGCGTGGAGGAGGGAGCGGCCCAGCTGGAAGGCGAAGTCGTCCGGGTCGTCCGTGCCGGGGAGCGCGTCCTGGTGGGCGTCGACGGCGCCGGCGATGGCGAGCATGGCCCAGCCTGCCCAGGCCTGGCCCGTCGCGTCGGCGGTGACGCTCCGGGCGACGAGCCGGCCGGCGTCGGCGAGGACCGGGCCCGGCTGGGCGGCCATCGTCTCCCGCAGGCCCTCGTGCATGGCGCGCAGTCGCGGCGAGGGCAGGGGCGCCGCCGAGGCGTCGCCGGGCCCGGCCTCCAGGCGGTCGAGCAGTTCGTTGGCGGCCACGTACACGAAGACCGCCGGGAGCCGCGCGGCGCCCGCCCGGCCGGCGGAGAGGTCGGGGCGCAGCGCCCGGGCCAGGTCGGTGGCGAGCCGAGTCAGCGCCGTCGCGGCCGTGACGAGCAGCCGCGGCGCCGGGCTGGCGACGACGCCCGGGAGGTGTTGGACGGCCAGGTCGGCGACGCCGGTGCGCACGACACGGGCGAGCCGCCCGACCACGTCCGGCGGCAGCCGGGTCAGCTCGCCGATCTCGCGGTCGACCCGCTCCCCC
>Ga0164243_10013109_pt1 | contig 11689 bp, 14 predicted proteins | sample OricompcompostOP_FD_108781 | JGI IMG/M metagenome (GOLD analysis project Ga0164243, IMG submission 108781) | Organic Plus compost microbial communities from Emeryville, California, USA - Original compost - Organic plus compost (OP) | ecosystem: Engineered > Solid waste > Mixed feedstock >...
CAATATCCACGAAGTAGGCGGGCTGATCGAAAGGGCCGCCGATGAAGGCGCGCAGTTCGTCGCCACGCCCGAGACCTGCGGCCTGATGGAGATGCGCCGTGAGGCGTTGTTCGAGAAGATCGTCGCCCAGGAGGACGACGAGGCCCTGAAAGCCTTCCGCCGGCTGGCGAAGGACAGGGGCGTGTGGCTGCTCATCGGCTCTCTGATGATCCGCCTTTCGGAGGACCGGGCCGCCAACCGCTCCTTCCTGATCGACGACCATGGCGAGATCCGCGCCACCTATGACAAGCTCCACATGTTCGATGTGGACCTGGGGGAGAACGAGCGCTATCAGGAATCCCGGACCTACCGGCCGGGAGAGAGGGCGGTGGTGGCCGATACGCCCTGGGGAAAGCTCGGCATGTCCATCTGCTACGACCTGCGGTTCCCCTATCTCTACCGGGCGCTGGCGCTCGCAGGGGCCGAGATGCTGGCCGTGCCCGCCGCCTTCACCGTGCCCACCGGGGAGGCGCATTGGCATGTGCTCCTGAGGGCCCGCGCCATCGAGACCGGCTGTTTCGTCTTCGCGCCCGCCCAGACCGGGCATCACGCCACGGGGCGCAAGACCTATGGCCACAGTCTCATCGTCGATCCCTGGGGGCGCGTGCTGGCCGATGCCGGGGCGGGCAAGGGCGTCATCCTGCATGAGGTGGACATGGCCCGGGTGGCGGAAGTGCGCCGCAATGTCCCCGCCCTCTCCCACACCCGCAGCTTCGAGGGACCCTGATGAGCGATACCGTGATTTTCATCCCCGTCGGCACCGACGGCACCGAACAGTATCTCGGCGTGGAAGCCACTTCTGTTGCCAAGGGAATCTACGAGATCGACGACGAGCCCGGCGAGGAGATCAAGACGCCCTACCACAAGGGCGATCATGTACGCTGCGAAATCTGGCCCATAGAGACCCCGAACGGCGAGGAATTCATGCAGATCGTCACCGGCAAGGTGGAGCGGGCCTGACGGTTCCCTTGATTGACAAGACAATCAAACTCCTTACATAGGTAGGGTGTAGTATTCATTTTGTGTCCTGGATGATGATTGTATTCGACCTGAAATGCGGCAACGGCCATCGCTTCGAAGCCTGGTTTCGTGACTCCGCCACCTTTGACGACCAGGCAGCGGCCGGCGAGGTGAATTGCGCGGTCTGCGGCGATACCCGCGTCGGCAAGGCGCTGATGGCTCCCAATATCAGCACCGGCGAGGACCGGGAAAAGGCCAGGGCCGATCATCCGCGCCTGAAAGACCTGGTGGCGAACGCCCATAACGCCCTGCGCGAGCTGCGGGCGCATGTGGAGCGCACCCACGAGAATGTGGGCGCCGCCTTTCCCGAGGAAGTGCGCAAAATGCATTATGGCGAGAGCGACCAGCGCGCGGTCTACGGCGAAGCCACGCTGGAGGACGCCAGGGAGCTGACCGAGGAGGGCATCGAGATCCTGCCCCTCGGCCCCGCCCGCACGCAGGCCTGATCCCCATGGCCGACAACCAGCCGAAATCGAAGGACGCCGAGGACCGCGAGGCCCGCCTGGCGCAAGCGCTGCGGCAGAATCTGCGCCGGAGGAAGGCCCAGGCCAGGGGCCGCGAGGTGAACGAAGACCCGTCCGACGATAACCAGGCCGACAAGCCCCGGGACTGAACAGCCGCGAATGCCGGCCGGGCCGGTTGCATTTTGTGGCCTTCCGCCCGCGGGCGCTGTATATAGTTGTGGGATGATACAAGACGTCCCCTGGGGGGACGGGGAGAACCACAATGAAGGGACTGAAGAGCATCGGGGCATGGGCTCTGCCGGTCGCGTTTGGCCTGCTGGCGACCGCCGGCGCCGCCCAGGCGGCCACCCTGGGGGACCTGACCGGCACATGGGCCGGCAGCCTGACCAACCAGCATGGTGCGGCGGCGCCCATCATCGTCCACATCATGGCCGACGGCTCCGGCACGGTGGACAGTCCGGCGCAGGACGTGTTCGGCGTGGCGCTTGACGAACTGACGGTGGAGCACAATCTCGTCAGCTTCACCGCGCCCCACTCCAACGCCAGCTATCACGGCATGCTGGACGGCGACATGAGCGCCATAGACGGCCAGTGGCAGAGGAACGGCAACACGCTCCCCTTGCGCCTTGTCCGCCGAAACGCGATCCCCGAGCCCTGACGGGCCCGGCAAGACCCTGAACAAGCCCTTAGCCGACCAGATTGCCGCGTCGGCCTGCGGCCTTCCGCATAATATCCCCGGGCGTTTCAGCCCGTCAGCTCCATACCGCCAGGATGATGAGCAGGATGAGCAGCGCGCCGCCCAGGACTATCCAGGTGGTCTTCTCGCTGCGTCTGCGCCCGTGCCTGCGGCCCTGTCTCGCCATGTTTCCCCCCATAATAATGCCTTGATCGTCTGCACTAGCCCAGCGTCCTGATCTCGCCATGCCGGAAGCAGCCGGTCTCGTGGTCGTTGACCATGCCCACCGCCTGCATGAAAGCATAACAGATGGTCGGGCCGCAAAAACGGAATCCTTCGCTCTTCAGGGCCTTGCTCATGGCGCGGGATTCCGCCGTCTGGGCCGGTACGTTGCGCCAGCTGGGCCAGTCATTGTGGAGGGTGCGCCCGTCGGTGAACTGCCAGAGGAAGGCGGAAAAGCCGCCGTCGCGCTCCATGATGGTCCGCCACGCCCTGGCGTTGCCGATGGCCGCTTCGATCTTGCCCCGGTGGCGGATGATGCCCGGATCGGCCAGCAGGCGGGCAATATCCGCGTCGCCATAGCCGGATATTGTTACGGGGTCGAAATCATCGAACGCCTTCCTGAAATTCTCCCGTTTGCGCAGGATGGTGATCCAGGCGAGGCCGGCCTGGAAGCCGTCGAGGATCAGCTTCTCGAAAAGGGCACGGTCGTTATGCTCGGGCACGCCCCATTCCTCGTCGTGATAGGCCATGTAGAGCGGGTCGCTGCCCGGCCAGCCGCAGCGCTGCCTGCCGTCGCTCATGCTCCGCCTCCCGGCAGGGCGCGCGGCGTGAGGCGGGCCGTGCCGACGGCGAACGGCCCGGCCTCCGCATCCTCCTGGCGCAGCCTGGCAATGCCGCTGTCTTTGGCCCGGCTGAGCAGCCTGCCCACCGTTTTGTCGCCCATCGTCACCTCGCTGCCGGGCTCGGCCTCGCCTTCCAGGGTGACGGGAAAGAGGCGGTAGCGCACCTTGCCGCGGTAATGGGTGCGGGCCGTGAGCTCCTGGCCCACATAGCAGCCTTTGCGGAAATCGACGCCATTGAGGAGGTCCAGATTGCCTTCGAGCGCCAGCGTGGCGTCGCTGCCGAATTCGGCGGCGCCTTCTGGAATGCCCAAGGCGATGCGCCGCGCGGCATAGGCGGCATCGTCCGCCACCTCCATGCCCTCGGCTGCCGCCCAGGCGTCGAGACGCTCCGCCGGGCCGAGGAGGCGCGAGCCCAGGCCGGCGCTCCGCGGGTCCACGAAGCCGATGGCATCCTCGGGCAGCGTCGCCCCGCCGTCCATCAGCGCGGCGACGCCCCAGCCGTCCCGCGGCTTCATCTCCACCTTGGCACGCAGGCGATACATCATGAGGCGGCGCAGCAGATCGTCCGCCCGTTCCGCCTCGCAGTCGATGAGCAGCGACTCGCCCTCATTGGCGAGGATGAAATCGAAGAGAATCTTGCCCTGCGGGGTGAGCAGCGCGGCGAAAATGGCGTTTCCGGGCGTCGCCCGGTTCACGTCGTTGGTGATGAGGCCCTGGAGCAATGTCGCCCTGTCGGGGCCGGAGAGTTCCAGTATGCGCCGCCGGCGCAGCATGTAACATATCGTCATGATGATCCGTATCTGTATGCGGGGACCGGGTTTCCGGTTGCGTCCCCTTGTCCTCCCTTCTATCTAGGATGCAGGAGGACCATTTCATGGCAGCATATGATGTGATTATCCGGGGCGCCACCTGCGTTTCGCACCGGGGCATGGGCGTGGCGGACGTGGGCGTGAAGGACGGCCGGACCGCCGCCATCGGCGACCTTTCCCAGGATCACGCCGGCGAGGAGATCGACGCGAGGGGCCTGCATCTCCTGCCCGGCGTCATCGACAGCCAGGTGCATTTCCGCGAACCCGGCAACGAGCACAAGGAGGACCTGGAGACGGGCAGCCGTGCCGCCGTGCTGGGCGGCGTCACCGCCGTCTTCGAGATGCCCAACACCAGCCCCAGCACCACCACGGTGGAGCGCCTGGCCGACAAGGTGCAGCGCGGCACCAACCGCATGTGGTGCGATTTCGCCTTCTTCGCCGGGGCCGCCGCCGAGAATGTGGACCAGTTGGGCGAGCTGGAGCGCCAGCCCGGCTGCTCGGGCATCAAGCTGTTCATGGGGTCGTCCACCGGCTCCCTGCTGGTCAGCGACGACGACACCATTTTGCGCGTCCTGAAAAGCGGCCGCCGCCGCGTCGCCGTCCATGCCGAGGACGAGATGCGCCTTGAAGAGCGCAAGGGCGAACGGGTGGAGGGCGAGCCGGCGAGCCATCCCGTCTGGCGCGACGAGGAAACCGCCATCCGCGCGACCAGACGCGTGCTCAAGCTGGCGAGGGAGGCCGGCCGCCGGGTGCATGTGCTGCACATCACGACGGCGGAGGAAACGGAGATCCTGGCCGCCAACAAGGATATCGCCACCATGGAGGTGACGCCCCAGCATCTGACGCTGGCGGCGCCCGAATGCTATGAGCGGCTCGGCACCTATGCCCAGATGAACCCGCCCATCCGCGCCGCCCGCCACCGCGAGGCGCTGTGGAAGGCGCTGAATGCCGGGATTGTGGACGTGATCGGCTCCGACCACGCGCCGCACACCCAGGAGGAGAAGGCCAGGGCCTATCCGGCCACGCCCTCCGGCATGCCCGGCGTGCAGACGCTGCTGCCGTTGCTGCTGGACCATGTGTCGAAGGGGCGGCTGACCCTGCAGCAGGTGGTGGACCTCACCAGCCACGGCCCCAACCGCATCTACGGCATCGCCGGCAAGGGGCGGCTCGCCGTGGGCTATGACGCCGACTACACGCTGGTGGACCTGAAGGCGGAAACCGAGATCACCGGCGACTGGCTGGCGAGCAAATGCGGCTGGTCGCCGTTCGAGGGCATGACGGTCACCGGCTTTCCCAAGGGTACCATCGTGCGCGGCAGGCGCGTCATGTGGGACGGCACGCTGGCCGACGCGGCCACGGGCCAGCCTGTGCGATTCCAGGAGACGCTCTGACGGCGGTCCGTTCCTGTCGGCACCACCGGAACCGTCGGAGACTTTCAGGACTGGATTCCGGATCAAGTCCGGAATGACGGGAGTGGCGGCTCAGCTTCCCAGCAAAACCACTGTCATGAACTCATTTGAATGTGCCCGCCCCACGTTCGTCCTTCGACAGGCTCAGGGCGAACGACTTTCGCAGCGCATTGTCATGCTGAACGCGCTTCAGCAGCCATGCCTGAGCCGTCCCGGAAGGCAAGAACGGTTCCGGCATTGCGGCCGCTCAGTGCAGCACGAATTCCTGGCAGAATCGCAGCTCTGACGGATGGATGAGCCGGGTCGAGGTCATCCTGACCGAATGCAGCGGGCCGTCCAGATTCTCTTCCCAGAAGTCGAGGAACTGCTTCAGGACCGGGAATTTGGGAGCGATATCGTAATCCTGCCAGACATAGGTTTGCAGGAAATGGGGGTGATCCGGCAGATGATAGAGAATCTCCGCCGTGGTCAGCCGGTAGTCCTTCAACATTTTCGCCAAGTCACTCATGACATCCACCTAAGCACGATAGTCGGCAAGTCTAAAAACCCGCGCGGGCAGAAATGGTTCGGCGTCAACGTCCCTCAAGGCGTCTTTTCCATAACGATGTAACCCAAGCGGGCATCCGTCATTATAGCGTCATATCGGTTATTGAATCGATAATTTATTGTGCACCGCAGCATGACCTATTCCTGCGCGGCGCGCCGGGCGCTCACCTCCATTCTTATATCGTCGAACCAGGCGGCGCCCCGGCCCGGCATGGTGACGCCGTAGGCAATGCCGACGGCGCGGGAATCGATGGTGAGGGATATGGCGTAGCGCTGCCAGGGCGTGGTGCCGGCGGGGCCCGCAAGGATATTCCCCTCCTCCATGCCGGCGCTCTGCAACAGGCCGTCGGGGCCATAGACCCGCAGCCAGAGACCGGCGCGCCCGCCGGTCAGGCCGCGCGTGCGGATATCGCCGGAGAGGATGACCCGACGGCCGGCCAGCCGGTCCGGGGGCATGTCCCGGCTGGCGCTGGCATAGCTGTCGCCATTGGCGCCGGAGCGGATCATCAGGCTGGCGCGCCCGTGCGCCGCCTCGTCCCGCACCACTTTCACCTCATAGCCGGCATGCCCCGGCTCGCCCGCATACCATCCGGCGGGGCTGGAGCCGTCCGCCGCGATATCCTCGAACGAGCCGTTGGGCACCAGCAAGCTCTCCGCCCTGGCGGGGCCGGCGATGGCGAGACAGGCGAGGGCGATGATCAGGCGCGGCATCAGGTCCATCCTTGCCCGCCATCATAGCATGGGGATACCCGGCGTTTGCCTCCGGCCACACCAGAGCATGCTGTGTTTCGGTTGAAGTACTCATCCGGCGTCTTCCCCGTCACCCTGAATACCCGCCTTCGCGGGCACAGGCCCGATTCAGGGTCCATTCCTGAGCAGTGCCGGCACCACTGGTCCAGACGACCAGTCTCAGGACTGGATGCTGAATCGGGTTCAGCATGACCGTAGAACAGATGAAGCGCAGAACCCAACTGTCCACACCCCCTAGGGCGCGACCGTCACCAGGTGAAGTCGACGCCCACCCAGACGCCGCGCGGCTGGCCGGGGCCATAGAAGCGCGGGTCGTCCCCCGCTTCCTCGCCCAGGACCTCGCCCGGCTCGCCGAAGGTGCCGAAGGTCTCGTATTTGGTGTCGAAGACGTTCTCCACCTTCAAGCGCAGGGCCACGTTAGGGGAGATGCGGTAGCGCGCCTGGGCGTCGAAGATGGCGTAGCCGCCGGTCTTGGAGAGCAGATTGCCCTCGTCGCCCCGGAAATACTGGCCGCTGCGCAGGGTCATGGAGGTGCCCAGCATCAGGGCCTGGGTCACGTCGGCCTGGAGGCCCGCGCCCAGCGTATGTTTGGGCAGGCCGGGGATGTGATCTCCGGGCGTGACCGGGATGCCGCCTTCTTCCGCCTGCGGATGGTTGGGGCTGGAGACGAAGAAGCTGTCGCGGAAGGTGGCGTCCAGATAGGCGTAGTTGAGGCGCCAGCGCAGCATCTGCCAGCGGCCCCTGGCGCTGAGCTCGAAGCCTTGCCGCCTGGTGTCGCCCACATTGGCGAAGAAGCCGACATTGGCCGTCACGCCGCCGCTGGTCTGGAAGATGATGTCGTCGTTGTTGACGATGCGGAAGATATCGGCCGACCAGCGGACGGCGTCCCCGGCCCGGCCGCGCAGGCCGGCCTCAACGCCACGGCTCACCACGTCCTTGAGCGGCGGGTCGGCCACGAAACTGTTGGGCAGGGTGCAGGGCTGATCCTCATGCGAGCAGGCCAGCTCCACCGGCGAGGGCACGCGGGAGGACTGGTGGGCGCCGGCATAGACCTCCAGAGAGTCCGACAGGTCGTAGGTCAGCCCGCCGCCGAAATTCAGCCGGTCATACTTGGCCAGCGCCGTCAGGTCCGGCCGGTCGCCCGAGAGGTCCTCATTATCGACCCTCACATGGGAGTAGCGCGCCCCCAGGCTGGCGGTGAGCGCATCGGTGAGCTTCAGCGTATCGCCGGCATAGAGCCCGAAACTCTCGGTCACCGAGCGCATGACGGTAAAGCCTTCCGCGTCGTAAAGACCCGAGCCCGTGGTGCCCCGCGTCTCGTCCAGCGTGGCGAATTCGACCGAGGACTGGAAGCTGGTGCGCCCGCGCTGATAGTCGGCACCCAGCACCAGGTCGTGATCGATGCCGCCGGTGGCGGCCTGGTAGCCCAATTCCAGCGCCCCGCCCCAGATCTTCTCCTTGCGCAGGCTGCGGTTGTTCACCCCGTCATAATCGGAAGAGACGCGGTTGCCGGACTGGTCGAACAGGAAAGCGGGGTCTTCATCGGCGGCGATGTCGAGATCGTCATCGTCGCCGGGTCCCAGGATATCGTCGTCATCATCGTCGCCCCCATCGTCATCCTCGCACAGATAGGCCTGGTAGGGGGCATCGCATGCCTCGGCCTCCGCGCCGTCGCCGTTGAAGCTGCGGGTGCGGGAGCTGCGCACGAAAAGGCGGCTGTTGAGGGAAAGCCCGTTGTCGAAATCGTGAGTGCCGGCCAGCGTCACCATGCCGAAGCGGTTCTCGGTGCGGTCCGGATGGGTGAAGACGGCGTCGCGGTCGGTCTCCAGCAGGTAGAGCGGAATGGCGCCGTTGCCCTTGAGGTCGGTGTCGCCGGCATTGACATAAAGGTCCAGCGTGCTGGCATCGCCGCGCCAGCTCGCCGCGCCGTAAAGGTTGGTGGCCTCGCTGTCGGAGAAATCGCGCCAGCCGTCCTCCCGGAAATGATCGACGCCCAGGAAATAGCCGAAGGTCCCGTCATTGCCGCCCAGGGTGGCCGAGCCCTGCAGCCGGTCGAACGAGCCGTAGCTGACGGAGGCCGACCCGCCCGGCGCGTTGAAGCCGGTCTTGGTCTCCAGCGCGATGGCGCCGCCCAGCGAATTGAGGCCCATCAGCGGGTTGGCCCCGCCGGCCACGGTCATGCCGTTGAGGAAGGTGTCGGGCAGCAGGTCCCAGTTGACCGCCTGGCCGAAATTGTCGTTCAGGCGCACGCCGTTCTGGTAGACCACGATGCCCTGCGGCGTGCCGAGCAGGGGCGACGCCGTGAAGCCCCGGTACTGCAGGTCCGGCTGCAGCGGGTTGTTCTGAATGTCGTTGAGGGTGAAGCTGGTGCCGGCCTCGTTCAGGAAATCGGCGACGGACAGGGCATTGCCCTGGGCCAGGTCGCCGGTATCGAAGGTCTGCACGGAAAACGGCTGGTCGTCGGCGGTGAGGCCGTTGAGCGGCGTGGCGGTCACCCGGATGGATTCGAGCGTCTGCGGCGCCTGCGCGGCTGCCGCGATCGGCAATGTCATGACCACCGCCAGGCCGGCGAGGGCGGTTGTCCCCCTGATACTCTTTTCAAGCACTTGGCTTCTCCTGAACCCTGTTATGTATTTATAGGAACCGTCAGGCGATTCCGTTTCGGGCGGCATTCTACGCGCACGACATGAGCGACGATTGAATGCGACATTAATCTTGCATGAAGGTTTTGGATCGGCGTCAGTTTCTCGACGGCGCCATGCGGTAGCCATAGCCCCGGACCGTATGGATGAGCGGCACGTCGTGGCCCTCGTCGATCTTGGCCCGCAGGCGGCGCACGTAGACATCCACGATATTGGTGAGCGGATCGCTGGTCTGGCCCCATACGGTCTCCAGGATGCGCGTGCGGCTCACCACTTTGCCCCCCGCCGACATGAGGAATTCGAGAAGCGCCAGCTCCTTGGCCGTCAGCTCGACCGGGCGGTCGGAGCGGCGCACCTGCAGCGTGCCGCGGTCCAGCTCCAGGTCGGCGATGCGCAGGCGCTGCGGCCGTTCGGCAAAATCGCCCGAGCGGCGCAACAGCGCCTCGACGCGGGCCAGCAGTTCCTCGAAGGCGAAGGGCTTGGTCAGATAATCGTCCGCGCCGATGCGCAGCCCGTTCACCCTGTCCTCCACGGAATCGAGGGCGGTGAGCATCAGGATGGGCGTGCGCACACCGCCGTCGCGCAGCCGCTGACAGAGGTCCCGCCCGTTGACATCCGGCAGCATGACATCGAGGATGATGAGCGAGAGATGCTCGCCGCAGCCCAGGTCCAGCCCCTCCTGGCCGGTGGCGGCGATATCGACGCTATACCCTTCCGCCTTCAGGCCACGGGCCAGGAAACGGCTGATACGGTCATCATCTTCGACGAGCAGAATATTCATGCGCTTTCCTTTATACCGGCGGCCAGGGGGAGCGCAACCGTGACCGTCGTCCCCTGTCCCGGCCTGCTCTCGATGCCGATGCGCCCGCCATGGGCCTCGACGATGGCCCTGGCGATGTTGAGGCCGAGGCCCGATCCGTCCTGCCGCGCCGCCAGGCGGCCCCGGTAGAACCGCTCGAACACATGTGCCAGGTCCTCGGGCGCGATGCCGGGACCATCGTCCGAGACCCGGATTTCCGCCTCCCCGTCCAGCCGGCGCGTCTCGATGCGCACGCGGGGGCGGGGGCCGCCATAGCGCAGGGCATTGTCCAGCAATATCATCACGATCTGGGCGAGGCGGTCGCGGTCGGCATCGGCGGTGATATCGTCTCCCGAGATGCTGATCTGCGCCCCCTCACGGGCCAGGCTGGCGGCCTGGCGGCGGGCTTCCTCCAGGAGGGGCATCAGGCCCACGGCCTGCCGGTTGAGCTTCAGCGCCCCGGCGCCGGCCCGCGCGATGAGCAGCAGGTCGTCTACCAGCTTGGTGAGCTGGCCGGCCTGTGCGACGATCTGGCGCAGGGCGTCCCTGTATTCCTCCAGGTTTTGCGCGCTGCGCAGGGTCACATCCGCTTCGCCGCGGATGACGGTGATGGGCGTGCGCAGCTCGTGGCTCACATTGGCCAGGAATTCGCGGCGCAATTCGTCGGTCTTGCGCAGTTCGTCGTTGGCGGCGGCCAGCTCCGCCGTGCGTTCGGCCACCGTCTCGGCCAGCGTGTTGCGGGCGGCCAGCAATTCCCGGTGCTGGCGGTCGAGCCGGCTGGCCATGTCGTCCAGCGCCTGGCCCAGCTGTGCGAACTCGTCCCGCCCGGCCAGGCCCGTGCGGTGGTCAAGCCGGCCATGGGTGAATTCCCGCACCCCGGCCAGCAGCCGCCCCATGGGCCGGCGCACCCGCCTGGCCAGGAAGATGATGGCGACGCCCCCCAGCACGACGCCCAGCGCCGTGAGCGCCATGGCCACGAGGATGAGCTGCGACAGGGCTTCGGAGGCCGCGGCGTCGGCCTCCACCGATTCCGCATTCTCCTGGGTCAGGGCGGTGTTTATGAGGCCCTGCAGATCATGGTCGATGAGCGGCAGCATCCCGCCCACACGGGCCGCCACCTGGTCCGCGCTCCAGCCCGCCTCCAGCCCGTCGGCGAGGGCGTGCCCGGCGCCCGCCAGCCGGCCCATCAGGCCGTCGAGCGCCGAGGTCCGGGCGACATCCGGCAGGTTGGCGTTGTGGGTGCGGCGGTCCACCATCTCGACTTCCGATCGGGTGATGGCGGCCAGCTCGCTGAAATCCGCCTCCAGCCTGTCCGCGTCCCGCCGCAGGCGCGCCGGAGCGTCGGCGGCCCGACCGGACGCCACGTCGACCAGGAGCTGCCGATATTGGCGGACATCGCCGGCCAGATCGAAATAGGTTTCCACCTCGTGATAGGAGAGACGCCGCCGCTCGATGTAATAGCGCGCATTGTCGACGGTCCACAGCAGGAAGCCCGATGCCAGCAGCTGCGAGAGCACCAGGAGAACGATCAGCAGTGTGAGCCGGGTCCGGACCATGCGGTCAGGTTAGTTTGGCCCGCCTGGGGTGGCAACCGGAGCGTTGGGCGGTTATTAGGATCGCTTTTGTTTCGTCATTCGCCGGCTTGACCGGCGAATCCAGTACCAGTGTATCCGTTCAAAATGGACTCGCC
>Ga0164243_10013110_pt1 | contig 11688 bp, 9 predicted proteins | sample OricompcompostOP_FD_108781 | JGI IMG/M metagenome (GOLD analysis project Ga0164243, IMG submission 108781) | Organic Plus compost microbial communities from Emeryville, California, USA - Original compost - Organic plus compost (OP) | ecosystem: Engineered > Solid waste > Mixed feedstock >...
GAGCAGCTCGATTCGGAGCTGCACCGCATCGCGCCGGCCGAGCTCGTGCTGGCCGAAAGCGCCAGCCTGCCGGTCACCTTCGAAGGCGCGTGCTCGCGCGTGCCGGACTGGCATTTCGACGCCGACGGGGCGCGCAGCCACTTGCTGTCGCACTTCGGCACGGACAGCCTGGCCGGCTTCGACATCGAGGACATGCCCGAGGCGATACGGGCAGCCGGTGCGCTGCTTCGCTACGCGGCGCGCACGCAGTCACAGTCGTTGTCGCACGTGCAGGCGATCGCGCCCGACCGCGCCAGCCAATATGTGCTGCTCGACCCGGTCACGCGCCGCAACCTGGAGCTGACGCGCACGCTTTCCGGCGAAGAATCGCCGACACTGTTTTCCGTGCTGGACGATTGCAGCACGCCCATGGGCAGCCGGCTGCTGCGCCGATGGCTGCACCACCCGCTGCGCGACAATGACCCCGTGCTGGCGCGCCAACGCGCGATTGCCTGCCTGCTGCAAGCTCGCAGCGGCACCGTCGGCACGCAAGACGATGACCTGGGCGCCCCGGCGCTGCTCGGCCCTTTACGGCACGCGCTCAAGGGGTTGCCCGACCTGGAACGCATTGCTGCCCGGCTGGCGCTGCGCTCGGTGCGCCCGCGCGAGCTGGCCAGCTTGCGCGACGCGCTGGCCGCCTTGCCGTGCGTGCGCGCGCTGCTCGAACCGGCGCTGGGCAAGGCGGCCGGCACGCGGCTGGCGGCGCTGACCGGCCAGCTCGACCTCGATCCCGAGATGGCGCAATTGCTCGGCCGGTCCATTGCGCCTGAGCCGGCGGCGAGCATACGCGACGGCGGCGTCATCGCCGCCGGGCTGGACGCCGAGCTAGACGAACTGCGCACGCTGGCCACCGACAGCGGCGACGTGCTCCTGCGCATCGAGGCGCGCGAGCGCGAACGTACCGGCATCGCCAACCTGCGGGTCGAATACAACCGCGTGCACGGCTTCTATATCGAAGTCACCAAGGGCCAGGCCAACAAGGTCCCCGACGATTACCGCCGGCGCCAGACGCTGAAGAATGTCGAACGCTACATCACGCCGGAGCTCAAGACCTGGGAGGACCGCGTCCTGTCGGCGCAGGACCGCGCGCTTGCGCGCGAGAAGTGGCTGTACGAGCAACTGCTCGACAACCTGGCGCCTTATGTGCGTGCGCTCTCGGACTGCGCTGCGGCACTGGCCGAACTCGACGTGCTGGCCACGCTGGCCGAGCACGCACGCCGCCACGACTGGTGCGCGCCGCAGCTTGCCGACGGCCCCGAGATCGACATCGAGGCCGGCCGCCACCCGGTGGTCGAGCGCAGCATCGAGCGCTTCACGCCCAACGGCTGCCGCCTGGATCCCACGCGGTCCATGCTGCTGATCACCGGCCCGAACATGGGCGGCAAATCCACCTACATGCGACAGGTGGCGCTGATCGTGCTGCTGGCGCGCACCGGCAGCTTCGTGCCCGCCGCGCGCGCGCGCATCGGCCGCATTGACCGCATCTTCACGCGCATCGGCGCGGCCGATGACCTGGCCGGCGGACGCTCGACCTTCATGATGGAGATGACCGAGGCAGCGGCCATCCTGACGGCCAGCACCGCCAACAGCCTGGTGCTGATGGACGAAATCGGCCGCGGCACGTCCACCTACGACGGCCTGGCGCTGGCCTGGGCGATCGCGCACCGGCTGCTGACGCACAACCGCGCGCTGACGCTGTTTGCCACGCACTATTTCGAATTGACTCGCATGCCGACCGAGCAGCCGACGGCGGCCAACGTGCACCTGGCCGCGGCCGAATCGCCCGGTGGTATCGTGTTTTTGCATGAGGTGCGCGAAGGGCCGGCCAGCCGCAGCTACGGCATCCAGGTCGCACAGCGCGCCGGCGTGCCCGCGCCCGTCATCCGGCTGGCCGCGCGCGAGCTGGAGCGCCTGGAGTCGCAGGGCGCGCCCTCACCGCAACTGGGGCTGTTCGCCGCGCCGTCTGCCGACGCTGCACCATCGGGCGACGACGCCGAGCACGCCGCGCTTCGCGCCTTGCGCGACGAACTGGCGCAAATCGACCCCGACAGCCTGACCCCGCGCGAAGCGCTGGAAGCGCTATACCGCCTCAAGAGCATGCTATGACGGTGGATCCCGACGCCCCCTTGGCGCTGCTGGGCGGCATCAGCCCGGCGCAGTTCATGCGGCGCTATTGGCAGCGCCGTCCCCTGCTCATCCGCCAAGCCATCCCCGGCATGCGTCCGCCCCTGTCGGCCGCGGCGCTGCGCCGGCTGGCCAAGCGTGACGACGTGCAATCGCGGCTGATCTGGCGCGAGCAAGGCCAATGGCACATGGAGCACGGCCCCTTCGCCCGGCTGCCCGCTGCGCGCGAACGGGATTGGACGCTGCTGGTGCAAAGCGTCGAGCAGTACGACGATGCCGCGGCTGCCCTGCTGCAGCGCTTTCGCTTCGTGCCCGACGCCCGCCTCGATGACCTGATGATCAGCATCGCGGGTGATGCCGGCGGCGTCGGTCCGCACTTCGATAGTTATGACGTTTTCCTGCTGCAGGCCCAGGGCCGGCGCCGCTGGCGCATCGGCCGCCAGCGCGACCTGGATTTGGCACCCGGGCTGCCACTGAAGATCCTGCGCCGTTTCGCGCCGGAACAGGAATTCGTCCTGGAGCCGGGCGACATGCTTTACTTGCCGCCCCAGGTTGCGCACGACGGCGTGGCCGTCGGCGCGGACTGCATGACGATTTCGGTGGGTTTCCGCGCGCCGGGGCAGGCGGCCCTGGCCCGCGGCATGCTGGAAGCAGCGGCCGAGCAGGTCGCCGCCCGTGCCGGCATGGGAGCCGGCCCCTACGCCGATCCTCCCCTGCCCGGGCCAGCCCTCCAAGGCCTTTACCGCGACCCCGGGCAACCCGCCGTGGCGCATCCAGCGCAACTACCCCAGCGCATGGTCGACGAAACGTTGCGCGCCGTGCAGCGTCTGGCCTTCGACGAGGCACTGGCAGTGCGCTTCCTGGGCTGCTGGCTGACCGAGCCGCACCGCGAGGCCGTCTTCGAGCCGCCGCCAGAGGACTTGCCGGACCTGCTCGTGGACTGGCCGAGTACCGGAACGCTGCAGCTGGATCGCCGTACCCGCATGCTCTACCGCGGCCGGCAACTCTTTATCAACGGGGAACTGGCGCCCGTGCCGGCCCATCCCTTGATGCGCCGGCTCGCCGACGAGCGGCAGCTGGATTGCGCCGATCCACGGGTCCGCCGCGCCGGCCCGGCGCTGCGGGACTGCCTCGTGCAGTGGTTGCACAACGGTTGGCTGCATTACAGAACGTAAGGCGGGTGATAGGCCGGATCCTGGTTTTCCCTTAGGGATGGGAGGACGGCCCAGGGTTTTCCCGGACACACCGCGCAATATGGGACACAGGACCGTAAACCTTGTTTCGTTTGGGGAACGCCCACTTCCATTTCCAAACGGAAAGGCTGGGGTGATTCCGGTAGCCTGGGTGGTGCTTGCCCGGGAAACCGGAATCAAACCACTAGGAGTCCTGCACATGAACAAGAGCCTGATTCTTGCCTCGATCTTTGCACTGACGCTGACCGCCTGCGGGCAAGAAGAGGAAAACAACACCAGCATGCCGCCGGCGGCCGAATCGCCGGCTCCGGCGGCGACCCCCAGCCCGGCGCCCGCCCCGGCGCCGGCCCCCGCGCCCGAATCGGCCCCGGGCGGGGCCGCCACGCCCGCGGCCCCCAGCGGCACGGCTCCGCAATAACTTTTTCAGCCAACCCGGCGCGAAAAGGCCCGGCCGCCTGGATAGGCGGCCGGGCCTTCGCATTTTGCGGGCGGCGCCAGCGCACCGCCACACAACGGGCGTCAGAGCTTGTCGGCCAGCACGTTGAGCAGCCGCTGGGCGGTCGCGTTGGTCGTGCGATTGCCCTCGGCGTCGAGCACCGTGACGACGGTGCTGCCGCCCTGTTCGGCCAAATGGACGCGGAACTGCTCGGGCTGCGTCATGTTGCGGCCACCGAACATACGCGACAACAGGTTGGGCTGCTCGCGCTTCTCGCCGGTGTCCGTGTCCAGATAACGCACGTAGAAGTCGCCCGCGGCGCGGTCGCGGTCATCCACCGTAAAGCCGCCCGAATCCAAGGCCACGCCCACCCTGCGCCAGGCGCGGTCGAAGGGCTCGTTGACGTGCAGCTCGGCGCCCGTGGCCCGGTCCACCTGCTGAACGGCTGGACGCTGCCGGGATTCCTCGGCCTGCGCGACCAGGGTACGCGCGCGGTCGACGTCGGTGCCCAGGTAGACCAACATGCGCGCCAGCATTGCGGCGTTCAGGCCCGGGTCTTCCTTGCCTGGCGTCCAGGACACCAAGTCGGTCGAATCGCTGCGCTTCTCGATCATCTGTTCGTGCGAGACGAACACTTCGGTGCGGTTACCGTCGACGCGTTCGACCCGGGTGCGGAAGCGTTCCCGCTCGCCGCTGTCGAAGGCGAAATCGATGATCTTGCCCAGCGCCTGGCGGATCCAGCCTTCGGGGATCTTGGCCCGGTTCTCGGCCCAATCGGTCTGGATCAGGCCGGCCTGCGGGTTGTTGACCACCACGTTAAAGCCCTGCTCGTTCCAGAAGTCGACCAGCTTGGGAAAGACCTCTTCTGGCGGCCGGTCGATCGACAGCCAGCGCAGCTGCCCATCGCGCTCGACCCGCATGTCGTTGCGCTGGGGCAATACGCTCGGCTGGCCGACGCTGGCGGCCTGCTGGGCCGCCTGCCCCTGCTGCTGGTATTCCGAGAACGTCGTGGCGCCGGTTTCCGGCGCGCGGTAACGCGGGTCGCTGGCCGCCTGGGTCAGGTCGGGCGGAATGCTCAGCGGATCACCCCGGCGCGCGCTCTTGTAGTCGACCGAATCGTCGTTGCCGAGAAATTCGTTGATGTCGCTGCAGGCAGTCAGCGACAAAAGGGCCGTCAAGGCCAGCGCCCCGGCATGGCGTGATTTCATACGCATCCTCATGTGGATTCAGAGCAGCCCCGCGTCGCGCAGCGCCTGGCGCACCGTTTCATGGTGCTGCTGGCCAAGCTCGACCAACGGCAGCCGGTAGCCCAGGGCCGTACGGCCAAGCTCGGCAAGCGCCCACTTCACGGGGATCGGATTGGCTTCGACGAACAAAGCCTTGTTCAGACGGGCGAGGCGGCCGTTAAGTTCACGGACCCGAGGCACGTCGCCGGCGATTGCGGCTGCGCACAATTCGTGCATCAGGCGCGGGGCGACGTTGGCGGTCACGGAGATGTTGCCCTGCGCGCCCAGCAGCATGAGCGCTGCGGCCGTGGGATCGTCGCCACTGAAAACCTGGAACTCGGCAGGCTTTTCGCGCAGCAGCAAGGCGCCACGGCCGATGTCGCCGGTGGCGTCCTTGATGCCGATGATGCCCGGCACTTGCGCCAGCCGCAGGATGGTGTCCAGCGACATGTCGGCCACCGTCCGCCCGGGCACGTTGTACAGGATGGTCGGCAGGTCCACCGCCTCCTGGATGGCCCGGAAGTGCCGGTACAGGCCTTCCTGCGACGGCTTGTTGTAGTAGGGGACCACCGACAGCCCCGCATCGGCGCCCACGGCGCGCGCGTGCTTGGCCAAATGGATGGCTTCTTCGGTCGAGTTCGCGCCCACGCCGGCAATGACCGGGATGCGTCCGGCGGCATGCTCGACGGCCACGCGGATCAGCTCGGCATGCTCCTCCATCGACACGGTGGGGGACTCGCCCGTGGTACCAACCACGACCAGGGCGTCGGTGCCCTCGGCGACATGCCAGTCGATCAGCGCGCGGTACGCGGCAAAGTCCAAGCTGCCGTCTGGCTGCATGGGCGTGGCCAGCGCCACCATACTGCCCTGGAACACCGGGCGGCCGGAACGATCTTGTGATGCCATTTATCGGGGCTCCTGGCCCGGGACGGAGCGATGCCGGGCAGATGTGAACAAACCGGGCATTTTACCGGATACGGGTGCGCCGCTTACAGGAATAACCCGACGATTCCGCGCCCCAGGGCCAGCACGGGCTCCAGGACGGTCCAGAGCAGGCCGCTGACCAGCAGCACCACCACGATGACCATGCCGTAGGGCTCGATGCGCGAATACTGCCAGGCCATGCGGTTGGGCAACAGGCTGAACACGATGCGCCCCCCGTCCAATGGCAGGATGGGCAGCAGGTTCAGCGCCATGAGCACCAGGTTGACCTGCACGCCGGCGATCGCCATCTCGAACCAGAAGTCTTCGGCCGCCCCGCTCTCGAACAACAGCCGCAGGGACAAGGCCCACAGTATCGCCATGGCCAGGTTGGCCACGGGCCCGGCCGCGGCCACCCAAAGCATGTCGCGCTTGGGCCGGCGCAGCCGGCCGAAGTCCACCGGCACCGGCTTGGCCCAGCCAAAGAGCACCCCGGCCCCGCCGGCGAGCTTGGTCAATAGCAACATGCCTAGCGGGACCAGCACGGTCCCGACGGGATCGATGTGGCGCATCGGGTTGAGCGTGATGCGTCCGGCCTGCGCCGCGGTCGGATCGCCGAACATGCGCGCGACGTAGCCGTGCGCGGCCTCGTGCAGCGTGATGGCAAACAGCACGGGGAGCGCGTAGACCGCGATGGTCTGGATGAGCTCGTTCATGGCGGCATTGTATGCGTGCCCGCACGCCGTGCGCGCCGCGCGGGTTACGGTTGCAGCCCCAGGCGGGCCGGATCGCCCTTGCCCACCCGCAGCACCTGCACCGGATCAGTGGTCAGGTCCAGCACCGTGGTCGGGTCCAGCGAGCACGCCCCGGCATCGATGACCGCGGCCAGTTCGTGCTGGTAACGGCGGCGGATTTCCTCGGGGTCGTTCAACGGCAGCGTCTCGCCTTCGGGGATGAGCGTGGTCGACATGACCGCCCCCGAGGCCAGCTCCAACAGCGCGAGCGCCACCGGATGGTCGGGCACGCGGATGCCTATGGTCTTGCGCGAGGGGTGCGAGACACGGCGCGGCACTTCGCGCGTCGCCTCCAGGATGAAGGTCCAGGGCCCCGGGGTCGCCGCCTTGAGCAGCCGGTATTGGGCGTTGTCCACGCGCGCAAACTGCGCGATTTCGGCCAAGTCACGGCACAAAACGGTCAGGTGGTGGCGCTCGTCCAGGCCGCGCAGGCGCCGCAGCGCATCGGCCGCGGCCTTGTCGTCCAGCGGCGCGACCACGGCATAGCTGGAGTCGGTGGGCAAGGCGACCAGGCCGCCTTCGCGCAGCAATTGGGCAGCCTGGCGCAACAGGCGAGGCTGCGGATTGGCGGAATGAACGGAAAAATATTGAGCCATGGCCATCATGCTATCACCGCCGGCAGCGCGCGGGCGTCCCGGCCCCAGTGCCGAGCCCAAGCATGGGCAAAAAGCCATGTCGTGCGGCGGGATGCAACCCGTTACCCGGCCGATGACAAACCCAGGAAGATGTAACGCCTGGGTTCGTCCGCCTTCCCAGACCCCGGCGGGCCGGATAGTATCCCCTTACGCCGACCCCGCGGCGGCGCGCGCCGCGGGGATCGCGACAGGAGGCCGTCATGGCAGGCATGCAGCCGCAGGCCGCGGCGCTGCGCATAGGCATATCCGGCTGGCGCTACCCACCCTGGCGTGGCGTGTTCTATCCCGACGGCCTGGCGCAAAAGGACGAGCTCGCGTACGCGTCGCGCCAGCTACCCACCATCGAGCTGAACGGCTCGTTCTATTCGCTGCAGACGCCCGGACGCTACGCGGCCTGGTATGCGGCCACGCCGGGCGGCTTCACCTTCAGCATCAAGGCGCCGCGCTATGTGACGCACGTGCTGCGGCTGCGCGATGTACGCCTGCCCCTGGCCAACTTCTTCGCTTCGGGGCTGCTGCGGCTGGACGACAAGCTCGGGCCGATCCTGTGGCAGCTGCCACCCAGCCTGCCTTTCTCGGCCGCGAGCATCGAGGCATTCCTTGCCCTGCTGCCGCACGACACGCAGGCCGCGCAGCGACTGGCCAGGCGCTGTGAGCCACGCATGCGCGGGCGCGCCAGCTTCGCGATCTACCGCAGCGGCTACACGAAGCCCGCCCTGCAGCGCTGGGCCGCGCGCATCCGCGCCTGGGCAAGCGGCGCCGAGCCCGCCCACGCCAGGCGGGTATGCGACCACCCGGGCCCCGCCGCGCCATGGCGCGACGTGTACTGCTACTTCGACAACGACATGAAGGTGCGTGCGCCCACGGATGCGCGCACCCTGATGCGCCTGCTGCGGTTGCCGATGGCGCCCGTGGACGGTAGCTCGCACCTGGCAGGGTCCGCCCCTTGACGCATTACGCGTTTGGCGCCGCTACTCCAGCGTGACTTCGTCGGGCGCCACGAACAGGTCCCAGGCTGCGATGAACAACGCGGCGATCAGCGGCCCGATGACGAAGCCGTTCAGGCCGAACAGCGCCAGCCCCCCCAGCGTGGAGACCAGCACCAGGTAGTCCGGCATTTGGGTGTCCTTGCCGACCAGCAGGGGACGCAGGATGTTGTCCACGAGCCCGATCACGATCACGCCAAACGCCAGCACGCCCAAGCCCAGCGCCCACTGGCCAGACGCCAAGTAGTAAATGGCCACCGGTCCCCAGATAAGCGCTGCGCCCAAGGCCGGCAGCAGCGACAGGATGGACATGATGACGCCCCAGAGCAGCGCGCCCTGGATATCCAGCACCCAAAACATCAGGCCACCGAGCGCGCCCTGGACGATCGCCACGACGATGTTGCCCTTGACGGTGGCGCGCACGACGGCGGTGAACTTGCGAAACAGCGTGCGCTTATGCGTCTCGCTCAAGGGAATGGCCTGCTTGATGCCGCGCGACAGGCTGGATCCGTCGCGGATCAGGAAAAACAGCAGGTACAGCATGATGCCCAGGCTGACGAAGAACTGCGCGGTGTTCTGCCCGATGTTGAGCGCCTGGCTGGCAATGGCCTGGCCGCCTTCCATCAGGCCCGCAGTCAGCCTTTCCTGCAAGCTGGAAATGTCGGTCACGCCCAGGCGCATCAAGAGCTGGTGCATGAACGGCGGCATGGCGTCGAACACGCGCTGGAAGTATTCGCCGATGGCCAGCTCGCCGGATTTGATGCGGGCATAGAAGGCGACGCCTTCGCTGATCAGTGAAGCGGTGATCATCGCCGTCGGCAGGATGACGATGACCAGGCAGATCAGCACCGACACGAGCGCCGTCAGGTTGGGCCGGTTGCCCAGCAAGGGCAGCAGCCGGCGGTGTACCGGCTTGAACAGGATCGCCAGGATCGCGCCCCAGAACACCGCCCCATAGAACGGCCAGAGCAGCCATCCGAAAGCGATGGTGACCACCGCCAACAGGAACAGGAAGAACCGGTTGTGCAGATTCGAGTTGCTCATGGGCCCATCCCTCGACGCCTTGCGCGCCGCCTGGCGAAAAGCAGCGCCGGCGCGAGGCGATCCGGCGCACACGGGTCCGGTCCGGGTCGGACGCGCCGGCCGCGGGCGTCCACAACGCCCGGGGGCCGGCGCAGCGACATTGTAGAGGGGCAAGCCGCCTTGCGGCGCAGCCGCCGGCCCGGCGGGGGATGGCCGGTGTGCCCCGCCCGGGCGCGCCCAGGCGCGCCCAGGCGAATGGTTGGGCGGATCGCGGCTTTAGGCGGCCACCGGCGCCGCCGGCTTGGGATAGGCCTTCTGGTAATGGACGGTGAACGCACCCAGCGCGGCAAGCGCCTGGCGCGGATCGTGCCCGGGCTTGACCAGGAAGCTGTCGAAGCCGCAACGCGCCTGATAGTGGATGGTGTCTATCATCACGTCGCCCACCGCGCGCAGCTCGCCTTGCCAACCGTGGCGGTGGCGCAGTAATTGCGCATGCGAATACCCGCGGCCATCGGTGTAGACCGGGAAGTCCACTGCCAGAAAGGCGATGCCAGCCGGGTCGATCTTGCCGTCGGCGCCGGCCAGCGCGCGCACATCGTCGTCCGGTGCGATCAGCACCCCCACCGGGTGCGTGCGCCGGCGCAGCGCATCGGCATGCGCCCGCCAGATAGCCAGGCGTACCACCCACCCCGGCTCGTCGGGCGGTAACTGCGCCCCGTCGGCGGGTTCGTGCAGCCGGGAGTCATCGGCGTGCAGCGCGCCGTTGCGGATCAACCGCAGCGGCTCGCCCGCGGCGGCGGTCTGTGCGGAAAGTTCAGGCATGGACGGCCTCCTGGGCCTTGGGCTTGGACAGGGCCGGGTCGGCGTATACGTCGGCCTTGAAGGGTTCGATGCCAACGCGGTCGACCACGTCGATGAACCGCTCGGCTTCGCTGTCCCGCAGTCGCAGATAGGTTTGGATGAGCTTTTCGACGACGTCGGGCACTTGGTCGCGCGCGAACGACGGGCCGATGATGCGCCCGATGGATGCGCCCCCGCCGCGCCGCTCGGCCAGATCCAGGCCGTCGACCGCGCTTGCCTGGCGCCCGCCGAGGGTGACCTGGTACCACTCCTCGCCGGCCTTGTCCACGCCGAGGATGCCGATGTGGCCGACGTGGTGATGGCCGCAGGAATTGATGCAGCCGGAAATGTTCAGGTCCAGTTCGCCGATGTCGTGCACGTAATCGAGGTCGTCGAAGCGGCGCTGGATGGCCTCGGCCACGGGAATGGACACCGCGTTGGCCAGCGCGCAAAAATCGCCGCCCGGGCAGGCGATGATGTTGGTCAGCAATCCGACGTTGGCCGTGGCCAGACCCAGCGCGTCGAGCTCCCGCCACAACTCGGGCAGGCGGCTGCGCCGCACGTCGGCCAGCACCAGGTTCTGCTCGTGGGTGACGCGCAGCTCGCCGAACGAATACCGGTCGGCGAGCTCGGCAACGGCATCCATCTGGTCGGCCGTGATGTCGCCGGGCGGCGAACCCGTCGCCTTGAGCGAAACCGTCACCGCCGCATAGCCCGGCACGCGGTGCGCATGGGTGTTGACGCGCAGCCACCTGGCAAAGCGCCGGTCGGACTCGGCCAGCGCTGCGCTCGGATCGGGGTCGCCGGCGGCGGCCGGGTCGTAGTCCGGTTGTGTAAAGCGCGCGGCGATGCGTTGGACGTGCTCTTCGGTCAGCGTCTCGGGCCCGCCGCGCAGCAACTGCCACTGCTCCTCGACTTGCGCGGCAAAACTTTCCGCACCCAGGTCCTTGACCAGGATCTTGATGCGCGCCTTGTACTTGTTGTCGCGCCGCCCGTGCAGGTTATATACCCGCAGGACCGCCTGTAGATAGGTCAGCAGGTCGGGCCAGGCCACGAACGGCTTGATCAGCTTGCCGACGATGGGCGTGCGGCCCAGGCCGCCGCCGACCCAGACGCGAAAGCCGACCTGCCCGTTTTCCTCGACGGCCAGCAAGCCGATGTCATGCACGCCCACCGCGGCCCGGTCCGACTGCGCGCCGCTGACGGCGATCTTGAACTTGCGCGGCAGGAAGGCGAACTCAGGATGCAACGTCGACCACTGCCGGATGATCTCGCACCAGACCAGCGGATTGACGTGCTCGTCCGGCGCGATGCCGGCAAAGTGATCGGTGGTGGTATTGCGGATGCAATTGCCGCTGGTTTGGATCGCATGCATCTGCACCTTGGCCAGTTCGGCCAGGATGTCGGGTACGTCCTCCAGGCGCGGCCAGTTGAATTGGATGTTCTGGCGCGTGCTGAAATGCCCGTAACC
>Ga0164243_10013111_pt1 | contig 11687 bp, 10 predicted proteins | sample OricompcompostOP_FD_108781 | JGI IMG/M metagenome (GOLD analysis project Ga0164243, IMG submission 108781) | Organic Plus compost microbial communities from Emeryville, California, USA - Original compost - Organic plus compost (OP) | ecosystem: Engineered > Solid waste > Mixed feedstock >...
CGATCCCGAGCACGGTGCCGAAGTAGAGCACGAGGACCAGGTAATCCAGCAGGTTCACATCCAGCCGCATGGATCCCCCGCTACCCCCGCGGGTAGGAGAATCACGCCGGGGTAGGGGAAAGCCGATCAAGCGCGGGGGAGGAGGTGGAAGCGGGTGCTGGGTGAGCTGCTCGAGGCCGGGCATCTGTGCGACTTCGACTCGCTGCCCATGCTCGTGGCCCGGCACGCGGCGGCCGTGGACCTGCACGATCTGCGCATCTACCTCGCCGACCGGCAGCAGATCGTGCTGCGGGTCCTGCCGCTGATCCCCGACGAGGTCCTCGGCGAGGAGCCGCTGCTGATCGACGGCACCCTCGCCGGGCGGGCGTTCCGCGACGTCGAGCTGGTCGGCCCGCACCGTACGGCGGCGGAGGCGGCGGCGGGCGAGCCGTACCGGTTCTGGGTGCCGATCCTCGACGGCACCGATCGGCTGGGCGTGCTGGAGGTCCGTTCCCCGCGCCTCGGGGAGGACGTGACGCGGCGGCTGCGCGCGCTCGCCGCGCTGGTCGGGCTGCTGATCGTCAGCAAGCGTTCGCACAGCGACAGCTACGCGCGGGTCACCCGCACCCGCCGGATGTCGCTCGCGGCCGAGGTGCAGTGGCAGCTGCTGCCGCCGCTGGCGTTCGCCAACGACCGGGTGGCGGTGGGGGCGGCGATCGAGCCCGCGTACGAGGTGGGCGGCGACGCCTTCTCGTACGCGTTGAGCGGCCGCAGCTTCTACCTGTCGATCTTCGACGCGATGGGCCACGACACCGCGGCCGGGCTGACCGCGAGCATCGCGATCGGCAGCTGGCGCAGCCACCGCCGCCTCGGGCTCGGCCTCGCCGCGATCAGCAACGAGATCGGGCGGGACGTCGTCGAGCAGTTCGACGGGGAGCGGTACGTCACCGGCATCCTGTCCCATCTGGATCTGGACACCGGCGAGCTGACCTGGGTGAACCGCGGCCACCCGCCCCCGCTGATCATCCGCGGCGGCCGGTGGATCGACACGCTGGAGACCGAGCCCTCGCTGCCGATGGGGCTGATCCTGCCGGAGCGGCCGAGGGAGTACCGCCGCCGGCTCGAACCGGGCGACCGGCTGCTGCTGTACACCGACGGCATCCCCGAGGCCCGCGAGCCGTCCGGGGCGCTGTTCGGCATGGAGCGATTCGCGAGCTTCGTCATCCGGCACGAGGCGGACGGCCTGTCCGCGCCGGAGACGCTGCGGCGGCTGATGCAGGACATCATGCGCTACCAGAACGGGAAACTGCAGGACGACGCCGCGGTGCTGCTCGCGGAGTGGCGCGCCGACACCTCCGCGATGATGTTCTGATGTAGTTAGCGGCTAATGGTGTACTGAGGGCCGAGTGCCCGCCTTGTCCGCTCCAGGAGGCCGCCCATGAGACCGCGTGGTCACGTCGCGCTAGCCACGGCCCTGCTCGGGCCCGCGCTCCTGCTCGCCGCGTGCGGTGGCGGCGGCGGGGAGACGACGTCCGGAACCACGGCCGCGCCCCGTGCCGGCCAGCCGGACGTGAACGGCGACGGCAAGGTGGTCATCGGCGTGATGAGCCCCGGCGACACCAAGGACAACGGCTACTACCAGAGCTTCGTCGAGCAGGCCGAAGAGGTGGCCCGGAGCAACGGCTGGGAGGTGCGCACCGTCGACCGGATCAACCCCGGGGACGCGGTGACCCAGGCCCGGAACCTGTGCCGGCAGCGGGTCGACCTGATCGCGATCGGCGCCAGCGAGCTGAAGGACGCGCTCAGCGCCGCCCCCGAGCCGCAGTGCAAGGGCGTGAACTGGTACGTCAACGGCGGCACCGGCGTGCAGCAGACCGAGTACTTCACCCAGTCGCAGGACAAGGTCAACGAGTCGCTGTACGCGGCCGGGTACGCGGCGGGGCTGCTGCTGGAGGAGTCCGGCGGGGGCAAGGCCGGCTACATCACCGGCCCGGAGCTCGACTTCGCCAAGCAGGCGGCGAACGCGTTCACCGCGGGCATCCGCGCCGTCGTGCCCGAGGCCGAGGTGGTCACCTCCTACACCGGCGACTTCGACGACGCGGCCAAGGCGAAGGAGGCGTTCGCGCAGCAGAAGGCCCAGGACATCAAGATCGTCTACCCGTACCTGGGCGGCGCCACCGACGCGGTCACCGCCGAGGCGAACGCGGCCGGCATCCCCGCGCTCACCCCCGGCACCGACCGCTGCGCCGACACGTCCGTCAAGTACGCGGTGTCGGTGATCTTCAGCCCCGGGGCGTACTTCGCGGCGGCGCTGGAGGACTTCCGCGAGGGCACGCTCACGATGGGCACGGCCCGGGTGTGGCGGATGGGCGTCGACCCGGTGCCGACCGTTAAGATCTGCGAGCCCAAGGGCGACCAGCAGGCCCGGCTGGACAAGGTCATGAAGGACATCGGCAGCGGAGACCTGGACGTCGACGCCGCCGTGGCCGCGGTCGGCTGACCGCTCGCGAGGAGGGACCGGTGCGCGTACCCGCCGTGGAGATGGTGGGCGTCACCAAGCGATTCGGCTCCGTGGTCGCCTGCGACCGGGTGTCGCTCAGCGTGCGCGAGGGCGAGATCCACGGCCTGCTCGGCCAGAACGGCGCGGGCAAGACCACGCTGATGAAGATCCTGCTCGGCCTCGTCCGGCCGGACGCCGGGCGCGTCCTGGTCCGGGGCCACGAGGTCGAGATACGCGACCCGCGCACGGCCGCCGACCTGGGCATCGCCATGGTGCAGCAGCACTTCAGCCTGGTGCCGGCGATGCGCGTGTGGGAGAACGTCGTGCTCGGCGCGGGCGGCCGCCTCGACCGCTCGGCCGCGCGCGGCCGCATCCAGGAGGTCGCCCGCCGGTACGGCCTCGCCGTCGACCCGGACGCCCGCGTCGAGGACCTCACCACGGGCGAGCGCCAGCGCGTGGAGATCGTCAAATGCCTGTGGCGCGACCCGGCCCTGCTCATCCTCGACGAGCCCACCTCGGTGCTCACCCCCGCCGAGTCCCGCGAACTGTTCTCCGTGCTGCGCCGCGTCGCCTCGCACGAGCGCCGCTCGGTCATCCTGATCAGCCACAAACTCGACGAGATCCGGCACGCCACCGACCGCGTCACCGTCATGCGCTCCGGCCGCGTCGTCGCCCGCCGCGCCACCCCCGGCATGGACGTCGCCGACCTGGCCCGCGAGATGATCGGCCGCGAGCCCGGCACCCGCGCCGCCGCCGCGGCCGTCGGCGCGATGGACGCGGTCGTCTCGCCCTCCCCCGGGGAGCCGGAACGGCCCGGGCGTACGGCGGACGCCGATCGAGGCATGGAGCCAGGGCGGCCCGGACCCGCCGCGGAGCCCGACCACACCGGCGTGTTCGATCGCGCGGCGACGGATCGTGCCGAGGACCTCGGCCGGGCGGGGGAGCCCGGACCCGCGACGCGGCCCCGACCGGCGGAGCCCGAGGAGGAGCCGGGCGACACCCTCGAGTTCGGGCGTGTGGCGGACTCCGGCCCGGCGGGAGATCCCGGACCCGCGGCCGTGGACGAGGCCGAGGTGCTGCTGCGCGTACGGGACGCGTACGCCACCGCGCCCGACGGCAGGCCGTTGCTGCGCGGCCTGTCCCTGCACGTGCGGGCGGGCGAGATCCTCGGCATCGCCGGGGTCGAGGGGAACGGCCAGGCCGCGCTCGCCGACCTGCTGTCCAGCCTGATCGAGCTCGACGCGGGCGTGGTCGAGGTGTGCGGCAGGCCGGTGCCGACCGGACGGGCGGGCGCGATGCACCGGGCGGGCGTGGGCGTCGTGCCGGAGGACCGGCACCGGTCGGGGTGCGTGCTCGACATGAGCGTGGCCGAGAACCTCGTGCTCGCCGACGTCGGCCGCGTCGCCGCGGGGGGCCTGGTGCGCCCGCGCCGGCTGCGCGAGCACGCCGCGCGGCTCATCGAGGAGTTCGAGATCGTCGTCACCGACCCGGACGCGCCGCTGCGCCGCCTGTCCGGCGGCAACCAGCAGAAGGTGGTGCTCGCCCGGGAGCTGTCCGCGAACCCCCGGGTGCTCGTCGCCGCCCAGCCGAGCCGCGGCCTCGACGTGGCCGCGGCCGAGTACGTGGCCGAACGCATCCGGCGGGCCGCCCGGGACGGCATCGCCGTACTGCTGATCTCCTCCGACCTGGAGGAGATCCTCGCCCTCGCGCACCGCGTCGCCGTCATCCACCGCGGCGCGATCGCCGGCGAGATGCCCCGCGCCGAGGCGGACGTGGCGCGGCTCGCGCTGCTCATGGGCGGGAGGGCCGCGTGACCTCGCCGCCGCTCGGCGCCGCCCGCGCGACCTCGACGCCGCGCGCCGCCGCCCGCCTTCGCGCCGTGCTGACGTACGCCGCCTCGCTGACCGTGGCGCTCGCGCTGGCCACGGCCGTGGTGACGCTCAGCGGCCACTCGGCCGCGGACACGCTGCTCGCCCTCTACCAGGGCAGCCTGGAGGGCGGCGCGTCGCTCGGCCAGACCGTGGACGAGGCCGTGCCGCTGCTGCTCGTCGCCGTCGGCGCGGTCGTGTGCACCCGGGCCGGCCTGTTCAACATCGGCCAGGAGGGCCAGGTGCTGATCGGCGCGACGGCGGGCGCCGCGATCGCGCTGTCCGCCCCCGGGCCCGGCCCGCTCGTGCTGGCGCTCACCCTCGCCGGGTCGGCGCTCGGCGGGGCGCTGTGGGCGGGCGTCGCCGCCGTGCTGCACTACCGGCGCGGCGTGGACGTCGTGATCGGCACGCTGCTGCTGGTGTTCGTCGCCGGGCAGGTCGTCTCGTACGCGGTGAACCGGGACTTCCTCCTCCAGGAGAGCGCGGTGCCCGGCCAGATCCTCGCCCCGCAGTCCGACCCGGTGCCCGAGGCGGCCCGGCTGCCGCGCCTCGGCGAGTACCCGGACTTCAACGTCGGCGGCGGCGTGTTCCTCGCCCTCGCGGTCACGCTGCTGCTCGCGTTCCTGCTGCGGCACGGCACCTGGGGGTTCAAGGTGCGCATGCTCGGCCTGAACCCGGTCGCGGCCCGCCGGGCCGGGGTGTCCGCCGGGTGGATCGGCGGCGGCGCGCTGCTGCTGTCCGGCGCGTGCGCGGGCCTCGCGGGCGGGGTGGTGCTCACCGGCGGCGTGTACCGGCTGCAGCCCGGCCTCGCCGACAACGTCGGCTGGGAGGGCCTGCTGGTGGCGCTGGTGGCGCGGAACCGGCCGCTGCTCGCCGTGCCGGTGGCGCTGTTCTTCGGCGCGCTGCGGGCCGGCGGCGGCTTCCTCGCCTCGACCGGCGTGCCCCGCTACCTGGTGTCGGTGGTGACGGCGCTGCTCGTGCTCGCCGCCGTCTTCCCCGCCGCGTACGCGGAGCTGCGCGCCCGGCGGCGCCGCGGGAGCGGAGGCGGCGCATGACCGACATGCTCGCCGTCGCCGGGCTGATCCTCGCCAGCGCGGTACGGCTCAGCGTCCCGCTCGCCTTCGCCGCCCTCGGCGAGTACGTGGCCGAACGCGCCGGCACGCTCAACATCTCCGTCGAGGGCATGATGCTCGGCGGCGCGTTCACCGCCGTCGCGGGCGCGAACCTCACCGGCTCCCCGGCGCTCGGCCTGCTCGCCGGGGTCGCGGCGGGCCTCGCGGTGGCGCTGGCGCAGGCGCTGTTCAGCCACGCGCTCACCGTCAACCCGTACGTGGTCGGCCTCACCCTGAACGTGTTCGTGCTCGGCCTGACCAGCTTCCTCGCCGAGTCGGTGCGGGACGAGCCGCGCCAGGTGGACCTGGTCCCGGTGCCGTGGCTCGCGGACCTGCCCGTGCTGGGGCCGGGGCTGTTCGCGCACCGGTGGCCGGCGTACCTGCTCGTCGTGCTCGTACCGCTCGCGTGGTGGCTGGTGCGGCGCACGCGGTGGGGCCTCGAGGCGCGGGCGGTGGGGGAGAACCCGCAGGCGGCGGACGTCGCGGGCGTGCCGGTGAACCGGCGCAGACGGCAGGCGCTGCTGGTGTGCGGGGCGCTGTCCGGGCTCGGCGGCGCCTATCTCGCGGTGGGCGAGGTGGGCCTGTTCAACCCGAACATGACGGCCGGGCGCGGCTACCTGGTGATCGCCGCGGTGATCTTCGGCGGCTGGACGCTGCGCGGCGCGCTCGCCGGATGCCTGCTGTTCGGGGCCGCCGACGCGCTGCGGCTCGCGCTGCCCGCGCTCGGCTTCGACCTCACCCCGCAGCTGCTGATCGCCTCGCCGTACCTGCTGGCGCTGCTGGCGCTCACCCTGTTCGCCCGGGGACGGGGACGCCGGGGGCCTGCCGCCCTCGGCGTCCCGTTCACGCGGGGGATCACCTGACGTCAGGCGGAGACGTCCGGCACGCTGGGGGTGAACTGGGCGAGGTTGTGGATGCCCAGCGACTTCTCGATGTCGGCGATCCGCTCGACGAACCGGGTGAAGCCCTTCGGGCCGAAGCGGCGGTACTCGCTGTCCCGGAGCTCCGCGCTCAGCTCGGCGAACTCCTTCGGCGGCGTGATGGCGCGGAACGCGGGGAAGACCTCGGTGTCCTCGCGCGCCTCGTGCGGGCTGTACATGCGGATGAACGCGGACATCGTGTCGACCAGCTCCCGGCGGGCCCGCTTGTCGAACGAGCCCTTGAAGTCGTCCACGGTGAGCAGGATGCTGGTGAGCGTGCGCCCCGCCTGGTGCTGGGCGAGCAGCACCTCGATCGTGGAGGTGAGCCGCTTGGCCCGGAGCAGCGCCGAGAACACGTACCGCTCCTCCACGTGCTCGTGGTGGTCGTGGATGAGCGACCGGACCACGCTCGCCGCGCCGCCGAGCTCCTGCCGGGGCACGTCCTCGCCGCGCTCGATCCTGGCGATCACCTCGCGGTAGACGAGCAGCGCGCGGTTGAGCACCCCGTGCTCGCGCATCAGGTCCTCCGGCGGGCTCATCGGCACGTCGGAGTCGGCCGCATCCACGGCCGCCGCCCACGCGCCCGCCGGCGCGACGCCCACGGCGGCGATCGCCCCGCCGCCCGCCGCCACCGTGGTCAGCCCCATCATCCGCCGCCTGCCCAGGAGCGATGCCCGCGAGTCCGAATCAGCCACCATGCTCTCCTTTTGTAGTTGAAGGACTACGAAGAGTGTAGGCAGCGGACATTCCGCCACGGCCGCGCCACGCCCGAGGGGGCCGCAGGGACCGGGGAGAACGATGGAAACGCCGGTTACGGATGTGGCACCGACGCGGCGAGGGTACGGTTGGGGTGGACGTCGGGATTGTCGGCAGACACCCCTACGCGGCCCCTGCGGGACACGTGCGCGACCACTTGCGCGAGGTGATCGACGCCTGTCCCGCAGGGGGATTTGCCCGCCGCACCCGCTCCTCCGAGCCTCTTCCGAAATCCGCTACGGACGCGGAGGCGCGCGGCGTCACTCTCGGCGGTCACTCCGAGGCGGTCACTCCTCGGCGGGCTTCCACACCTTCCGTACGGCGTCCGCCACCGACGCCGCCTGATCGAGCCCCGCCTTGAACGCGGGCCCCCACAGCGCCGGATCGAGCACGTTGACGCCGAACACGGCGAGCGCCGCCTCGTCGGGGGCGATGTGCAGCACCCGCGCGTCGCCGAGCGCCTCCAGCTCGGGCCGGACCCGCTCACGCGGCCACACGGCGGCCAGCGGCTCCAGGATCACCGCCGAGGACGCGCCCGCGGCCAGGTCGGCGCTGATCGGCGAGCGCACCCCGCCGTCGATGTAGCGGCCGTCGCCGATCCGCACCGGGGGGAACACGCCGGGCACCGCGCAGCTCGACGCCACCGCCTTGACCAGGGGCACGTCCGCGTCCTTGGTCCACACGACGAACTCGCCGGTGTGCGCGTCCACCGCGGTGATCCGCAGGTCGCGGTCCGGCCAGGCGTCGATCGGCATGCGCTTGAAGACCTCCTGCCAGCTCTCCTCCGACGGCACGGCGCGGGCGGCGAGGGCGAACTCGCCGATCCTGCGCCGGGCCTCGACGGGCTCGACCGCGGGATCGAAGAGGATGGCGAACGCGGCCATCATCTGCTCGGGGTCGGGCGCCGGGGCGGGCCCGGCGGGCCGCTCTGCCTCGGTCGCGGCGATCTGCGTCTCGATCGCCTCCTCCAGGTCGGCGCCGGAGGCCACGAGCGAGCCGACGACGGAACCGGCCGAGGTCCCCACGATGAGGTCGGCGTCGCCGAGGTCGACCCCCTCGCGGACGAGGCCGTGAATCACGCCGACCTCCCAGGAGATCCCGGCGACGCCGCCTCCGCCCAGTACGAGCGCCTTGCTCATGTCCACCTCCGGTCAGCAGAACAATGATCTACCCGGTCTAACCTAAGCACGGAGGAGAAAACCGCGCGATCCCTCAGGTGTCCGGGATCGCGACCTATGCTTGGAGTTCGGGTGGTGATGCCTGGACGGGGGCGGCCGGGGGCGAAGGAGCGGTGGGTGGACGACGACACGCGGGGCGCCGGCTCCACGACCCGGGAAGGGCGGGTCGGCATGCGCGAACGGGGCGCGGACGGAGAGGTCAGGCCGCGGACGGCGTTCGGGCGCTGGCGCGACGGCGTGCGCGCCAACCCGGCGGGACGGCTCACCCTGAAGATCGTCGTGGGCGTGCTCGGCGCGGCCATGGTGATCGGCGGCCTGATCATGGTGCCGTTCCCCGGGCCCGGCTGGCTGGTGGTGTTCGCCGGGCTCGCCGTGCTCGCCACCGAGTTCGCCTGGGCGCACCGGCTGCTGGAGTTCGGCAAGCGGGTCCTCGGCGTCTGGACCGCGTGGCTGGTGCGGCAGAACTGGCCGGTCCGCATCCTGGTCTCGGTCGTGACGCTCGCCATCGCGGGCGTCATCGTCTGGTTCATGGTCAGGCTGACCCTCGGCATCGACCTGGTCGCGGAGGGCCGGCAGATCGTGGGCCTCTGACCCGTCGCGGGCCCCGTCGCCGGCGTCGCCGGGGTCCTCGGCGTGCCGTGGGCCGCGCGGAAGGCCGCTGACCCGCGCCCGGCGCGGGCGCGGGTCCCGCTAGAGGTACAGGCCGGTGCCGTGGTCGGTGTGCTGGGTCGCGATGGCGTGCAGGTCGCGCTCGCGCATCACGAGGTAGACCTCGCCGTGGATCTCCACCTCGTACTGGTCCTCGGGGTTGAACAGGACCTTGTCGCCGACCTTCACCTGCCGCGCGCTCGCGCCGACCCCGCAGACCAGGCCCCAGGCGAGGCGGTTGGCCATCTTGACCGTCGCCGGGATGACGATGCCCGCCGTGCTCCGCCGTTCCTCGGAGTCACGTTCGACCTTGATCATGACGCGGTCGTGGAGCATCTGTATCTCGAACTTCGGTTCTGTCACGCTGGAAGTTTATGTGCCACGCGACCGACGTGGGGAAGAGCCTGACCTTTTCCTCCTGACCTAGGCGACTTGCGGAGTCATACTGGTTCCATAGGGATCAGAGGATCGCGACGGGTGCGGGAGGCGTATTGGTCCCACGGGGCGATGTACGGTACCTCGACCGCATCCCCGCCAAGGGGATGTTCGTCGTGGGCGCCGATGTCGTGCCCGGACGCTACGTGTGCCGGGCGCCGGGAAACGGCCGCTGGATCCGATACCCCGCGGGGAACACCCTGCCGGTGGCGGGGCGCCCCGACGCGCCGGGCGAGGCCGAGGTCGTCATCGAGAGCGGCGACGTCGCCTTCCAGACGCACATGCCGGGGGACTGGCACCGCGTCGGCACCCCGGACGAGCGCGACGAGCCCGACGAATCCGGCATACTTCCCGTCATCGACCCCGACCTCGACGAGGGGCTCGCCCGCAGGCTCCGGGCGCACCCCGGCCTGCTGCGGCACGTGCGCACCGGCAGCGCGTGGGCGGGCGAGACGGCGCGCCCGCGCGGCGTCGACTGGTGGCGCGTCACCGGCATGGCGCTCGTCTTCGCCGTGATCCTCAGCGCCGCGCTCGGCGCCGACGCCGGCATGTTCGTCTTCGTCGCGCTCTCCGTGAGCACCGGCGCGTACGGCCTGCGCCTCGGATTGTGGCACCGCCGCCTCGGCTCGCTGCGCCGGGCCGCCCAGGCGAACGCCGACCGGTTCTGCCTCCCCGGCGACCTGGACGAGAACGGCCGCGTGCTGCTCGCCCGCGCCCAGGACGCGATCCGCCGGGTGCGCGAGTCCGAGGTCGCCAAGGCCGGCCTGCTGGAGTCCGGCGAGAACGCGGTCACCCTGCCTCAGCAGGAGTGGCAGATCGCCAAGACGCTCCGCAAGGTCGCGCAGCTGCGCCAGGACCAGCGGGACGTGCTCGCCGAGGGCGTCACGCCGCAGGCCGAGGCCGCGCTGCGCCCGCTCCGCGACGCCCTGGACGACGTGGAGTCCTCGGTGACCGCCCGCGTCGAGGCGCTGGAGCGCTACGCCGACCGCACCGCCGAGGCGGACGCCGCCTACCACGCGCACGCCCAGGTCGTCCGCGTCGCCCGCCGCGCCGCCGAGTACCAGGACCTGCTCGCCGAGACCGTCGCCGACGACCTCGCCGTCTCCGAGATCGACCGCCTCGCCCGCAACGCCGCCGACCTGGAGAAGGCCCTGCACGACAGCCTCGACGCCGCCCAGCAGGCCGGCGTCGAACTCCCCCGCGCCGAGGACGACTGACCCCTCCCGCGCGACCGGCGCAGGCTCGATCCGCGTGGACGTCCCGGGGGTTGCCCGCCGGTCGGCGTCGAATCGGTCAACGAGCGCGGTCGAGGTTGTCCACGACGATGGCGGAGGCCTGGTCGATCCTCGTGAAGCCGGACGACTTCGAGCTGAGGTAGAGCAGCACGGTCAGGTTGTGGTGGCGGAACAGCACCTGGGTGATGTTCCCGAGCGACTCCGAGCGCCGGAAGCTGATCGCCTCCGCGCCGACCTTGGGCAGGTCACGGCGCAGCCTGGTGCCCGGGTTGCGTTCCACCTCCTCCTCGAAGTTCGTCGTGCGGATCTGCTCGAACGCCAGGCGTGCGACCGCGTCGTCCTGGAACCGGGCGATCTGGATGGACATGAACGGGCCGGACGTCGTCTGCCAGGAGCAGCTTCCGCGCGTGTGGAACTGCGCCTTCGCCTGAGCGCCGAGCAGCCTCGACGCCTGCGCCACGCTGATCATGTCGCAGGCGCGCGGCTCGCGGGCGTAGACGGCCTTCCCCGTGCCGAGCGTGGCGAGGGTGGGGTCGGTCGTAACCGGTCCGCTCATCGCCCCGCCTCCGCTTGTCGCTCCGCCGGTGGTCCCGCCGGTCGCCCCGGTCGTGGCCCGGCCGGAGTCCCAGACCCGCCACACGGTGAGCCCCGCCGCTGCGAGCAGCACGATCGCGAGCGCCGCGCCGAGCAGCACCGAGGCCTTCGGGCCGCGGCCGCCCTTCGCGGCCTCGTCCTTGGGCGAGGGCATGGTGCCGGCCCGCGAGCCGTACGGTCCCGGCGCGAACCCCGGGTCATGCCCGGGCGTCCCTTGCGGCGGGTGCGGCCCCGGCCCGGATCCGGGCGCGGACGCGGGCATGGGCTGAGACCCGTACGCCGCCTGCGGCCCGGTCGCCGAGCCGTACGGCGGGGCGTGCCGGATCGGCGGGGGCGTGCCCTGCGGGCCCTCGGTGATCGCGCGCAGGTGCCAGGCGGCCTCGTCGGCGGTGAGGCGGCGGGACGGGTCGCCGTCGAGGAGGCCGGTGAGCACGTGGGCGAGCGGGCCGGCCAGCCGCATCG
>Ga0164243_10013113_pt1 | contig 11687 bp, 15 predicted proteins | sample OricompcompostOP_FD_108781 | JGI IMG/M metagenome (GOLD analysis project Ga0164243, IMG submission 108781) | Organic Plus compost microbial communities from Emeryville, California, USA - Original compost - Organic plus compost (OP) | ecosystem: Engineered > Solid waste > Mixed feedstock >...
CATCGAGCCCGACGCGCGGGCCACCTTCGCCGGATACGGGACGGACGCCAACTACGTCACGGGACTGCGGACGTGTGATCCAGCCTCCGGCGCCCCTGCTGACGCCTGAACCGAATGCCACACGGTCGAGGACCGTCGGGACGCACTGTCAGGGAGTCGCTGCGGACAGCCTCGGAATATGTGTGTGCATGGACGCGGATCATCGGGGTAGTCGGCAGCTGTCCGGCGGGAGGGCCGGGACGCCGAACCTGGGGAGGTCGACGCGGCCCGGCCCTCCCGCCGCGCCACAACGGCCGATGCCCCCGCCCGGCCTGCCCGGGCAGGGCGTACGACAAGCGACAGATCGCGCTCGCGATGTCCCAGATCGCCGTGACATCATCCGCCGGGGACTTAGGGCGTCTGAGGGGGCGGGTGTGGAACGACCGGACGATCGCACGGCATCGGCCTTGCGCTTCGCGACCGAACTCGTCGCGTGGCTCGCAACGCCCTGGGCCCTGTCCCGGTACTCGTGGCTGCTCGCAGTGCTGTCCTTGGTGGTCCTGATCGGTCTCCCGACCCTCTTCTCCACCCCGGGGGACAAAGCGTACGTGATCGTCGCAGTGCCGGGCTGGGGCACGATCCTGCTGGTGCTGCTCCAGCTCGTCGCAGCCGTGATCTCCGTATGGCTCGTCTGGCCTTCGTGGGCTGCGGTCCTCGTGTCCGCGCTCGCCACGGTCACTCTCGTCACCGAGCGGCGCCGCTGGCGGTGGCTGCTCGCGGCCGACCGGCGTCAGCACGTTCAAGAGCCCGATGCCGGGAAGTCGTAGCGGCGGCGTCCGCACCTGGGCCGGAGGGGGGTGGTCGGCGCGGCAGCCGTCTACGTCGTAGGCGCGGAACGTGTAGGGAGGTGCACCTCCAGCACGACTGCCGTGCCGGCCACCGTCCGGTCCTCGTGCATGGTGATGAGCTGCCCGGTCCGCACGTGCGTCCAGTGGGCGGGGGTGAGGGGGACGAGGCGCACGGTGGCTCGGCCACCAGGCTCCAGATCGGGCATGCCCTCGACCCAGAGCCTGGCGATGCTGACGGAACTGCTCCCTGTGGGCGACAGGTTTCCGATATTCCACATGGGGCGCAGGACACCGTGACCCGAGACGGGCGTCGTTCGCCGGGCCTCGGCTGCGGGCCGAAGGGTCAGGTCTGCCCGGATCATGCCGTTCCTGATCTCGGAACACCGCCAATGACACCAGGCCCTGCTCCGCTCGAGGCCGAGCTGCGCAGCCGCCTCGGCAAGCTGCTCCCAGAAGGTCAGAGGCAGCGGCAGCCCGTCCCCGAGCTCTTCCAGCAGGTTCAGTGCGATCTGCCATTCATCGTGGACGAGATGGTCCCAGACGTCCTCCACCGAGATGTCGTTCTCGGTCGCGACCTCCTGCGGAACGAGGAGGGAGGCCGATTCGAGCAGCTCGGTGACGTTCATGCGGACATTGTCGCCATGAGCCGGACCCCCCCACGCCCGACCGGCCGCACCTTCGCCGCGGTCACCGCCGTTCCCCGTCTTGCGTCATCTTTTGGGTCTTCGCAGCGCGGGCGATGAGTTTGTGGCTGCCGGCCGGTCCAAGCTGGTGACCACTTGGGAAAGGACACTGTCATGTCGGAGCTGTTGGTCGATTTCATCACTTCTCTCGACGGTTACGCGTCCGGTGAGGGGTGGCCCGGATTCTGGGGGCTGGAGGGTCCGGAGTACCTCGGATGGCTCGGGGAACAGCCGAAGGTCACGTACTTGATGGGGGCGAAGACCTACCGGCTGATGTCGGGGTTCGCGGCAGGAGAGGTCCCAGCCGGCCAGGACGAGTTCAGGCCCGAGGAAGAGGCGTCCGTCGATGAGCTGACGCAGGCGTCGAAGGTGGTGTTCTCCTCCACCCTGGAAGATCCCCTGACGTGGGCGAACTGCACGCTCGTCCGTGGCGACGCGGTCGAGGCGGTGCGTGAGATGAAGGCGGAGGGCTCGGGGCTGCTGAGCACGATCGGCAGCCTCAGCCTGTGTCGGTCGCTGCTGCGGGCAGGACTCGTCGACCGTTTCCGGGTGGTGATGTTCCCCGTGATCACCGGGGCCACGGGCGAGGAACGCATCTACGACGGTTATCCGGACGTCGCCCTGGAGATGATCGACCACCGCACCTTCGACGGCCGTACCCAGCTCGTCGAGTACAAGCCGCGTGTGCTCGAGCACCCGCCACTCAGCGCCCCTGAGTGACGTCGCCCGTGTGCCGTCCCGTCCCCGGCGGCCGCACCCGGCACGGGGCTGTCAGTCGGCCCGCTGTGGCCACGAGGTTCGCGGCCCTCGCGGCCTGCCGACGAGGATCACGGGGGGGGGCGTGCGGGGCCGGCCCGTCCTGGTCTTCTGACCGAGGCCAGGAGCCGCGTGGCTGGTCCGCAGCCCCGGTCTGCACGCGGGCCGGCCCTCGACGCGGGCCCCTGCGTGACCGGCCTCGCCGCCTCCGCGACCGGACCACGGCCTCACAGGCAGTCGCACCCTGTGCCGTAGAGAAGCAGGAAGAGGGCCATCACAGCGGCCACGGTGAAGCCGCCAACGGTCAGTGCGGCGAGACCCCGACGCCGCCCCCTCCCCGGAGAGCGGAGACCGTGCCAGCCACCGAATGCGAGGACGAGGCTGAGGAGCCCGATCCCAGCGATCGTGAAGCGGGGACTGTGGGACCAGTTCAGGTAGACGGCCAGAGCCAGGAAGCCGAGGACGACACAGGCGAGCAGGAGGACGACACAGGCGAGCAGGCTGAGGATCACCTCAGCCACGGCCTCTCCCACCGTCTCCATCAGGAAGTCGCCGACGCCCTTCGCTGCCCTGGAGACCCCCACGGTGCTCCCCCTTCTGCGTCCCCGGCCCGAGCGGGGCCCGGCTTGGAGGACTTCCGCCGAGCCGGAACGGTTGCCCCACGGCTGGGCGTGCGGGCGTCCAGCCAAAGCGAACGAGTGCACGCCCGCAGCGAGAAGGGCATCCACTGGGTGAGTCCGAAGTCGGACAGCCGCAGCTGAACCGCCAGCGCCCCCCGGCGGCCGCGCACTACGGTGGGATACATGTCAGAGCCCTCCGTGCGGGACTTCTACGACGACTTGGCCCATGACTACCACCTGATGTTCCGCGACTGGGACGCAAGCATGGCCCACCAGGCCGAGGTACTGGGCGGGCTCGTCCGGCAATGTCTTGGAGCGGGACCACACACCGTCCTGGACTGCTCCTGCGGGATCGGCACCCAGGCCATCGGGCTGGCCTTGGCCGGTCACCGGGTCGTCGGCAGCGATGTGAGCCCGGTCGCCGCCGCGCGGGCCGCAGCCGAAGCCTCGGCCCGAGGTTGCCGACTTCCGACTGCCGCGGCTGACATGCGTCAACTGCCGTTCAGGCAGACGTCATTCGACGTCGTCCTCTGTGCCGACAACTCGCTCTCGCACCTCCTCGCCGGACAGGATCTCCGGACCGCGCTCCTCGCCATGAGGCGGGTACTCCGAGACGAGGGACTGTTGATGATCACCGTCCGGGCCTATGACGACATCCGCCGGACCAGACCCACGTCCACGCCACCCCAGGTGTCGCAGACCCCCGACGGCCAAGTGATCACCTTCCAGCTGTGGCACTGGCACGACGACGGTGAACGCTACGACCTGGAGCACTTCCAGCTCATCCCCGCAGCGAACACCTGGCAGGTACGAGTCCGCCGCACCACCTACTGGGCGCTGACGTCCGCGCAGCTGACCGGGTTCGTGACGGAAGCCGGCTTCACCGACGTCACCTGGCGCAGTCCCGCATCCAGCGGGTACTACCAACCCATACTGACGGCCCGTCGCGCGTCATCAGCGCAGTGACCGGTTGCCGTCGCCCGTCACAGCACCAGCTCGTGGCTGGGCCGGCACGATGCGATTGCGCTCCGACAAGTGACGAGCTGGACCCGTCGAGGTGCTCCACTCACCGCTGAGCGCCCACGTCCGCCCCCGCAAGCGCGGCTCCGCCTGAGCGGCAAGGGGCTCGCGCGGACGACCTGCCATGCGGCCTCGCGGCAGCAACAGGACTCCGCTGACGGGCCGCCGACCTATTTGTATCGAGGGTTTGACACAAGTTTTCGGGCAGGGCATCTTGTATCCATCGTTTGGTACAAGGTGCCTTGGGGGATCCTCACGTGCTCGACACCGTCCCGCTCCAGTCCCGGTTCCTCGACCACGCCGACCACTACGCCCGCTGGTCCGGCCTGGCGATCGGCGTCGAGGTCGCACGGCAACTGCTCACGATAGAGAGCGGCGACATCACGACACCTCTCGTCCTGGCCGTCACCGCGTTCGGCCTGTGCGCCGTGGTCGGGGTGCTGATCGGCGACGCCCTCACACTGCGCCCTCAAGAAGCGGTTCGCACCGCCAGCCTCGCCCCGCGCCTGGTGCGCGACCACGTGCCGCCACGTATGACGCCCCTGCTCCTGCTGGAAGCAGGCTCACTTCTCGCACTGCTCGTCATGGGGGCCGTCACCGCATCCTCCGATGACCGGACAGGCGGGGCGGGGCGCGCCATGGAGGTCGTCTGCGACGGTGTGCGTTCCTCCGTCGGCCCGTGGCCCGGGCTGTACTACAGCGGCCCGATGTTCGGCGCCCTCGCGGTCGCGACCCCCGCCTGCGTCTGGGCGCTGCGCCGCATCGCCTTCGGACCGGGCGACCACCAGGAACGCCGGGAGCGCGCCTGGGCCATCGTGGGAGCCTGGGGACTGCTGGTGTCGTGTCAGGTGCTGCTCGTCGTACTGACGTTCCTGGTCGCGCTCGTCGACGGGCCCTGTGCCGGCCCGCTGGGCGCGGTCACCGTGGTGGTGGTCTGCCCCCTGGGTCTGCTCAGCGCATTCACGCTCGGATGGTCCCTGCTGACCGTGGTCGCGCCCCGGGCGGTCGACGATGGCGTGACGGACGAGGGGAGTGGCGAGGATGAGTGACCCCGCCGTCCGCGTCGACACCACCAGCCAGGTGCCGCCCTACGAGCAGATCCGCGCCCAGCTGGCCGCGTTCATCCGCACCGGCCGGCTGGCCGAGGGCGAGCGCCTGCCGACCGTCCGCCAACTCGCCGCCGACCTCGGCCTGGCGCCCGGCACCGTGGCCCGCGCCTACCGCGAGCTGGAGGCCGCGCAACTGATCCGAACCCGCCGCGGCGCGGGCACCCGGGTCGCCGAACTCCCCGCCGTGCACGGTCACGACGTACACCAACTCCACACACTGGCACGGGACTTCACCTCCGCGGCCCGTGCGCTCGGCGCCGACACCGAGGACATCCTGAAGGCCGTCCGCAACGCCCTGGACTCGGAGTCCGGGCCCGGCACGCCCCCGAAGCGCGACGGAACGGGAAGCGCCAACCCGACGGAGGCGTCGGCGACCATCCCGGGTGTGGGCTTGCGTGGCAGGTAGGCCGACGGCCACCTGTCGCTGCTCAATGCCCGATCGCGTTGCTGCACGGAAGTCCGTCCGCGAAACCTATCGGTACGGTGAGCAGGTGTGCTTCTACGCGACGACCTCCTACAAGCTGCACTACGTGTGCGTTTCGTGCCGGGTCAGCTTCAAGCGGCACGCCTGGCCGCAGCGCGAGCACCAGTGCCCGAACTGCTCTCAGCCCCTCATCTGCGGCGGTCACGACTTCGCTCCGCCGCGAAGGCGCGATGTCCGCAGGTGGTCCGTGGTCGCTGAGGTGCTGGGTGCCGGACTGCGCTACGAAGGGCTGACGGTCTGCGGGTGCGGCAAGGAACCCAAGTACCGTCCACGGACGCGCGCCGAACTGCGGGCCCGGAGGTCCATCGCCGCGAGGGACGGCCTGCCGCTGTCCGAGGTGCTGTCCCGCCCGGACCCCCTCACCCCGCTGACGGACTGATCAGTACGGACCAGGAGGGACAGAGGAGGTCGAGGATCGCATCCCAGTCGACCGAAGATCGTTCCCGAGCTGGGGCACCGCCGCCGATGTCAGTGGCAGGCAGTTGAATGAGGCCATGACCGTCCACGCGCTGGTGGCCTCGCTGCCCGACCCCGATGTTCTGCACGCCCGCTGTCGGGCACTGGCACTGCTCGATGCCATCCTCGACGCGGATTATCCCACCCACACGTTCGTCTCCGGCTGGCGCGAAGGCGTCGACCTGGCGCTGATGGACAACGGTTCTGGCGACCAGTACGCCGTCGTGTTCGATCCGGCCGGGGTGTTCCTCTACGGGTTCGATCACGAGAGTGACGCCACGCCATGGCGGGAGTGGCCCCGCGCGCACTGGCCCGGCCTCCTCGATGGTCTGCCTCCGTCGCTCGCGCACTATCCGGCGGCACCGGAGTTCCAACTCGAGGGGTTCTTCGACGCAACGGTGTGCGTGTGGCGCGAGAAGGATGCCGAAGCTTGGACATGCGGTCCGGTGGCGTTCGACAAGGACGAAACAGACGGCAGTGACTGGCTGTTCGACCTCCTCACCGACGGCAGCACGGACGCGTACGTCACCTTTGCCGAGGACTACTTCGGGCGGACCGTCGACCGTGACGCCGTAGCGGCGATCATGGCTCAGGAGCCGCTGAGCCACAGGACGGTGACCTCGTTGTACGCCACGGCCGACTTCGAGGCGGTGGCCGCGCAGGCCCGCACGCTGGGCTACGCCGTCCAGGATCAGCCTGCACTCTGACCGGCGTACGACGGCACACGGCTCTTCTCGCGGCTGTGGCCGTTCCGCGACGACGCGGACAGTCCTCGATCGCGCATCACACGCCGTTCAGAACACGGTCGAGCGCTGCTCGTCCCACAGGCCCCCAGTGGGGCTTGCCGCCGGGAAGGTTCCGATCTCCGTTCTGCCCCATGAGCATGAGGAAGAGGCTCTTCAACGCGGCCAGTCCACGGGCGCGCCGCATCGCGGCCCGGTCCGCACGGCCGTACGTGTCGAAGAACCGCGAGGCCGTGCCGGCAGGGAGCAGCACCCACGCGGCGGCGAGATCCCAGGCCGGGTCGCCGGCGCACAGAGCGCCGAAGTCGACGATGCCGGCGAGCGTACCGTCCGAGACGACGACGTTCGCGGGATGGAGGTCACCGTGCACCCACACCGGCGGCCCCCGCCACTCGGGGGCCGCAAGGCCATCGTCCCAGACGGCACGGACGTCGTCGGCGATGCTCCCGAGGGCCACGGAGCCGAAGAAGTGGTCGAAGCCGTCGGCGCACGCCTTGAGCTGCGTACCGACGTCGGAGCTGATGGGCGCCTCGGCGGGCGCCTCCACGTGCAACGCCCGGAGAAAGCCCGCCAGCGTGTCGGCGGCGTGGGTGCCGCGGCTGATCGAACTGTGGTCGAGAGGCTCGCCCGCAACCCATGTCATGACGGTCCAGTGCTTGGGGTGACGCTCGGAAGGTTCACCGAAGCGCACCGGTTCCGGCACCGGGAGCGGAAGGCTCGGGGCCAGCACGGGAAGCCACTGCCGCTCCTTGAGCTGGAGCTCCGGTGTGGGGTCCATACGCTGGATGCGTACGGCCAGGTCGTCCCCGAGGCGCCACATCTGATTGCCCCAGCCGCCCGGCACCTCGCGGAGGGCCAGCCCCGCAAGGTCCGGATGTTGCTCCCGCAGCAGGTCGCGAACGACGTCCGCGGTGATCTCGGTATCGGTCATGCGCAGCACACTACTGACCGCCCGTGGACGGAACGCCTGCGGCCGGAAGGCGGCATCCGACGTCCCGGCGCAGTCGTGTCACGCCGCACCCGGGGGAGTCTCAACTATCGATTCCGGCTTCCCATTTGCGGCGCCGCAGTACGTAGTCGCTGAAAAGATGCCGGCACCGGTCGAGAAGTTCACCCACCTCCGCGTCGCCGCGCCGCCCGTCCGGCGACGGATGCCAGCGCTGCACCGACTGCGCGGCCCAGGTGCGTAGTTTGCCGTCGGGGTCCTCGAGCAGGCCGACCGCTGCCCGTAGCGCCATAATGCCGCCGCGTGCGTCGAGCAGACGGAATGAGCCGACCCGGACGTGCCGGGGCCGCTCGGGCTCGGCGCGCTCCAGGAGCCGGTCGGCGGGCAGCTCCATGGCGGAGGGCAGCAGGGCCAGGACGGTCGCGCGGACGACGCTGGGCGCCGGGTCGTCGAGGAGCGGCGACAACCGCTTGACGTCTGTGCAGTCCAATGCCCGTAGCCCCGCCACCGCCGCAGCCCTCACCCCGGCTGCCGGGTGCGTGAGAAGTGGCCACAGCAGCCCGGCGTCCACGCGGTCGCCGCACTCGGCCAGCCCGATGACCGCACCGGGCGGCAGGCCGGGGTCCTCCGGTGCGGTGCACCGCTTGCGGTACCAGTCCTGCGGGTCAGCTCCGTGCTGCCGCACGACGTACCGGGCGCACGCACGCACGAGGGCGGAACGGTCGCTGAGGAACGGCGTCGCCTGCTGTGGCCGGCCCGCCCGTCTCAGCGCCGTGACGCCGGCGGACCGGGTACGCGGGTTGCGTGCGGACAGGAGCGGAGCCACCACATCCTCGTGGGCGCGCCCATCCGCCAGGGACGCGAGCGCCGCCGTGGCGCACAGGTCCTGGACCACGCTGTCCTGGTCCTGTGCGGCCGCGCGAGCCAGTTCGACCGGACGGAGCAGTCGGCCCTCGATGGCCAGCCGGAACGCGAACCGCCGGACCGTGCGATCGGGCGCACTGAGGAGAACGGCGAGCTGCCCGAGGGATGCCTGGCGCAGGGTCTGTTCGAGTGTGTCCACCGCGGCAGCTCCCCTGTCGCGGCGGGCGACACGGAGAATGAGCGGCGCAAGGCCGGGGGCGGTGTCCGCGTCCAGGGCCTCGCGCAGCAGATGCCGGGCGAGCTCTCGGACGGGGCCGGCCCAGTCGGCGCAGCGGATCACGACCAGCGGCAGCAGCCCCGGGTATCGGACCGACTCGCGCAGAGCCTCCTCCCGGACGCGCCCGAGGCGGTGGCAGAGGGCCAGCGCGAGCCGGGGCTCGTCGAGCCGAGTCAGGTCGGCCGGCAAGGGGTCGGCGTGCTCCCACGCCGGCAGAGGCGGCGGCCCGTACCAGGCCAGAACACGCACGCCCGCGTCCAGGGCGAGCCAGTCGCCCGGATCGCCGATGTCGATCGTGCTGCGCAGCGCAGCGCCTTGCGCGAGCCGCGTCGCCGCCGTGGCCCCAGCCTCAATGCTTCCCAGCATGCCCGCCCCTCCGGCAGTCGTACCGGGTGATCGTAGGGTGCGGCGTCCGTGCAGGGCACGCGAAATATGGCCGGGTCGGTGAAGGTCACCGTCACGTCCTTGCCAGGCAGGCCCCGCCCCACCTCCAGCAAAGCATCGCCGCAACGACTGTGGCAGGCGCAATGAGGACGGCTCTCGGCTCAAGGTGGAGGAACCCGCACAGGCAGCCCGCGGCCGCATGCGAAAATCCGTCAGGTGTCGCAGGAACTCTCCCGTACGTAAGGGCCGCTTGGTGAGCGGTCCGTTCCGACCGTTCGACTCAGACGAGTGCGCTGCACTTGAGCGGGAGATCGGGCTGCCCCTGCCCACCGCGTACCGATCCTTCCTGGCAGCAGCCGGAGGCGAGAGACTGAACTACTCGGTCCGCCTCCCGGCCTGCGAACCAGAACCCGTGCAAAGCTTCGACAGCCTCCATCAGTTGGGCCGTGACGATGCCGGGGAGTACGGCTGGGGCACTCTCCTCGGCGAGTATCGGCACAGTCGCGGCGGGTGGCTCCCCGACAGCGTGCCGCCGACCGGCCTTCTGCCCATTGCCCGCAACGGTGGCGGCGATGTCCTCTTCCTTGACCGGAACCCGGACACCTACGGCCAACTCCACGCGTTCGTCCGCGCCATCGACTGGCCGGGGTATTTGGACAGCCACGTCTTCACGAAGGTCGCCGACGACTTCGACGCCTACCTCGACAGCCTGTTCATCGACCCGGACACGGCGCAGGACGCCTGGGCGGACGTCGCCGAATGCGACCCCTCGGATCCTTGGCGGAGGACCGTCGAGGAATGGCTGGACATGGGACTCCCGACCTGGCGTGCCCAAGCATGGGCTATGCCTTGACGTTGCATGCCGCACGGCAGGTCAAGAGCCGCCCAGCCTCCCGAACCGGGCAAGGCAGTGCCAGACCTTCTTGAGGTCCTGGAGGGCGTATCGGCCCGTGCGGGCGGCATCTCCGATGTCCCTGGGAGTGAGCCGGCCACCGTGAGCGATCTCGGCTCCCAGTTCCACGTACGCCGGGCCGCGATAGTGCGGATGGTGACGCAGTTCAGCCACGGTGAGCCGGAAACCGGGATGCCATTCGACCGGGCACGGCAGACGGTGCGTCGCATGTTCGACCTCTGTACCTCGATAGCTGGGATCCAGCACCAGCGCCTCCACATCACGGTCGAACCTGACCGGTCCATGGATCTGCGCCTCGATATGGCCGTCCAAGGGATCCATGTCCGCTGACTCGGCGAGCTCGAGAAGTGAGCATCGATCGGCGACGCCGAAGGAGGACGGTGCAGCGGAACTGTCCGGGAAACAGAACGTGGCGCGCGCGAGAGTCTCAGGCGTGAGCCTGAAGTAGGAGGAGCCGAATCGCGGGGCACCGCCGACCGGATCGCGCCGGTAGTTCAATGCGCCGTAGACAGGGCGTTGATCGGGTGCGGCGTCGTCATACGCGCCGGCGAAGATACGACTCTCCCAACGCCAACGGTCTCCGCCTGGATGGGCGGTCAGACCGCCATTGCCCGTCCCTGTGACGAACTGCGACCTGTAGACACCGTCGTCGGCCATTCGCACCAGGACGGGACGTTTCCGCGTCACACGGTCCGGGTGAAAGTGCATGGTCACCCTCAGGTCCGGAGCGAGGGGCTTCCCCGTCGACGAAGCCGCGACGTGCCGCAAGGCCCTCGCGTGGATCGAGTCGGCGGTATCGGCAGCCATGCGTGGAGTCTGCACAGGCCGCAGGTCCCGTCGCACCTCAATATGGCCGCTGCGACGGTCACGGATGAAGTTCGCCTGTCGCTCGGGTGGTGCGTGGTGGCGGGTTCAGCGTGCGAGCCGGTGAGCGAGGTCGAGCAGGTCGGCCAGATCCAGTACGCGCTCGCCGAACCCCGGAAGGGGGACGTGGAGTGACTGGCTCCAGCGGTCGGGGATGGCATCCAGTCCGTAGTAGGCGCCCGCGATGCCTCCGGTGACGGCGGCGACCGTGTCCGTGTCACCGCCGAGGTCGATCGCCGCGCGTATCGCTTCCTCGAAGCTGTCGGTCGTGCGAAAGGCCCAGACGGCCGAGCCCAGGCAGGGCCAGACAGCACCGTTGAACTCGGTCGCCTGATCGGGGTGCCAGTCCGGCGCGAGCACTGTGGAGTATCGGCCGCGATGGTCGGGGTGGACACGGGCCAGGATGTCCCGGAGGGCGGCGAGGGGGTCGATGTCCTCTAGCGTCACACGGATGAGTTCGTGGAAGATCGCGGTGCCCTCCCAGGCCGCACGGTCGCCATGGGTGAGGGCGGCGATGCGGCGGGCCGCGTCCATGGTGACTTCGTGGCCGGCGCGGGCGAAGTAGACCGCAGAGGTCGACGCCCGCATCAACGAACCGTTGCCTGCGGCACGTTGATTGACCTGGAAGTGAATCGCAGCAGCCAGGTCCCAGGGCATGCCGTTCGTCAGGACGTCTTCGGTCTGCAAGCCGATGTCCTTCGGTCCGGCTGTCGCCCACCGCTGGAAGCGGGCGAAGATGTC
>Ga0164243_10013114_pt1 | contig 11687 bp, 16 predicted proteins | sample OricompcompostOP_FD_108781 | JGI IMG/M metagenome (GOLD analysis project Ga0164243, IMG submission 108781) | Organic Plus compost microbial communities from Emeryville, California, USA - Original compost - Organic plus compost (OP) | ecosystem: Engineered > Solid waste > Mixed feedstock >...
CGAGCCTTTGGCACATCGTACGCTGGATTCCCGATCGGGCTCGCAGGCTCGTCCGGGCGAGAATGACGACTTCTTCTGTCATCCCGGCCGTAGCGCAGTGTAGAGCCCGCACCCAGAAACGCATGTAAGTTCATTCTGGGCCCCGGATCTCGCAAGGGGGGCGCCCGGAATGACAGCAGCACGCATTTCAGATCGGCCCATTCAGTTGTTTTGCTTCAGCCGGTCGAGTGCGCTTTGCAGGATGATTGTCGCGGCCAATTTGTCGATGACCTCAGCCCGGCGTTTTCGCGTCTGGTCGGCGTCGATCAGCATGCGCTCGGCTTCGGCCGTGGTCAGACGTTCGTCCCAGAGCAGAATGGGCAACGGCGAGAGCTTGTTGAGGTTGCGTGCGAGGGCGCGGGTTGCCTGGGCGCGCGGGCCTTCGGTTCCGTCCAAATTGCGCGGAAGGCCGAGCACAAGTCCCGAAACGCCGTGCTCGGCGACGATGGCGAACAGCCGTGCGGCATCGGACGTGAACTTTGCCCTGCGGATCGTCTCGAGGGGGGATGCGATCGTCCGGCGGACGTCGGAGAGAGCGAGGCCGAGCGTTTTCGTCCCGGCGTCAATCCCGATCAGCCGACCGGAATCCGTCGCGGCGGCGCGGAATTGCTCAGGGTCTTCCGTGGTTAGCCCTTGCGGGCCGGGCGTGGTGGTCTGTGTCACTCGGGAAGCCTGACGTCGAAAGCCGTGGGATCGAGAAGTGCCTCTAGCAGCTTCGGCGGCAAATTGGCATTGTCCGAGCGGCCGGATTTGGCTTTCGTGGCCATTTCCGTGGCTTAATGCCTATGGGATGGCGCCCCTTGTTGCATTTGAGGCGCCGGGCCGGTTATGAGAACGGCGCGATCCCCCGATTTTCCTGAAGGGACTTTTTCATGCAGGTCGACGAAGCGACCGTTCGCCGTATCGCGCGTCTCGCCCGGATCAAGGTGAGCGACGAGGAGGCCAAGGGTCTCGAGAAAGAGCTTTCCGGTATTCTCGACTGGGTGAAGCAACTCGACGAGGTCGATACTTCGGCGGTCGAGCCGATGACGCGTGTCGTCGATCAAAAGTTGAAGATGCGCGACGACGTCGTGACGGACGGCGAGATTGCCGATCAGATCACGGCAAATGCTCCGATGTCCGAAGATCATTTCTTCGTCGTTCCGAAGGTCGTGGAGTAGGCGGTGACGGATCTTACCAAACTTACGATGGCGGAAGCGCGGGACGGACTTCGGAAAAAGTCTTTTACCGCTCTCGAGCTGACGGATGCATTTCTTGCCGCGATCGAAAAGGGCAACGCTTCGCTCAATGCCTACGTTCTTGCGACGCCGGAGCACGCGCGTGCGCAGGCGAAGGAAAGTGACAGGCGTATTGCAGAGGGTAAGGCACGTCCGCTCGAAGGGTTGCCCCTTGGAAACAAGGATCTCTTCTGCACGAAGGGCATCCGGACGACAGCGTGCTCGAAGATCCTCGACGACTTCAAGCCGACATATGAATCCACTGTCGGGCAGAATTTGTGGGATGCCGGCGCGGTTATGCTCGGCAAGCTCAACAACGACGAATTCGCGATGGGCTCGTCGAACGAAACGAGTGCGTTTGGCAACGTCGTCAGCCCTTGGCGGCGGACCGGCAAGGACGGAAAGACATCGACGGACAAACTGGTGCCGGGTGGCTCGTCGGGCGGGTCCTCGGCGGCGGTTGCCGCCAACCTCTGTCTTGCAGCGACAGCAACGGACACTGGCGGTTCGATCCGGCAGCCTGCGGCGCTGACGGGGACCGTCGGCATGAAGCCGACCTATGGCCGTTGCTCGCGCTGGGGCATCGTGGCATTCGCATCGTCACTCGATCAGGCGGGGCCGATCGCGAAGACCGTGCGTGACAGCGCGATCATGCTGAAAGCGATGGCAAGCCACGATCCCAAGGACACGACCTCCGTCGATGCACCGGTTCCCGATTACGAGGCAGTGCTCGGCAGAGGCGTCAAAGGTCTGCGGGTCGGGATTCCCAAGGAATACCGCGTTGACGGCATGTCGGCGGAAATTCAGAAGCTCTGGGATGACGGGATTGCCTGGCTCAGGTCGGCGGGGGCGACGATCCATGAGATTTCGTTGCCGCACACTAAATATGCGCTTCCTGCCTATTACATCGTGGCGCCAGCGGAATGTTCATCGAACCTCGCGCGCTACGACGGCATGCGATACGGCCTTCGCGTCAACGGCGACAACCTGATCGACACCTATGAGAAGACGCGGGCAGCCGGTTTCGGCAAGGAAGTGCGCCGCCGTATCCTGATTGGCACCTACGTTCTTTCAGCCGGCTATTACGATGCCTACTATCTCAAGGCGCAGAAAGTCCGGACGCTGATCAAGAAGGATTTTGATGAGGCGTGGAACAGGGTCGATGTCGTGCTGACGCCGACGACACCCTCGCCGGCCTTCGCATTTGGCGAAAAGTCGGGCGATCCCTTGGCAATGTATCTCGAGGACATATTTACGGTGACGGTGAACATGGCGGGTTTGCCGGGCATGTCCGTTCCCGGTGGGCTTTCGGCGCAGGGCACGCCGCTGGGGCTGCAGCTGATCGGCAAGCCGTTCGATGAAGAGACGCTTTTCCGGACCGCTCAGGTTATTGAAGATTCTGCCGGCCGCTTTCCTGTGCCGGACGCATGGTGGATGAAGGGCTGAGATCATGGATCCCAAACGTCCTTGGGAATGCGCAGACATGTCCCAGGTTCGCACCGAAATCGATCGCATCGATGCGGCGCTTGTCGATCTCATCGCCGAACGCTTCGGCTATGTCGACCGGGCTTGGCAACTCAAGATGGGGACCCGGGAAGGCGCAGTCGTTCAGTGGCGCATCCAGCAGGTGATCGATCGCGTGAAAGAGCGCGCGGCGGAAAGGGGGATGCCGGCCGAGATGATCGAGATGGTCGGGGCGCAGTGGCGCAATATGATTGGCTGGTTCGTTCAGTTCGAGGAAGAGAAACTGCGGCAGATGCAGGAAGCCGGGGAGAAATCAGGAGCGAACGGTGGGACCTGATTTCCAGCCGGACGTGCCTTTGGGCGAAGTTCTCCTTTATGGCATTCTCAATCCGGCAACGATCATCGTCGCTTTCATGCTTGGGCAGCGCGCCGACGATAAATCCAAGATCATGATCGCCGGATTTGGAGGTGCAGTTGCCGGAGCGGCACTTCTTTACATCGTCACTTTGCTCCGGCTGTGGGACGCGCCTACATTGGGGCGCGCCGTAGCTGGCGTCTTCATCGTGTCGCTTGTCGCCGGCTTCGTCTATGCCGCGATCGGCTATGCCACGAAGGGTTGGACCGGAGGTCAGAAATGAGCTCTCAGAAAGTTGCTGAAAAGCCGAAGACCAAAAACCTCATTGCAGGTGCGACGGGCGATTGGGAAGTCATCATCGGCATGGAGGTCCATGCGCAGGTCGCCTCCAAGTCGAAGCTTTTTTCGGGAGCCTCAACGGGCTTCGGTGCCGAACCCAACAGCCACGTCTCGCTTGTCGATGCGGCGATGCCGGGCATGCTGCCTGTCATCAATCGCGAATGCGTTGCGCAGGCTATTCGCACCGGGCTCGGACTCAAGGCGCAGATCAACCTGAAGAGCGTTTTCGACCGGAAGAACTATTTTTATCCCGATCTTCCGCAGGGCTATCAGATCTCGCAATACAAGCAGCCGATCGTCGGTGAAGGCGAGGTCGAGATCGATGTTGACGGCGAAACGCTGAAAGTCGGCATCGAGCGCCTGCATCTGGAGCAGGATGCCGGCAAGTCGCTGCACGACCAGCATCCGGATTATTCCTACGTAGATCTCAATCGCTCCGGCGTCGCGTTGATGGAGATCGTCTCGAAGCCGGATCTTCGGTCCTCGAAGCAGGCGCAGGCCTACGTCACGAAACTGCGTACGATCTTGCGGTATCTCGGCACCTCCGACGGCGATATGGAGAAGGGCAACCTGCGTGCCGACGTCAATGTGTCGGTGCGGAAACCCGGCGACAAGCTCGGGACGCGTTGCGAGATCAAGAATGTAAACTCGATCCGCTTTATCGGGCAGGCGATCGAATACGAGGCGCGGCGACAGATCGACATCATCGAGGATGGCGGCACGATCGATCAGGAGACGCGGTTGTTCGATTCCGCGAAAGGCGAAACGCGTTCGATGCGCTCGAAGGAAGAGGCGCATGACTATCGTTATTTCCCGGATCCGGACTTGCTTCCGCTGGAGTTCATGCAGAGCTATGTCGACGAATTGAAATCGGCGCTACCGGAGCTTCCCGACGAAAAGCGTGCACGCTTCATCAAGAGCTTCGGTCTTTCGGGCTATGATGCGGATGTGCTCGTCGCCGAGCGATCATCTGCCGATTACTTCGAGACAGTCGCCAAGGGCCGTGACGGCAAGCTCGCGGCGAACTGGGTTATCAACGAACTGTTCGGGCGGCTGAATAAGGAAGGAAAGGGGATCGAGGAGAGCCCCGTCTCCGCACAGCAACTCGGCGGCATCGTCGACCTGATCGGGTCGAGTGCCATCTCGGGCAAGATCGCGAAGGACCTATTCGAGATCGTGTGGACCGAAGGCGGCGATCCGGCGGACATCGTCGAAAAGCGCGGCATGAAGCAGGTGACCGATACTGGCGCCATCGAGAAGGCCGTCGATGCCATCATTGCGGCCAATCCGGAGAAGGTCGAGCAGGCGAAGGCCAAACCCTCAATGCTCGGCTGGTTCGTCGGCCAGGTGATGAAATCGACGGGCGGCAAGGCGAACCCGGCTGCGGTCAACGAGATCCTGAAAGCCAAGCTCGGCCTCTAGAGATGGCCTCAGCCGTGGCGCTGAGCCGTCGTCAGAAGGGCCAGACGCCGCGCTCGTCTTTCGCGCAGTCCGATCATTGCGACGTGTGCAATCCCGTAGCAGGCCAACAGGACCAATCCGAACGGTACGATTGCTGCTACCACATAGACTACTTTTGTCGTTGTCATTGGCCTCTCCTTTGGAGGCGGTTGTTACATTGCGACAAATCATAGCACTGACGATTTTAGGTTCGGCTCACGACCAGCCTACAAATGCCATGGCGATATTTGCCATCCGGTAATGCGTGGTGAATGGTTTCCTAACGTGCTTGGGTCCGCGCCGCGCTCACAACGGGCGGACGATCAACGGCATTCCTCCCTTTGGCCGCAGCGTGACGCGGCTCACGGGCTCCGGTGCATGGCGGCCGTCCCATTCAAATCGGGCGTTTTGCAAGAGCGTGGCAAGAATTGCCGTCGCTTCGAGTGTTGCGAAGGACGAGCCGATGCAGATGCGCTGGCCATAGCCGAAGGGCATGAACTGCGTGCGCGGGTAACGCGCTTCATTTTCCGGTAAGAAACGATCGGGATCAAATCGATCCGGATCGTCCCACAGGACTCTGTGTCGGTGAATGATGAAGATCGGCATGACGATCAGAGTCGGGCTAGGAAGCTGCTTGCCGCCGAGCTCGACATCGACGGCGTTCACACGCGTCATCACCGGCGCCGGCGGATAGAGGCGCATCACTTCTTTTAGCACGCGGGACAGCATGGGGAGCTTCGTGACCGTTTCCGAGCTGATCGGATTGTCGCCGACGGTCGCCGCAATTTCGTCGCGCGCGCGTTCTTGCCATTCGGGCGCGCGAGCCAGAATGTAGAGCGCCCAGGTCAAAGCTTTCGCTGTCGTTTCGTGTCCGGCGAAGAGAAATGTCGCGAGATTGTCGGCGATCAACTCATCCGGCATTGGTTCGCCGGTGTCAGGGTGGCGGGCTGCAAGCATGCGTGCCACAAGATCGGTGTTGGACGGTGTCTCCTTCCGCCGCTGCGCCACGAGCCGTCGTACGATCGCTCTCAACTCGGTTGCGGATTTTCGCATTCTTGATTTGGCGGGATGCCAATACGTCTCGGGGTATTGCAGGAGCGAGGCCGCTACCTCCCACGAAATCGGATCAAGATAGGCGCGGCCCGCGCGCTTGATCGTGTCCCCATCCGCTTTACTGATGCCGGCCAGGACCGTCCGGACGATGACGGAGAACGTCGCTTCGGTCATGTCGTCTTCGACGTTCGAGGTGAAGGGCGCAGTGCTGCGGTCGCGCCACTCGCGGCAGCATTGGATCGCGGCATCGACCATCGCGGGAACGTAGGTCAGCAGTTCGGCATGTCTGAACGGCGGGCTTGCGGTTTTGCGCTGCCAGCGCCAGCTCTCGCCCTGCGCGGTCAGCAAGCCGTCGCCGAGCATTGGTTTCAGCACGCGACGATCGAGGCGCGTTTTCGGAAACTGGTCCGCGTTCTTGACGAGGATATTTTCGATCAGGGCCGGATCGGTCACCCACGCGACCAGCGTTCGCTTTCTTCCATACGTGACGACCGGCTCGTCGTAGACGGACTGTGGAATCGCCCGCAGCGGATTACGAATGAACCGACCGAGAAACGGAAGCAGGGGTAAGGGTCGCGACGATGGCCTGACCGTCGGCGGATAAAGCGCAGCTGTCATGGAATTTTGTGCTCACGTCAAAGCGATGCGCCAGCGTTGACGGAGTATAGGTCGCAAGAAGGTGGCCGCGCTACGTCTACGCGGATGCCTTTTTGGCGCGGGTGATACCGGAGAGCTTCTTGAGGCGCTTGCGGACACCAGCGGTGTTGCCCTGGATGCGCGTCTGGGCGGGACGGCCAATGGTGCGGCGCGCCTTCTTCTTCTGCTTCTGAATATTTTTCAGCGACGTCTTCGACATTGAAATGGCCTCAGTATCGGGAGGGATGGTTCGGAGGGCTACGCATTTAGCGCAGCGTCGAAGCGATCCTCTACGGGATCGCGGTTCTTCACGCAAGCTCAGGCTTTTCCGGGAGCGTTATGGCGCTGGTTCGGTGCCTAAAAGATAGCCGAGGCCAAAGTAGGTGGGCGCGATGATGCCGCCGGCCCAAATGAAGGCCGAGACGATATTGGCCAGTTGAAATTGCCACTGTGGCAATGCGTACATCCCGGCGACGACGGGAATGACGGCACGCACCGGACCGAAGAAGTGGCCAAAAAATACGCTCAGCGCTCCCCATTTAGTGAAAAACGCTTGCCCGCTGTCCACCATTGCCGGATTTCGGTTGAAGGGCCAGAGTTCGCGAATGCCGTCCTTGTAGTAGTACCCGATCCAGTAGGAGAGGGCGTAGCCGAGCGACCCGCCGATACCCGCGGCGACAATGGCGGGCCAGAGTACGCTGAGCTGAACGCCACTTTTCGCAAGGAGCGCGGAAATTCCAATCAGAATGGCGGTTCCGGGCCAAAGCAGAGAGAGAAAGCAGAAGCTTTCGAGGAACGCCACACCGAACGCCACCGGCATCGCCCAGCCTTCGTTGGCTCTCACAAAGGTGACGACGGCATCAACGAATTCCTGCACGCTCATGGCGAAGCTTTCGAAGTTTGCATTTTTGTTGATTCTGGACGTGCAAGACGGAACGCATCCGCCCAAAATAAGGTGCCGCCGCGTGGCTTCAAGTCTTAAGCTTAGCGACAGCGCCGCGCCATTTCCTGTGCGAGTTCTTTGGACACTTCCCGCGAGAGCATCGCCCCACGTGCGACTTGGGCCGACGTCAGGCCGACGTAGGCGCCTCCGGTCAATGCTGCTGGGCCGCGATCAGCCTCCTCCTTGCCGTGGGCCAATTCGCTACAAGTCAGCTCTTTGCGTTTCTTGCTGAGAGCCATGAGCCGCACGCCTGACGCATATTCGTGGGGGCCGGCTGGCTGATTCACCCACGCGTGGGATTTATCCGCCATGTAAGAATCGTAGACCATCTTGCGCTGACTGATGCAGACATTGCTGTCGTCGACACATTTCAGCCCACGCGCCGGGTCGCCAAGGGCTGCATCGTTACCGGCGCAGCCTCCGATCGCAAATGATGTCAAAACCATTGCAATGGCGGCATGTGGCTTTCTTGAGCGCGGCACTTTTTTCGGTCTATGCAAAGGCAGAATCCGTTTTCGCTTCATCTGCCGGTAGAAAGCCAGCATGGCAGGCTCGTGGCATAGGGCGGTCCAAGATGTGGTCTTCGTCAAGCCACTAACGGGATTCGCGACGAAACGGCATCGCCGTGATTGGAAGATTGTCAGGGAAAGGATGTCAAATGCCAAAATCGGTTCGTGTACACGCCTATGGAGGTCCCGAAGCACTCATTTTCGAAGACGTGGCGATACCGGAATTGCGCTCCGGCGAGGTGCTCCTTCGTCAACACGCGATCGGCGTCAATTTCATCGACATTTATCAGCGGACAGGGCTCTACAAGCTGCCGAGCTTTCCGGCGACGATCGGGTCAGAGGGGGCTGGGGAAGTGATCGCAGTCGGGCCCGGCGTAGAACGGTTCAAGGTCGGAGATCGCGCGGCGTATGCAGGCGAGGTCGGTGGCTATGCGGAGATCCGTTCGATTCCAGCAGACCGCCTCGTCAAGCTTCCCGACGGGATCGACTACGAAACTGCCGCGTCGATGATGCTGCGTGGCATGACAGTTCGCTATCTCCTGCGGGAGACCTATAAAGTCGATTCCGCAACGACCCTGCTTTTTCACGCCGCCGCCGGTGGGGTCGGCCTGATTGCCTGCCAATGGGCGCGTGCCCTCGGCGCAACGATCATCGGTACCGTGAGCACTGACGAGAAAGCGGAACTTGCGAAGGCAAATGGCTGCACGCACGTTATCAATACAATGCGCGAGGATTTCGTCGCGCGCGTCCACGAACTGACCGATGGGCGGGGATGCGACGTCGTCTACGATTCCGTCGGCAAGGATACATTTCCCAGTTCACTGGATTGCCTGAAGAGGAAAGGCCTCTGGGTCTCGTTCGGAAACTCCTCGGGCCCCGTTCCGCCCTTTGCGTTAACGGCCCTTAAAGGCTCACTTTTCGCCACGCGCCCGTCGCTTTTGGCCTATACGGCGACAACCCAGGATCTGGAAGAAAATGCCGAAGACCTCTTTGAGATGGTGTTGAGTCAGAAAATTCGCATCACAACCCAACATCGCTATCCGCTCGCCCAAGCGGCGGATGCACACCGTGATCTCGAGGCTCGGCGAACGACGGGATCCGTCATTCTCGTTGCCTGAGGCCCCCATGTTGGACGACGGAGAAGAGGAGCCGATATCGCTCTATTTCTGGCCGACACCAAACGGCTTGAAAATTTCCATCCTGCTTGAGGAGCTTGGCGTTCCCTATGACGTCAAGTATGTGGATATTGGCGAAGATGGGCAATTTGCTCCGCAAATCGCCGGTTCGCCCGATCTGGGTCTTCCAGCCATTGTCGATCCAGAGGGGCCGGATGGACATTCCCTCGTGATGTTTGAATCGGGCGCCATTCTGCATTACCTCGCCCGCAAATACGGTGGATTTTATCCATCGAATGAACGCGCCAGGGCGGATGTCGATCAGTGGCTTTTCTGGCAGGTGAGCGGGCTCGGTCCAGTCGCGACGCAATGCAATCACTTTCGGCTCCATGCGCGGGAAAAGGATCGCTTCGCCATCGATTACTACACGAATGAGGTCGGGCGACTGTTCGGGGTGATGGATAGCCGCTTAAGGGACAGATCTTATCTCGCGGGCTCGTATTCGATCGCCGACATCGCGAGTTTTCCGTGGGTGCGTACGTGGAAGACGCTCGCGCAGGACATCACGCGGTTTCCGAACGTAGAACGGTGGCTTGCCGAGATTGGCGGCCGGCCGGCGGTCGCGAGAGGTTTGTCGGTGACGAAAAAGGAGATAACAAACCCTTAGGGCGTTCTGTCCGCCGATTCCGTTAGTGTATCCGGATCGACCGTTCGGCCGGTGACCTTCTGGAACGCCATCGCGCTCAAGACCTTGTTCGATTGGACATAGCGCAGTGCTTCAGGAATTTTAGGGCCTGTCAGCTGCTGGTTCGCCGCGGCGTCGTTCCCGGTGAGGTCCATCAGGCCGATATAGGACGGGCGCGATCCGGCCTCCTGCGCGCAACCAGCAAGTGCCAAAACCCCCGCAGCCGCAAGAAAGCGGCAGAGCGTCGCGTTGAGCATCTTCCCTCATCAAGCTGCAGCGCAGCCTGAACCTCTTCGACCTCGGGTCTTGCTCCGACCCGCGATTATTAACGTTACCAGCACAAGGCTGAACCCCAGCTGAACGCCACGAACCCCGTCGCTCGTGGCGCCTTTCCCGGACGCCTTTTTGAAGCATGGTTAGCAAATGATGGCAACCCGGGTTAACTGCCCATCACCAAACGTCGTCTTATGGAAAAAACGCACCGGCTTGGGTCGCTAAATATGAAGAGATCAACCAAGCTTAGTCTTAAGTTACCAGAAATTTGTTCGGCTTTTTACGAGTTTTCATCCAAGTCCTGAGATCGTTCTTGTGCGCTTCATTTTAGAGTTGCGAAGTGCAGAACACGGCCGCGTTCAAACATCATGTGCGTAATGGCGGCTGAGCGGGAGTAGATGGCCATGGCACGTATCGACGTGTTGTCACGCCAGATTGCGGAGTACGGCGCTCAAGGTGACCAATCGGACGCCTTTTTCGATCTGGGTCTGAGCTATTGCACTGGGCGGGATGGAACGGTGGACCTCATCGAGGCCCACAAGTGGTTCAATATCGCTGCCATTCGCGGCAATGATGACGCGAAGCGATACCGAACGGAAATCGCGAGCGATATGAGCAAGAATGAGATTGTCCGTGCGCAAAGGTTAGCCCGCGAGTGGCTTGCGGCGATCCACTGAAACGGACGCGAACGTCGCTCGTGGCGTAAGCGTCTCGTTTTGCGTGATCGCATCAGCAGTTCGAAAAGAACGACGACAGACATTTCCACGAACTTTTCGCAGCACCGCCGACTGCGGACCCTGCTTTCTCGAGGGCCGTCGTCGCTGACTTTGCCGCGTTACCTGCGGATTTCTGCGTGACGCTGAGGCCATCTCCCGCCGACTGCGCGCTCTTCTCAACCATTTCCTGCACTGTCTTAGGCGGCTGGTCACTTGTCGACGCGGCGGCAGCCTGATTATGCGGCTCTGGACCTCGATTGCTCCCCAATTCCGCAGGCGGCGCGTTTGCTTCCTGCGTCCCGATCGCAGACTTGTTTTGCTCTGCCCGAGGGATGTCTTCAGGTTGATGTCCACTGCCGCCCCCATCAAGAAATGCTGGGATCGGCAATTCCTTGCGCTCGCCAGGGCAAGGGGGCGTGATCGCGCGATCGATCGCGCAGCTTGCGTGCGAGCCGGATTTTGCAAGCGTCGTGATGCAATAGAACTTGGCGACCGTGTCTAGTGTCGCGTTCCCGCTGCCGCCGACGATACAGGCGTAACTGGCGTCCGGGCCGGTGCATTTGACGCAGAGCTCGGTGGCGTCAGCCGGAATCGAGGTACCGAGCGTCAGTACACCGATACCAAGACCCTGCAATGTTATCCAACGAGCACTCACGGCCAAGCCCATTCGAAATATGCGATATTGCTCCCAGCAGACTAGGACGACTTTACGGCAGTCGCCAGACAGCGATGTCAGAGTGTGCTGGCTTTTCCCGTTGCGTCTTGCATTGCCGTGGCGGGACCTCTATAGGGGCCATGGCCCTGATTTGGGGAGACGTGGCCGAGTGGCTGAAGGCAACGGTTTGCTAAATCGTCATACGCTTTAAAGGCGTATCGAGGGTTCGAATCCCTCCGTCTCCGCCA
>Ga0164243_10013115_pt1 | contig 11686 bp, 12 predicted proteins | sample OricompcompostOP_FD_108781 | JGI IMG/M metagenome (GOLD analysis project Ga0164243, IMG submission 108781) | Organic Plus compost microbial communities from Emeryville, California, USA - Original compost - Organic plus compost (OP) | ecosystem: Engineered > Solid waste > Mixed feedstock >...
CAACATGCGCACGCTGACCTTCCTCCCGCGGCCCAAGCAGGAGCAGAAGGCCAAGGAGACGCTGGAGATCCTCGCCCCGCTCGCCCACCGCCTGGGCATGAACACGATCAAGTGGGAGCTCGAGGACCTGGCGTTCGGCACGCTGTTCCCCAAGCGGTTCGAAGAGATCAACCGCCTGATCGGCGAGCACCAGCCGCAGCGGGAGGCGCTGCTGCGCCAGGTGACCCAGAAGGTCCAGGCCGACCTGCGCTCGGCGAAGATCAAGGCGGAGACGACCGGCCGGCCGAAGCACCTGTACTCGATTTACCAGAAGATGATCGTGCGGGGTCGCGACTTCAACGACATCTACGACCTCGTCGGCGTCCGCATCCTGGTCGAGACCGTCCGCGACTGCTACGCGGCACTCGGTGTGATCCACGCGAACTGGCAGCCCGTCCCGGGCCGGTTCAAGGACTACATCGCGATGCCGAAGTTCAACATGTACCAGTCGCTGCACACGACCGTGATCGGCCCGACCGGCAAGCCGGTCGAGATGCAGATCCGGACGTACGCGATGCACCGCACCGCCGAGTTCGGCATCGCCGCGCACTGGAAGTACAAGGAGCAGAAGGGCGCGACGATCGTCGGCCCGCCGGCTCACATCGACGAGATGACCTGGCTGCGCCAGCTGCTCGACTGGCAGCGCGAGGCGAGCGACCCGAGCGAGTTCCTCGACGCGCTCCGGTTCGACCTCTCCAGCCAGGAGGTGTACGTCTTCACGCCGAAGGGCGACGTCATCCCGCTGCCAACGGGCTCCACGCCGGTCGACTTCGCGTACGCCGTGCACACCGAGGTCGGCCACAAGTGCATCGGCGCGCGGGTCAACGGCAAGCTCGTACCGCTGGAGTCGACCCTCTCCAACGGCGACGTCATCGAGATCTTCACGTCGAAGTCCGACACGGCCGGCCCCACCCAGGACTGGCTCGGCTTCGTCAAGTCCCCCCGCGCGCGCACCAAGATCCGCCAGTACTTCAACAAGGAGCGGCGCGAAGAGGCGATCGAGACCGGCAAGGACGCGATCGTCAAGGCGATGCGCAAGCAGGGGATGCCGCTGCAGCGGATGCTCAGCGCCGACAACCTGATGGCGATCGCCCGCGACCTGCACCTGCCGGACGTGGCGTCGCTGTACGCGGCGGTCGGCGACAACCAGGTCTCGGCGCAGTCGGTGGTCCAGAAGCTGATGGCGTCCTACGGCGGCGAGGAGGGTGCGGCCGAGGACCTGGCCGAGACCGCCGTCGCCACCCGACCGCCGCGCAGCCGCACCGCCGGCCACGACCCCGGCGTCGTGGTCAAGGGCGTCACCGACGTCTGGATCAAGCTCGCCCGCTGCTGCACGCCGGTCCCGCCGGACGCGGTCTTCGGCTTCGTCACCCGCTCCGGCGGCGTCAGCGTCCACCGGGAGGACTGCGCCAACGCCGAGGACCTCAAGGCCCAGCCCGAGCGGGTCCTCGAGGTGAGCTGGAAGCTCACGTCGGCGTCGACGTTCCTGGTGGCCATCCAGGTGGAGGCCCTCGACCGGCACAAGCTCCTCGCCGACGTGACCCGGGTCCTCTCCGACGAGCGGGTCAACATCCTGTCCGCGACGGTCACGACGACGCGGGACCGGGTGGCGGTGAGCCGCTTCAGCTTCGAGATGGCCGACCCGAAGCACCTCGGCCACCTGCTGGCCGCGGTCCGCAAGGTCGACGGCGTCTTCGACGCCTACCGCGTCACCTCCGGCGCCTGACCGGCCGGCCCGGCACCGCTCAGCGGTCGCCGTCGTCCCAGCGGAACGTGCGGACCGCGATCAGCGTGAGAAGCAGGCCGGTCCCCACGGCGGCGAGCCAGGCGAGCCAGGCCGGGTGACCGGCGGGCACCCCGGTCAAATCGTGCTGGATGGTGCCGCCGAGCAGGCCCGGAGGCAGGACGCCGAGTGTCTCCGCCACGCAGCCGGGCATCTGGTCGAGCGGGAGGAACAGGCCGGCCGACCCCAGTAGTGCCAACAGCAGGAAGGTGAGCGTGTTGCTGACCGCTTCGGCGGTCGGGAGGAGCGCGCCGAGGACGAACCCGATCGGGGTCAGGAGTGCCAGCCCGGCCAGACAGGTCACCAGCAGGCTGCCGAGCCGCTCGGTGGGGAGGTGGCCGAGGCCGGCGCTGAGCGCCGCGATGACGGCGGCCTGGGCGATCGCGAGCGCCAGCCGGGTCGGCGTCTGCGCCAGCAGGACGGTCAGCCGGGAGACCGGAGTGGTGCTCAGCAGCCGGAGCGTGCCGCGTTCGCGCAGCGCGACCAGCGGCACCGCGACCCCCCAGAACGCGACCGAGGCGAGCGCGACGAACAGGCCGGTGGCGAGGAAGAACCGGATGCGGTCGCCCGCCGCCTCGGCGGGCAGCAGCGCTGCCGAGCCCAGGAAGAGGCCGAGCATGCAGAACGGCATGAGGCCGGCGTAGAAGAACGTCTTGCGGTCCCGGAGCAGTTCGCGGGTGCTCGCCGCGGACATCGCCGCGAGGTGGCGCCGGTTCATCCCAACTCCTCTCGGTTCTGCCGCTCGGTGAGCGGACCGCCGGTCAGGTTCCGGAACACGTCGTCGAGGCCGGGACGGCCGCGCGGTTCAGCCGGGGCTCGCCGGCCATGCCGGGCGACGAGTTCGGCCGGGGTGCCGCGGGCGACCACCCGGCCGCCGGCCACGATGGCGACGCGGTCGCAGAGCGCCTCTGCCTCGTCCATGGAGTTGGTGGAGAGAAGCACAGTGCCGCCGCCCCGCCCGAAGTCGCGGACCGCGGCCCACAGGTCAGCGCGGGCGTTCGGGTCCAGACCGAGCGACGGCTCGTCCAGCACGAGCAGCCGGGGCCGCGCGATCAGCGCGGTCCCCACCAGGAGGCGCCGCTCCTGGCCGCCGGAGAGTCGCCGTACCGGCACGTCGCGGCTGGCGACGAGTCCGACGGCGTGCAGGACGTCGGAGGCCGCGGCCGGCCGGTCGTACAGCGCGGCCCAGAGCAGAAGCGTCTCGGCCACGGTGAGGTGCGCGAACAGGGCCGCCTGCTGCGGCTGGACGGCGACGATCCGGTTGACCGCCGCGCGTTCGGTCACCGGGTCGTGGCCGAACACCCGGATGGTGCCGGCGGTGGGCCGGCGCATGCCGACCAGCGTCTCCATCGTGGTGGTCTTGCCCGCCCCGTTGGGGCCGAGCAGGCCGAAGACCGCACCCGGCTCGATGGTCAGGTCGAGCCCGTCGACGGCGGTGACGGCACCGTAGCGCTTGACCAGTCCGTCGACCTGGACGGCCGCGGTCACGACGGTTCCGTCACGGGTTCTGGCGCCGCGGCGTCGGCGGGAGCCGATGCCGCGGAGGCGATCTCGTGCAGCACCGCCACGTGGTCGGCGAAGGCGGACCGCCCGCGCGCGGTGAGGGAGAGCCACGTCCGCGGCCGCTTGCCCACATATCCCTTGCGGACCGCGACGTAACCGGCGGCCTCGAGCAGGCTGACCTGTTTGGACAGCACCGAGTCACTCACCTCCACCAGATCGCGGACGAACGCGAACTCCGCCTGCTCCGCCGAGGCCAGCGTCGCCATTATCGAAAAACGCACCGGGGCGTGGATCAGCTCGTCGAGCCGGTGCCGCGGGTGGCTGCCAGACTCCGTCATCGCCGCAGCACCATCCAGGCGCCGACCAGGCACGGCAGCGCCGGCACGATGCCCAGCAGCCACGATGCCGGCAGCTCCAGCCCGATCGCGTCTCTGACCAGGAGTGTCGCGCCGACCAGAGCGAAGTAGACCGCCATCAGCACGGCGCGCAGCCGGCGGTCGCCGTGCCAGGTCACCGGTTGCTGCCGCCCCCACCACGCCAGGGCCACGACGAACGTGCTCCAGCCCAGCGCGAGCGCGGCGACCCGCGCCGGCGTCACCGTACCCGCGATGTCACACGCCACGTAGTACCCGACCGTGCCGCCGCCGAGGATCAGGAGAAAGTGTCCGTACCAGCGCGATCTCGACCGCACCACCCGCTTGACCCGGTCCAGCTCCGCCAGTGCCGCTGCGGTGTTCACCGGGTACGTCGTATTGTCCACGCTTGAAAGTTTGTGATGTACTTTCCAATCTGTCAAGTACTTGAGTTGGCGGCATGGCCACGGCCCCGGCCGCACGCACGACCGTGCCCCCTGCCCGGGAAACCGGACAGGGGGCACGGGCTTGTCAGGGTCAGGCGGCGGGAGCCACCCGGATCGTCTTGATCTCGATGTTGTTCTTCGGGTGGCCGCCGCCGGGCGACGGGTCGAACGCGCCGTCGTGGCCGGCCTCGGTGGCCTTCTTGATGTTCTCCAGGCCCTTGGTGACCTTGCCCAGCACCGTGTAGTCGGGAGACAGCTCGGTGTCCTGGTAGATGAAGAAGAACTGCGAGCCGTTGGTGTCCGGGCCGCTGTTGGCCAGGGCCACGACGCCCTCCGGGTACGCCGGACGCTGGTCGACCGGCAGGTTCTCGTTGGCGTAGCGGTACGACGGGCCGCCCGTGCCGTCCGTCTCCCGGTAACCCTCGCCCTTCGCCGACGGGTCACCGCACTGCAGCATGCCGGGGAACATGCGGTGGCACTTGGTGCCGTCCCAGAACTGCTTGCTCGCGAGGTAGCTGAAGCTCTCCGCGCTGCACGGGGCCTTCGACAGGTCCATCGTGACCTCGATCGGACCGTAGCTGGTGTCGATCGTCATCACCGACGTCCCCGAGGTGGGCGGCTCGGTGGTCGGCGGGACGCCGACGTCCTTCGTCGTGGGGCTGCGCTGGTCGGCGGGCACCTCGTTCCAGGTGCAGGTGACCGGCGCCGCCGACGGATCCGAGCCCGCCGTCGTCGTCGTGTCGTCGCCGCCGAGGCTCGACACCAGCCAGATCACGCCTCCCGCCACGATCAGCAGGGCGACACCGGCCCCGATGATCGCCTGCCGCTGGCGCCGCCTGCGGGCCGCCGCCTGGCGCTCGGCCATCTCCCTGGCGAGTTTGGCCCGCGCCGCCGCGCGCTGGCGTTCTCTGGTGGACGTCACGAGACTCTCCTCCTGCTCTGTCTGCCGGCCTGACCTTAGCTCGCGCTGGCGTCCGTCGAGGGGGACGCCGGCGGTGACGCGGAGGCCGAGGGGCTGGCCGGTGGGGTGGTGGCGGGTGCCGCGCCGTCGACCGCGCCGACGGTGAGGCTCTGGATCGTCACGTCGGTCTTCGGCTTGACCTTGGCGCCGTTGCCGTTGTCGACGGTCTCGATCTGGCCGATCTTGGTGACCACGTCCATGCCGCTGGTCACGGTGCCGACGATCGGGTACCCCGGGTCGCCGGCCGGCGTGAAGTCCTTGAAGAAGATCAGGAACTGGCTGCCGTTGGCGCCGGGCGGGTTGGGGTAGAGCGCGACGGTGCCGGCGGGGTAGACCGGCGCCGCGGTGGGGGTCGGCGCGGGCGTCGCCGACCCGCTCGGGGTGGGCGACGGGGACGGGGCCGCCGCCGGCACGTTCTCGTTGGCGAACGTGTACGTCGGCCCGCCCAGGTTGGTGCCACTCGGGTCGCCGCAGTGCAGCGCGCCTTCGGTGGTGATCTCGTGGCAGGTGGTGTTGTCGTAGAAGCCCTGCCCCGCGAGGTAGGTGAGGCTGGCGGCGGAGCACGGCGCGGCGGCGAGGTCGAGTTTGACGGTGATCGGCGCACCCTGGTTCGTCGTGATCGTCATGTCCCGCGTCCCGAAGGTCGGGACGTCGGTCGTCGACGGCATGCCGACATCCTTGGCGTTGGTGTTGGCGCCGAACTCCTGCGGCGTCCACACGCACACGTCGGTCGCGGTGTTGACGGGCTCCTTGTCGAAGCCGCCGAGGGCCCAGAAGCTGCCCAGGCCGAGCAGGACCAGGGCCAGGCCCACGCCGACGCCGGCCTGGATCCGGCGCTTGCGGCGCAGGGCGGCGGCCCGGCGGGCCATCTGCCGGTCGAGCTTGGCGCGCGCGAGCTTGCGCTGCCGATCCCTGCTGGATGCCACCGGTGCTCCTCTTTCATCGGGGGTGTGCCTGGCGCCACAGACGTCGCCGGAGAGCATACGGCCAATCGCTGGGAGCATGGTGGGAGGTCCGGCCCTTCCCGCGATCAAAGATCATCGCTGCGGCGCGTGCCGCACCGGACGTGCCGGTGGGGGCCGCTAGGCTCGTACCCGACGATGTGACCGGAAGGGGCGACTGTGCTCATCACGGGTTTCCCGTCCGACGTGTTCGGCACCAACTGTTACGTGGTCGCCGCCGCGCCGGGGGAGCAGTGCGTGATCGTCGACCCCGGCATCGGCGTGGAGAAGCGGCTCGACGAGATCCTCGCCGAGCACCGGCTTCACCCCGCCGCCGTGCTGCTCACCCACGGCCACCTCGACCACACCTTCTCCGTGGCGCCGGTCTGCGGCGCGAAGGGCATCACCGCGTACGTGCACCCCGCCGACCGGGAGATGCTCGCCGACCCCGGCAAGGCGCTCTCCGTCGACCCGGCCCAGCTCTTCGGCGGCCGCCTGCCCTACACCGAGCCCGACGACGTCGCGCCGCTCACCGACGGCGAGGTGGTGACGATCGCCGGCCTCGAGATCACCGTCGACCACGCCCCCGGCCATACCGGCGGGTCGGTGCTGTTCCGGCTGCCGGCCGGCGCCGCACGCGGATGGGAGGCCGACGAGGTCTGCCTCTCCGGCGACGTGCTCTTCGCCGGCTCGATCGGCCGCACCGACCTGCCGGGGGGAAGCATGGCGGCGATGACAGCCAGCCTCCGTGACCGGATCCTCCCGCTCGCCGACGACACCATCGTCCTGCCGGGCCACGGCCCGGCGACCACGATCGGCCGGGAACGCGCGACCAACCCGTACCTGTTGGACGTCATGGAGCAGCGACCGGCCCCGAACAGAGGGTTGTAACCGAAATGAGCAAGCCACGGCCCATCTCCGGCTTTCCGGAGTGGCTGCCGCCGCAGCGCATGATCGAGCAGCGGTTCCTCGACAAGATCAAGAGCGTTTTCGAGCTGTACGGGTACGCGCCGCTGGAGACCCGCGCCGTCGAGCCGCTGGACCAGCTCCTGCGCAAGGGCGAGACCTCCAAGGAGGTCTACGTGCTGCGGCGCCTGCAGGAGGAGCCCGGCGCCGGCGAGGACACGCTGGGTCTGCACTTCGACCTGACCGTCCCGTTCGCCCGCTACGTCCTGGAGAACGCGGGCAAGCTGCACTTCCCGTTCCGCCGCTACCAGATCCAGAAGGTGTGGCGGGGCGAGCGGCCGCAGGAGGGCCGCTACCGCGAGTTCCTGCAGGCCGACATCGACGTGGTCGACCGGGACACGCTGCCGGCGCACTACGAGGCCGAGATGCCGCTGGTGATCGGCGACGCGCTGGGCGGCCTGCCGGTGCCGCCGGTGACCATCCAGGTCAACAACCGCAAGGTCTGCGAGGGCTACTACCGGGGCCTGGGTGTCGGCGACCCGGAGGCGGCGCTGCGCGCGGTCGACAAGCTCGACAAGATCGGCCCCGCCCGCGTCGGCGAGCTGCTGGTCGAGACCGCGGGGGCCACCGAGGCGCAGGCCAAGGCGGTGCTCGCGCTCGCCGAGATCTCCGCGCCGGACGCGTCGTTCGCCGACGCGGTGCGCGCGCTCGGGGTCAGCGACCCGCTGCTCGACGAGGGCCTGGCCGAGCTGGTGGCGGTCGTCGAGACGGCGGGGGAGTACGCGCCGGGCCTGTGCGTGGCCGACCTGCGGATCGCCCGCGGCCTGGACTACTACACCGGCACCGTCTACGAGACCCAGCTGCGCGGGTACGAGCGGTTCGGCTCGATCTGCTCCGGCGGCCGCTACGACAACCTGGCGACGTCGGGCACCGACCGGTTCCCGGGCGTGGGCATCTCGATCGGCGTGTCCCGGATGCTCGGGCTGCTGTTCGGCGCCGGCGCGCTGAGCGTTTCCCGCCAGGTGCCGACGTGCGTGCTGGTCGCGCTCGCCGACGAGGGCCACCGCCGCGAGGCCGACGGGGTGGCGGCGGCGCTGCGCCGCCGCGGCATCCCGGTCGAGGTGTCGCCGACGGCGGCGAAGTACGGCAAGCAGATCCGGTACGCCGAGCGGCGCGGCATCCCGTACGTCTGGTTCCCGGGCGACCCGGACTCCGTCAAGGACATCCGCTCCGGCGACCAGGTCGAGGCCGACCCGGCGGCCTGGACCCCTCCGCCCGCCGACCTCCACCCCACGGTGACCGGCGCCTGACCCGAGGTGAAGGAAGGGCCCCTTCCTAACGCTCACGCGTTAGGAAGGGGCCCTTCCTTCACCCGGGCAGTTCGAAGAGCAGGCAGGTGGACGTGGCGTGGGCGACCAGGCGTCCCGCCGCGTCGGTGAGGCGCGCCTCGCCGAGCGCGGTCCGCCGCCCTCGCTGGATCACGGTGCCGGTGCAGGTCAGCAGCCCCGAGGCGAGGGTGGCCGGCCGCAGGTACTTCACCGAGAGGTCGACCGACGTGTAGCCGAGGCCGGCCGGCAGCGTGGTGTGGACCGCGCAGCCGGCGGCCGTGTCGAGCAGGGTCGCCAGGACGCCGCCGTGGACGCTGCCGAGCGGGTTGTAGTGGAACTCCTGCGGCTCCATCTCGACGGTGACCCGCCCCTCGTCGGCGGTCAGCCGGCTCATGCCCAGCATGTGCATGACCGGCGGCGGGGGCAGCTCGCCGGCGATCATGGCCCGCAGCAGGTCGAGCCCGCTCCGGGTGCCGACGAGGGCCGCGTTGGCGGCGGGGTCCGACCACGAGAACGTGCGCGTCCGCGCCGCCTGCTGCGTCTGTGTCATGGACGCAGCCTCTCAGCCGCTTGCTGGGTCTGTCAACGAGACTTAGGGTTGACGGCGTGAGACCTGAGGCACTCGACTGGTCGGTCGACAACTGCACCGTGGGCCGGGCCATGGAGATCCTCGGCGAACGGTGGACGTTCGTGGTGCTCCGCGAGATCGCCAACGGGATCCGCCGCTTCGACGACATGCGGGTCCGCACCAACATCCCGCGCCAGGTGCTGACCAACCGGCTCGCGATGCTCGTCGACCGGGGCGTGCTGCGCCGCGAGCCCTACCAGGAGCCCGGCGCGCGCGTCCGCCACGAGTACCGCCTGACCCCGATGGGCGTCGACCTCTGGCCGATCATGGTGGCGGTCCTGGAGTGGGGCGACCGCTACCTGGCCGACCCGGAGGGCTCGCCGCTCTCGGCCGTCCACCGCGGCTGCGGCGCCGAGGTCCGCCCGGTCCTGCGGTGCGCGGCCGGCCACGAGCTGACCAGCAACCGCGACGTCGTCCCCCGCCCCGGCCCCGGCGCCCGCCGCCGCACCGCGATGCCGTAGGCATCGCACCGCCGCACCGCGACCCGCGTAACCCACCGCGGCCTTCACGCAGCGCGTACCGTCCGCGGCCTTCAGGCGGCGCGTACCCGCCGCGGCCTTCACACGGTGCGTAACCCTCCGCGGGCCGCCTCGACGCGAACGTTAGGAAGGGCCCCTTATACAACGGAAACCGTTAACAAGGGGCCCTTCCTTGCGTTCGGCGGCGGGTACGGTGAGGCTCGATGACGGTCTCGGAGCCTGCCCCGCAGTCGCTGCCGCGCTCGGTTTCGGCGTGGGCACCCCTGTCCGTCACGGCCTTCCGGTGGCTCTGGCTCGCCCTGCTGGCCAGCAACATCGGCACCTGGATGCAGACCGTCGGCGCGCAGTGGCTGCTCGTCGACGCGCCGGGAGCCGACGCGCTGGTCTCGCTCGTCCAGACGGCCAGCATGCTGCCGATCGTGCTGCTGGCGCTGCCCAGCGGCGCGCTCGCCGACACGTTCGACCGGCGGCGGATGCTGCTCTCCGTGCAGCTCGGGCAGGTGGTGGTCGCGGGCGGGCTGGCGGCGCTGACCGCCGCCGACCGGATGCCGCCCGCGCTGCTGCTCACCCTCACGTTCGCCCTCGGTGCCGGCCAGGCCCTGACGCTGCCGGCGTGGCAGGCCGTGATCCCGGAGCTGGTGCCGCGGCCGCAGCTGCCCTCGGCGTCTGCGCTCGGCGCCATCAGCCAGAACGTCGCCCGGGCGGTCGGGCCGGCGGTCGCCGGCGTTGTGATCGCGTCGCTCGGCGTGGCGGCCGTCTTCCTGCTCAACGCGCTGTCGTTCGTGGTGTTCGCCATCGTGCTCTGGCGGTGGCGGCGGCCGGACGACGCCGACGGCGGCCCGCCGGAGCGGTTCGCGGCGGCGGTGCGGGCCGGCGGGCGGTACGTCCGGCACTCGGCTGTCGTGCGGCGGATCCTGCTGCGGGCCGGGCTCTTCCTCGTGCCGGGCAGCGCGCTCTGGGCCCTCCTGCCGCTCGTGGCGAGCCGGCGCCTCGGGCTCGGTGCCGGCGGTTACGGGCTGCTGCTCGGCGCTCTCGGGGTCGGCGCGGTGGCCGGCGCGGTCGCGATGCCGCGCGTGCGGCACCGGCTCTCGCCGAACCGCCAGATGTTCGCGGCCGGCGTGGTCTTCGGCCTGGCGACGCTCGTCGTGGGCACGGTCCGGCAGCCGTACGCGGTGGCGGCCGTGCTCGTCCCCGCCGGCGTCGCCTGGGTCACCGTGCTGTCCAGCGTGAACGCCAGCCTTCAGCTGTTCCTGCCGAACTGGGTACGGGCCCGCGGCCTCGGCATCTACCAGATCGTCTTCGCCGGCGGGCAGGGCGTCGGGGCGTTCCTCTGGGGCGTGCTCGCGGGGTTGACCACGCTGGAGATCGCGCACCTCGCCGCCGCCGCGCTGATGATCGCGGGTGCGGTGAGCGTCGCCTGGTGGCCGCTGCGCTCGACGCGCGGCATGGACCGGGCCCCGGTCTCGTACTGGCCGGAGCCGCACTTCGAGGTGGATCCCGATCCGTACGCCGGCCCGGTGCTGGTCACCCTCCGCTACCGGGTGGCGCCGGAGAACGAGGCGGCCTTCCTGACCGCCATGGCCGGCGTACGGCGGTCCCGCCGCCGCACCGGCGCCGTCCGGTGGGGGCTGTTCCGGGAGGGGGAGACCGGCGACCGGTTCGTCGAGGTGTACCAGGTGCCGTCCTGGGACGAGCACCGCCGCCAGCACGACAACCGGCTCACCGGCACCGACCGCGAGATCGAGGCCCGGGCGACGGCACTCGCGGAGGGGCCGCCGGAGGTCACCCACCTGCTCCCTACGGAGTAACACCCCGAAGCATGATCCGGAGGAGAAACCGGACAACTCACGCGAAAGTCGTTTCACCCGTCTAGGTTCGGAACCTGTGGGCGGCCGCGCGGGGCGGCCGTTCCCCGGAGGGAGCATGGCAATGGCAATCAGCGACAAGTTCGGTGAGGCGGCCGACAAGGCCAAGGACAAGCTCGCCAACAAGGACGAGCGCGACCAGCTCATCGACAAGGCCGGCGACGCCGTCGACGCGAAGACGGGCGGCAAGTACGCCGACAAGGTGGACCGGGCCCAGGACGCCGCGCGCCGCGGCGGGGACCGGGCACAGCAGAACCGGAACAACCGGTAAGGACGTCACGCCGTCCCGGAGGGCACACCGGGATGGTGAGGAATGGCCGGCGGGCCGGGCGCTTGGGGGCGCCCGGCCCGTTCAGGTCTTCTCCAGGGCGGCCCGGACGGCCCGGGCGTCGGCGCCGGTGGCGGTGACCAGGAGGGCCGGGGCATGGGCGAGCGGCATCGCCGCGGCTGCGGC
>Ga0164243_10013116_pt1 | contig 11686 bp, 11 predicted proteins | sample OricompcompostOP_FD_108781 | JGI IMG/M metagenome (GOLD analysis project Ga0164243, IMG submission 108781) | Organic Plus compost microbial communities from Emeryville, California, USA - Original compost - Organic plus compost (OP) | ecosystem: Engineered > Solid waste > Mixed feedstock >...
CCGTGCCGGGCCCACTTCACTTCTGCTAACCTATCAAGGCATACCTGGCTACCAGGACGGCTCTTTTATCCTGCCACTCTATAAGATCCCCCATGTACAGATCAGTTCATTGCAGGTTGAGCCGAATCCGACCTATCTGACCGAGCAAAAGGCAGAGGTCACAGTTCGTTGGCAGACAAAGAATGCAACCTCACTCTTCCTTGCACCACTTTGTCAGGATGTCACCAATCTCACCAGTATCCCGGCCGAAATCTTCACCACAACCCCCTTTACCCTGACAGCAAAAGGCCCGTATGCAGATCGCAATAATGTGGCCTATCGCACGGTCGAAGCAGTGGTACTCCCACGAATCAACTCGTTTACAGCATCTCCACGCTCCATCTATTACAAAGACTTTCCCTGTGATGTCACCTTTTCCTGGGCGGTGGACTCAAACGAGCGCATCAAGCTTGTGAGCAGCCGCGAGGGCACAGGTGGCGACACCTATGAGCCAATTGGCAGCGTCACGAAGTCCATTCAGCAGCCTCAGATGATGACGCTGATTCCCATTTCGCAACATCAGGAGACCGTTCAGAATCGGAAGCTGGTCCTTTCTGCCTTTAAAACACAGCACCAACGCTATCCACTCGCGCAAAAGGCACGTCTGGTCGCAGCATCTCCAACCGCGCCGCTTACAGCTCTGGCCCATGAGCGTCAGATCTCATTTATTGACAATGCCCTCTATCAGCCGATTGGAGAGCCGCTTGCAACCGGAGACACACCCCATCTGGCCTTCGCGCCTGACGGGAGCTTTGTCTTCGTTGCCTCAGGAGATGGACAACTTACCCTGATCCATATACAGGAGACGCAAACGCGTCCTTATTACACTTTTCAGCCTGCTGCGTTGCCAGATGTCAGCGATAAACCAACGGCTGTCGCGATTTCGCGGGATGCGAAAACGCTGTTTGTGACGACACAAGATGCCCACCGTGCGGGCAAGCTGATCATTCTGGTACAGGAGGGAAACACATACCACAAACAGGGCGAAGTCGCGGTCGGGAAAGAGCCAACAGATATCGCGCTTGACCCATCCGGTGCCCGAGTCTACGTTTCTAATGCCGGCGAGAACACCATTTCGATCATTGGTGTAGATGCAAAGCGAAACTATGCGCTGACCAGTACGGTTGGCAATATCGGACAACAGCCGCGTGGACTTGGCATTACCCGTGATGGTCAGATCTTGCTGGTAGCCTCCGCAGATGGGGTGTTTGCTTTGAGTACTTCCTACCCCGATGGTTCACCACGCCAGCATCTTCCAGTAGAAACACCTGTCTCTTTTGCGATGATGGCAGGTGGGAGATATGCCTTTGTCTCGCTGGAAAAGAAGAACGCGCTTGCCTTGATCGCATGTGGTACCTTGCCAAAAGATTGCAAGGTGCTGGAAGAAAACATTCAGGTAGGGGAGAAACCAACAGGTGTCACGGTCACACTTGACGATGGATTGGTACTGGTTACCAATACTGGCGATGCTTCAATGAGCGTGTTGACGCTTGCGACCTATGAGGCAGAAACGACTTCCATTCCCTCGGTCGAAAAACCAACCGGAGTCGTTGTAACACCAGATGCAAAGCAGGTCTATTCCTGGCATAACGCACTGATTCGAGATATCTTGCACCCGAAAGATATTCCCGGTCTCTCCGTCTATGACCGAATTTCAGGAATCAGCACGACTCACCTGGAAACGACCGATCTGATCACCTGTGCTGTTCATCCTGACAAGAATCGTCAGTTCGCCTTCGCGCTTGAAAAGGCTTCGACGGATCTCCTTCTTATCGATACCGGGACGTTTGAAACGCAGAGGGTACCGCTGGAGGGAGGACACCAACCGCTTCTACTCGACGTTTCTGCAAATGGAGAACGCCTGTTTCTTCTATGCGACGATAAGCAACGCTATTATATGCAAGTTTTTGACATCACCGGACAGACACCGAAAAAGCTTGCAGAGAAGGAACTTTATGAGCATCCATCCACCAAGGGGTTCAAGTCTCTCTGTGTGCTGGCCGATGGCTCTCAAGCGTTTGTAACGGAATCAAGCGTTCCTCTTCTGCATCAGATCTATCATGAGGAAGGAAGCTATCAGGTAAAGAGTCATGAGCTTGAAGGGAGGCCCGAGGCTCTGACTGCGCTCCCCGATGGCGCTCGCCTCTATGTGTTCAGTGTGAAGGACACAGACCCGGGTGCAGATGCAAACATGAATATGATCTCGGTCATCAATCCCAGGACCATGCATATCAGAACGGTGCATCTGGGCATTGAGCAAAAGGTTGCATCCATTCAGTATGTCGTTCCCTCACCGGATGGGACAGCATTGTTTGCAACCGATGCCAGCGGCGTGCGAATCGTTGACCCGGTTTCGCTTCGCCTGAGTAGAACGTACCTCTGGCCTGGAGCCACTGTCATTTCGTACGGGATCGCAACACAGCCCGATGGTGCAGAGATATTCGTCACCGATAGGGGCGGCTCTACGGTGTTCGTGTTACGTCAGGTGCAACCAGAGTAAAAAGGAGCAGGAAGATGACACAGACAAGCGGCATTTTTTTGCGCCAGTATATGGGCCAGGCAGAAACCTCCGCCCGAGCAGGATGGGCCAGCAGTCCCGATATCATCCCTAATGGGACTTCTCCCGGAGACCCACAACAGTTTGCACGCGAATATGATACAGATTTCGAGCAGCAGCTTCCAATGACACGCACGAATTATATATACTTTCGCGGCAAAAATCTAACAGACGGGCAGGCAAGCGCAAATGTTTACCTCTACTATGTCGAAAGCTCATTGATTCTCTGGCCAAATCAATGGAAGGGAAAAGGTGATCCTTCCATCGTCAGACAGGACGGGACCCAGGCGAATGATACCCTTCTCAAAGCGGAAAAGAAGGGAGAAATCGTCGTGTCTGAACCCCTGCTCTGGACACCTCCCCATCTAGAGTGGGGAAAGCACTACTGCATGATTGTCTGGATCGGGCAAGATGGGAAGAAGCCTCCCGACTTCGCAGGAATGCCTTCTATGGATGATACTCAGTTTCAGGCTTTCCTGGTTGATAACCCGTTTGTAACCCGCAATACAGTCACATTGACTGAGGCTCCACCTGACTATAAATATACGACACAACTACAGGGCACAACCGACGACTTGCTGCTTCATATCACTGTCGGGTTTCCTCAATTTCCCTCGGGCAATTACTCAATCAGCATTCCCGGTGTGAAGTGGCAGGGAAAAGACAACCTGTACTTTCAAGGCGCGATCCCACCGGATGGACAGAATCACACATACGAGATTGAGCTTCCCCAGAACTACAACACCTCCATTGTTATTGAGTACGATAAAAGCAGTGGAACGATCCCCGTTGGCGCCGCTGTTAAGATCGATGCCATACAACCAGTATCATCCTTCTCTCAGGCACGATTCTATGAGCGTTTCCCGCATCTCACCCTACCGTTAGTGTACTACGCTGCGGGCCATACTGCCTTTTCTACATGCATTCCAATTAAAAAGGGGTTCGTGCTGGGACAACAACGATGGGTACATAAGATTGAACAATAAGGGCTCAGGAAAGGAGTTTATGATGTCTGAGGGCGAGTTAAAGCCTGCCATCGTCTTGAAAGAAGCCATCAATGTCGGGAATACAGAAGCTGCAGTGACGTTTTCAATCTGTTTCAAACAGATCCCCGCTGATGGTGCATATTCCTTGTTCGTGCCGGGACCAGATGCGCAGAACACGATTCAGATTCCACTCAGCACGCTTCCACCAACATCGAAGCAATCTATTGTCTCATTTCAAGTACGGTATCCAGCACAGTTCACAACGCATCTGGAGCTGTCCTATTGGTTTGGAACTACTATCCCTCCATGCTGTGGAAAAATCGATGTGACGGTATCTGCCACTGTAGAGAAAGCGGCCAGATTTCAGGAACACATCTTGCTTGAGCGCTCGATGCCGATACGATAGGGCCACTTTCTCTGACCCTGAAACATCAGCATCTCTTGCTCCTCACGATCCACTTCCGGATCTTACAGCATGTCGCGGGCCGCCTTAACCTGGCCTTCAACGCCTTCTCTCCCCGCCTTGAAGCGATGAGAGAAGGCCGGGATCCCCGCATTTCAAGGAAGAGAAACGCTCTGACTCCTTCACCATTCCGCAAGTCCCGAGCGGAGGAATGCCAACAGACTGAAAGGTGGAGAAGCCACGCGGCGTCAGCCTCGGTTCCCGGGCTCTTGAAATTATCCGCGGATCGCAGGATTGCGACGCTGAAACGCTATGGATAGATCAATTGGGCGCTCCCGGGTGCGAAATCTGGCACTCTTGTAGAACAGCTCACCTTCAGAATAGCATCGTTCTCACCTGACATACTGCGGCTGGCGAAATAAGCCGTCAACACCAGAACGCAGTTAGAATATGGGCTACTCAAAGCAAGCTATCTCATTGATCGAGCCAGAGCAACGCCAGAAGAAGTACGACGGATGCAGCGTTTTCTTATGAATGGTGATCAGACCCGATCAGGGAAAATGAGCCTTAAGCGGAGGATTGGCTGAGTCTCTTCTAGCTAGAAAGAGGCGCTGATAGCATACAACGCCTGTCAGCTTTTCTCTTCGCCTTCATCTTGCAAGAGAGCTTCTATCTGTTTTTTCGCCTCAGCTGGAAGTCCATTGCTTCTCTCGAAACAATAGGAGCTCTTCAGGAAAAGGGAGGCTAGCTACCCAAAGAAGTTGCCCTCGGGCATCTCCCTCTGAGATACCGTTCCGGTCAGTACACCGGATATAAAAAGCGGGACCACCTGATTGGAGAACAGGCAGCCCCGGGGAACCTCTAAGATGAACAATGAATCCCCTTTCTCTACCCTTGTTGCATACTCATTTCTCGCCATCTATGTTCATCTCATATTCTATAGTCCCTTTTTCCCCGCAAATTTTATTCTAACACTATCCAGATACGTGGTTCTCGATCCTGTAACTACTTTATCTTATCTACAATGGTTGCCGTTATAAGAAAGATCCCGATGCTGGTGATGTCAAGCCCAATCCAGGCAACTGGATGTGCAGCTATGATACACAGCAAGAATGATAATGGTCGCCAGGGAAACCATCCCAGTCAGAAGAAAGAAGAGGTTTCTATGACCGCTTGGTGGAGCCTCTACTTTACCCGCCGTTTCAACGAGCCGCCTGTTCACCAGTCCGTTCCTGCTGATATGCAAGGTTCTGATACCCTTCATAGGTTTCATACACCATATTATCCGGCTGCAAAAATCTGTCATTTCGCTCGTTTGGCATCATCAGATCCTTTCCTATGTGTGACATAGACTCCATCTCTCAGGTTGTATCCCTGTCTGTTCATGAGCCGGTCCCGTCGGCCGGAACCAACGAGGAAGTCTCGTCAGAGGCTTCTGGACAATGTGCCACGATAAGTCGTCGTGCTGTGGCAATATACATGCATACAGGTAAAAGAAGAGGCTCCGGGCTTCAGGGTGTCAATAGATGAACTTGATTTTATTACTCAATCTGGATGCTGTTGGGAAAGGTTGGGAAGAAGGCGCACATTTTCCCCCTTGCCAGGACAAGCCTCCGTCAAACTGCATAGGTTAGCGTTCAACAATCCACGCACCTCCTGGCACAAACTGCCTGTCGTTTTCAGATCAGCTTCAATCTCGCAGATATCACCCGTGAGAATCACGAACACGGGTGATGGTTTTCCGTTCCTTCTCCTCTATACTTCTCTTCAGAGACAACAGAAACGTTGAATCTGGTCTCACTGCCGGCAGAAACATGCACCTGATGAGAAAAGATACGACACAGATTCTAAGGAGAAAAATATGCATACAGCAAAAGAACTGCACGTCATTTTCGGCACCGGCCCGGTCGGGTTCTCCCTCGCTGAGGAACTCCTTGCCCGAGGAAAACAGGTTCGCCTGGTCAACCGCAGCGGCAAAGGAGCGGTTCCCAGAGGCGCAGAACTGGTCGCAGGAGACATTTCCAGCCTCGCGGTGGCTCGCGAGCTCAGCGAGGGGGCGGCAGTGATCTACAATGCCACGCATGCCCCCTACGAACAATGGCCAGAGGTATTGCCTCGCCTTCAAGAGAATATGATTGAGAGTGCGGCGACTCACGGGGCAACACTTGTTGTCATTGACAATCTCTATCTGTATGGGGAAACACATGGACAGCCCATGACAGAAGCAATGGCTCACAGAGCCACATCCCGCAAAGGGCGTCTTCGGGCCGAACTGATGTGGGGTTATCTGCAAGCGCATCAAGTGGGCAAGGCCCGCGTTGTCATCGGGCGTGCGGCTGACTTCTTCGGTCCACGAGCGCTCAATTCATCTCTGGGACAATATGTTTTCCCTGCGGCCCTCTCGCAACAGCCGGTTCTGGTTCTGGGGAATATCGATCTTCCTCACAGCTACAGCTATATGCCCGATATTGCTCGAAGCCTGATCATTCTGGGAGAGCGCAATGAGGCTCATGGAAAAGAATGGCTCTTACCAGTTGCTCCTGTCACCTCAACGCGTGAGGTCATCCGGCTCATCGAGCAGGAACTGGGCTACCCGCTGCACCTCTTCTCGGTTCCGTCCGTAGGCTTCGCGCATGAACAGGGCATTTTCGACCAGGCTTTTGCCGAAGAGTACAGCGAACTCTTCTACCAGTATACTGAGCCACAAATTGTCGATTCGAGCGCCTTTGAACAGGCTTTCGGCTTGCATGCCACACCGCTGAAAGAAGCGCTTACGACTACAATCCGCTGGTATCAGACACGCTAGGACAAACGCGCAGAACGGTACACAGAGAACTCCACGACAGACATCCTCTGTGTACCTTTTTCCCTTCTGCGCTCTTCTGAGAAGCGATTGCCCCTGAACTGCAATATCCTCTTCTATGTGTGGCATAACCCGAATATGGACAAACAGGTATTCTATTTAACTGCGCGGAAGTAGTCCCCGAATAAAAAGAGCAAGAGAGCTTTTCAGATACTCTAATGCCTCTCCCTGTGATCTCATACCCCCAAGCCAGCTTGTCAGGGTCATATAATAGATCGAGAAAAAATTAGCGCTTGCAAGTTGCACATCGATATCAGGAGCGACCTCACCCCGCTCCTGAGCCCGCTCGACCAGTATCGCCATTTTTTCCAGAAAAAAGCCGAATTGTTCGATATGTGAGCTATGCAGGCGGTCCGCATCATGAAAGAGAACCTCTTTAATATAAGCATAAGCATCATCGGGCCGCTGCTCATACAGATGAAAGAAGGCCGTAAAGATATGCAGCAACGAGTCAAGTAAGGAGGCCGCTTCAGGCAGCGTCGCAAACTGCTGATCAGTGGTCTGCCGAATCACATCGCCATAGACCAGCAGAAGCAGTTCGGATTTCTTCTTCACATAAAGAAAGAGCGTCCCGGTCCCGATTTCAGCCCGCTCCGCAACCTCAAAAGTGGTCGTCTCTGCATATCCTTTCTCTGCAAAGAGTTCTCGGGCGGCTTTCACAATGCGTTCCAACTTTTGCTGTTTATTTTTTTCTCGTAATCCCATTCTCCCCGTCCTGTGTGAAGATTCCAGGCGGGCCTAGCGGTCAACATCTCCCATGATAACATCTAAGCTTCCCAGAATCGCAACAACATCACTCATTTTATAGCCTCGTAGCAACTCTGGCAATATCTGAAGATTGGTAAACGATGGGCCGCGCAGCTTGACACGCCAGGGAAATTCACTCCCATCACTGATGAGATAAATACCAAGCTCTCCCTTGCTGCTTTCAACAGCGAAATAGGTTTCACCGCGTGGTGGGCGCAGCATTACAGGGGTTCGGGTCGAGATTGGCCCCCCGGGCAGCTTCTCCAAAGCGGTCCGGCAGAGCCGAATACTTTCGCGTATTTCAAGCAGGCGCACATGATTTCGAGCGTAGCTGTCACCTTCCTGGCCCGTTTGTACCTTGACCGGAACCTCACGATATGCCATATAAGGCCGATGCTTACGCAGGTCCCATTCCACGCCACTCGCACGTAGAATCGGCCCTGTCATCCCGTAAGCAAGCGCCCGCTGTGGATCAATGTAGCCTACTCCTTTTGTGCGTATCTGAAAGATCTCGCTTCCCTCAGCCAGCTCTTGCATCTCATCTATCTCACGTTCAATATAGTCAAGGAACTCTTCACATCGCTTCAGCCAACCGGACGGAAGGTCATGAAGTACTCCTCCAACACGCATATAGTTCACGTTGAAGCGACTTCCTCCAAGCGCCTCAAATAAATCCAGAATCAGTTCGCGGTGACGGAAAGCCCATAGAAACGGCGTTGTCGCTCCCAGATCCATCACAAAGGAGCCAACCGCTACCAGATGGCTAGCGATACGTTGCAGCTCATTCGTGAGCAATCGAATATACTGCGCCCGTCGTGGAGGCTCAATACCCATAAGCTGCTCAACCGCGCCGACATAGGCCGTCTCCTGGATCATCGGGGATAGGTAATCTACATTATCCATATAGCGGATGCCGGCCATCACAGTTCGATTTTCAAGTATTTTCTCAATGCCACGATGCAGATAGCCGATCACCGGGGTACAACTTGTAATGGTCTCTCCTTCCAGCATCAGCATCAGCCGCAAGACGCCGTGTGTGCTCGGGTGCTGCGGCCCCATGTTCAATAGCATTTCTTGCGAAGAGACTGGATCAACGTTTTCTACTGGCTTGCTCATATGTCCTTCCTCCTTTAATGACTGTAGTCATAAATGATTACAGTCATATTATAGGCACGACAAAGGCAAGATGCAAGGAAGCCAGGATACTATTTCCGTCCTCTCAGAGACATGTATGAGCCATTGTGCATCTCTGAGAGTCAGAAGGTGCAGAATTTCCAGAGCAGCCACGCGCCTTCCGAAAACAGCATCGTATACGGGATTCGTAGCAGGGGAGGAAAGAAGGGTATATGCAGATTTCTAAGACAACAGGCTGTGAGACAGGTGAACGAAATATTTCGAGCGTCTTTGAACAGGCCTTCGGCCTACATGCCACACCACTGAAAGAAGCGCTTGCGACCACGATCCGCTGGTATCAGATCCGGAGAACCTGCATACCATCTAGTGGGAACAGGGGGAAGGAAGTTGAGCAGACCTGACATACTGTCCGCTCGACGTCCACTCCATAATAATTTCTCATAAGGTTGCCTGAAAACATCAGGCATTCGCTATAATCTCGCGAGCGAAGAAACGCAATGAATCCAATTGCAGGGTATCAGGAAAGCTGAGAATTACTTCCTGCACACCAACATTCTCCAACTCAGCGAGCTGCTTGCGAATAGTTTCAGGGCTTCCCATAAGGACACACAAACCCATTCGTTTGAGAAGGTTGAAAAACTCTGGTTGGACCATTGCCCTTGCCTCCTCATCAGTTTCTGCGATAGAACAAAATGCGGTGATAGTACGATGAATATGCTCATAGGCTCGTCCTACAGCCTCACAATGTTGCTTGAGCACCGCGAACTTTCGCTGGATAGTTGGCACATCTCCATTGATATTGCATGCATCTCCTCCATAGAGGGCAACCAGCTAAGCGTAACTTGCTCACCGCTTCCCCCGATCAGCAAAGGAATATGTGGCTTCTGCACTCCTTTCGGTTGATTAATTGCCCCGTGCACCTGATAATACCTTCCCTCAAAAACGGCTTCCTCTTGTGTCCACATTGTTCGTATCACCTGTACCGCCTCACGAAGTTGACGCAAACGAGTGTTGATATTGGGATAATCACATCCATAATCGCGGTACTCTCGCTCATACCAACCCGCACCTATCCCGAAGGTCAGCCGACCATGCGAGAGTACATCAACTGTACTCGCCATTTTCGCCAGCAAAGCCGGATTCCGATACCCGTTGCACGTTACCAGTTGCCCTATCCGAATCCGCTGAGTATCACGGGCTATGGCGACAGTTGTTGTCCAACATGCAAAGGTAAAGGCCTGTGACGGAGATGGAACTGTGTAATAGTGCTCCGCGCGCCAGATGGATGTAAACCCTACCTCCTCAGCTACTTGAGCAACACGAGTCACTGCCTCATAGGCTTCTATTGGATCGTGCATCGCAGCCAGTTCCATTGCCCCTCCATGAGGTAGAGCAACGCCGATTTGCAAAGTCTTAGAGCAGATCCCTCTTTCTATTGATTTCCGTTTTCTGCTTTGTTAGTATAGGCAGGGACATGCTGCTTAGCCAGCGTGTCATAATCCTATGATGCAGACTGGTAGGATAAGGAACCAAAACTATGGATGAAAGAGAACGTCGGGAAGCTCTGGCCGCATTCTTACGCTCACACCGTTCCCGCCTTCAGCCCGAGGATGTTGGGCTACCCTCCCGTCAACGTCGCCGTACCCCGGGTCTGAGACGAGAAGAGGTGGCTGAACTGGCAAATATTGGTGTTTCCTGGTACACGCTACTTGAACAGGGACAGGATGTTCATCCTTCACAACAGGTCCTTTCTAGCCTGGCTCAGGCTCTCCCCTGCAGAAGAACGACATCTTTTTCTTCTGGCGCATGGAGAGATCCCTGTTCAGAAAACTCACATAGAGGAGCCTGTAACTCCTGCGATGCAACGCGTTCTTGACGCGCTCTCTCCCCATCCAGCGTTTCTGATCGGGGTGCGCTGGAATGTGCTTGCATAGAATCGAGCTGCCGAGCTTATCTTCCGCTTTCATGAGCCATGCCTTCCCTATTCACGCAACATCATCTGGCGGTTCTTTCAGCGCGGGCAAGCTTCCCATCAGCAAGAGTGGGAACAACAGACACAAAGTCTGGTGGCACAATTTCGAGCTGATTTCGCTCACAATTCAGATGATGCCCTATTTCAAGAGCTTATCGAGGCTCTTCAACAGAGCAGCCCACTGTTTCGTCTCTGGTAGGATCAGCAAAATATCTACCCTTTATCCGATGGGCTGCGTCGCATCCAACACCCGACGCTTGGCTTGCTGGAGTTCGATCACCTCTCTTTCCAATCCCTGTTTTCCAGTGCTCGCCTCAAGATCTATTCAGCAACACCCGCAACAGCTACCAGACTTGCACAAGCCCTCTCTTCCATTCCCGACGAAGATAGGACGCTCAGCTAGCGTTCTCATATCATTCTGGCAACAAAAAGAAAAGGGGGCGCGTCTGCCCCATTTCACATATCCACAAAATAGAGGAAAAATAGACGCTTGATCACGAAGAGAGCAGTTGGGAGATCTTGGCTGGTGTATCTGCTTCGTCCAACGGGATGTATACAGTCACCGTGAGATCTGGGGCGTCAGACACCTGAAACGTGACAAGCTCAAACACGAGAGAGCCTAATTGTGGATGATTGAACATTTTGTGGCTTTCTGACGCACTGAGCACCTCATGATCGGGCCACCAGGCCCGAAATTCAGGGCTGGCAATCATCAGATCTTGGATCAACTCTGTCAACCAGGGGTCACCAGGATAGCGACCACACATGGCACGGAATTGGGCTAAAAGCCGTCGCGCATGCCCTTCCCAATCGACAAGAAATTGCCGATACGTTGGAGAAGTAAACATTCGCCAGACAGAGTTGCGTTCGTGGGCGCTCATCTGCTCATAATCGCCAAAGACGACGCGGGCAGCTTCGTTCCAGGCCACCACATCCCATCGTCGTCCTGTCACAAAGGCTGGACTGAGACCTTGATGATCGAGGA
>Ga0164243_10013117_pt1 | contig 11686 bp, 8 predicted proteins | sample OricompcompostOP_FD_108781 | JGI IMG/M metagenome (GOLD analysis project Ga0164243, IMG submission 108781) | Organic Plus compost microbial communities from Emeryville, California, USA - Original compost - Organic plus compost (OP) | ecosystem: Engineered > Solid waste > Mixed feedstock >...
CGCACCGCCGACCCGGCGCGCCGTCCGCCACGTCCACGCCGCGGCGCGGCGCAGGGCCAGCCAGGCGACGACCGCGGCGGTCCACAGCCGCCGGCCCGTCCAGGCCGCGGCGCGTCCGAGCGGCCGGCCGACCGCGAGCGCCGGCCGCCGCAACGGCCGCAGGCGCCGGCCGACGGCGCGCAGCGCGCGGCCGAGCGGTCGCAGCGGGCGGCCGAGTCGCCGGAGCGCCCGCCCCAGGCGGTGGTCGGGCAGCCGCGGGCGGCGCAGGCGAGGGCGGCGCAGCCACGGGCCGCTCCCGCCCGGTCGCGGCCGGCCGAGGGCCGCGTGCAGGGTCAGGCCGAGCGTGAAGGCCGCGAGGACGGCCAGGGCGACCCCGGCGATCAGGACGACCCCGAAGCCGCGCACCAGCGGGGTCGGCGACGCCAGCAGGACGAGGAAGCCCGCCAGCGTCGCGCCGGCGGCCAGGAGCACCGGCCGACCGCCGCGGGCGACCGCCGCCCGCGCCGCCGCGCCGCCGCGACGGCCGGCGCGGCGCTCCTCCTCGACCCGGGCGTGGAGCTGGACGCCGTAGTCGACCGCCAGGCCGAGCAGCACCGGCAGGGTCGCGATCGTGCCGAGGTTCACCGGCAGGCCGAGCAGGCCGAGCGCCCCGAAGACCGCCCCGAGCGTCGCGAGCGCGATCGCCAGCGGCAGCAGCCGGCGCCGCTCGGGGAACGTCAGCGCGAGGACGATCGCCATCACCAGCACGCCGACGGCCAGCAGCGCCAGGAGCGCCGTCTGCAGCTCGTCGGCGACCGCGTCGACCAGCACCGGGGAGCCGCTGACGACGTAGCTGCCGCCGTGCGCGAGCCGGAAGTCCGAGAGGCCGACCGCCCGGCGCACCAGGCCGACGACCTCCCGCCGGTCCTCGTCGGAGAGGCCGTCGCGCAGCCGCAGGGTCACCATCGCGGCGTCCGGCGTCGGCAGGACGGCGGCGAAGCGGGCCTTCGGCGTCCCGGGCCGGGCGTCCGCGTCGAAGAGGAAGCGGTTGACGAAGGTCGGGTTGTCGAGCGAGACCTGGGTCGGGTCGATCCCGTACTGCTGCTGGACGCTGCGGGCGAGCTGCGTCAGCTGCCCGAGCACCCGCTGCTGGGCGCGCTCGCCGGCGCGGCGCGCCTCCGCGGTGCTCGCACCGCGCTTGCGGGCCGCCTGCTGGGCGTCGGCGGCGGCCTGCTGCGCCTGCTGGATCCCCGCCTGCAGCTGCCCCTGGATGGTCTGGCCGAAGGCGGTGACGGCCGTGTTGACGAACGTGCCGGGCCCGTAGACGACCTTCGCGGCGCGCATCTCGCGCAGCCGGACGCAGGGGCCGTCGGAGCCGCCGGGCAGCTGCTCGGCGTCCGGCGGGAACGCCCCGGCCAGGCAGCCCTCGAGCCCGAGGACCCGCTGGAGGTCGTCGGTCAGCGCGACGTCGGCGGCCGACTCGCGGATCAGCACGACGATCGCCTCGTCGCCGAAGACGCGGGCGGACTCGCGGTCCGCCCGGTAGGCCGACGACCCGGAGCCGGTGATCGTCGAGACCGCCGCCGACGTCCGCAGCTGGGTCAGCCCAACGACGGCCAGCAGCAGGACGACCACGGCGACGAGACCGACCCGCCCGGGCCGGCGCACGGCGAGGTCCACGAGCCGTCCCACGGCGGGAGAGCCTAGATGATCGCCCGCCTCCCACGCGCGGCCCGGAGCGACCGGCCGTCGTTCGATGGACTCATGCGCATGAGATATCCTCATGCACATGACTCGAGTCACGCTGACCCGCGGGGGCCAGATGTCGGTGCCGGCGGAGATCCGGCGGCGCTGGGCGGCGCGCGTCCTGGAGGTGGAGGACTTCGGCGATCACGTCGTCGTCCGCCCGGCGCCGGACGATCCACTCGACGCGGTCACCGGGATCTTCGCCGGCCGCGGTCGCGACGCCGCCGAGCACCGCGACGCGGCTCGTCGCGAGGAGGCCGAGGCGGAGTCCCGGCGCGCTCCGTGACGGTCCTGGACGCCTACGCGCTGATCGCGCTGCTGAAGGGCGAGCGCGCGGCAGCGGAGGTTCGTGCGCTGCTCACCGCGGGCGGCGTGGCCGTGACGGCGGTCAACCTCGCCGAGGTCGCCGACCGGCTCGTCCGCGCCGACGGCCTCCCCGAGCCGGACGTCCTCCGGGCCTTGCGGCTGCTGACCGACAGCCGGCTCGACGTTCGCCCGGTCGACCACGCGACGGCGCTGCGGGCCGCAGCGATCCGCGGGCGCCGGTACCACCGAACGCGCTCGCCGCTGTCGCTGGCCGACTGCGTCTGCCTGGCGGCCGCCGGGGAGGGCGAGCGGATCGCGACGGCCGATCGCCCGCTGCTCCGAGCGGCGGAGGCCGAGGAGATTCCGGTGATCGCGCTCCCGGAGCGCTGAGCGCCGGTCTCGTGGCCGGACGACGGTCCGTCGTCCGGCGGCGATCAGTCGCCGGCGGGGTCGGCCTTGACCTGGGGGAAGTCGCCGGTCGAGCCGTCGGCGTTGACGAACGGCGCCTGCTTGCGGCAGGCGGGCGGCGTCAGGGCCTGCAGCGAGCCGCCGAGGATCCGCAGCAGATCGCCGATCGCCCCGACGCTCGGCCGCTCCGCCTTGCACTGCCGGTCCTCGAACACCGGCATGCCGCTGGCGAGCTGCGAGAACGCGCCCGGCTTGGCGTACGCGTTGGGCCGGTTCGTCGGCAGCCGCTGCTTCCAGATCGCGAGGTTCTCGAGGTTCAGGGGCGTGACGAGCCGCAGGTAGCCGTAGCGCTGTCCGTCCACGCCCGGGGCGCTGGCGTTCAGCGCCATCGAGGCGTTGGCGAAGAACGCGCGGCCCTCCTGCGGGTAGCGGCCGACGAACTCCAGCACCGGGTTGACCTCGCGCAGCAGCGGGCCCACCTCGGCCAGCGCCGGACGCAGGGCGTCGGTCACCTGGGTCAGCGCGGGCAGGCCGGTGCGCGAGGCGGTGATCAGCGGGCCGAGGTCGGTGAAGAGGGCGCGCAGGTCCGGCGAGAGCCGCTGGAGGCTGCGCAGCGCCGGGGACAGCCGGCGGGCGGCCGGTCGCAGGCGGCGCACGAGCGGGTCGGTGTCGCCGGCGAACGCGCGCAGGCGGGTGACCGTGCGGCGCGCCTCGCGCTCGAACGCCGGCAGGGCGACGACCGACCGGCGCAGCGCGTCCCGGCGGCGGTCGGTGATCGCCAGCGCCCGATCGGCGTCGGCGATCAGGCCGGAGAGGTCGCCGCGCCGCTCGCTGAGGGCGCCGATCGCCCGACCGCCGTCGCGGACGAGGGTCCGCAGGTCGCCGCGCTGCGCGTCGAGGATCCGCAGCAGCGTCGCGCCGTCGCGCGAGAACGGCGAGAGCGTCCCGAGCAGGTCGGAGAGGTCCTTCCCGCGGCCGTCGAGCGCGACCGCCTGGCGCTGCAGGTACTCCTGCAGCGCCGCGCGCGTGGGTCGGTCGAAGGTCCGCAGGACCTCGTCGAGCTCGACCGTCTCGGAGACCGAGCCGCGCGGGATCCGGCCGCCGTCGGCCAGCTTCGGGCCGCGCCGGTCGCCCGGGGTCAGCTCGACGTAGGTCTCGCCGAGCAGCGTCTTGGCGCGCAGGACCGCGCGCGTGCCGCGCGGCAGCGGCGCGAACCGCGGCTGGACCTCGATCACCGCGTCGGCCAGGCCGGTCCGGCGGTCGGAGGTGATCGACTTGACCTTGCCGACCGGCACGCCGGAGATCCGGACGTCGGCCTCGGTGGCCAGCTGCGCGCCCTCGGCGAAGGCGACCTTCACCCGGTAGCCCTCGGGCCGCAGCGGCACCGGCCCGCCGAACGCGGTCCAGAGGAAGAGCAGCAGGCCGAAGCAGGACAGCGCGAAGCCGACCATCAGCAGGATCCGGCCGATCCCGGGCGAGCGCGTGCTCATCGGTCCCCTCCCGCCGCCGTGGCGGCCGCGGCGGCCGCGGCGCGATCGCTGGCCGCCCCGGTGGCGGTCCGCTCGTCGCCCGTGGTGCCGCGGGCGGTGCCGGTCGCCGACCGCGACCGCGCGGCGCCGCCCTCGATGCCGGTCGGCCCGCCGGGGCCGATCGGGCAGAGGCCGGAGCCGGAGAGACCGGCGAAGACGCCGGTCAGCAGGCCGGCGACCGGGTTGACCTGGGCCACGTCGCCGAACGAGCCGAGCGTCGTGCAGGTCACGAGGATGTTGCCGCGGCGGATCGGGCCGTGGGCGTCCTGCGTGTTGAAGATCCAGGGCGCCAGGTGCGTGAGCCACTGCGCCCAGAACAGGTAGCCCTGCTCCTTGCCCGGCGGGTCGTAGGCCAGCAGGTTCGCCGCGCGGTTGAGCTGGTCGAGCGTCGCGATCGCGTCGGGGGTGATCGACGCGGTCGCCGCCGCGGCGCGGCGCAGCCGCCGGATCGTCGGCAGCGTCTCGCGCGTGAACGGCAGCAGCTGCTCGCGCAGCACCGGCTCGGTCTGCTCCAGCAGCGGCCGGGAGGCGCGCAGGGCGGGCTCCAGCGCGCGGGCGACCGGCAGCAGCGCCGCGGTCGCGGGACGCAGCTCGGCCGCGAGCGCACCGCCGTCGCGCAGCGCGCCCTGGGTGGCGCGCAGCGTGGCCGGGAGCTCCTGGAGCGCCTGGCGCAGCTCGCGGTCGCGGGCGCCGATCGTCGAGAAGACCTGGTCGGTGGTGTCGACGGCGCGGACGACGTCGCCGCGATGCTCGGCGAGCGCCTCGGTGATCAGCCGCATCCGGCGGACGACCGAGCGGGTGTTGCGGCGGCGGTCCTCGAGCGCCTCGCCGACGCGCCGCAGGTTGCGGGTCACGGGGTCGATCCGCCGCAGGGCCGCGGAGAGCCGCTCGCCCTGCCCGTCGAGCCCCTGCCCGCCGCCCTGGAGCAGGAGCTGGAGCGCGGAGCGGGTGTCGACGTCCAGCGACGCGAGGATCTCGTCGGGGTTGACGTTCGGCGCCGTCCGCGCGACCGGGATCGTGAAGCCGTCCGGCACCCGACGGCCCGACGGCGTCCCCGGGTCGAGCTCGAGGACCATGTCGTTGAGGCCGGTCTTCGGCCGCAGCAGCGCCGTCGCGTCGCGCCGCATCATGTCGGCGTACTTCCGCCGCAGGCGGAAGGTCACGAGCGCCCGCCCGTCGCGCGCCTGGACGTCGGTGATGTCGCCGACCTCGACGCCGGCGATCGTGACCGTCTGGCCCTGGCCGGGGGTCACCGACTGGGCGGTCGCCAACTCGGCCCGGAAGGTGACGTCCTCCTTGCCGATGCCGGGCACCCAGGCCGGGAACGACACCCGCTGGTGCACGAGCAGGTAGCCGGCGACCGCGAGCGCCGCCAGCGCCATCGCGACGATGACGGCGACCCAGCGACCGTGCTGGCGCAGCATCCGGCTCACCGGTCATCACCGTCCCGGTCGTCGAGGCGGCCGCCGAACGGGTTCAGGCGCGCCGCGAGCTGGGCGGCGATCCCGTCGTCGCCGGCGATCCCGCGGACCGGCGTGTCGATGCCGGTGGTCTCCCGGTCGCGGGCGGCGGCGCCGCGGGCCGCCCCGACGACCTGCGCGGCGTCGCCGGGCGCCGACTCGGCCAGGTTCGGGTCGGGCACCGGCTGGGTCGAGCAGGGCACGTCGTCGCGGTACGGCGGCCGGCGCGCCGGGCGCACCGGGCGCACGCCGATCGGCGGCCGGGCGGTGCTGCCGAGCAGCGCGCCGCCGCCGGTGCTCCCGAAGTCGAGGGTGTTGGGCCCGATGCCGGTCTGGACGCGCGCGTACGGGCCGTTGCCGTCGCCGTTCTGGCCCTCGCCCGCGAGCCCGACCATGCCGCGCCAGAAGCCCTTGTAGGTCTCGTCGCCGGTGGTGAAGCGGCCGTCCTCGATCTTCGCGTTGCCCGCCGGCAGGACGACGCGGTAGGCGCAGGAGGACAGCTCGTCGAGCTGCGGCATCAGCTGCCGGCTCTGCTCCACGAACCGCGCCAGGTCCGGGACGGCGGGCGCGACGGTGGCGACCCAGCCGCGCAGGGCGCTCGGGGCCATCAGGCGCCGCGCGCTGCGCGTCCACGGGATCGCGGCGTCGACCGTCGCGCCGGTCCGGCGGACGCCGGGCAGCAGCTCGCGGGCGAGCCGGCGCGTGCCCGGGAAGGCCGCGTTCAGCCGGTCGAAGGCGCGGTCGGCGCGGCGCAGCGTCGGGGCCAGCTCGCCGATCGCGGCGCCCAGGGCGCCCTCGTCGGCGCTCAGCGCGGCGAAGGTCCGGTCGAGCCCGCGGACGGCGCCGCGCAGCCGGGTCGCGTGGCCGGCGAGGTCGCCGTTGAGGTCCGCCGCGGCGGAGATCAGCGCGGAGAGGTCGTCGGGCCGCTCGCCGCGCAGCGCGTCGGCGTTCACCGCGGAGGTCCGCAGCGCCGGCGGGGCGTCGAGCAGCGTCCGCCGCAGGGCCGCGGCGGCGGTGCCGTCGCCGTAGTCGCGGCCGAGACCGTCGCCGAGCCCGACGAGCGCGGAGCGCAGGTCGCCGCGGAGGTCCTTCGGCAGGCTCGACAGCACCTGGTCCCACTGGACGGCGGAGGCGGTCCGCGTCACCGGCAGCGTCGCGTTCTCCTCCAGCGCCGGACGGCTCGGCGTCCCGGGCTGGAGGTCGACGAAGAAGTTGCCCTCGAGGAAGATCCGCGGCCGGATCTTCAGCGTCGCGTCGGCCCGGGGGCGCGGCGCGTCGTCGCGCAGCTGGAGCTCCAGCAGCGACGTGCGGCCGTCGCCGTGGGCCTCGACGCCGGTCACCCGCCCGACCTGGATCCCGGCCACGCGGACCGGCGAGCCGGCCTTGATCGCCTGCGCGTCCTCGACCACGGCGCGCAGGCGGAAGTCGTGGCTGCCGGGGACGTGGCCCTTGCTGAAGCCGAGGTAGACGACCAGCGCCGCCAGCACCAGCACGATCGCGCCCGCGAGCAGCGGGTTCGTCCCGCGGGCACGGGCGGGCTTCGGGTGTCGGGTGCGTCGCAGCAGCGCCATCACTTCAGCTCCAACCCCACGCGGCGGTCGGTCTGGGCGCCCTGGTCGCCGGGGACGTTGCCGATCAGCTGGTCGCCGACGAAGCCCTCGCGGCCCGCCTCGCACTCGCGCGCGCCACCGGGCTGCGCGGTGTTCGGGTAGGCGTTGTAGTGCAGGTGCCCGGCCGGCTTGGCGGCGGGCAGGACCTGGTCGGCGGAGAGGATGATCAGCGCCCGCTCCCAGGTGCCGTAGCGGTTGCCCTCCGACAGGTGGTTGGCGAGGTTGCGCGCGAAGAGCGTCACGTAGTTGCAGACGACCTGCGTCGGCGCGAGCTGGGCGAGCGTCGGGTGCAGCAGCTCGTTGGCGCGGGTGCTGCGGCGCAGCCCGTCGAGCACGGCCGCGTCCTCGCCGAGGCGGCCGACCGATCGCAGCGCGTCGCGCAGCCGGCTGTCGAGCACCGGCAGGCGACGCACCGTGCGGGTGCCGGCGCGCAGCGCGGCGGCCAGCTCGGGCGCGGCGGTCCGCAGGGCGCGGACGCCGGGGCGCAGCTCGCGCAGCAGCTCGCCGGAGCGGACGAGGAACGGCCGCGTGGCGGGCAGGTCGCGGATCGTCGCCTCCTGCAGCGGGACGCCCTCGGAGACGGCGTCCTGCAGCGACGGGCGGGCGACGGCCGCCAGCGCGCCGAGCGTGCCGTCGAGGTGACGGATCAGCGACGCCTGGGTGGCGGCCACCGGGGCGACCTCGCCGGCGGTCCGCGCGAGCGCGGTGATCGTCGGGCCCAGCTCGGTGGCCGGGTCGGCGAGGTTCGCCATCACCGGCGCGAGGCGCTCCAGCAGCACCGGCAGGGTCGCCAGCGCGTCGGAGAGGTCCTGCCCGCGGCCGCCGAAGGCGTCGCCCAGCTCCCGGTTGACCCCCTGGAACGCCCGGCGGGTGCGGGCGTCGAAGACCTGCGTGACCTGGTCGACGTCGACCGGCTCGACCTTCGCCTGCGCGAGCGGCAGCGTGCCGCCCTCCGGCAGCTCCTCGCTGGACCGGCCGCGGGTCAGCTCGACGTACTTCAGGCCGAGCGCCGACCGCGGGCGGACGAGCACGGTCGTGTCGACCGGCAGCGGCGAGGCGTTGCGGTCGATCTTGAGCTCGGCGACGGCGATCACGCGCCCGTCGCGCTCCATCCGCGGCACGACGTCGGCGACCTGGCCGATCCGGGCGCCGCCGAGCCGGACGTCGTTGCCGGGGACGAGGTTCTGCCCGTCCCGCAGCTCGACGTGGATGTCGTAGGTGCGGATGAACGGCAGCCCGGAGTTCGCGTTGTAGGCGAGGACGACGGTGACGATGACGATCAGGATCGTCGCCGCGCCGATCAGCGCCGGGTTCGCCGCGAGGGAGCTCCGCCGCCGCATCAGCCGCCCTCCCCCAGCAGCGCGTCGAGCGCGCTCGTGGCCGCCGCGGCGCCGGTGCCGGCGTCGCGATCGCCGCGGCGGCGCGCCGCGCCGGGCAGCAGGCCGCCGTCGACCTCGATCGGGTCGGCGTCGCCGCCCGAGGATCCGCCGCGCCCGGCCGTCCGCTCGCCCTCGGCCTGCAGCTGGCGCATCGCCGACAGCCGGCGCAGCAGGGGCCGGTAGGCGGCGCTGCCGCGCGCCTCGCGCAGGACGGTCGCGGGATCCTCGCCGGCGAGCACGCGGCGGGTGAGCGCCATCTCGGGCGTCTCGCCGGCGCGGCGGCCGCCGCGCGCGCTGCGCGGCGCCGCGGTCGCGCCGCCGAGCGCCGCCGAGCAGCCGGCGGTCGGCTCGGTGACGTAGGCCGAGCACTGGTTGAGGATCAGGTTGATCCGCAGGTAGTGGCCGACGTCGTCGTAGGCGTTGATCGCGAGGGTCTGGAAGAAGATGTAGTCGAGCACGCGCCGGAAGCCGCCGCTGCGGTCCAGCGACTCGGTCAGCGGGCGGGCGTCGTCGAGCACCGTCCGCGTCGAGGAGGCGACCCGCCGCAGCTCGGCGACGACCGGATCGGCCTTCCTCAGCGCCGCGCGGCCGACGTCCGCGGTCCGGCCGAGGTCCTTCAGCGGGCCGCGCGCCTCGCGGGCGAACGGCGCGATCGCCCGCAGCAGCTCCGTCCCGGCGGGCGCCGAGGCGCGCAGGTCGCGCAGGACCGGCGTGCCCTGGCGCGAGAGCCGCGAGAGCGCGGCCATCGTCGGGCGCAGCTCGCGGAGGCTGCGCGGCAGCAGGGCGAGGTCCCGGTCCAGCGCGGCGCGGCGCTCGCCGACCGCCCCCTGGACCTCGCCGGCGCGCGCCAGGAGCCGGGCGAGGGTCGCGCGCTCGTCGGACACGGGGCGCAGCGCGACGTCGGCGTCGCGGACGAGCGCGCGCAGCTCGCGGTTCTGGTCGCCGAGCAGCGCGAGCACGCGGTCGGTCTCGCGCAGGCCCGGGAGGGCGGCGCGGATCGCCCGCCGCAGCTCGGGTCCGCGGGCGGCGAGCCCGACTCCCAGCTCGTTGAGCAGCAGCGCCATCCGCTGGCGCTCGGGCAGCCGCATCATCCCGGCGATCAGGTCGAGGTCGACGGGGCTGACGGCGCGGTCGGCGGGCAGGATCCGCTGCTCGTCGCCGTCGACCCGGCGCACCGGCAGCGCGGGCGGCGGGCTCGAGCCGTCGGCTCGCGGCTGGGTCGGCAGGCACTCGACGAACCGCTCGCCGATGATCGACTGCGGCCGGATCGAGCACTCGGCGTCGCGGCGGAAGTCGCGGAAGCCGGCGTCGTCGATCCGCAGCACCAGCACCGCCCGGCGGCGCGCGTCGACGTCGACCGACTCGACGGTGCCCACCCGGGCGCCGTCGATCCGGACCTCCTCGCCGGGGATGACGGCGAAGGCGTTGGCGAAGGTCGCGCGCACGCGGTAGGCGTCGCCGTCGGACGACGAGCCGCCGCAGGCGGCCAGGCCGAGTCCGGCGAGCGCCGCGGCGCCGGCGGCCAGCGCGAGCGCGATCGGGGTCCGGCGCGCGCTCATGGTCCGGGGAGCACCGCCTTCGGATCGCAGCCCAGCTGCCCGGCGTCGCGGAAGACGTTCGAGCCGTCCGGCCGCGGCTGGCTGGCACCGCCGGGGCAGCGCTTGGCGCCGACGTCCTGCGCCCCGACGCCGCCGAGGCCCCCGAGGCCCTGCACGAGGCCACGGACGATCGGCCCGAGGACCGGGTCGGCGATCACCGCGTTCTCGTTGATGATCGGCTGGATCCGGGCGTAGTGGCCGTTGGCGTCGTAGGCGGCGGCGCCCTGGGAGAAGTCGCGCAGCCAGCCGACGAGGTCCGGCGCGTACGGGCGGATGAACGCCGCGACCGGGCGCGCGTCGCGGGCCGCCCGCGTGGCGTGGTCCAGCGCGGGGACCGCGACGTTCGCCAGCGGCGGGGTGGCGGCGAGCAGCTCGAGCAGGTCGTTGCCGGCGCCGTCCGCCGTCGTCCGGTCGTCGCGGACGAGGCGCCGCAGCCGGGCGATCGTCGGCTCGGCGTCGCGGACGAGCGGCTGGACGTCCTCCAGCAGCGCCGGCAGCCGCCGGGTGGCGGGCTTGGCGGCGGCGACGAGCGGGTCCAGGTCGTCGAGCGTCGAGCGCAGGTTCACGAAGGTCGTGCTGCCCTTGCGCAGGGTGCCGGGCAGGCGGTCCAGCGCCGCGTCGAGGTCGCCCTCGCGGGCGGCGACCGCCCGCGCGGTGCGGCGGGCCCCGCCGACGAGGTCGGTGAGCGCTCCCCGCTCGGCGGCCAGCGCGGCCACGACGTCGGCGGAGCCGCTGAGGAACCGCTCCAGCGCCGGCTGGTCGCGGGCGACCTCGGAGACGAGCCGCTGGGCGGCGCCGGTCGCCGGGCTCAGCAACCGCAGCGTCTCGTTGGCGCGCCGCTCGCGCCCGGCGAGGCTCCCGGCCCCGCCGCGGAGCAGGCGCTGGAGGCCGCGGCGGGTGCGCGCGTCGAAGGTCGAGAAGAGCTGGTCGAGGTCGACGATCTGGGTGGTCCGGTCGGCCTCGATCGTCGCCCCGTCGGCCAGCTCGGGGGCGTTGTTCGGTCCCGGGGCCAGGGAGACGAAGCGATTGGCGATGCCCGACAGCGAGGGCGAGCGGATCGTGGCCGTCGTCCCCTCGTGGAGCGGGACGACGTCGCCGGAGATCCGCAGCTCGAGCTCGGCGCGGTCGTCCCGGGTCAGCCGGATGTCGGCGACCGTGCCGACCCGGCGACCGCCGACCCGGACCTCGTTGCCGTTGACGAGCTGCCCCGCGTTGGGCAGCACCAACCGGTAGCGGCGCTCGTCGCCGCCCCCGAGCAGGACGATCAGGACGACCACCGCGGCGGCCACGAGGACGGCCCCGGCGAACGCGCGCCGGGCCAGCGCCATGCCGCTGAGCGTCATGCGGCTGGCCCTCGGTCGCGCCGCAGCGGCGGCGTGTTGCGAACAGGCTGCAGAACGGAGGTCGGTCGCCGGGGAGCGGAGCCCGATCCAGGTTCCCCGGATCAGGTTCGCTTGATGTTACGACCTCGCCCCCGGCGCCTGCGTACCGACGGTAGGAACGGCGCTCGGCCGTGGACGGACGGCGGAGCCCGCGGCCTGGCCGGCCGGCTAGTTCATGCCGAGCGGGCCGCGCGACGCGCCCGCCAGGAACTGCTCCACGAACGCGTTGCCCGACGAGAACAACTGCTCCGCCGGCCCCGCCTCCACGATCCGACCCTTCCACAACACA
>Ga0164243_10013118_pt1 | contig 11685 bp, 9 predicted proteins | sample OricompcompostOP_FD_108781 | JGI IMG/M metagenome (GOLD analysis project Ga0164243, IMG submission 108781) | Organic Plus compost microbial communities from Emeryville, California, USA - Original compost - Organic plus compost (OP) | ecosystem: Engineered > Solid waste > Mixed feedstock >...
CGTATCACCGAATACCGGGTGCAGTCGCGCGGCGGCATCGGCATCAAGGCCATGGCGCTCACCAACGAGGATCGCGGTGGGCTCGTGGGCGCGTTCATCGTGGAAGAGGGTGACGAGATCCTGTCGATCACCCAGTCCGGCCAGGTGGTCCGCTCCCCCATCAACGAGGACTTTCGGCCCACGGGCCGCTCGACGCAGGGCGTGAAGTTCGTGAGCCCGAAGCGAGGCGACGCCGTCGCGGTGGTCGCCCGCTCGGTGGAGAGCCGCGTCGTCGACGGGGAGGACTCGGCGGAGGACGGCGCGACGCCGGTCGAGGGCGGGGCTCCGGCCACCGGCGAATCGGTCGACGCGGATGCTCCTGCAACAATCGAGCCGACCGACGACACCTCCACCACCGAGGACGGTGAGTGATGGCCGAGAGCCAGAAGCAGCCCCTGACGGAGCGCATCTCCACTGCGATCTCGTCTGCGGCCGATCAGCTGCGGGCCAACGCCAACCCCGAGTCGAAGCAGGCCCAGGAGCAGGCTGCGGCCTCCTCGGGCGGACGCCGGCCACGGCGGGCGAAGCTGACGCTGAGCCGCATCGACCCGTGGTCGGTGATGAAGGCGAGCTTCCTGCTGTCGGTGGCCTTCGGCGTCGTCACGGTGGTTGCCGTGGCGATCGTCTGGGGTGTGCTCGGAGCCGCCGGCGTATGGGACTCCATCAACCAGATGGTGCTCGACGTGATCGGCGAAGACAGCAACCGGTTCGAGATCGAGGACTACCTGGGCACGGGGCGTGTCCTCGGCTTCACGATGCTCGTGTCGGTGATCGACGTCGTACTCATCACCGCCATCGCCACGCTCACCGCCTTCCTCTACAACATGGCGGCGGCGCTGCTCGGTGGCATCGAGGTGACCCTCTCCGAAGACGAGAAGTGAGGCACCGCACGATCCCTGCCCCCGTTTTGGTGGCGTGCGACCGGGTGGGATACTCTCTCCCGGTCGCTGAGGGCCTATAGCTCAGACGGTTAGAGCGCTTCCCTGATAAGGAAGAGGTCACAGGTTCAAGTCCTGTTAGGCCCACCATCGTTTCACCCCTTCGGACACAATGGGTGCGTTCCGCCCACGACAAAGGGAGACCCCCATGAAGAAGTTGCTGCTGATCGCTCTCGCTGCCGCCGGAGCCGTCTTCGCCAAGAAGAAGCTCGACGAGTCCAAGCAGGAGCAGGCTCTGTGGGCAGCGGCCACCGACGACGTGAACAAGAAGGCCTGAGTCTTCACCCGGTTGCCCGCCGCTGACGCGGAGGGTGGCCACCAGGGGCCTTGGCGCAATTGGTAGCGCACCTGCTTTGCAAGCAGGGGGTTAGGGGTTCGAGTCCCCTAGGCTCCACCGCTCGTTCGTCGAGCTCGTCGAGACGCCGCAGGTCAGCCTGCGGCGTTTACTCATCTCTGGAGTGCCCTAGTTTGGATCGCAACTCGGTGCTATGGGCCGTGGGGAGAGGCTGTCTGCGCCGAGGTTGCGCGTCTCCGGAGCGCCCATCTGTCGACAGATTTCGCCATTCGCGCCTAGTTGCAACGAGCCTGCCACTACGTTGCCGACATGGGCTGGGTACTTTTGATCCTGATCATCGTCGTCGGCGCCTATCTCGTGACCCGAGCCAGATCGACTGCCCAGCAAACGCCTCCGGCGCAGAACGAGCGGCCGCAACCGAGTCTGTTCGATGCGACTCCCGCCTCCACAACTACAACGCCACGTAGTTTGGGAACGTCGTCGGGCAGGAGCCCGACCTACACGCGCGAGCGTGTTGAGCCGAGCTCACGGGACCCCAAGCCGTGGAACTCCGGCGATCGCGAGATTCCCTTCGCTGAGCCGGGCTTGCGCGGCCCGCTCTTCAACTACGGCGGAACCTCAGTGCGCCGCGGTTCAGAGCACGACGGTCCCTTCGCAGTCATCGACTTTGAGACGACTGGCTTGTCGGCCAAGCGCGATCGCATCGTCGAGGTTGCGATCGCGCGCGTCGATGCCAGCGGGCGCATTGACGACGAGTTCGCAACGCTCATCAACCCGCAGGGTCGCGACGTCGGACCGACGTTCATCCACGGCATTACGAACGCTCAGGTCCGTCACGCGCCTACGTTCGCGGAGGTAGCTCCCGAACTGTTGAGCCGACTCAGCGGAGCCGTCGTTGTGGCGCACAATGCGACCTTCGAAGAGGCGTTCCTCGCTGCGGAACTGGAGCGGGCAGACATCAACGCCGGTCCCCTCCCGGCGCTGTGCACGCTTTGGCTTGGGCGCCAAACGTTCGCGACGCCAAACCACAAGCTCAGCACCATCGCGCGCGCCGCTGGCGTCCCACTCGTAGACAAGCACGCCGCTCTCGGCGACGTACGCGCCGTCAGCGCGCTCCTGCCACAGATGCAGAGCAAGCTACGCTCACCCATCCGATACAGCGGTATGCCCGGAACGTGGCCGCCGACCTCGTCGACTCCGCTACCGCTCGTCACCCGTGCCGTGGCGCTACGCAAGGGTGCCGATGGCTGGATGCATTCGCTCATGGCGCGCTTGCCGTCGAGTGGACTCGCCCCGAGCGATGCTGCCGCTGAGGCGTATCTCGACGCCCTTGCTGAGGTTCTGTCCGACGGGCGAATCACGGGTGACGAAGCGAAGGTGCTCGCGAGTCTCGCAGGATCTGCCGGCATGGGCGGTGAGCAGGTCGCCGCATTGAACAGAAGGTTCTTGGACGGGCTAAAGGTCGCGGCGTTGGACGACGAAGTCCTCAGTACAACGGAGATTCGGCAACTGCGAACTGCTGCGAAGGCGTTAAGCATGCCCGACTACTTCGGCGAGATGAAGCCAACTGCGTCAGCCCAAGCCGAATCTCAGAGCCCGGTTCCTCAACTCGATGTGCAGGCCAGCAACTCGAAGGAAGCTCGTAGTCTGCGCCGAGCGCAGGCGCTCGAGATGCAGCGTGCAGGACGATCTCGTGCCGATATCTCAACTGCGCTCGGGGTCAGTCAGGACACCGTGAAGTCGCTGTTGCGGGACGCCAAGTTCTACGAGAATCCGCAGTCGGACCCGTCTCGTCTCGCGCTCGCGCGTGACGCACGTCAGGCGCGTGACTCGGGGGTCACGAAGGACCGATTCCGGAGCGATCGCGGTATCACCGTAGGCAAGAGCACCGAGGCTTGGCGTGACGCCGCGATGCTCGCTGACACCCTCTGACAAGGTCGGAAGCTCTCAGGTCCCGTCTGCCCAATTGGCAGATCAGATCCGTCCTCTTGGATGTGCGCGGCTTCGAGCTCGGTCACCGTCTCGCGGAGTGCTCGGTTCTCGAAGTGGTTCGGGTCGCTGCCGCGCATCTCTTCGATTTGGGTGAAGGTCTCCTTGCCGTTGGCGCGCTGGCGGTCGACCCAGGCGAACGCGGTGTGTCTGGTCGCAGCTTGCGCAGCCGCTCCTCGGGAGTCACGACCGGCTCACCACAGGACGTTCCAATGCCGGTGGACATTCTTGGTTCCTTCGTCGGATCCCAGACGCCGCAACCCAGCGCGGTGTTGATTTCGCGCCGACGCTCCTTTGGTCGTGGGCGATTCTTGCCACGGTGAGGCACAAATCTGCCTTGAACCGCCGACGGTCAGGGTTTCGTTCCCTGCCGCCTCGTCAGGCGTCGTACGTCTGGCCGATCTTCTCGGTCAGCGACCGGTCGCGGTCGAGCGTGGCGTGCTGCTGGAACCCCATGGCGGCCTGCGATGCGTGGCCGGCGCGGGCCTGAAGCTCGGCAGCGGTCGCGCATGTGTGCGTTCGATGTTCGGTATTGACCGAACACCGAACATCGAGGGACGATGGAGCGCATGGAGGTCGAGGCCGTGGTGCAGGACGCGCTCGCTCATGTTGGAGTGGAGACGCAGGTTCCTGCTGCCGGCTCGGTCCTAGACCTCACGATCGAGTTGGATGGCGCCACAACGCAGGTCCAGTTGAAACGGCGGTCGTTGGTGGACGGGGCTGCGGCTGAGCGCCTGCTCGCCGACTCCAAGGGATCGGACAACCTCGTGTTGATCGTCGGTGACCGAGTGACTGATGACGCGCGCCGCAAGATCCTGGCGGCTCGGGCCGGTTACCTGGATCTGCGTGGCCACCTCGGCCTTCGCGCACGCGGCATCGTGATCAACGCAGATGTCCCGCCGATGAGACAGGACCGCGATCGACAGGACGCCCTCGCAGGTAGAGCCGGGCTGGAGGTCGCCGCGCACCTGCTGCTGTCACCGCACAAGCCAGTTGCCGTCCGTGCCGTTGCTCGCGACATCGGCCGGTCGCCGAGCACGGTGTCGGGGATCCTCGCTGCACTGCGCCGAGATGAGCTCATCGGCAACGACAACACCGTCACGGACACGACGCTCTTCTGGCGCCTGTCAGAGCGATGGCCGCATCGACGAACGTTCGTGGCCACCGTGCCCGCCGACACCGATCACATCGTGACGCGAGCGCTGCGCCTCGGGCTCGACGACGTCGAGGCACCGGGCTGGGCACTTACTGACACCGCGGCTGCTGCGGCATACGGTGCGCCGGTCGCGTTCCGGGCCGGCCAGCAGCTCGACTTCCTTGTCCCCGACGATGCCGTTCTGCAACGTGCACTTCGGTTGCTAGGCGGTGTCAACTCGATAGAGCAGGCGGCTGTCAGCCTGCGGGTCGCTCCTGTGCCCGCTGCAGTCCGGCGACGCTTCGAGTCGGACGGACCCGGCGACTGGCCGCTGGCTCATCCCTTGTTCGTCGCACTCGACCTCGCGCAGGACACCGGCCGCGGACGTGAGGTCCTCGACGCTTGGACTCCGGACGAGCGGTGGCCCCGTGTCTGGTAGCCGGGTGACCTTCGTTGGTGATGCCATGGCGGCGGTCACTCAAGGCATCGCCGAGGTCCGGGACCTGATCGGCGAGACGCCCGTCATCGTTGGCGGACTGGCTGTGCTTTCGCGACTGTCGAATCCCTACCGAGCGACGGTGGACCTCGACGTCGTGGATCGGATGCTCGGTGCGACACCTCAGCTCGAGGTTCTGCGCGCTGCTGCTGGTGCCAAGCCAGTGGAGCCCGCCGCTGTGCTGCTCCCGACGGCCTTCGGACCGGTGAAGGTCGACGTCCTCGAGGTCCGCCAGATAGAACTCGATCAGCCGAGTGATGACCCGGGCGATCGTCTTCACGCGTCATCGCACGCATGGGCCAGCGAGACGGCCACCGAAATGGAGATCGAGGTCCTTCGCCGCGACGGCCAGAAGGTGGAGGTGACGACCCGCGTTGCCGAGCCAGGGCCGCTCATCGCGATGAAGCTTCAGGCCGTCATGAACCGGTCTGTCGAGAAGCAGGGCACCGACCTCCTCGACATCGTCCGGCTGACATTCGACGGGGCCACGCGACCTGCCGCGATCGAGCAGATCAGCGGTGTCGCGGACGGCGTCGCCAGCGACATCGCCATGCACGTCGATCTGTGGTTCGTCCAGCGCCGGAAACAGGCGCTTCAATGGATCAGCAAAGTCGGTGGCCGTGACATCAGCGCCGACGACCTCGAACTCGTCGCCGACCTTCTGATGGAAGCTGCGATCCGCTAGTGCTCCTCGCTGCTACGTGGCGAAGGTCAACGTGAGGTGGGTCGGGTAGAGGTGCATCGACCCCGGTTCACTCGTCGAGACCCGGTGGTCGAGCCTGTCGAGACCCGGGCCAGCACGAGTCCTTGCCCCCGCGGGTACCTTCCTGACACAGAAGCCGACGTCCGGAGCGGAGCCACTTCGCCGCCGGTCGACGCGAAGGAGCCCCGATGCCCGAGCGGACCACCCTCCTGTGGTTCCGCAGGGACCTGCGCCTGCAGGACCATCCGGCCCTCCTCGCCGCCTCCGACGACGCCGCGGTGGTGCCCGTCTTCGTGCTGGATCCGCGCCTGGCTGGCACGGGCGTGCGCCGCGACCGCCTCCTCGCCTCGCTGGCGGCGTTGCGCGACGACATCGGCGGCGCCCTGGTGATCCGTCGCGGCGACCCGGCGACCGAGATCCCTCGCCTCGCCGCGGAGGTCGGCGCCGCAGCGGTGCACATCTCCACCGAGACGACGCCGTACGGCCGTCGGCGGGACGCCGTGGTCGAGCGTCGGCTCGCACAAGCCGGCATACCTCTGGTCGCCACCGGCAGTCCGTACGCCGTCACGCCGGGTCGGGTGCGCACCGGCACCGGATCGGCCTATCGGGTCTTCACTCCCTTCGCCCGGGCCTGGCGCGAGCACGGCTGGCGGGCACCGGCAGAGTCACGGCCCGTCATCTGGCGCACGGGGGTGGAGTCGGAGGAACTGCCCGGGCAGGCCTGCCCGGAGGCCGGTGAACGCGCCGCGCTCCGACGCTGGGAGGCGTTCCTCGACGACGGCCTGGACGGCTACGCGCACGACCGCGACCGCCCGGACCTCGATCGCACCAGCCGCCTCTCCATCCCGCTGAAGTACGGCGAGGTCCATCCCCGCACGTTGCTGGCCGACCTGGCCGCGCACGGCATCGAGAAGCCCGGGGTCGAACGCCTCGTGACCGAGCTGGCGTGGCGGGAGTTCTATGCCGACGTGCTCTGGCACGAGCCGCGCTCCGCATGGCGCGACTGGCGAAGTGCCCTCGGCACGATGCGCTACGACGACGATCCCCGGCTGCTCGCCGCCTGGCAGGAGGGCAGGACCGGCTACCCCTTCGTCGACGCCGGCATGCGCCAGCTCCTCGCCGAGGGCTGGACGCACAACCGCCTGCGCATGGTCACCGCGAGCTTCCTGGTCAAGGACCTCCACGCCTGGTGGCCGGCCGGCGCGCGGCACTTCCTCCACCACCTGCTCGACGGCGACATCGCGTCCAACAGCCACGGCTGGCAGTGGGTCGCCGGCACCGGGACCGACGCGGCGCCGTACTTCCGGATCTTCAACCCAGTGACGCAGGGCCTGCGCTTCGACCCCCACGGTGACTACGTGCGCCGGTGGGTGCCGGAGCTGCGCCACCTTCCGGGCCCCGCCGCCCACGAGCCGTGGCGCCACCGGGACGGCTATGCGGCCGGCTACCCCGAGCGCATCATCGACCACGCCGACGAGCGCCGTGACGCCCTGGCCCGGCTGGCTGAGACCAAGGAGACCGACCGATGAATCCGCTCCATCCACGTGTCCACGAGTTCCGACTCGCCGTGCCCGATCCGGTCGACGAGGTCTTCGCCTGGCACCGGCGTCCGGGCGCCTTCCCGCGACTGCTCCCACCGTGGCAGCCCACGCGGATCGAGCGTGAGGCGGCGGACCTCGCCGGCGGCGTGGCCGTGCTGCGCTTCCCCGGTGGTCGCCGCTGGGTCGCCCAACACCTGCCCGAGGAGTACGTCGACGGGCGCAGCTTCGCCGACCGGCTCGTCTCCCGGCCGTTCCTGGTGCCCGTGACCTGGCACCACCGCCACGACTTCGAGCCTGCCTCCGGGGGCACCGCCGTGATCGACCGGGTGACGACGAGCCTGCCCCGGCGCGTGCTGGAGCCGATGTTCGCCTACCGGCACCGCCAGCTCGCCGACGACCTCGCCGCCCACCGCCTCGCCGCCGGTACGCCGTCGCTCACCGTGGCGATCACCGGCGCGTCCGGACTGGTGGGCAGTGCGCTTGCGGCCTTCCTCTCCACCGGCGGGCATCGGGTGCTGCGTTTGGTCCGTCATCGGCCCGCGGCTCCCGACGAGCGCGCCTGGGATCCCGAGGCGCCCGAGCCGGCGGCGCTGGACGGGGTGGATGCCGTGGTCCACCTGGCGGGGCACAGCATCGCCGGCCGCTTCACCGCCGAGCACAAGGCGCTCATCCGGAGCTCGCGCGTCGAGCCCACCCGTCTGCTGGCCCGCGCCGCCGAGGCTGCGGGGGTGACGGTCTTCGTGAGCGCGTCCGCGATCGGCTTCTACGGCGCGGACCGCGGCGACCAGGTGCTCACCGAGCACTCCGACCCGGGTGACGACTTCATGGCCCGGGTCGTGCGGGACTGGGAGGAGGCGGCATTGGGCTCCGCCGCCCGGATGCGTGTGGTCACCGTGCGGACCGGGATCGTGCAGAGCCCCCGGGGTGGGGCGCTGCGGATGCAACGACCCCTCTTCGCCGCAGGGTTGGGCGGTCCGATGGGCTCGGGTCGGCAGTGGCAGTCGTGGATCGGGATCGATGATCTCGTCGACGTCTATCACCGCTCCCTGGTCGACGAGCGATTGCGCGGGCCGGTCAACGCCGTCGCGCCACACCCGGTCCGTCAGCACGACTTCGCGGTCGCTCTCGGGGAGGCGCTGCACCGCCCGGCACGATTGCCTACGCCGTCCTTCGGTCCTCGCCTGCTGTTGGGTGCCGAGGGTGCGCAGGAGGTTGCGTTCGCCAATCAGCGCGTGCTCCCGACGCGGCTGCTCGAGCTGGGTCATCGCTTCCGCTTCACTCGGGTGGGCGACGCGCTGCGCCACCTTTTCGGCTCCCGGTGATCGCGGGCTCCTGCCTTCGGGGGTCTCGGCCGTCGGGGCACGATCTGAAGCGGAGGTGCCGCAGTTGCGGAGGCTGCGGTCGGTCACGAACACCTCGGCCCCTCCAGATCGCTGGCCGGGCCAAACCACGGAAATCCCGGTGAATCCGACGAGGCGCGACATAGGATGCGCCCGTATCCGACCGTGAGGCCCCGTTCTTCGTTCTTGCCTGGTCTTGGCGGTCGACCGTCGATTCCTAGCGCTCAGCGTGCTGGTGGTGAGTCAGGTGAACCGTGGTCACGAGCGACCCGATGCCGCTGAGCCACACCCTGATGGCCGAAGGCTGCGACTCCCGCGCATCCCTCGCTTCGCCGTGCCGAGGCCGGCTGTCGACCAGCGGTTGAGCCTGGGTGCGCCGATCACGCTCGTGCACGCACCACGGGGCTTCGGCAAGACCCTGGCCGTCGTCCAGTGGCTGCGCGAGCACGCCCTGCGGTCGGGCGTCCGCTGTCATTGGCTCGATCCCCGTTTCCGACCTGCGCCCTCGGCGGACTACTGGCAGGTCATCGGGCCGGCGCCCGACGACGTCGAGCTCGGTCCGAGCGCCGGCAGTGTGGGCTGGCATGCGCTGGGTCTGGCCGAGACGACGCCGGTGCTGCTCGTCATCGACGGCGCCGAGGCACTGCTCGACGGCGACCTCCTCGCCGAGGTGGTCGAACTCGCCGCGCGCTACGACTACTTCCGGGCGGTCGTCATCTCCCGCACCCGCGACGTGCTCGGCCTGGAGGAGTCACATCGGGTCGACGTCATCGAGATCGACGACTCGTTGCTGCGGTTCACCGCCGAGGAGACCGCGCAGGTGTTCGCCGCCCGAGGCGTCGCGCCGACCGACCCGCGGTCGGAGGGAACGCACGACGACCTGGGCGGGTGGCCGACGCTGATCGGTCGCGCCGCCAGCCATCTCACCGACACCCCGATCGACGAGCCGCTGGACCCCGTCACCGCGACGCGCCGGCGCCGGGAGTTCACCCAGATGACGGTGGACTACCTCGCCGACACGTTCCTCGAGGAGGTGCTGACCCCGGAGCTCATCGGTCCGGCCACGCGAGCCGCCGCGCTCACGGAGGTCACCCCGGCCACTCTCTCCTTTGCGCTCGGCACCGAGGAGGAGGGCGACCGGGCCTACCAGGAGTTGCGCCGCGCCGGGCTGCTGACCCAGATCGGCTCAGCAGCCCGCTTGCCCGAGCTGATCCGCAAGGCGCTGCTCCTGGGATGGCCGGCCGACGGATCGCGCCAGAGCCTCCAGCGCGCGGTGGTCGACCATCACCTGGCTCGGGAGGAATACCGCCAGGCCTTCGAGCAGGCGGCGACGATCGGGGATCCCGACTTCCTGGCCGCGGTGGTGGCGCGACACTGGTTCTGGGTCTACCTCACCCGGACTCCGCTGCTGGAGGCGGTGCTGGAGCAGCTCCCCGACGAGGTCCTGGCCAGGAATCCGGCGGCCGCGGCGGTCAACGAGGTGGTCCGTGGCCGCTCGGTCGGAGACCACGGGGAGTGGTCGCTGGTCGGCAGCGACGCTGCGCTCGCCAGGATCGGAGCCAGCAGCTCCGCCCCCGAGGTCGTCTCCGACGCGGTGACGAAGATGATCGCCGACCGGGTGATGGGCCGGCTGCCGGCCGCCGCTCGGCTGGCGACGAAGCTGCTGGTCGTCATCGGATCACCCGATGCGGCTCGCAACAAGGATCTCGAGCCATTGATCCCGACGGTTCTGGTCCAATGCGCCACCAGCCTGCAGCTCGTCAACGAGCTCCAGCGCGCGGCGGCCCTGATGACCCGGGCCCATGCGCTCGCCGTTGCCGACCCCTCAGGCCTCGTGGCCCGCAGCGCCGAGGGCGGCCTGGCGATGACCAACATCCTCTTGGGGCACGTGGCGACGGCACGCGACTGGTTGCGCAGGCACCGTCGCCACCCGCCCTACCCCGGGGTGATGGGGAGCCGCGTGGACACCGCGGCACAGGTCGCGGACCTGCTGATAGCGCTGGAGGACGGTGACGTCGCCCGAGGCGGTGCGCTGGCGGAGCAGCTCGGCCGGGTGCCGGGCAACCTTGCGGTCGCCGCCGAGACGCGGCGCCTTCGCTGGTCCAACCTGGCCGGGTGAGAGGCTGCTCGCGGCGACGCCGCGCTCCCTGGTGGTGACGCCCTGCCGCGCCCTCGCGACGTACGCCGTCGATCACGTCGGCATCTCGCGCCACCGGGTGCGGGTGGTGCACAACGGCATCGATCCGCGCTGGGCGGCGGCACCGACGTACTCGCCGGCCGTCGCGGGCCGTCCGCCTGCCCCGCCGCTGGCGGCCTGGCTCGGAGTCATGCAGCCGGTGAAGCGCGTGCCGGAGCTCGTCCGCGCTGCCGCCGCGGTGCCCGGCCTGCGGTTGCACCTGATCGGCGACGGACCCGAGCGGCCGCGGGTGGAGCAGGCGATCGCGGCCACGGACACCGCCGATCGCATCGAGGCGCTCGGCTTCTGCGCCGACCCGGCCCCGCGGCTCGCCGAGGCCGACCTGCTGGTGCTGCCCTCCGCGGCGGAGGCCTGCCCGATGGCGGTGCTGCAGGCGATGGCGTCGGGGCTGCCGGTGATCGCCTCCCGCGTCGGCGGTGTCGCCGAGGTCGTCCGCGACGGAGTGGACGGGCTGCTGCTGCCGGCGGGCGACGACGCGGCGCTGCGGCTCGCCCTGCAGCGGCTCGCCACCGACGTGAGCCTGCGCCGCCGACTCGGCGCCAGCGCCCAGGCGCGTGCCCGTGAGCGGTTCTCCCTCGCGCGTTGCACCGCCGACCTGATCGCCGTCTACGAGGAGTTGGCATGAACCTGCTGTCCGTCATCCCGATGCTCGACATCGGCGGCGCCGAGGCGGTCGCCGTCACGCTGTCCGTCGATGCCCACCGCCGCGGTCACGCGGTGCGGGTGGCCAGTGCGGGCGGGTTCCGGGTGCCGGAGCTCACCGCTGCTGGGGTCCCGCACCAGCAGGTGCCGCTGGCCACGAGGGACCTCGTCGACCTGACCCGGTCGGTGCGCGGGCTTCTCGCCGCCGCCCGGACCGCTTGCCCCGACCTGGTGCACGCCCACAACGTCAAGGCCGCCCTGGTCGCCCGGCTCGCCGTGGGTCGGAGGGCCCGCGTGCTCACGACCCTGCACGGAGTGCCGGAGTCCGAGCTCGGAGCCGCCGTGCGGATCCTGCGGCACACCTCCGACC
>Ga0164243_10013119_pt1 | contig 11685 bp, 6 predicted proteins | sample OricompcompostOP_FD_108781 | JGI IMG/M metagenome (GOLD analysis project Ga0164243, IMG submission 108781) | Organic Plus compost microbial communities from Emeryville, California, USA - Original compost - Organic plus compost (OP) | ecosystem: Engineered > Solid waste > Mixed feedstock >...
GACTGTTGACGAAAATCCGGCGTTTGTACGCATCAACAGTACGCTTCGTGGCCCGAACCCACTTGGTGCGTATGCAGTGATGATGATTGGACTATTGGCTGCGCTGTCGGTTCGCTGGAAACTACAACAGCGTAGCTGGTGGTTGGCTGGCGCAGCAGCTGTGGCGGTTGGGATGACACTGGGTGCTACGTATTCGCGGAGCAGTTTGATTGCGGCAGTGGCAACGCTTGCTGTTATTGTGGTTGCTGTTGTCGCGAGTAAAACCCGCAAGCAAATTGTGATTGGTTTGGCGATTGCGGCAGTGCTGATCGCAGGCATGTTGTATGTGTTGAGGGATAGCTATGTTGTGTCGAATGTGATTTTGCATAATAACCCAACAACGGGCGCGAATGTTGACTCGAATACCGGACACGTGGATTCACTGGCAGATGGCGTAGCGCGGATGCTCCGTCAGCCACTGGGTGCGGGCGTGGGTAGTACCGGATCGGCATCACTCCTAGGGGATAAACCGATTGTTATCGAAAATCAATATTTGCTCGTCGCTCATGAGGTTGGCTGGCTCGGACTGGCGGTATTTGGCTGGTTGTTTGTTGAAATTATGATACGGCTGTGGCGCCGACGGCAAAGTGCATTGGCCCTTGGCGTGTTTGGAAGTGGTGTCGGCATGGCGATTATTGGGCTATTACTCCCTGTCTGGACAGATGACACAGTGAGTATTGTCTGGTGGGGGCTGGCTGCTGTGGCCGTGGCGGCTCCGGTGGGTGTGGCAAAAGTACCAAAGAAAAAGGCGAAGAAAAAAAATGCCGCGTGAACGAGCAACAAAAAAACAGCAAGAATTGCTGCAATTTATTGGTGATTTTTTAAAGGAACATAACTATGCTCCGAGCTATCGTGAGATTATGTCGGCGCTCGGGTACAAATCGGTATCAACAGTCGCAGTACACGTTGATGGGTTGATTGCCAAGGGGTACTTGACCAAATCTGACAAGTCGGCACGCTCGATACGATTGGCGTCGGAACGATCGGATGAGCAGGAATCTCACTTGGCATGGCTGCAGTCGGAGATTGCCAAAAAAGAAGCAGCTGGTGGGAATGAGCAAGAAGTGGCAGTGTTGCGCCAAGCAGCAGAGATATTGAGCAAAGCATAAGCATCTCGTATACTGGTGACATATGAATGCCCTCCAGCTGAACTATTGGCTGAAGCAGCACTGGAAGTTGCTGCTTGTTTGTATTGTGGCGGTGATCGTACTAGCCGAGGTGATTTTTCAGATTGTCTACCCGAGTAGTCGGCTCATTCCAGGAACCACTGTAGACGGGCTAAATGTTGGCGGGTTGAAAGTCGCCGATGCTGCTAAAAAGTTGGATGATGCCTATGGTGGGCTGAAATTGAATATTTATTTTGGTGACAACAATGCGGCATTTCAATCACCTAAAATGAGCGAAGTTGGCATCGGTGTCGATAATACTGCGCGGTTGTCGGTACTGAACTATCCGTTTTATCTGAGGATTATTCCAACGTCGATTTGGTGGGCACCAGCACTGAGCAAACCAGGTGAAATCGCTTATACCTATGACAAAAACAAAATTGCTGACTATACAACCAGCAAAGTTGGTGATGATTGTAGTATTCCACCCCAAAATGCCAGCCTAAAACTCGTCGATAGTCAGCTGCAGCTGGTACCGTCGGTCGTGGGCGGTAAGTGTGACATTACTGAATTTCAGCAAAAGCTAGCGGAGGTCAAACCAAATCCTGATACGGACAATCAAGTGAGAATTGCGATCGATGCCACCCCCGCGCCTGTGAGTGATGATATGGCACGCGCGCTCGCAGCTAAATTAAACAGTCGCCTCGCAACACCAATGCCAATCTCGGTTGATACTGCGACAGATCAAATTCCAGGGCGAGTGGTGCTAAGTTGGCTGGACTTCACTGCCGTAGTGCCAGAAAAGACGATTGATAACAGCGCCAACCAATCAGCCAGCCTGAAGTTCAGCGTTAACCAAAAACGCATGGAAGATTATCTGGACCAAGGCATTGCGGCCAAACTGATTAAAAAGCCAGGGGTAAGTAGGGTAACAACGCTCGACTTTAAAGAAACGTCGCGGGTAGATGGCGCAAGTGGCCGGGGAGTTGATTTAGCCAAGACATCACAGTCAGTCGAAGATTACATCAACAACAAAGTCCAAAAAGCGACTGGTGCGACGATGGTTGTTGGGCCAACTGTTGTCTATACGCGCAATTATACGCCAACGAGCAATGGATTCTCGGCGCTCCTGGCCCAGTATGCACAGGACAATCCGGGGACCTACGCTATGGCGTTTACGGAATTATCTGGTGTGGCTCATCCACGCAGCGCAACCTATCGTGGCGATGCCAAAATGCCAACAGCGGGACTCCACTCCCTCTACCTTGCCTACACCGATGTCATGGAAGAATATGCAGGCACTGCACGGCCAGTCGATAAGATCAGCGGTGATACGAATGCAACCGATTGTTTCAAAGACATGCTGCAAAAATTCGACGAAGGGTGCCGGATAGGATTCTATAATTATTTTGGTCATGCAACGCTGACAGCTCGCGCCAAGGGCCTGGGGCTCACGAACACGGTGTTTGCCGGCGAGGATTCGCAGACATCGGCAAATGATGTGCAAAAACTACTAGTTGGGCTATATAAAAACCAGATTGCTCGTATCGAGGGTGGCCAAAAAATCTTGAGCACCATGCGTGCCATTCGCGAAAATGATGGAATTCCAGCAGGTGCAGGTGCCGGACAGATATCACATGTGATTGGTGAATCAGAAACAACACATAACGATGCCGGGGTTATCTACAGCACTAATTACGGTGCATACGCACTGACTGTCCTGACAGACAATACGACATCGTGGGACAAGGTCTCAGGATTGGTTAAAAAGATCCAAGCTCTAAAAGCAGTTAAAATTCCACCTGATGCACGCTAGATACCTCAGTTGATGAGGCGATGCTTCTTATGCTATGATAAAGCAAGCATCACGTAGAAAATGGAGTAAACATACATGGAGAACGGACCGTTTCGGGCGCCACGTCCAGTGGACAGGAGCGCCAATAACCGATCCGAAACCGTACGGCGAGTAGCCGAACAACCGGAAGATACTATCGTGGAGACACCTCGCAAAACACAACGCTTTACCCCCAAGGAGCCTAAGTCGAAAAAACCGCTCATCCTGGCAGCTGTTGGTGTGGTCGTGGTTATTGTGCTGGCGATTGTTGGCTGGATGCTGCTTGGTAAGCAGGGCAACGGTGCGACAGGTATTGATGGCAGTAAATATCAGGCTGTGTTTTTTACAAATGGTCAGGTCTACTTCGGCAAGCTTCAATCATTCAATAATGACTATATGAAACTAACCGATATCTTTTATCTGCAGGCACAGCAAGACGCGAATAGCGATAAAAAGAATCCGCAACAAACCGGGTCTGACAATACAGATAATATGACGCTCGTCAAACTGGGTGAGGAAATTCATGGTCCTGACGACGAAATGATCATCAGCAAAGACCAAGTGCTGTTTTATGAGAACCTCAAACCAGACGGTAAAGTATCGTCAACAATCAAGCAGTACAAAGATACCCACAAGTAAGAGAGGCCTGTTGCGTCTGCCATGCTAAAGATGAAAGGTCCGGCAATCAGCCGCCCGCTAAGAGTGCTCATAAACATTGTTATTGTGATTGCTGTAGTAGGTGGTCTCGCAGGGGGAGCTGTAGCGACGTACAACTGGTATGAACATAATTTTGATGGGACGCCACAATCGGCGGTAACAATTAAAAAAGAAGGTGGAGCAACTGATCCAGCCAAATCGACCGCGACAGGTAAGGTGAATGCAGCCCTGCAATTGATTTCTACCCCGGTAAAACCAGGTGACGATGCATCGATGCACTTACGAGTAGATGCAGGAATCACCTGTACGGTGAAGGTTGAATACGGTAGCGGCGCGAGCAAGGTAGAAGCATCAGATCCGGGCCTCGTTGAAAAAACGGCTGATGCATTTGGCACTATTGGCTGGTATTGGACTGTACCCGCCTCAGCACCAAAGGGTGCCGCGAAAGCGGTGGCAACATGTCACAATGCCAAAAACACCACATCGGTAACAGGCGATTTTACCGTTGCCGGGTAATCTATTATTTTAGCGACTCAGCGTACGCCGCCCAAGATTTATCGTTGATTTTTCCAGTGGATTTCATCAGGATCAATAAGCTATCTTTGGCAAAGATGACTGACTGCGGTCCTTGGGCGGAAGTGCCAATGTAGATCGTGAGATTGTCGGAAGTAATTTTATCGGTGGCGGAATAGCTTTTGGCGAGTTCGGCGATACTTTTGTCGACGTCTGGCTTGAACGAATCGGGGAGCGGCTGTTGGCTAATATTCACCTTCACGCCATCGATAGTGTCGGCATAGGCAAATACTGGTGCGCGGTCCGGTGGGCTGACACGGTGCCATCCACCCAGCGATTCGATAGATTTGTCACCGGGTAGCATTGTGGCGTATTCAGGTTTTTGATCGGTTTTGGTTGATGTGACAGTACCGCGGTTGGTTTTGTTTACACCAGGGAGTCCGGGTACGAAGTGCCAGACCGACGCACCGATAATAGCGATGGCAACAATACCTACTGCAACGACACGACGACGAGTCCAATGGATAGCGCGTACTTTGCTGGCGAGCTGGCGAGCTGTTGGTAACTTGGATACTGCCGGCAGCTTGGGTATTGATCCGAAATTGATGTTGATCTCAATAGACTTGGCAGCCTCTGTTGCAGCGACCGGTTGCGGTGTTGGTGGTGCTTGTATGGCAGCTTGCTGTGTGATTTGTGAGCGCGTGGGCATGGGGCTCGGTTTTGCGGGTGGCGTAGTCGGACGTGCATCATCTTCGAGATCAGCTTGCAGCGCCCATTTCAGGTCGTCTTTCCAGGCAAGGAATTTTTTGTGACGCAAAAATTCATAAGCCCGACGCGGCTTGTTGTCTGGATGTTTGATATGAAACGCTTGAGTAATCCAAGCACCCAGCACATCGCGCAAACTCTGGTCGTCATCCTGCTGACTAATAGGAATGTCATCAAATCCAAGATCTTTGCGGATATGGGCAAGATCGTTGGATGCAACAATTGGTTGCTTTTGTTGAGGTGTCGCAGGGGTGGCAGGTGCCGTTTTTTTGAGCGGAGCAGAAGAGATAACGTGGCGTGCGGGAGGAATAAGGACGCGACGTGCGCCACGTTCCCTATGCGGTAAGTTGTTGTCTCTTGCATTCATGCTTTATTTATTATAACCAATAGCTTTTAATTGTTATACTTTGGTGTATCGAGAGGTGTTTGGATACCGTTGATGAATGTTCGGCCGTGCATGGATCGCTTTGACGGTGCAGCAGTGTAGCGGAGAGAAATATCGGAAATCGTTGGTCCACGGGACGTATCTTCAGGGAATCCGAAGAAACTCTGCGCATCAACAGATAGTGCAAGGGTGTAGTAGCGGCCACATGACATATTGGCACCATTTGAATCGAGAGCCGTATAAGTTTCTAAACTTCCAAGGGTCAGATTACCATGGTTGGTTTGCCGGCCCCAATCGGACATTGGTGATGATGAACAGTCGATGCCTGTACCAACACTTGTTACTGCTCCCGGGTCGGACATGGTGAGGTATCTTAACTGCCAGTAAGAACCGATTGCATTGTTGGTGCCGTTGACGAGGAAGCTCTGCGGATAGACATTGGTATCGGTGTCGAACGAAATCGAGTACTTTGCAACCTGAGGCTGGGCAAGCAAAGCTGTTTGCTGCGCGTTCGGACCGGAAGCCCAAGTACCAGCACAGATTCCTCCTGAACTGTACACTTTGCCGTCGTGATAGACATTGGCGTTGCCATACCTAGCGCCGTTCATTCTAACGTTCGTTTCAAACCAATTGCCAACGCCTGTGGGCGCATTGCCTGAGGCGGCTGACGTGTTGCTGCTAATAGGAGCAACAAGTGTTTTTGTGGTGCAGGCTGTTCTGTTTCCATTCCGTGCACCGGCAACCAGATAAATATACCCATTCGCGGCGAAAGCGTCCGTATAGGCATTGCTTACAGGTAGCGACGTCGAAAAGTTCCAGGTACCGAGAGTACCATTGGTACTATTGATCGCGGCGTACTGAACGTCGCTTAGGTAGTCGCTCCCGGCTCTTCCTCCGATCAAGTATAGATTGTTTGCATAAGCAACGAGAGCAGCAGACTGCCGACTAGTAGTGAATGTATTGGCAGCGGTCGTCCAGGCTGAGGTGATATCACCCCCGGAATTCAACTGAGGACTAATGTAGACGGTACCGCAAACATTATTCGTACAGGTATTACTTTCACCGCCAGCAACATAGATGCGATTATTCCATACGGCCACGGCCGTATGGGTTCTTGTTTGTGGGAGTCCATTTGACGCCGTTGCCCAGGAGGTGACATTGCCAGTTCCGTTAGGGGTACCGTAATAAACAGAGGAGAAGTAATTAGCGTAGACACCATCGTTACCGCCGATGACATAAAGTGTTCCTCCAGCAGCTGCGAGTTTAGTGCCACCTCTTGTTGCAGGGAGGTTAGCGGCATTGGACCAGTTACCTAGCGTGCCGTCGGGATTAATGGCGGCGTACTGTACGCTGTCTGTAGTTTGCTGACAATCCATACCTAAGAAGTAACTATTGCATCCTCCAGCAACATACAGGTAACCATTTAGGGCAGCAGACCCATGGTAATAACGCTGCGACAAGCTTGTCGTGTTTGATGACGACCATCCCGCAGGAGCGCCGCCGTTATTGTTGTATATCTTAAAGCGCTCGACAGTTGTTGTTGCTGCCGAGCAACTAGTGAGCGCTGCACCTGTTGTGCAGCCACCAATCACATACGCATATGAATTAGACACGGGTACTGTGAGCCCCCAGCGGGAAGTGACGGTAATCGCGGATTGTTTCCAGCCGCCTGTGTCCAGACTTCCGTCGGTCGTATTTATTTTTATGTAATGTATTGTGTTTCTGGTGCCGCTGGTTGAGTTGTATCCACCCACACTGTAGAGGTAGCCATTATGGCTGAATACAGAATTGCTTATAACAGGGGTTGATAAAGCTTGTGGTGATTCCGTCCAACCGGATCCGACAGAGGCCACATTGTTATTATTGTCAAACTTGGCATAACGAATGGTACCTAGTTGGGCGGCACCCGGGGCAGCTCCACCGACGAGGTAAATATAATTACCATAAATCGCGCCGCCGGCCAGAGCAAGCCCGGCACCATTTGCGCCGGTTGGCGTACCGATCTGCAGCTGTCCGGTAGTGGTACAGCCAGAAACAGCCCCGGTAGTACCGATATTGCATTTATAAACGCTGTCGACATAAGCGGTACAGTCGGGTCCAACAGCTGTCGTACACCCGCCAAATATATACAAATGAGCTGGAGTAGTGCTTGCACCTGCAGGGTTGGCACGGATTGCCGCGTAGGCATATTTTACTGATGTAGCCCCAATACCTGTAAGGGAATCAGAGCTCCAAGCGCTTATAGCTCCCGTCTCAGGTGTAATGGTCGCTCGGAAAATAGCATTTTTCAAAGAGCCGCCTTGGGAACCGCCAACAAGATATATTGTGTCGTTATACACTACAGGTGCCGTAGCAGAGATGCCGTTGGTGATAGTCGAAGTTGATACGCACCAACCATTCGTTGCCGACGACCCAGACGGACAACTTGCTGGCCGGACAAGGTCACCATTTGCCATTATCTGAGTAAAAGCCGTGTTAGTCGATGTTGAACTACATCCTACTACTGCGCATCCACCTATTATATAAAGATAACCGCTACTTACGACTGACGCATTATTATAATAGCCGACCGACCCTGTGGCGGGTATATTACAGTTCGTTGGAGTGGTGCCGCTACATGGAGCGGTTCCACTAGCGACCGATGAGGTGATTGTTGAGACGTCCCCATCTTGTTTTATGGTGCCGTAGTCGATACCCGATTGAGCACCGCTGCTACACGAGCCGGTGACACTATCTTGCATGGAGCACCCACCCACACTGTAGATAACGTCCCGCCAAGCCAGCAAGCTTGTTCCCATGGTCTGTTTGGTAACTCCGGACAATGTCTGCCAATTATCCAAGCTACCATCGGCGTTAATACTCGCGACTTGCGTATCCGACAAGACGTTTGTGCAATTATTGCTTGCATTCACATTACTGCACCCGCCAGTGATATACATATACCCGCCCCATACGACCACATTCGTTCCACCGCCAGTCACGCGGCCGGTCGCGAAACTGTTTGTCGCCGTCCAGCTGCTTGCAAGGCTGCCATCACTATTTATTTTTATGTAGTAAGCATTCGATGAAAACGGCGTGCCACCGACAGATCCGGCGCCACCGATGAGGTAGAGGCGGTCGTTATAAGCAACCGCAGTTGCGCCATAGGTCGCTCCAGGGCCACCCGATGTTAGGGCGGTACTTGTTGACCATGATCCCAATTTGCCATTTGGCAAAATGTTTGCAATCCAGACAGTGCTTGTAGCAGCACCAGTTACAGAGCTATTATCGAGCCCGCCGACGAAATACATTTTATTGTTATAGGCGACGGCGGCACCCATGATACGTTCAGAGGGCAGGGCCATATTAGTATCGTCATGATACCAATAGACCCAGTTTGCTTGGTTTGAGTCGGTCGGGTGCCATAGCCGAGGCTCGCCGTTCGCTCCGAGTTTTGCGACATAAATCGTTTTGTGTTTGTGGTTGCTGGTGATAGGACCTGATTCATCGTTACCGCCCATAGCATAGAGGTAGCCATTGTATGCAACAAGTGAAAAGTTCGATCGGCTTGCGGGCAGGTTATAGTCTGGCGATGAGCACCAACCACCGCAGGTACCATTACCCGGATTCGCATTAACGATCGTTCCATTGCCAGGGTCGAATTGTGCCCAGTTGACAGACGCGTTTGCATGGGTTCCGCCTCCGGTGTTCACTGAAATAACTATCAGTCCGCTATTTCCAGGATTGCCAGCTGCAAGAACGCCATTTGGTGCGGTTCCTCCATTGCCTGCAATACCACGACTAGGATCACTACTATTGCCCGGTGTACTGCCCGAGCCAACCATATTAGTGATATTTGATCCGGTAGCATAGCTTGAACCGCCTCCGCCACCGCCACCACTACCGCTATTAGCACTACCGCCAGAGCCACCTCCGTAATACCCTGAGCCACCACCAGCACCCGTCGCACCACCGAGTCCGGCACGGCCTCCAGCACCACCTGTTGCGAGGCCGCCGTTGGTCTGATTTGAATCAGTACAACTACCTGTATAATGCCTTGCCAATGCACCTGCAAAAGCAGAGCCACTATTGCCCGAACAAGAGGTACCAGTTCCCGCTGCGCCTCCAGCGCTTTGAGTTCCCCCGCCGCCTCCTAAACCACCGGTGCCAACCGCTAAGCCGTTAGCACCGGTAGTACCACCACCGGCACCGCCTGCGCCTCCGGCTTCTGAGCTTGTGCGGCCACCGCCGCCACCGCCACCGCCTGCAGCAATGAGCAGAGGTTCACTACCGCGATAAATACTGGAGTGCCCACCACCACCACCACCACCTTGGCCACCACCGCATCCAAATCCTGAGCAGAATGCACCACCACCACCTCCGCCACCGACGTAGACGTCGAGTACTTCACCGGGTGTGACAGATAGAGTAGATGATACAAAGCCACCACCGCCGCCTGCGCCGCCATTATGACTGCTGGCACTACCACCTGAACCGCCGCCACCGCCCCACATCTTGACGGTGATACTGTTGACACCCTCTGGGACGGTATAAGTTGATGCACCCTGCGAGCTGATAGTTGTTCCGCTGCCGGTAACAGAAGATCCGCCAATCTGGTAGATATATCCGCCCGAGGCCACTGCGCTACCGCCGAACTGGCCGGTCGGGAGGTTGGCTGTGGTTTGCCAGGAATCAAATCTTGCTCCAGAAGTACCATTTTTTTTGATGAGCTTGTTTGCGACATCGAAGTTGATATTTGACTCGTTGTTGCCATACATGAACTGGGCAGCGGTCGAGACATAAATCGAAGGATCGATCGTCAGAGGGTAATGACCAGCAGTCAGGCCCTGGACATTGACTTTGAGCGATGAGCCGTTCAGTTCATACTTCGCCATGATCTTTCCCGACTGAGGTTCCGTTTCTTTGATTGTCGGGGCAGGGATGACGAAGAGCAGGCTATCCTTTTTTGCATTTTGGCGGGCTTTTTTCAAAAGAGCAGCGTCCTTATCGGTACCCGCCGTGATATTGCCGCTGAAAAGACGGTTTCCATAAATACCGATACCGCCGTCCGCCTCTAACCTGGCTTCCATACCATCGCCAAGCTCCATTTTGTATTCAAATGACAACTTGTCATTATTTGTGGAATTAAGAACGATGTCTTCCTTTGCCCCAATGCCGGTCATCGTGTACACAGCCCAGCCATTATGATTTGTCAGAGGGTAGACAATTCGGTTGCCATCTTTTTGACCCGCCGCCGTAGGGAATTTTGGAGTGAGCGTGAAGTTTACTTTATTCGTACTATCAGAAACAGAAACTCCTTTTGAGGCGTCCACATAGGCGGTTGCTGTTACACCACCGCCAGCACTTGTTGCTGCACCTGCTTCAAGAGATTGTTTACTATCAAAGCTAAACATTTGTTGCTGCGCATCGTAAGTGAGGTTCTTTGCCATTAATGGCTCTCGCTCCATTAGGAGAGATTCGGCAGCTCCGAGAGCATAGGTTGTTTGTACAAGAAAGGGATTGAGGATAGCGGTAATTTGGGCGACTATCAGTGCACTCGTTATAAACAGAGTACCGGCTCGTATGTGCCGATTGCGCCATAAGATGGTTGATTGGAACCGACGGGCAAAAACAATCAGTAGTCGCCGTACGATTCCAAAGAATCTGGCGATAGGAGAGCGGCGGCCACTTTTTCGCGGCACTGCCAGGCGGATTGTAATCCCTCGTCTCTTTATCTGGTTCACCTTTTTGATTTCCACGCCCCTCGTGGGGACCACTCACGTGTGATAGGGATATTTTACCATAACCGTATCAAGGAGCAAAGGAATGTATTACTTGTTGCTAAAGGTGAAACCGAGGTTGCCTATATAGGCATTGGCGTTTGACCGGGACGATGCAGTGATTTTGAAGACAACGCTATCACCTGCTGAGAAACCACAGACGAATGGGTCGTTTGCTGCTCCGGCGACGCCTGTATTCCATCCTGTCACTCCTGACGCCACGCTAATGTCACCGCTACACGGAGTCATGCCATTTCCGTTGCTCTTATAGATCTTATACACGACAGATGCGTTGCTACTATCGGTTTTAGCCTGTAGTGATGTCATACCTGAGGCAAATGCCTTGAAGGTAGATGGCAGCTGATAGGTAACATATATACTATATGTTTGCGCTGAAGCTTGAGGAGATGTCCATTTGTAGAAGTTATGTGTCTCATTGGCTCCACAGATAGTTGGCTGACCATTGGTACCGTCATTAATGTGGAGATCTGAGGCGCTGGTACATATATCGGATGTCATTGTACCAACACCGGTACCATGCATAACCGCATTGGAGTACTCTGGGCTGATGGTGATGATGTTATCAGGCGCTGAACCACATGATCCCCAACCATCAGCCTCGTAACA